>JAEEGL015518191.1_pt1 | contig 10661 bp, 6 predicted proteins | sample 9134231 | NCBI WGS metagenome assembly JAEEGL01 (sample SAMN16246548, study PRJNA631951) | gut metagenome | biome: gut microbiome; feature: rumen; material: fiber-attached | host: Bos | place: Iran: Karaj | collected 2018-10 | reverse complement strand
TTCTTGGTGACGGAGAAGACGGCGGGGATGGAGTCGACGGCGAAGATGATGTCGCTGAACTCAATGACCAGAAGCACCAGAAAGAGTGGCGTGAGCATAACTTTTGCACCCTCGCGGTGGAAGAAGTCGTGGCCATAGCTCTGCTTGGTGACGGGGAAGTGCTTGGAAGCGAACTTGACCACGGGGTGGTTGGCGGTGTCGATCTCTTCGTCACTCTGCGGACGGAACATCTTGATGCCGCTGTAGATGAGGATGACGCCGAAGATGGCAAGGACCCAAGAGACTTTGGCGACGAGGGCGCCGAGGGCGAAGATGAAGATGAAGCGCAGGACTATGGCGCCAAAGATGCCCCAGAAGAGGACGCGGTGGTAGTATTCCTTGCGGATGCCGAAGGAGACGAAGATCATTATCATCACGAAGATGTTGTCAATGGAGAGACTTTCCTCGAGGAAGTAGCCTGCGAGGAACTCGGAGAACATCTCGCGACGGTAGGCGGCGAGGTCGGTGACACCCTCTTCGGGCGGCATCATCCAGTCGCCGAAGAGCAGGACGAGGAGAGCGAAGCCCATGGCTAGGGCTACCCAGATGGCGGTCCATACGGCGGCTTCGCGGACGCCGACGACGTGGTCTTTCTTGTGGAAGACGGTGAGGTCGAGAGTCAGCATGACGACCACGAATACCATGAAGATTGCAAAGAAAAGGCCGTTCATATTTTGGTTTTACGTTTTACGTTTGAGGTTTACTGTTTGGGGTCTTGTTCGCGGTGTTTTACAACTACGTTGATTTTGGGGTAGGTTTGGCGGAGCCAGGCGGCGGTTTGCTCGGCGAAATACACAGAGCGGTGCTGTCCTCCGGTGCAGCCGAAGGATACCATGAGGTTGGTGAAGTGACGCTCGAGGTATTTGTCGACACTCTGTGCCACTATGCGTTTCACGTTGGCGAGGAACTCGTCGACGGCGGGTTCGCGCTGCAGGAACTCGATGACGGGGCGGTCCTTGCCAGTATAGGTCTTATACTCGGGGTATCGGCCGGGGTTGGGGAGCGCACGGCAGTCGAAGATATGTCCGCCACCGTTACCCGATGGGTCGTCGGGGAGTCCTTGCTTGAAGGAAAAGGAGGTGACGGTAACTGTTAAGTTGGTAGTTGTTGGTGTTATTGTTTCGCCGCAACTCTTAACTTCTAATTTCCCACTACTAACTATTTGCCGCAATTGCGGCAAATCCGCAAGGATGTCCGTGTGGTTTTCGACGAGGCGGCGGAGATTAGCGAGGGCAAGGGGGATGCTCTCGATGAAGTAGGGCTTGCGCTCGTAGAGGCCGCGGTAGCCGTAGGCTCCGAGGGTTTGGAGGATGCGGACGAGGACGTAGTACCAGAAGTCGGCGAGCCACTGGCGGCGGGCGTCACCTTTGAGGCCACGGACGTCGAGGTAGTGGTTGAGGAGCTCGGTGCGGATGGCCTCGGGAAGGTTGCTCTTGGCGCTGTAGAGCAGCGAGGCGACGTCGTACTGGGTGGCACCTCTCCTACCCCCTTGGTAGTCGATATAGTACAACTTATCGGCCACCATAATATTGCGGCCTTGGAAGTCGCGGTAGAGGAAGTAGTTGCAGTCAGCGGCGAGGAGGCGGTCGACGAGACGATCGAAGTCGTTCTCAAGGAGCTCCTCATCGAAGGACACGTGGTTGAGCTTGAGGAAGTAGTACTTAAAGTAGTTGAGGTCCCAGAGTATGGAGCGGCGATCGAAGGCGGCACGTGGGTAGGCCACGGAGAAGTCGAGGTCGGCGCCGGCCTGCTGGATAGCCGCGAGGTCGGCGAGGGCCTGACGGTAGAGGGTGAGCATCTCGGCGTCGAATCCCCCACCCTGCCGCTTCTTGTCGAAGAGGAGCCCGTAGAGGGTCTGGTCGCCGAGGTCCTGCTGGAGGTAGTGGCGACGGTCGTCGGCGACGGCATAGAGCTCGGGCACCGGCATCCCTTTAGCGTGGAAGTGGCGCGAATAGGCGAAGAAAGCTTCGTTCTCGCGGATGTCGTCGGCCATGCAGCCGATGGCAGTCTTATCCTTCCCTGTCAAACGGAAATAGCGGCGTGACGAGCCGCCTGCGCCGATAGCGAGGCATTCGGCACAGGGTTCGCCTGCCCATTGGACGAACAGCTGTCGGAGTTGTTCCATCAGTTGGCGGGCTGCTCGGCAGGCTGCTCCTCGTGCTGAGCCTTGACTTCGTCGATCATGCGGCATTTACCGCTGAAGGTGGCGCCGGGCTCTATGGAGAGCTTGTTGATGAGGATATCGCCACGGACGCGAGCTGAAGCGTGGAGCGACAGGAGTTCCTTGACGGAGAGGTTACCGTTGACGGTGCCGATGACGTTGGCGTTCTGGCAGAGGACATTGCCGTTGACGACGCCGGAGTCGCCGATAACGAGTTTACCGTTGAGTTGGATGTTGCCTTCGAGGACGCCGTCGAGGCGGAAGTCGCCGGTGGCGGTGATGTCGCCTTTGACGTGGGTGCCATCAGTGATGATGTTGATGGCGGTGGTTTCCATTTCCATTGTTTTTGCCATAGTTTTATTATTTTTGATTTTTAATTTCTAAATTCTAAATTGTTTCACTTATTCAAATGGTATTTGCGGAAGTAAGCGAGATAGGCCGAGATGTTTTTGCGGTTGTAGAAGGTGGCGTAGTTCTGAGTGGAGATGATGAAGTGGGTGTAGTCGTTGGGGTTGAGTTGGCGAAGGGGGCTTTCTTCCTGCGAGAGGTGACGGTAATAGCCCATGGCTTCGTCGGCAGAGGCGAAGCGGGGGACGGTGAGGAGCTGTGTGGTGTCGGTAAAGAGGAGTGCATTGACTTTGTAGCCGGAGTTGGCGTAGTACTGGCTGTTGAAGTCAGCAATGCGGTATTGGAGTTCGGTGGCTTTGATGGTGCGGTCGTTGACGATGATGGCAACGTAGTATTGCTGGCGTTCGCGGAAGCGGTAGACCTTGGCTTCTGGCGGGAGATCGTCTTCTTGATTGCTTGATTGCTTGATTGCGAGATTGCTTGAGTTCATTTTCTCGCGGGCGCGTTGTTCGTCTCGGTCGGTGATGGTTTCGTCGGCCTCACGGGCAATGAGGTCGCGTGAGTCGCTGCGGAGGCGGTCGAGCTGGGCCTGTGCGAGAGGTATGATGCTGTCGCCTTGTGGCGATTTGGCAACAAGTTGCTCTAAGATGGTGATCGCATCGTTGCGCTGGCCTGTGGCGGCGAGGGAGAGTGCTTTCCAGAAACGGAACTTGGGTAGGAGGGCATTGCCGGGGTAGAACTCTTCAGCTTGGTCGGCGGTGGCGATAACAGTGGAGTAGTGGTGTGAGGCGAAGTCGTTGTATAGTTGTTCGTAGTCGGCCTCGACGCGGCGCTCACGAGCAAGGAGTTCCTTGTAGTATTCGTTATCGCGGATGAGGTTGGCGAAGTCTGAGTCGGGGAAACCGAGGAGGACCATGTCGCGGTAGTAGTTGGCCTGCGGTGTGTTACCCTGTCGGTCGAAGATGCGGTAGAGCATGTAGAAAGCCTGGACTATTTCGTCGTAAGAGGTGTACTCGTTGGCGAGGCGGAGGTAGCATTCGAGGGCACGGGAGGTGTTGCCGATGCCGTCGTAGAAGATGTAGCCGGCACCAAGGAGGGAGGCCGAAATGAGGGAGTCGAGTGAGTCGAGCTGATGCTGTGTGGTGGGGAGGTCTTTGAGGTAGAAGGCGATGTCGTGCGGGTCGTCAGGGTTGCCGAGTTGATTGTTTGATTGTTTGATTACTTGATTGCTTGAGTTTGTGTCAGTGGCAGTGGTGTCGGCGATATTATCGGAGTCGGGCTCTTGGTCGTCGGAAATTGGGTTAATGCCTATCATACTGCGGTTGGTGAGGAACCAGTAGTCTTCGAGGGTGCGCATCCCCCAGCGCTGGCGGAAGGTCTCCTTGCCTTTCTGAACGGTATTGGGGTTGTAAAAGTACCAGTCGCCAGAGAGTGTATTTTGCTGTGCTTTGGAGTCGGCCATAAGTTCCTCGAGGAGTGCACGTTCCTTAGCTTCTTCCTCTTGGCGGCGGAGGGTGTCGATTTTGGCGTTGATGAGTGCGAGTCGTTGGTCTTCGGGGAGTGAGGCGACGGCGATGAGGCTGTCGGCGCGGGTGTAGACGCTGGTGAATGAGACGAGCTCAGTGAGCATATCGTGGCGGCGGCGTATCTGGCTGTAGTGCGGATAGTCGGGCTTGATAATCTGCATGGCGGTGTCGTAGTAAATCTGGGCGAGGTCGTAGTTTTCGTAGAGGTCGTAGAGGACTTCGCCGAGGCGTATGGCGGACTTGGCTTTCTGTGCCTGGTTCTGGGAGGAGACGGCTACGGAGAGGCGGTAGTTGTCGCAGGCCTTCTTGGCGTCCTTCATGCCGAGGTACATCTCGCCTTTGGCGTAGTATATCTGGTCACGGTACTCCTCGTTCTTCTTGTCGTTAAGCATTGCATCAAGTTGACGCTCCAATTTCTTGATGTCACTGTGGCCGAGGTCGGCACAGGAGGCTTCACCGAGGCGGGCGTTGAACTCTAGGACGTAAGGCGGAGCGTAGGATAGCACCTGGTGGTAGTATTTGGCGGCAACGGTGCGTTTTTCGAGTTTCTGGTAGATTTGGGCCATGAGGAAGGTGAGACGTGCTTTATCGCGCCGATTGGAGGATGCATCGATGGCAAGGTGGATATATTCTACGGCTTTCTTGTATTTCTCCTGTGGGACGGTGGCTTCGACCATAGCCATGTAGAGTTTGTCGCGCTGGGAACGGGTGAAGTTGCCCTTCTCGAGGTTGGCGACGAGCTGGTCGAGGGCGGCTTCAGCGTCACTGTAACGTTTCTCCTTCGTCATGCAGCGGGCAAGAAGGACGGCACCTTCGTCACCGGCATGGGTGCCGGTGAATTGGGAGATGAGGATATTGCAGGTGTTGGCGGTGGAAGTGTAGTCCTGCTTATAGAAAGTGGCATAGGCGGTGAGGAGGTAGCACTCCTTGATATAGGGCACATGCTCTTGTCCTTTAACGAGGATGCTGTGTTTCTGTATGCCTTTGATACCTTTTTCGATGGCGCGGTCCATCTCGGGATTGACGGCACGAGCCGCTTCGTCGTTGCCGAGGTTTTCGGGGAGGATGAGCTGCGTGTAGTCGTCGACGGCGGTCTTGTATAACTTCTCGCGGCCTGCTTTGAGACTTTCGTTGCCGTTCCACCAGACGTTGTAGTGACACGTGAGATTATGGTAACGGATGTTGCCCCACTTGGCTTTCTGGGTGGAACAGGATAATATCAGAAGACAAGAAAGACAGACGAGCAATGCCTTTCTGATTGTATTTCTTGTCATTCTTGTCTTCATAATCCTTTACACGTTGAAGCGGAAGTGCATGATGTCGCCGTCCTGGACGACGTAGTCTTTGCCTTCGACGGCTATCTTGCCTGCTTCGCGGCACTTGGCTTCTGAGCCGAGGGCTACGTAGTCGTCGTACTTGATGACCTCGGCGCGGATGAAGCCGCGTTCGAAGTCGCTGTGGATGATGCCGGCGGTCTGTGGGGCTTTCATACCTTTCTTGAAGGTCCATGCGCGGCATTCCTTGGGTCCAGCGGTAAGGAAGGTCTGTAGGCCGAGGAGACGGTAGGCCGCTTTGATGAGACGGTTGACGCCGCTCTCCTTCAGTCCAAGGTCTTCGAGGAACATCTGTTTCTCTTCGTAGGTCTCCAATTCCGCGATGTCGGCCTCGATGCCGGCACCGATGAGGAGCACCTCGGCTTGTTCGTCCTTCACGGCGTCCTTCACGGCTTCGGAGTAACGGTTGCCGTTGACCACCGATGCTTCGTCAACATTGCAGACGTAGATGACGGGCTTGGTGGTGAGGAGCATAAGGTCGCGAGCCACTTCCTGCTGGTTTTCGTCGAGCTGGACGGTGCGGGCACTCTTGCCCTCGAGGAGTGCGGCCTTGTAGAGGTCCATCACCTCGACGAGTTTCTTGGCGCGTGCGTCGCCGCCGGCTTTGCCTTTTTTGACTTCTTTGTCGTAGCGGTTCTCGATGGTTTCGAGGTCCTTGAACTGAAGTTCGGTGTCGATAGTGAGCTTGTCGCGGACGGGGTCGACAGTGCCGTCGACATGGGTGATGTTGTCGTCGTCGAAGCAGCGCAGCACATGGATGATGGCGTCACAGTTGCGAATATCGCCGAGGAATTTGTTGCCCAAACCTTCACCTTTGGAGGCACCTATCACAAGACCGGCGATGTCGACAATCTCGACGGTGGCAGGCACCACGCTGGCGGGACGTTCAATTTCCACCAATTTGGCCAGACGCTCGTCGGGAACTGTAATGACGCCGACGTTGGGCTCTATAGTGCAGAAGGGGAAGTTGGCCGCCTGTGCTTTAGCGTTGGAGAGGCAGTTGAAGAGGGTCGACTTGCCGACGTTGGGCAGTCCCACTATTCCACATTGTAAACTCATAACTCTTTCTCTATCAAATATTGATTCCTTGTCGTCGAGTTCCTGCACACCAACTCGCCGATGAAGCCGGCGAGGAAAAGCAGCGTGCCCATGAGCAGGCAGAGCATGGAGAGGTAGAACCAGACACTATTGGTCAGCGCTATACGGCCAGCAAGACGCATGATAAGCACTACGACCAGAGCCACAAATCCGAGGACAAAGGCCACACTGCCGATGGCACCGAAGAAGTGCATGGGTTGCTTGCCGAACTTGCTCATAAACATTATGCTCATCAGGTCGAGGTAGCCGTTGATGAAGCGGTTCATACCGAACTTGGTGACGCCGTATTCTCTCTTGCGGTGCTGGACCACCTTCTCGCCTATCTTGGCGAAGCCGGCCCACTTGGCGATGACGGGAATGTAGCGGTGCATCTCGCCGTAGACCTCGATACTCTTCACTACCTCATGGCGGTAGGCTTTGAGGCCGCAGTTGAAGTCGTGCAGCTTTATGCCGCTCATCTTCCGCGTGGTCCAGTTGAAAAACTTGGAGGGAATATTCTTGGCGAGCTTTGAGTCGTAACGTTTCTTCTTCCAGCCGGAGATGAGGTCGTAGCCCTCTTCTTTAATCATGCGGTAGAGCTCGGGGAGCTCGTCGGGCGAGTCCTGCAGGTCGGCGTCCATGGTGACCACCACGTCGCCCTCTGCGGCAGCGAAGCCTGTGTTGAGGGCTGCCGACTTGCCGTAATTGCGGCGGAACTTGATACCGCGATAGGCAGGATTCTGCTGGTGGAGCTGTTCGGCGACCTGCCAGGTGGTGTCGGTGGAGCCGTCGTCGACGATAATCACTTCATAGCTGAAGCCCCCCTCCGGGGACACGGAGCCTCCGAAGTCGGCCACGCGTTCTTTCATCACGCGGTCGATCCACTCGGCCAGATGCGGCAACGACTCGGCCTCATTGTAGGAAGGCACTACTATTGATAACTGTTTCATATTATTGCTTGTTTATTTTCAATTCTTATTCTACTTAACTCCTGTCTTCGTAACTACTTTACCTTTCCTTTTTCTGTTCTAAAGAATATTGCAGCCAGGAAACTGCCAAAGGCTCCCAGAAGTAGCGTCTCTATGGCGGCAAGGATGGCCCACCAGGCGGCCCAGTAGTTGAGCTGGGGGTCTTGGAGTGTTATGGGGTTGCCGGTCATCGTGGTGGTGAAGACGACTGTCTGCTGGGGGAGCAGAAGTCCAATGACCCAGAGGGCGATGCCGTAGAGCAGAGCGGCAAGGGCCGAGAGGCCGATGCCGAAGAGCATGAGTTCTTTGAGGGTAACCAGCTTGTCGGGCAGCGAATTGCGGTAGTAGGCGGAGAAGAGGAAGATGCATACCAGCAGGACTGCGTCGGAGACGTAGGAAAGCGGGGAACCGACGGGACTGCCCATGAGGCAGCGGACAAGGACGTAAGCCGCCAGCAACGCTCCTGTGAGAAGTCCGCACCGCAGGTAGGCCTGACGGTAGTTGCCGTGGATGGTGCTGCTATATCTGTGGAATATTCCCATTGGTTTGTTTGAGGTTTGAGGTTTGAGGTTTGAAGTTTTTACCTTACTTTGGCTTCGAGGGCTTGTTTTACCAGGCGTTTGAGTTCGAGGGTCTGCTTCTCGACGACCCCTTGTTTGTCGGGGCGGTAGTAGTCGGCGTATTTGACCTGTCCGAGGGAAATCTTGGGGCTGGAGAGGTCGCCTTTGATGTCGACACCCACTTTGGCCATCAAGGGGTTTTTCAGCAGTTCCAGATGGTAGCCGCACTGGTTGTCGAGCGAGTGCATGCCGGAGGCGCAGATCTGGTATTTGCCGATGTTGAGGAGGAAGGGATAGACTTCGATGACTTTGCGGAAGCAGGTGAGCTCGACATCGAGGCTGTCGATACGTATCTTGTTGTCGCGGTCTTTCCAGCTCTTGAACTGCATGAGTTTGGCGATGGAGGCTATGGTGTTGTTGTCGAGGACCGTGAGGTCGTTGCCGGAGATGGCGGCAGCGCCGAGGAGGGTGCTCATCTTGGGTTGGTAGCGTGCGTCGAGGTAGGTCTCGGCGGCGAGGTGGAAGTTGGCGTTGCCTTGGAAGGCGGAGAGCATGGGCACGAGGGTGTCGATGGTGGGTATCATGTCGATAAGCTCGTCGATGAGGATGTCGAGGAGGTGGAAGTCGAGGGCGACGAAGAGGTTGTTGGGCCGCGGGGATTCGTAGACGGCGGTGAGCTGCATGGTGGCGGCTTTGCATACGAAGCCTATCTGGTCGAGGACGGCCTTGCCGCCACGGACGGTGACGGCACCGGCGACGTCGTTGAGGTCGTTGCCGAAGGCGACGCTGCGCTTGATATGTGTGTGGAGCGTGATGTCGACGTCGCGGGGCACTATGAAGGGGTTGGCCTCGGAGGGGAGGTTGTCCTCCTGCCGCATCTGCTCGAGGGTGTCGGCCGGAGTGCCCATACCGCTGATAAGCGAGAGGAGCTGGTCGACGTCGGCGTAGCCGGAGGTGAAGTTGAGGTCGCCGCGTAGCACTTTCTTGTGGTCTATCCAGCCTTCTATGTTTTCCACGTCGCCGTAGAGGTTGAAGTCGGAGTGGGCGAGCTTGACCTCTACCGACTTGATATTGCACACGTCGGGCTTGTAGCCCACCGCCAGCTGCGACAGACGCACGGCATCGGGCAGTTCGGGCATATAGAGCACCGCACCATGGAGGTCGATGTCCAGGTCGGGGTTGTACTGGCGGATGATGTTCTGCTGGGTGGAGTCGAGCCTGGCGGAGCCTTTAAGTTTCAAGCCCTCGAGCGACACCATCATGGAGTCGATATTTGCCTCTGCGTCGCCAATCTTGATGTCGAAAGCGGCAGCGAGCTGCTCTTTGGTGACGTCGTTGAGACCAAGGTCGATGTGGGGATTGTCAATACGGGCATCGATGTTGCCCAAAGCCAGGTTGAGCTTGGGACCGGCGACCATCACGTCGGCCATCTTGCCGTTGTGCCTGATGGCGGGCAACTGCAGGGCCAGATTGAGCGACGGGGCGACAGCATGGATGCTGTCGTAAACCACGTCGAGACGGCGGAGGGCTATCTTGGCGTCGGCATTGAGCTTGTTGAGGTCGAGGGGGTCGAGGTCGCTGACACGGAATTTGGCGTTGAGGTCGACGTCGGCATTGCCGCCAGCGGAACGCAGCGAACTGTCGCCCAGTATAGGCATGAGGTCCTCAAGCGGCAGCGCAGCCCTCAGGCTAGCGTCGATACGCAGGTCGCCCAGCAGGTCGTCGACACGGCCGATGACCTTGACATCCGTACCCTGCGTGTGTGCTTTGAGACTTTTGACCACGGCGCTGCTGACACCACCTCGACCGAGGTCGAGGTCGGCGGCGAGGTCGGCATTAATCTTGTTGACCTTGTAGGGGACAGCCGAGGGCATGTAGAAACGACCGTCGGCAAGCTGGGCCTGTGCCGAGATGAGGGGCATTGTGCTGTCGGTGAGGCTGCCCTTGGCGGTAGCCTGCAACGCCACTTTGGCGTCGAGGTCCATGCCCTTCTTCCAGGTGACATATTCTTCGGGCAGCTTCTCGAGCAGATCGGCGGCCTGCCACTGTCCGTCGGTCTCGAGGGCCACATCAACCCACATGGGGTCGAGCCGCACATCGCCGGAAATATTCAATGCGTAATCGTCGAGCTTTAGACGGCTGTCGCCGAGCTTGACGGTCATATCCTTCAGGTTGGCGTCGAAAGGCAGCTCCACGGTCAGCAGTTCGCTAGAAGAGGCGTAGAGGTTGTCGCTCAGCATCTCGGTGCCGCCAGTCATGAAGCGACCATCTTCGAGGTTCAGCTTCATCTTGCCAGCCACCTGGTCCATATTGCCCTTGGCCTTAAGAGTCAGTTTGAGGTATTCGGCCAGCGCTGACATCGTGGTGTCGCCCACGCTGTCGGTGACCTGCAGGTTGATGATGTCGGTCTTGAGGTCAATGTCGGCATCGACAATACCCTCCTGCAGGCGGCCCTTCACCTCGAGCCCGAAACCGTTCACCGTGGCGTCCAGACCGTCCTTGAGGTCGAGCAGTCCTGCGTCGAGGTTGGTGATCTTCACCTTGCGCAGGTCAATCTCCGGCAGGCTGTCGAGCGAGAAAGGCGTGCTCGTGGTGTCCTCATCTTCCGACTTGGGGAATATGTCGAAGTTCGAGTTTCCCTCCTTGTC
>JAEEGL014387034.1_pt1 | contig 10661 bp, 8 predicted proteins | sample 9134231 | NCBI WGS metagenome assembly JAEEGL01 (sample SAMN16246548, study PRJNA631951) | gut metagenome | biome: gut microbiome; feature: rumen; material: fiber-attached | host: Bos | place: Iran: Karaj | collected 2018-10 | reverse complement strand
GCAGCCGTATCTGCAAAGCCTTCGCTCAAAGACGTATATCCCGGAGTTACTATATCAAGCGCCAGTCCCAGTTCATGCTCACTTGTGCCGGGAATGATAACGGAATACGAACCTATCCTGAATGCATCAAGATACGACATGCCCTGTCTTGTATAGTTCCTGATCTTTGCGTCAAACAGTTCCTGCTGATGTTCATGACTCCTGTAGGCAGAGCAGACAGTCAGCCTGACCCCGTCCGCAGCAGCCGCATCAAACATCTGTGCAAGAGGAACTGCCGCCTCACGCCGTATCTGTGCGCTTCCGTTTATGTTTACAAGCTGTGCATCATAGTCGTCAGGTATCGGATTTTGCTTGTTGACAAGCAATATCTTCCATTCTTCGCCCTTTGGCGGAACATAGTATTTGGGTTTTGTCTGTTCCGAAAGCTCTTCATCCTTTACTTCTTCCGTTTCTTCTTCCGGCGCCTCTTCCTCGGGTACTTCATTGATCGAAAGCTCCATGAACTGTTTCCACAGCATTTCCGATCTTTCCTTATCGCTGTCAAAGCCTTCCCCGAATTCTCCCGCAGGTCCATTATTGTTTACCATATTGTTTTCATCAAGGAACTTACGCAATTCCTCCGAGGTAAATGCTTCACTGTCATCTACAGTGTATTCGTTCACCGGCTGTATCTTTCCGGTTACTTTTATCCTTGCCGCTGCCTCAGCAGGCATTGCCGTGACAAGGATCCCGATCGATACAGCCGTCCCCAGCAGGGGTGTTCCTATCCTCTTTAAATATCCCGTTATCTTCATATCAAACCCGTACTGCCTTATTTTTTCTTTCTGCGTTACGGACGTTTCCTCCGCACACAGCACAAATATAATATCATAGAATGTCTTTTTTTAAAACAATTATTAAAAGTGTTGAATTTGGAGTTGTACTATTCTATTATAAAACGTAACCATTCAGAACATACGGGTAACCGGCTCAAACAGGGGGATAATATGGCAGGTTCAACATTCGGAAACAATTTCAGGCTGACAACATGGGGGGAATCACACGGTGCCGCCCTCGGCGTTGTCATAGACGGCTGTCCTGCGGGACTCAAGCTTGACGAGAGCGATATCCAGGAGCATCTCAACAGGCGAAGGCCGGGACAATCCAAATACACCACTGCCAGATCCGAGAGCGACAGGGTCCATATCCTGTCCGGAACATTTAACGGACTGACAACGGGAACTCCTGTTTCCATGGTTGTATATAATGAAGACCATCACTCTTCGGATTACTCCGAAATAGCATCCTATTACAGACCCGGACATGCCGACTATACCTTTGATATGAAATACGGCTTCAGGGATTTTCGCGGAGGCGGACGTTCATCCGGACGCGAAACGATCGGAAGGGTGGCAGCAGGCGCCGTTGCTCTTGCAATCCTGCGTGAACTCGGTATCACACTCCTTTGCTATACATATTCCGTCGGCGAAATACAGATAGATCCCGGATGTTTTGACGCAGAGGAAATATTTTCAAATCCCCTGTTCATGCCCGACAGAAATGCTGCCAAAAGAGCTTCCGATTATCTTGACGGTCTGAGGGCAAAGGGTGATTCCGCCGGCGGCGTAGCCGAGCTTAAGATATTCGGCATGCCGGCAGGTATAGGTGAACCCGTATTTGACAAGCTGGATGCCGAGCTGTCGAAAGCAATTATGAGCATAGGTGCGGTTAAGGCTGTTGAAATAGGCGACGGTGTTCTTGCCTCCTCCAATGTCGGAAGCGTAAACAATGACCCGTTTAGTTGTGATGAACACGGAAACATTAAGAAAACCACCAATCATTCGGGCGGAATACTCGGTGGCATATCGGATGGTGATGTGATAACTCTGAGGGCTCATTTCAAGCCCACTCCGTCCATAAGTATGTCTCAGAATACGGTGAAGCGAAACGGTGAAAACATCTCCGTCAATATAAAAGGCCGCCATGATCCGATCATAGTACCGCGTGCGGTAGTTGTCGTCGAATCAATGGCAGCCGTTACTGTAGTCGATCTGCTCATGAGCAATATGAGTTCAAGGATGGACAGCCTCAAGGCCTTCTACACCCCTACTCCGTAACCTTCATTATGACTATGCCGTTCCCCCTGGCAACCTTAAGTTCCGGGCCGTTCATAATCAGTGTATTGTTCTCAAGGTCTACATTGAAAAAAGTCATCGTGCCCGTCTCATGATTGAGCGATACAAGATGCTTCGAATCCGGGAATATGGCAATATCCTTCGGATAATCACCGCTTATGGGAAGAACGAATTTCTTTTCAAGGAGTCCCGTTTCCTTATCGATAGCGAAAGCACCCACACTGTTATCACCTGCATTGGAACAGAACAGATACTTATTGTCAACCGAGAATTTCATTGCACAGGCAGCGCTGTCCCCGGCGTGATAACTGTTTACGGTTTCAATCTTCTGAAGCTTGTTAAATACGGGATTGTCATTCTTCTCCTCATAGGAGTATACCTCTATGGTATTACTCAGTTCATGAATGATATAGCAGAACTTCCCGTCCTTTCTGAACTTGATATATCTCGGTGCCGACTCCTGTTCACACCTTACGATATCAGCCAGCTTTATCTTACCTGTAGCGGTATCAAATCTGTATATCTTCACATGATCGAGTCCGAGATCACATGCACACAGATAATGATTGTCCCTTGTCATCTTCACACAGCTGACATGAGGCCTGAAATTGCGCTCCGCTATGCTTCCCAATCCCTTATGGAACACCTCATCCGTTATCTGTCCGACAGAACCGTCATCATTTAACTTAAGTACGGTTATCTTGCCGTCATGATAACCTGCGACAAAAAGATAACTGTCAGTGTAATCAGTTGAAATATAACAGCCTCTCATACCGTTTATGGAAGCCTTGTTTAAAGGTTCAAGTCCGCCGCCCTTAAGGACTTTGAACGACTCAACTCCCATATCTGTTATCGAATATATGAACTTCCCGTTGTGTGCGATCGTCAGATAGGATGAATTGGTTATTGATATATGATCTCTTTCCGTAAGCCTTCCTTCCTTAAGATCGGCGTCATATATCCTTATTCCCCAGTCATTGTCAACGGTATAGGTTGAAACATATGCCACATATTTATCCATTTACCTTAATTCTCCCATTTCCATAGCCAGATCTTTGGTGAACTCGTCATCCTCTTCCTTCTTTTTGCTGTTATTTCCGTTATAGCTTCCAATAGTCACGCCGTTTTTAACCGGAGCAAGAAAAATACCTACAATGATCCCGAAAAAAAGACCTACGAGCAATATCAGTATCTTCTCTTTCCTTCTGTACAAAATGTATATGAGCCTTTTCAAATCCATATCCTTCCCTTTCTAGAATTTATTATTTCTTCGTTTCTTTGACCTGCCGGTTTTGATCTCCCTTTTTCCTTTAAGAACAAGGATCGTTCTTGCCGGCACCCTTACATTCTTATTTCCGTTTTCGTCGAGCTGTATCGGATAACCTTCCGGATCGGAAATGTCGGTATCCATACAGTAACTCCATGTCATGTTTGACGGAAGCTTGGGCAGCGCGAACGAATGCTCCTCCCAATGCATATTTGTTGCTATATAGAAATAGTCATCCGGATTATCCGAGTCCACATAATCTCCGCACAGCATTGTTCCCACATGTCTGATATGCGGCTCCATCTGCGGATACCAGGCCATCTCGGCATGATACGAAATGTCAGGAAAGCCGCATGACCGGCTGTCAAGCAGAGTTGCTTCCTTCTCCATCCTCAGTATTCCGTGTGCACGCCTTAATGCTATCAGCTCCCTGACAAAGTCATGAAGCTCCCTGCATCTTTGGTTCATGTTCCAGTTAAGCCATGTAGTCTCGTTGTCCTGACAATACGGATTGTTATTTCCGTTCTGTGAATTCATGAACTCGTCACCGGCCATTATCATCGGCATTCCCTGCGAAAACATCAGCAGGCAGAATGCATTCTTAAGCTGTTTCATGCGAAGCTTAAGGATAGCGCTCTTTCTTGTCCTGCCTTCGCAGCCGCAGTTCCAGCTGTAATTGTATCCGGTACCGTCCTTATTGTCCTCACCGTTGTCTTCGTTGTGTTTATAGTCATACGAAACAAGATCGTTCAGTGTAAAGCCGTCAAATGAAGTAATATGATTTATAGTCTTTATTCTTGGCGGATTACGCCTCTGCCGGTACAGGAAACTGTTCAGCATGTCCTCATCGCTCTTGAGGAAACGCCTCATATCTATCATATAATCCTGGTTGTATTCGGCAAGAAATCTGTTAATACAATACTGATCCGATGCAAATATCCTTTCCGCATCATATCTTTCATAATACATCTTGGTATCGGTAAGCAGCGGATCCGTTGCTATTATATCCATGGGAAGATTGCTTCCGAATATATGAAAACCGTCTATATGATATTCCCTGACCCAGAACCTGAGACAGTCTGTAACAAGATTTCTGTTTATCTCGGCGGGAAAATAAAGCTGCATCACAAGCTCTATTCCGGCAGCATGAAGAGCCTTTACCATTTCCTTGAATTCCGTAACACTGTCATCGGAATACGAATACTGCGGCTTGGGAACGAAGTAAGAACCGGCTTTAAATCCCCAGTAGTTGATCCTGTTCTCGCTGCCTGTTGCCTTACCGTTTTCATCAAGGCCTTCAGCCCTGTAGCTCTTAATGCTCTCACACTCTTCAAAATCATAAGCCGGCATAAGTTCAACCTGGGTTATGCCAAGTTCCGTAAGATAAGGTATCTTTTCGATGATCCCCCTGAAGGTTCCCCTTCCCTTTACTCCGGACGAAATATGCTTCGTAAATCCTCTTACGTGCATCATATACCCTATGACATGGTTGAACGGAAGCCTTAGAGGCCTGTCGCCCTCCCAGTCAAAGGAGGCATCATATACACGACAGTATTCGGTCTTGTTGCGGCGCTCCCCCCATTTTCGCTTACCCCTGATACTCATGGCATAAGCATCTCTGACCGTCTGGCCGTCAATTATATAATTGTAGCATACAGACTGAGCTTCGAGATTGTCAATAAAGACCGAACAGACATTACCGCATATCCTGTAGTCGTTCATATTCACGCTGTACAGCGTCTTACCGGACATGTCACAGACCTTGAGCGTTATCCTGCTGTCTTCCCTGTATGTAATACAGAACTGAACTCCGCTGCCTTTGCGTTTTGCGCCGATCGGATATGAACTGCCATGTGAAATGTTTGTATTATCCATAAATAGTGTATTGTCCTTTTAGTCAAGTGTTCCGGAGCAAAAGCAGCTCAATTGTATATGCTGTTCTCCGTCCTGAATATGAACATTATACCACAGTTAAATTATACTTCCAACCGTTTCGGTATCAAAACCCGCCTCTGAAATAAACCTTGAAGCACGCTTTCCGTATCCGTCTCGTCTTATTCCAAGTAACCACAGCCGTTCCCGGCATCTCGTCATTGCAACATAAAACAGCCGTCTTTCCTCGTCCATCTGTCTTGCCGTAGTACATCTTTTCCCCGGGAAAACACCTTCCTGCAAGCCTATCATGATCACATTATCAAATTCCAGTCCTTTTGAACCGTGGATCGTCATAAGCGAAACATCTGCCGGAACGGCAGGCTCTTCCCGATCGTTTTCTTCATCCTTTTCAATATCTTCAAGCCATTCTCCGACGGATTTATACATACGTGCCCTGTCCGCAAGCTCCAGAAAGGCATGATCCGCATCCTCGTTTTTACAGGATACGAAATAACTCTCCCTTATATATTTCTCCAGTCCTATACCCTTCAGTATATAATTAAAGGCACCGTAACCGTCAAGCTCCCTTATAAAATCAATATCGTCAAACATTTTCCGGCAGGAAGAAGACAGTTCATCCATTCCGGCATAGTATCCAAGCATTGAACCGCGGTCAAAACCCGTTCCGGGAACACTCTCCCTCGTAAGTCCCCTGTATGGTCTGTTAAGGACTCTGAACAGATCACCGGTCCGGAAGGAAACATCCTGCGAAAGCCTTAAGTAAGCAATGATATCCTTCACCCACTCCTTAGCATAAAAGCCGTCGTTTCTGTCCTTTCTTGCATACGCTATCCCTTTCCTGCGAAGCAAAGCCTCGATCTGATGGGCACTTCTTGAGGAACGGTACAATACTCCTATAGAAGCAGCTCTCCCCGTTGAAGCATTTCCGAGTATCCTCTCTATAAGCTCCACACAGTACACCGCCTCCTCCTGCGGATTGCCGAAACATTTGTATTCCGGTGATTTCCCGCAGATTTCCTTTTTTATGCAGTGCTGATCCTTTTCAAATCTGTCCGAGTTATAACGGATCAGTCTTTTTGCGTGCAGGATCACCTCGGGCGGGCATCTGTAATTTGTTTTCAGATTAACGATATCAAGCCCCGGATAATCAGTCTTAAGCTTCATCATCACAGACGGATCTGCTCCTCTGAATGAATATATTGACTGGTCATCATCTCCGACACAGAAAATATTCCCTTCCCTGCCGGCCAGTAACCTCATTGCCTCGTACTGCCTGCCGTCTATATCCTGAAATTCATCCACAAGTATGTATCTGAAGCGTTTCCGCCATTTGGCCAGTATCTTTTCATTACCCTTAAGTGCCTTCAGGCACTCATTGATCATATCATCAAAGTCGATACAGTTCTCGTTTCTGCACAGTCTCACATACGGTTCATAAACCCGTTCAAGATCGTTCTTTTCATCATCGGACAGATCTTCAAGAAGCTCATAACAGCCCATCTTTCTTATGCTTATCAGTTCAAGCAGCCTTGAAAGTCTCTCCGCATCATCATGGTGATCAAGTCCTGCCTTCTTAACCGCAACGGCAAGTAATCCAAGCTTTCTCTTTCCGGTAAGGATTTCTCCCGTCCCGTACATCCCCTGACTTTTTAAAATATGGTAAAAAACAGCATGAAATGTTCCGAATGTTACCGGATATGATATATCAGTTTCCGATATGAATCTGTCCTGCATCTGAAGTGCCGCATATTTTGAAAATGTTAATACCAGTATATTGTGTGGATCGATGTGTTCATCTTTTATAAGGTAAAGCACCCTGTTTACAATTACCGACGTTTTCCCCGAACCGGGTCCCGCCAGTACAAGCATCGGGCCGTCCCTGTGCCTGACGGCCCGCCTCTGTTCTTCATTTAATTCGATCATTCCTATAACAGTTAATCCTCCTCGAGCATAAACTCTTCCTCATCGAGGAATTCATCAAATGCATCCGCAACAGCCTCATACTCATCATCTTCTTCAATATAGGTCAGTACGGGTTCTTTATTCGGATCGCTCTCGTCTTCTTCGTAGCGGTAAAACCATACATTTCCGTCGATACTCTCGCCTTTGTCATTTATCGGAAGCAGTACGATGTAATCCTTGCCGTCTACCTCAAGAATTGTGATCACGGCACAGTTAACCGTTGTTCCGTCTTCAAGTTCGATATCAACCGTCATTTCCTCCTCGGGAGTGTTATCAACGCAGCCGTCATCCAATAATCCTTCCCTGCTCATAAGTCATCCTTTCCAAGAACTGCCAACCATCATAGTTACGTACAACAATCTCCTTAACCTGCGCAGGCCTTAAGCCTTGCGATCCCGTCCTTTATCCTCAGAAGAGACTCTTCCTTCCCCAGGACCTCCATAAGCTCGGTCGCTCCTCCGGGTGTCATCTGCTTACCGGACAAAGCCGTCCTTACCGGCCACATGACATAACCGTTCTTCACACCCTTATCCTCTACATATTTACTCAGCATTGCATAAAGTGCATCGTTGGAAAAATCTTCCTGTGCCTCAATAAGAGGAAGAACGTCCTCCAATACCTCAAGTGAGCTCTCTTCGGTTGTCTTCATTTTCTTATGCACATACATTGAAGTGTCATAATCCGGAAGTTTTTCGAAGAAATCTATATGCTCGTCAATATCCGGAAATATCTCGATCCTTGTCTTCACCATGGCGGCTATCCTTTTAAGATCGATATCCCGGGTTATAACCTTTTTGATATACGGTTCGGCCATTTCAAAGAATCTGTCAAAATCCATGGCCTTAATATATTCGCCGTTCATCCATTTAAGCTTGGTATAATCAAATACGGCAGGACTCTTGCTCATGTGACGATAGTCGAACTTACTTATAAGTTCTTCAAGAGACATTATTTCCTTATTGTCATCCGGGCTCCATCCTAAAAGAGCAACAAAATTAACAACCGCTTCCGTCAGAAATCCCTGCTCGATAAGATCCTCATATGAGGAATGACCGCTCCTTTTACTAAGCTTGGTATGATTCTCATCCGTAATAAGCGGACAGTGAACGTAAACAGGCACTTCCCATCCGAAAGCCTCATAAAGACGGTTGTACTTCGGTGATGATGACAGATATTCGTTTCCCCTCACCACATGTGTTATTCCCATCAGATGATCGTCAATAACATTGGCAAAATTATATGTCGGATATCCGTCTGACTTTATCAGGATCATGTCGTCAAGTTCTGCATTGTCAACTGTTATATCCCCGTATATCTCATCATGAAAGGTGGTTGTCCCTTCATTGGGGTTGTTCTGTCTGATAACATAGGGCTTACCTTCTTTGAGATTCCTCTCTATCTCTTCATCCGACAGCGTAAGACAGTGCTTGTCGTATACCGCGATCTTCTTACCGTCACTGCCTTCTATCTCATGTGTCAGACTCATAAGACGCTCCTTGTCACAGAAGCAGTAATAGGCCTTTTTTTCATCTATCAGCTGTTTGGCATACTTAAGATATATTCCCTCAGCCTGTCTTTCGCTCTGTACATACGGACCCACACCGCCGTCCTTATCCGGACCTTCATCATGGATAAGTCCGGTCTTTTCAAGCGTTCTGTATATTATGTCAACCGCGCCTTCCACGTAACGTTCCTGATCCGTATCCTCTATCCTTAATAAAAAGTCGCCTCCCTCATGCTTTGCTATAAGATACGCATACAGTGCTGTTCTTAAGTTACCGACGTGCATCCTTCCCGTAGGTGACGGAGCAAATCTTGTTCTTATTTTCGTCATACCGGTTCTCACTTTCTTATTATTGCTCTGTTTAGTTTAAAACGAGCCGTCCAATACATCATACGTTTACAGTTCCTGCGTGTCAAGAGCCATTATACGGTACATTTACCTTGACTATCCATATTTTCAATGGTATAAATTTATGTGTCAGAAATACATCGGTCAGGAGAAAAATAATGAGTAACATTGAACATTTGGAAGATGTAATGCAGGTTGCACCGCTCAAGCTGGTCATACATGACAGTATTGCAGATCTCGGGCGCCAGGTAAACGAATACCTCGTCGAATTCCGCAGGCAGGTCAACCAGAAGCACCTTAATTCTCCTGCATTTCAGGGTTACAGTACCGAGGATTTCATTGCAGACTGCGACTGTCCGCGTTTTGGTTCCGGTGAGGGTAAATCCGTTTTCCACGAATCCATCCGTGGCAAGGATCTTTACATACTCGCCGACGTTGTCAATTACAGTCTGACCTATCCTATTAACGGTTTTCTTAATCATATGTCTCCCGATGATATTTATCAGGATGTCAAGCGCATCATCGCGGCGGCTGCCGGTAAAGCCCACAGGCTCACTGTCATAATGCCGTTCCTTTACGAAAGCAGACAGCATAAGCGTTACGGGAGGGAATCTCTTGACTGTGCATATGCGATCGAGGAACTCCACGAAATGGGCGTAACCAATATAGTAACCTTCGACGCACATGATCCCAGGGTACAGAATTCCGCCCCTCTGTGCGGATTTGACAATTTCCAACCGCCTTACCAGTTCATAAGATCCCTTCTTCATTATGAAAAGGATCTTGTGATAGACAAGAACAATCTTGTAGTTATATGCCCGGATGAAGGAGCTCTGCCCAGAGCTGTCTATTTCGCCGGAGTTTTGGGCGTCGATACCGGAATGTTTTACAAGCGGAGGGATTATTCAAGGGTTGTCAACGGAAAGAATCCCATTGTTGCGCATGAATTCCTTGGCGACAACATAGACGGTAAGGATGTAATAGTTATAGATGATATAATCTCTTCCGGCGGAAGCATGCTCGATACGGCACGCAAGCTGAAGGAAATGAATGCCAAGCGTGTATTTATCTGCTGTACCTTCGGACTGTTTACCGACGGTCTTGAAATATTCGATGAAGCCTATGAGAAATGCTATTTTGACAGAATAGTGTGCACCAATCTTAACTATCACACTCCCGAACTGAACAAAAGACCTTATTTCATAGAAGCCAATATGAGTAAATTCCTTGCGTCCATTATCGATTTCATGAACCATGATGTGGCTCTTTCCAATGTCCACACTCCTACCGAAAAGATAAATAAGATCCTCGCAAGATATAACAATCGTGAATTCGAAGAAGAGCCTCTTGGATGAGTAAAGGACCGGCAGCACATTAATGTCTGCCGGTTTTTCTTACTAAGCATCAGCCTGAGGGAACGTAAAAAAAGGCATTTTTATACCATTTCACTTCCCCGCCCAGTATTGATATTACATCAAATCTGACATTATCCGTATCTTTCAGCTTTCTGTATACTCTGAAATAATCCGCAACGCGGGATATTCTGTATTGTTTCCTTGGATTTACGGCT
>JAEEGL014191993.1_pt1 | contig 10661 bp, 11 predicted proteins | sample 9134231 | NCBI WGS metagenome assembly JAEEGL01 (sample SAMN16246548, study PRJNA631951) | gut metagenome | biome: gut microbiome; feature: rumen; material: fiber-attached | host: Bos | place: Iran: Karaj | collected 2018-10 | reverse complement strand
TCAAATCAGATTGGCTCCACACGCCTGTCCTTTGCCGATGAATCGGCCATGGAGCAGTATCTTGACATCCATCCCGGCAGCGTGTCCGTGCTGGGGCTCATGAATGACAAAAATCACAGCGTACAACTGGTAATCGACGAGGATGTACTGAAAGAGGAGCTCTTCGGCTGCCATCCGTGCGAAAACACCAGCTCCATTCGGTTTGCAACCAAGGATTTGACAGAAAAGATCCTGCCCGCGCTTGGGGTTACACCGGCTGTTGTACATCTGGTCGGTACTGAATAAAGACCGGCTGTTGATAAAAAGGAACAGAGATGCCGATGGGAGGATTCAACTCAATGGTTAATCTGGAATACTGGAAAGAAAAAGCTCTGGAATGTGGCTTCTCCCACGTGGGAGAGGTGGATGTGGACACCATCGAGTTACGGAAAGAGGCCCGCGACGCCTGTGCGGAGAACAAATGCCATAACTACGGGAAAAACTGGTCCTGTCCTCCCGGCTGCGGCACTCTGGAAGAATGCGACGCCATGATCCGAAAATTCAAGCGGGGATTGTTGGTGCAAACCACCGGCGAGATTGACTCCCTGGATTTCGACGGCTTCATGGAGTTGGGCAAGAATCATGGTGCATCTATGAAGAAGTTCGCGGAGCTGGTGCGAAGGGATATACCTGGTGCCATGGTGATGGGTGCCCGCGCCTGCGGGGGCTGTGCCGAGTGCACCTATCCCGATGCCCCCTGCCGCTTTCCCGACAAGCTCTCCCACCCGATGGAAGGCCTGGGCATGATCGTCAGCGACGTTTGCAAGGCCAACGGTATAAAATACTACTACGGTCCCGGCACCCTGACCTACACCGGCTGCGTCCTGACGGATTGAAGCCGGAGCAAACCGTGATCGCTCAGCATCCACGGCTTCAGTAATAGATCTATGACAGATATGCATGAGGGTTCCGTGTATTACTATGTGGGAAAAACGAGTGAGATCCCGAAAACTTCTGAAGGCGGCTTGGTGGAGCGCAGACCAGTCACGATTCCGTAATCATAATACACATGTATTCTGGATATCGTATGATAGATTTTCCGGAAGGAAGGGAAAAAACAAAACTAACGCCCTCTATGTTGTTATGTATACTTGCCTCGCCATCATGTGAATCACCCTATGATATCTGAACCCCCAGGGTTGAGACATCATAGGGTGATCCAACTTTTTCTTGACTTCATGCTGGTTTTCCGGCTCTCTGCTGTGGCAATCTCATGAGACACGAAATTCAAAAAAGCTGAAAACGGCAGGAACGCCAGTTTGGGAATCGGCGTCCTTTGCTGTTTCCGCAGCAGCAATTACCGGATCGAGTCAGATAGCGCCCGCCAAAGGAAGGTAACTGCGTCGCCGCGTGGGCAATATTCCATTACTCGCTGTGCATCCGCTGCAAGGACAGTGTCCTGCAGCAGCCCCCTTTCCATTGCCCAGTTCATCGCGTCTGTGTACCAGAGGCCGTTTGAGGACATGCCGCTCCCAGTGAGGCAGCGCCACAGGAATGTGAGAATGTGTGCATAAGAGCAGTCCGCATCGGGAGAGAAGCAAGGCTTTCCCGTCGCTTGATCCGTCCCGGTACCATTCGTGATGCCTTGCTCCACCGCCCATAGTACCGCGTCTCGGTAATAGGCATCCTCAGGCACATCCGCGAAGGGGTTCTCATCGGATTTTGGTGCGGGTCTGCCCATGACACGCCACAGGAAGGTTGCCGCCTGACCGCGACTGCAGGCGGCCTCAGGTGAGAACTTCCCCTCACCTGTGCCGGATGTCACATTCCGCTCAGTGGCCCAAAGTACCGCATTATAGTAATAGGACGTCTGTGATACATCCGCAAAAGGTCCGGTTGGTTGTTTGCGGGGGATGGGGAGGTCAAGCAGTATTTCTTCACCTTCATTCGGATGTTGCCTGACGATACAACGTATCGTGTCGTCAGCGCTGCTTAAGCCGTAAAGATAGCCGTCGCCGCCGGCGTAAGTGTACACAGTTTCCAACGTCCCTGCCGCAGGGTCATACCCGTATACATGGAGCGAATCGTTGAAAAACAGCCGGCCGTCCCAGTAAACCAATCCGGAAAAGGCGTCATTCCAGTACCAACCTGGTTTGTCCCACGCCGGCCAGAAGCTTTGCACCGAAGCGACCGCTTCCGATGCGCCGGCAGCTTGATCCAAACAGACCAAATCGATCGTCTGTGCAGTATAATCTCCGCGCTCCTGCAGCACCCAGCAGGTGCTTGCGGATGTGAACGGGATGGCAAAATTCTGTCCATGCCAGAACGCATCCGTATCATAGGTGGGGTCGCTGCAGGCATGGTCGGCGGTCCATCCGTAATGCTTGTGCTCTTCGTCGGAGATCGCAGCATCGCTCAGCAGGAAATACGAATGCCGGACCGTTCCCGAAATGCTGGACACTGGATCGTCCCACGTGGGGTCCACATGATACCAGTTCTCTCCCAAGTGTACCATGGTCCAACCGTGATCCATTTCCTCACTGTATAAGTAAACCGCCTCGATGCCGCATCGGCCTAAAAGAAGACGGTAAGCTTGCGCATATCCGTTGCAGACAGCCCGACCGAGCGCCAGAGCGCCGTAAGCCGTCCTTGAGGCGTGCGGAATGGTGTGCTTTATATAATTCTCGTAATCGTATTCCACATACTCCACCAGATAATCGTGCAGGACCAGCGCAGTCTGCAAAGCGTCCATCCCCGGCAGCACGCAATCCAACGCCCGCGCGACCGCCGATTCGAACTCTTCCAGTTCCGTCTGCATAATATCCTCATAATAGTGGATCTCAATCCTAAGCTGCCTGCCTTCACCGCTTGACCGAATCGTAAAGTCTTTAAAATAGAAAAGCTCCGGATCATCACACAATCTTTTTTGTGCTGTCGCTGCGAGTTTGGAGGAGAACCCCATACCGCTCAAATCCACTTCGGGCTTGCGTTCGCGGATGGCTTCCGTCAGCAGTGCAACGAACAGATCGATTTCTCCCTCCTGTGTCTGACCGGCGGAGGCAGGGATGCTGAGGCCCAGCAGAAGCAGCAGGGCAATCAGAATCGCAGCACATCGTTTCATCGAAGGATATCCCTCCTTTTCAGAAACCATATCATATCGTTTGCACTCCTCTTTCAGCAAATGAGCAAGTCAGAATAACGAGCCGTTATGATTTGATTGGGCTTTAAGGATCAATACGAATCCCGCTGCAAGTCCTGCAACAAGAACCACCCAGGATACGGTCATTTGCGACAGTATTCTGAATAATGCGGCCAGGCAAAATGCAATCCCGACGACAATCTGGCCTATACCCATTTGCTTGGTATACTCGGGGAGGTCTTCCTCTTTAACGTTCTTGTAATGATAACTGTGGAGGAAAGCCGTCGTTTGCTTTTTCCATGTGAGTATTCCCAATACGATCAGGACAATTCCGACAACGGCAAAAGCGATTGTCTCTTTCGTCATCTCAATCCCCCGCTTTCAGATTATCGGGCTTATCATCTGTTGACCTCGTGTCTTTATCTGATCTTGTTCCTCGGTGCATATCAGCCCTGTCCTGCGATGTCAGCCACGGCGGCGCGGGCCCAAGTCAGAGCCCGGGAATGGCTGTTGCCGTTCCAAAGCAACGGATAGTCTACACCATAGAGCCCACCGGCCACATTACCAACAGCGTAGAGGCCGGGGATGGGGTGACTATCGCCATCCAGAACGCGCATGGCTGTGTCCGTCAGCATACCGCCGTGGACATTCAGCAGCGCCGGCCCCCACTTCAAAGCGTAGAATGGCGGCTCGGTGATGCTGGTCAAAAGCTCACTTCGCTTGCCGAAGTCAAGGTCTTCTCCCTTTGCACACAGCTCATTGTAGCGCGCGACGGTGGCCAGGAATGTCTCAACAGGGACTCCCATATGTTCAGCCAGTTCTTCCAGCGTGTCAGCCTTGAAGCAGGTACCCCGGGCAACATAGCGCTCGATCTGTCGGTCGATGCCGTTGTCTTCGCTCCATTTGTCACCGTAATCTAAGATCAGCGGCTCGGTGAACTGGCCGCCCGTGATTTCGACGCGCTCGCCCAGCTCACGGAACCACTTGCGGTCAAAGACTGTGTAGGCAAAGTCGCCCTGCGGCTGCATGGCACAGCGGATGGCCTTGGCCTGGACCCATGTGTCCTCATTCATAAAGCGCTTTCCCTGGCGGTTGACGAAGAGGAAGAAAAACACATAAATCGAATAGGCCAGCAGGTGCAGGCTCAGCGCCCAGGAAGGTGTCTCGAACTGGCCTCCTACCCAGTAGGCCATACGGTGGCCATCGCCGGTGTTGAGCCCGGTTTTATGACCGGGGCGCTCCGGATCCGGCACCTGGGGTGCGTAGCCGTTGCGCTTTGGCACCAGGCCTAGGGGGCAGAAGGTTTTGAGCATGTCCGGGTTGGAGCCGATATCGCCCGTGGCGAGGATCACGGCGCGAGTGCCCCGGAAGCGGCGGTAAAGCCCGTCTTCTCCCCGTGCGACGCAGGCGACGACGCGGCCAGATGTGTCCTTTTCCAGATAGAGTGCCTTCGTTTTGCGGATGATTCGATTAGCCGTGCACTCCAGGCAGCGCTCCTGCAAAATCTCACACATCAGGCTCGCGCCCATGCGGTTTTTGTAGCGGGTGTGTCCCGGCTTCTCTACCATGTAGTGGGTACCATCATACTCCGTGAAATCCGGGCCTTTGTAGCGCCCGCCGAAGAGTCGGAGCTCCACGTCATCGCCGCCAAGATCTGTGAGCCACTGCACCGCCTCGGAACAGTTGTTGATGTAGAGCCAGAGCAGATCTTCGTTGACGCGGCTGCCGCAGATATGCATCCAGTCCCGCGCGAACTGCTTTTTGTCGATGGAGACACCGAGGCGGCGCATCACTGGGGAATCCGTGCAGGCAATGTGCGCACCGCGGGCTACGATCCCGTGGTATTTCTCCAGAACGGTGCATTGAAGTCCCAGATCCGTACAGCGAGCCCCTGCAGCCAAGCCGGCGATGCCGCCGCCGATGATAAGAACCTCTGTCTCCTGCGTCTCGGCGATTTGCTTCTCCGGGATCGGTTCAGGCCTCCTTGACCAGACACAGTCGTCATAGCTTCCGCGCAGTTGAACCGCGCGGTTTTCCTCTGTTTCGATGTAGTCCATTTCGGGCGCCTCACGAGGCGCGGAGAATCTTATCTCTGCCATGGGGTCCTCCTTTTCTTTAATTCTTTAATTTGGTATGTATATTATGCGTTTTTTTCCGCAGCCTGTCGCGAAATGCCGAGGCAGGCGAACTGGGCGGGCGGTTGTAGATGGACAGGCAGCCGAAAGAGACCCGGCCTGCGAAGCCATCGAACAGTGCTCGTGGTGTCTCATAAGTGTGACGGTTTTCCGGAGCCAACAGCTGCCGACGTCGCAATAATCCGCGGAGCGCAGCATGTCCAGCATATCACACAGTTTATCTGCTCATTTTTCCGATCTCATATGCCAGCGCCAGCTTTTCCGGGAATACCTCATCGCGCAGCGCAAGCTTATGTGCGCCAGGTATTCCCGTCATTTCATATTCTGAATAATCATTTACCTGTGCAGTATCGCATACCGGGTGGATGCGAACGTTCCCTTTGAAAAAGCTGAACGGCCAGAAATATGTTTCCATCTTAGCCCGGTAGTTTTTCTCATAGGATTCCTTTGTTTCACCCATAGTCAGAAACACGTCGACGTCGATCTTTCCGGGAAACAGCGAGGAAAACGTGTTGTACGTAAGCGTGGGGTAAACGACGCGCTCCAAAAATGTCCGAAGCTGTCCGGTTGGTTCCCCAAAGTAGATCGGAGATCCCATGATCAGATGATCCGCCTGATGGACCTGCTCAATCACCGGTGATAGGCCGTCTCTGAAATAGCATCTGCAGGGATCCGCGATCCCCTTTTTTTTGCAGGCAAGGCAGCTACGGCAGCCGGAATAATCGATGTCATACAAATCATAGTATTTTGTTTCGGCGCCGGCTTCCCGTGCGCCTTTCAATGCAGACTGAAGCAGCTGCGCAGCATTCCAGTTCTTTCTCGGGCCGCCGTTGATAATGATAGTTTTCATTGTGTTCCTCCCTTGAGCGGGTCTGCAAAACGGATTGTTCCTTTCTATTTTCATTTTACCATGAACCCCGTACAGGTTCAACACTTCGTACTGTTTGTCATGCTGCCGGCTCACTTGTCATCGAGACGGGAAAATGATAGAATCAAAATGGTGTAAAACACTACTATGGTCCCGGTCCGCTGACCTGTACCGGCTGCGTGCCGACGGATTGCCGTCGGAGCAAACTGCGGACACTTAACATCCGCGGTTACAGCAAAAAACCTGGGACAGGTAAGCGCGACACCGATTCGTGAAATCAAGAATCTAACCCACTATGTACTTAATCTGAACGACCAGGAGGAAAAGAAAATGGCAATCGATCTTCAAACCATTGGCGCTTTCGGCGTAAGCTTCAGCCGCGGCATGGACCAGACTTGGGTAAACATGTGGAGAAAGGACGACGGTTTCCTCGTTGAGTTTTTCCAGAACTTCGAAGATCTGGACAGTGATGAGGATGATGAAATCATCAGCGTCAATGAAAAGATCAGCTTCGAACTGGGCGATGAGGTCATCCGCCGCGCGTTTGCTGACGGACATCTGGAGGAGTGGCAGCTCCAGTACAGAGACAGCGACGATGGAACAGCCTCAGATCTCAACTGGACCATCGATGTGGATGACAATGCCGGCACGGATCTGCTGCTCCTTTCCGGCAACCGCAAGCTCCCGCCGAATGACTGGATGACTGCCGTTGTCCAGGCGGTACGGCTGGGGGAAGCCCGGTTTATGAAATGCGTCAGAGAGTTTCGTTGAGCTGCCTGTGCGCTGAATGAACGGAAGAATCATGATCGTTTCTCGAAGAGAGTTTCTTGAAGAGCTGCGAAGGCAGGTTTCCGACGAAGAGCGCGAAGGCTTGAAAGCGGGCGACATCATCTTAACCAGCAGGTTCAACCGCAAAATGGTTCTGCACCTTCTGTATGAGGACGCACCGGATGTGAGAACTGTCGATACTGAGCAGGCGGAGGCGCTGCGGCAGGCGTTCACGGCGAGTATATGCCGGACTGCCCACAGGGCCATCAGTGGCTCATTCTGGCCTGCCTGTTCCTCGCCATGGGCGCACGCGAGCCGATGCACCCGCAGCGGATGACCGGCTGGCAGAAGCGGGAGGACGGATACTTTTGCCGTGCCAGAGAGAAGCAGGAGGGCAGCGTTTGCCGCTGGTGTATCCCTCAATGTGAACTGCTCCAGCATGAACCGCAAGAAAGGAAGTATGTCATATTATGATCGTTCCGAAGAATACAGAGGAGGTCTGTGCCGCCGTGTCCGCTGCCACCGCGGAGGGCAGGGCACTGGTCCCGCGCAGCTCCGCAAGGCCGCACATTCACGGCGGTTCATACAATCTGGATACGGAGACGATTAGCTTTGAGAAGATGGACCGCATTCTGAAAATCAGCCGCCACGACCGCTATGCACGCGGGGAAGCTGGCTTCAAATCTGCTGCTGCGCCGCATCCCGGACGACATTGTCATTTTGAACAGTGTCTACCCCGCGGCGGCCTTTGCGGAGAACGAAACGGAAGAATCCGAACTGCGAAAGAATATCGCGCCCTGGACGTTGTTCTGTCGGATCAGCGGCTATGAACGCGCCTCACAGGAGCGCATAGACATCTATACAGGCTATTTGCGCGACGTGTGCAGAGTTCGGTTTGACGCCGTTTCCCACTCCGTGCGGGCTGTACGGGATCGCGGAACGCATCGACCGGCGTATCTCCGACTGCGACCGAAGCGCGGTCTACTGGAAGCAGCGGCGCGGTGGGCTGCGGGAGGTGCTGTTATTTGCACCGCCCAGCGAGACGCCTGTACTGACTGCGACGATGATAGGTGCCTTCATCATCCACACGGAGGACGACCTCGGCCTGACGGTGCAGCCGCAGGTGCAGGGCAGGAGCTTCCGGGTGGAGGCGGACCTTTATTGCTTGCCGTAGGCACTGGAAAAAACGAATCTGCTGGCAGCTGCTGCGGAGGCAACGCTGTTCCGTCAAGGTGCTCTCTTTGACCGACCCTATACAAAGCCCCTCTCCGCACTGGTGTTTGGTGCAGATCCAACGGCCACTGCTGCGCAGAAAAAGCTCAAGGCGATCTTTGATCCGCAGAGGATCCTGAATCCTGGAAAGTTCTGCTTTTGAGGTATCGATATGGAAAAACTGACTGATTTCAAATATACGATGGATTTCTGCAACCACTGCGGGAAGTGCAAATGGATTCTGCCGCACAGGATGGAAGGGTGGGACTTCGCGGAGGCCTGTCCAATTTTACCGTCACTACGGCTACGATGCTTGCTCCGGTCAGGGGGCTTGTAAACATCGCAAAGGAGGTCATGTACGGTACCGTGGCTTATGGAGACGCTTTGGAATGCCTACTCTATAACTGCACCGCCTGCGGTGTCTGCGATGTCAATTGCAAGTGCGTCCGGGACATGGAGGTGCTGGATACGATCTATGCCCTCCGGGCTGGCTGCGCCGCGTTTTACCGTCATCACGAAATCGCCATGGCTGCGATCAAGATCCTCCGGACATTGGACATCCCCTTCCATCTGCTGCGCTCAGAGGAGTGGTGCTGCGGCGCAATGCTTTGGCGCAGCGGACAGAATGTCGCCGCTGCGGAGGAGGTGGGCAGCCTGACGCCCGCGACGGAGCAGCTCGGCCCGCTCTTTTGCAACTATCACCTCTGGCTGCGGAAGCTGCGCAAGGCTTTTGACCCGAACGACCTCGCGAACCCGGTCCTCAAAAACCAATGAGACGGAGCTGAATCTTTATGCTGAACAATGAATCCAAAGGAACGGAAAATGTGTGCGTTAGGAAGTGAGACAGATAGTTGGGAAGTATAAGGTCATCACCCTTTGCGGAAGCTCCCGGTTTAAAGATGCATTCATGGAGGCACAGAAACGCCTGACGCTGGAGGGGAACATTGTCATCAGCGTCGGCCTCTTTGGTCACTCCGGCGATGATGAGGTCTGGACTGAGGGTACGAAGGAAATGCTGGATGATATGCACAAGCGTAAGATCGATATCAAATTGCTCATTTCAAGGCAGCAAATAACAGCGGCAAAGATCGATTGCCGGTCTCCGCTTCACACATAATCTGATCCTGGTATCATTTTCGGCCGGACGCGCCAAAAATTCCTCACTGAATAGTGAGGAATTTTTGCGTTTTCGGCACAAATATGCCGATTTTGTGGCGAATAATGGAACAGCAGCCATACTGATGCAGCGACATGCTTTGAGTATACGCTTATTGTGCAATCTGACGTCATCCAGGCTCACAGATACGTTCGGACATCTTCTTGAGACAAGCGCCTGTTCTGTATCGGCTTAATACCTCCCAATATCACGCGCGATCTGGAAGGCCGCACTCGTGGCGTTTGTGATGTTCTTCGGACTGATGCAGTCGCCAAGCTGGTAAATCTCCGGCGCACAGAAGCGCAGCGCCAGTGCCGCCTCGCTTTCTGGCCGCTGGCCTACAGCGTAGATGACCGTATCTGCCGGGAATAGAATCTCTTTCTCCGCCTGCTGGCAGAGCACGCCGTCGGAGCGAATTTCCATGGCCTTGGTGTTCAGATCCACTTTCACCTGCCGTTTCTTCAGCTCGACGCGAAGGCCGATGGCATGAAGGAAGTTGCCTCCGTCGTTGATCTCCGGCGCCATCTCCACCACTTGCACATTCCGGCCCAGGATGGCAAGGGAGATGCCAAGCTCCAGGCCAACCAGGCCGGCACCCAGAATGCACACATTCTGTCCGACCTCGTCAGTATGGGTATAGGCATATTCTGCGCCCAAGACGTTCTCGCCGTCGATGCCCGGAATGGGGGGCTTGATGGGCCGCGCGCCCGTGGCAGCAATGATCACATCCGCACCGACGCTCTCCGCATATTCCGGCGTGACTTCAGTGTTCATTCGTATGTCGATACCTGCCTTTTTGACGGCGGCTGCCTGCCGTTTCAGATAAAGATCCAGGCGCTGTTTGAATGGAACGTCACGCTCACAAAGAATTGTGCCGCCCAGCTCGCCGCTCTTTTCGCAGAGGATCACCTCATGGCCGCGCTCCGCGCAGGTCAGTGCCGCCTGCATGCCGCCGATTCCACCACCGACCACCAATACCCTCTTATGAATCCTGGGCGCGGGGATCGCGTGCATCATCTCCATCTCGCGCCCCGTTTCCGGATTGATGGCACAGAACGGCTCACCGTGGGCGATGTGGGTGGAAAAGCAGCTCATACAGCGCAGGCAGGGTTTTACTTCTTCCTCCCGGCCGGTGCGTAGCTTGATCGGCAGATCGGGGTCAGCCAGCAGCGCGCGTGCCATTTCCACCACGTCTGCCTGACCGGAGGCAATGATCTCTTCCATCATCTCTGCCTCGCCGATGGCACCGACGGTAGCAACGGGGGTCTTCACATACTTTTTGATCTCCGCGGCGTACTGAACATTGGGACACTCGCCCAGAAACATGCTGGGATGGGTCACGCCGAAGACCTCCTCCACCTCGTGGTTGCCGGCAGAGACATGGATCAGGTCGCAGACGCCCTC
>JAEEGL013884428.1_pt1 | contig 10661 bp, 14 predicted proteins | sample 9134231 | NCBI WGS metagenome assembly JAEEGL01 (sample SAMN16246548, study PRJNA631951) | gut metagenome | biome: gut microbiome; feature: rumen; material: fiber-attached | host: Bos | place: Iran: Karaj | collected 2018-10 | reverse complement strand
TGGGGGCAAACCGGGAGCCGGCATTTGCAATCACCGGTTCGCCGTTACGGAACGCCGTATCAGGTCATGGGCGGAAAAGCAGACAGAGGATGATTTTTATGGAAGAAAAAAAGGATTCGATATGCGTCAAATCGGCTGAAACGGATGAGGAGCTGTGCGGGAGGGGATATGTGCATTGCACTTCATGGCAGGAAGCCTACAGAGGGATTGTATGCGACAGATATCTTGATTCGATGACCGCGGCGGCTACAACCGCGCGTGCGCGGCAGTTCCCGGAAAATACGATCGTCGCCAAGGATCAGGGGAAAGTTGTCGGATTTGCGGTATACGGTCCGTCAAGGGATGAAGATTTGCCGAATGCGGGAGAGGTCATAGCCATTTATGTCCTTTCAGCGTATTATGGCCAGAAAATAGGATACAGATTGATGAACGAAGCATTTTCCAGGCTTAAAGAATATAATACTATATTGGTATGGGTGCTTGAAAAAAATGAGAGAGCGATTCGTTTTTATCACAAATATGGTTTTGAATTTGATGGATGCAAAAAGCAATGGAATCTTGGTACACCAGTTTCAATCGTTAGAATGATAAAGAAAAGAGAGTAAGCTATCTGTTTGCCGAGGCATCCGTCAGCAAAGAATATCGGATATATTCTGAAATTCTGCATTAAAGCGTAAGACAAAGGAACATATAAGCGATATGAAAAAAGCAGGGAAAAGCCGGAAGAAAAGGGTAATTCTGATCATGGCGTCGGTTGTGCTGTGCGCGGCACTGGTGCTCGGCGGACTGATGATTTACGGGAAGGCACAGATGGGAAAGATTCCCGGCCTGACCTTTATGGACGCACTGAAATACACAACACAAGGCAAACCGGACGCAAGGATCACAGTCGGAATCATTAAAGACGGGCAAACCTCTTTCACCGTCTACGGTGAGAACGGACAAATCCTTCCGGAGGAAAAGCATGTTTATGAAATCGGTTCTCTCACCAAGACCATCACCGCTTCCATGATCAGTAAAGCGGTCAAAGAAGGCCGGATCAGACTCGATGATACCATCGATGTGTATCTGTCCCTACCGGAAGGGAAAAACTATCCAACGATTACGGAACTGCTGTCACATACATCCGGGTACAGTGCGTATTATTTTGAAACTCCAATGATCGGCAATTTCTTTGCTGGCAGGAATAGTTTCTGCGGAATCAGCAGGGATATGGTGCTCACGAAAGCCAAAGGTCTTGACATGAACCGTGAAAGCTACGGTTTCACCTATTCCAACTTTGGCTACGCAGTGCTGGGACTGGTGCTGGAAGCAGTCTATGATCAGGATTATACCGTGCTGCTGAACGATTATGTTCAGAATGACCTCGGGATGACAACGACGAAGATCTCCAAACGGGATGGGGATTTGGGCGATTACTGGGACTGGCAGGAAAACGACGCTTATCTGTCCGCCGGGGCAGTAACGTCGAATATCGAAGATATGCTGCGCTATGCGCAGATGCAGTTAGATGTAGATTCGCCTTTTGCCGCGTGCCATCAGAGTCTGAAGGTCATCAATGCGTCATCGGAAAGCTATCAGATGATGGGAATACACATGGATGAAATCGGCATGGGCTGGATCATTGACAATGAGAACGGAATCATCTGGCACAACGGCGGTACGGGTCATTACAACAGCTATCTGGGATTCAGCCCAGAAACAGAAACAACTATCGTGATCCTGTCGAATCTATCACCGAACGACCGTATTCCGGCGACAGTACTTGGCATAAAGCTGCTCCAGGAATTGAACCCATAATTAAGCGGATATTCTATGCTCACGCAAATTGATTTGAAAGGAAAATCATGATGAACGGAGAAACGATGCACTTCGGGTTTTCCTACGTGGGGCTGGTTTATCTCGTGATGCTGATGCTTCCGAACATCCTGTGGACAAAGAATCAGCCGAAGGATTACGACAAATACGCCCGTAATGAGAATAAGATTCTGCTGGTATTGGAGAGGATCGGGGAGGTACTGGTAACATGTGCGGTGGTCATATTCTCTGACTTCAATATCAAGCAATGGTCATCCTGGTCATCGTGGCTGATAGCGTCCTTCTTGCTTATGTTAATTTATGAGGTTTTCTGGATCAGGTATTTTAGGAGCGAAAAGACCATGAAGGACTTTTACAGCAGCATCCTTGGCATTCCGGTGGCAGGCGCGACGCTCCCCGTTCTGGCTTTCCTCCTATTGGCGGTATACGGTAAAAATGTCATTTTCGGAGTTGCGGTTATTATATTGGGAATCGGGCATATCGGCATCCATCTGATGCACAGCAGGGAGATTCAATCATGAATTGTGGAGGCTGAAAATGGACAAGAAGGAATACGCCGTTCAACTGAAACACAGCGGATATAATTGCTGTCAAGCTGTTCTCTGCGCATTTGCCGATGAAGTGGAAATGGCCGAAGATGAACTGAAACGGATCGGAGCCGCCTTTGGCGTTGGCATGGGATGTTTGGAGGCTACATGCGGCGCTTTGATCGGAGCGCAAATCCTGATGGGAATCAAGAAATACCAAGGCAGGCCGATGCTTCGGGATGCGGCGGGCGTACTGCGTCAGTTTGAGGGCATGTGCAAAGCCACGCTCTGCAAGGATTTGAAAGGCAGGGATACCGGCATTGTTCTGTGCGAGTGCGATGACTGTGTGAGAAATGCGGTAACAACCGTCGAGAATCTCCTATAAGTCCACAAAGGAAAAGACCGTGAGGATTGAGGGCAATGAGACGTAAAGATCGGGAAGTACAAAGCCTGGATGAAATTTTCGACATCCTGAATCGCTGCGATACGGTGCGGATCGGATTCCAGGGAGACAAATACCCTTATGTGGTTCCGGTTTCTTTCGGTGCAGAGCTGGCAGATGGGAAAGTGATCGTATACTTCCATTGCGCCAGACAAGGCATGAAGCTGGAATTGCTGAAAGCGAACCCGCAGGTATGCGTGGAAGGAGATATTTTTATTCGGACGGAGACGACGGATCATGGAATCACCACGCGATATGAAAGCGTGATCGGTTTCGGAACGTGCCGGATCGTTGAAGATGAACAGGAAATCAAGCATGGGCTGAAGGTGCTGACAGAGCATTACGGTTATTGTGATTATTCCCTTGATCGCTGCCGGGCCCTGGAGTATCTGTATGTGATGAAAATCGTTCTTGATGAGATAACAGGAAAGAGAAATCTACCGGAAGCGGGAGGAAAATGATGCCCAGACAAAGTGTGTTTGACATGCCCTATGCCAAAGTTTATGACTGCCTCGCAGCTAAGGCTGAACGGAAATGCCGCACGAGGGAAGAAGTGGATCAGGTCATCACCTGGCTGACGGGGTATAATCATCCTGCTGAACTCGACATGACCTATGGCGATTTTCTCTCCAATGCTCCCGGCTGGAATCCTCGTGCAGACCTAATCACCGGCACTATCTGTGGCGTGCGGGTGGAGACAATCGAAGAACCGTTGACGAAAAAGATGCGGCAGCTCGATAAGCTGGTCGATGAACTGGCGAAGGGCAAGCCGCTGAAAAAAGTGTTAAGATGATTGAAACTGAAAGGCTGATCCTTCGTCCATTTACGCCCGGTGACGCGGAGGATGTGCTTGAATATCTGGCTGCGCCGACTGTGAATTGCTTTGCCGACATGAAGCTGGATTCGCTGGAGGCGGCAAAGGCGGCGCTGAAGAATAGGATCGGCGATGCGTTCTATCTCGCAATCGTTTTGAAGGAATCCGGCAAGGTTATCGGAGAGCTTTTCGGACACCCGGAGGGAAGCGGCCCGGAAGATGAGACGATGGATACGTTCAGCCCATGCTGGATGCTGAATCAGACGTATCAGGGCAAGGGGTACGCCTATGAGGCAGCCCGCGCTTACTTTGATTATCTGTTCAATCAGAAAGGCATCAGGCGAATCTACGCCTATACAGAGGACTACAACCTTTCCAGTCAGCGGCTGTGCGAGAAGCTCGGTATGCGGCGGGAAGGGCTGTTCGTGGAGTTCGTGAGCTTCGTCAGCAACCCGGACGGTACGCCGCGCTATGAGAACACGATGCAGTACGCGATATTGAAGAAAGAATGGGATGGGAGCGTTGCCATGGAGATTCAAAAAAGTAAAAGGAAACCGGCCAAGTAATCCGACGATAAGAAAGCAGGGTGAAATCATGAAAAAAGTCATATTGATACTGACAGCCTTCATCACACTTTTCTCATGGACCATAGTAAAAGCGGAGGAGATTCCTATGATACAAAGCAGTAACGGAAAAATCTACGGTGAGCTGAACATTCCTGATACGGAGAGCCCCATTCCTCTCGTGATACTTTCTCACGGCTTCGGCGGAAACCTCCTGGGTAATCAGGACTATGCGGCATATTTCTTTTCTCAGGGCTTTGCTACCTATAATTTCGATTTCTGCGGAGGCGGATTTGGATCAAAAAGCGATGGAACCATGCTTGATATGTCGGTTCTGACGGAAGCCGACGATCTGAACGCCATTATCGACTTTTTCAAGGACGACGCCCGATTCAGTGAAATCTGCCTGTGGGGCGCGAGCCAGGGCGGATTTGTTTCGGCTTATGTAGCGTCGCAGCGTCCGCAGGATGTGGCTAAGGTCATTTTAGAATTTCCGGCTATCGTCCTACAGGACGACGCAAAAGCCCGTGCGAACGCCGACGGCAGTTTCCCCGAAACGAGCCGGGTCATGGGCGTCGCTATCAGCCGAAAATACAATGAAGACGCCGTGTCCTTTGACTTCTATGATCTGATCGGGGCATATACCGGGCCTGTGCTGATCCTTCACGGCGACAAAGACCCCATCGTTCCCCTGCGTTATTCACAGCGGGCCGCCGAGGTTTTCCCGAACGCGGAATTGATCGTGATGCCGGGACAGGGGCATGGCTTTATGGGGAAAGCCAGAACGGAAGCAATGGGGAAGGAAACAGATTTCTTCCGTAAGTGATGTGCGTCCTCCGTTCCGAAGCGCTGCGTTGGCTTGGAAACGGCGGTATCCACCTGAAACAGCAAGAAGGAGGCTTTGATGATGCAATATAGACGGCTTGGAAAAACGAACCTCATGGTCAGTGAAGTCGGGTTTGGCGGCGAATGGCTTGAACGACACCCGGAAAAGGAATCCGTGGCGCTCTTGAAATATGCTCACAAATTTGGCGTCAACATCGTTGACTGCTGGATGCCCGATCCGAAGTCCCGCGGCATCATCGGCAAGGTCCTCTCAGAAGACCGCTCCGGCTGGTATGCCCAGGGGCACATTGGCTCCACATACCAAAACGGCCAATACACCCGAACCAGAGACGTAACCCAGTGCCGGATCGCTTTTGACGATCTGCTTTCACGACTTCAAACAGATTACATCGACCTGGGTATGATCCATTATGTGGATTTGGAGAGCGATTGGGAACTTGTCTCTCATCCGGGCCCCTATCTGGATTATGTGATGGAATTGAAGGCACGTGGCGCGATCCGTCACATCGGCCTGTCCACCCACAACCCGATGATCGCCCGGAAGGCCGCGGAAAGCGGGTTGGTGGAAATGATCCTATTCAGTGTGAATCCAGCTTTTGATTTGATGCCGCCCACGGATAACATCGAAAACTATTTTGCGGAAACCTATGCGGAGGGACTGAATGGCGTCGATCCGGTTCGTGTGGAAATGTACAAGGTCTGCCAGCATCGCGACGTTGGGATCACCTGTATGAAACCTTTTGCGGGCGGGAGACTGTTTGACGCGGCGCGTTCTCCTTTCGGCGCAGCCCTGACGCCCGTCCAGTGCATTCACTATTGCCTGACAAAGCCCGCCGTCGCTTCCGTCCTCTGCGGCTATGATACGCCGGACCAGGTGGACGCGGCAGTGGCGTATGAGAGTGCGGCCGACAGTGAAAAAGACTACGCCAGCGTGCTGGCCACCGCCCCGAAGCATACTTTTTCTGGCGGCGAATGCACCTACTGCGGCCATTGCAAGCCCTGTCCCGCGGACATTGATATCGCCATGGTGAATAAGCTGTACGACCTTGCCGTGATGCAGCCGGAAGTGCCGCCCTCCCTGCGGGAGCATTATTTCTCCCTGGAACACCATGCCAGCGAATGCATCAGCTGCAAAGGCTGCGAGAAACGCTGTCCGTTTGGTGTCAATGTTTCGGAGCGTATGAAAAAGACAGCGGCGCTGTTTGAACGCCGCCCGTAAGCATTTCATGAAACAGGAGGCTTCATGGAAAAGGCATTACACGCTCGGAAGGGTAATCCCCTTTCGCCTCAGGGAAGGACAGACAACATGTTTCCCGATCCTCATATCAAGATTTTTACCAACCCGGATACGGGGAAAGAAAACATGTATGTGTATGTGGGCCACGACGAGGGAAAAGGCCAGTTCATCATGCGGGACTGGTATGTGCTTTTCAGTGAAGACCTTGTTCACTGGCAGTGCAAAAAAACCCTGGCCCGGAAGGACACCTATCTGCCAGCCGATTCCACCGACTGCTGGGCATGCGACGCCGTTCGCAGTCCCTGGGACGGGAAGTATTATCTCTATTATTCCCATGGCGGAGAATCCACCGGCGTGGCGGTCAGCGACCGGCCAGACGGCCCCTTCATCGACGCACGGAACAAAACGCCCCTGCTTCCCAAAGGCATTACGCCCACCAATTCCTATGACCCCGACGTGATCCTGCCGGACCAAGATGATTCCCGGGCCTGGATCGTGTTTGGAAGCGACTGGACAGATCACTATTGGGCCATGCAGTTAAAAGAAAACATGATCGATGTGGTTCCCGGCAGCGCCAGGAAAGTGCCGGTCTATCCCGATGAAAACACGAAAGAAGAATTGCTGGGCCCTTTGCGCTCTGATCAGGCGGAGGCGTTCCGCTTTGGCGATACCTGGTATCTGTATTGGGCTGGGCGCTACGCCACGTCCAACAATCGCTTAGGCCCTTATATCTACCGGGGCAATATTGGCGCGGACATTCCCCATTACCCGGATGGCCGGGCGTTTATCGATCATGGGTCCTTTGTGGAATGGAATGGCCAGTGGTTCTACGCAGTGAGTTGCGGGGTGGAAAGCTGGTCTTTCCGGCAGACGTGGCTCATGTATCTGCATGTGTGCGATGACGGCACGCTGATGTTCGACGAGGAAATCCGGGAATACGGGGTAGGCCAGTACGACGCCGCCTGGGACAAAATCCAGGCGGAATGGTATATGGAAGGGCCATCTGTCCGCAAGGTCGAACTCAGGCAGGACGGAAAACATAAGGGCTTCGCTATCGCCCAGGAAAAAGGAACACATATCGTTCGGTATCCTCACGTGTACAACATGAAGGATCATATGCGCATGACCTTCTGTTTGCAGGGGGAAAAGGGAGCAAGCATCGAAGTGCTGGTGGATGGAGAAGAAAGCGGCATTTTGCGGCTGGATCAGGATCAGCCCACGCTGACTGAAATCGGGATTCCACTGACCAACAGCGCTGGCGAACACGATATGATGCTGCGCATGACAGGATCGGTGCTGATCGACTGGTTCAGATTGACGGTATGACGGAGAATAACGCAAAACCGAAAAGAAGCATGGAACGATTACAGTATCAAATCAAAAGAAAAACCTACTGGAAAGGAAACAAATGAACCTGACAATCATCCGCAGCAACCGAAAGACAATTACCATGCGCATCACCGGACCGGACAGTGTGGAGGTTCGGGCACCCCTGGGAATGCCGCAATCACAAATTGATGATTTTATTGAAAGGCATCAGGCATGGATAGCAAAGCACATCGACCGTATTCCTCAGCCCGCTTCCCCGTTCACAGAAGAAGAAATCCGTGCCTTGGCTGACCAAGCCTTACAAGTTATTCCTGACCGGGTGCGCCACTATGCCGCTTTGATCGGCGTCAGGTATGGCCGCATCACCATCAGAAACCAGAAAAGCAAATGGGGAAGCTGTTCTGCCAACGGGAATCTGAATTTCAATTGTCTGCTGATGCTTTGCCCGCCCGAGGTGCTGGATTACGTGGTGGTACATGAATTGTGCCACAGGAAAGAGATGAACCATTCTCCCAAATTTTGGGCAGAGGTGGAAAAGTATGTACCGGACTACATGACACAGCGGAAGTGGCTCAAAGACGAGGGAAGCAGGCTGATCACAAGGTTATAATACATGTCTTCAATGCAAAAGAGAAGTCCGATGACAAATCAATTCAGCCCAACATCTGTTTTACCGCCTCGAATTGAACACGGTTAAACCAGGGCTGTATGAGAATGTTTACTCGGTATACTTCGAGCCTTAGCTTCATTCTTATGTGAACTTTCATTTTGTTCAAAATAATGTGGGGCAGGAAACGAGTCCTGCCCCATCTATAAAAGCCTGCCTCCCGATTCTGTTATTGCGGGATATGCTTATATATGCCGTTCATAAGTCACAATGATACCGAAGCACCTGGCTTGATTCGGGCATACGGCGATAACACGCCAGCCATTTGCAGCCATGCGGTTCATTTCTTCTTCGGCTTTCCGCACGGAATAAGTTGCGATTTTATATTCAAACACAGTTTATCCCTCCGAATTCTTTTTGTTCTGACGCAGCCGTACCAGATTGAGGATGTTTCCCGCCGCCACAAACAGCAAGCCGATCATGAGTACAGTGTTGTCAGCCCGCGTGTCAAAAATCGAGGTCAGTACAAAGGCCAGACCCATGATTACGAGCACCAGGCATGTGATGGTCATCCAGGTGTTATAGATCTTCCTGTCCGTCATAGATTTCTCCTTCAGAAATCAGTCCGTGTCAGCGAGGGTACTGGGGCGGGTGTTTACCGCCCCAGAGAACAGAAGTCATGTCAGAAGCGTCCATGCGGGCCGCCTCTGAACCCGCCCATGCCATGGGGGCCGCCCATGCCGTGCGGACCACCCATCGGGGGATGATGATGCCAGCCCATTGGCGGACGGCGATAGCCCCAGCCGCCCATGAAGGGGAAGCCCCAATACCGAGGACGACGGAACAGAGAAGACAGTACCAGAACGATGATGATGAAGGTCAGCATTGTGAGGTTCCTCCTTTCGTAGATTTGCGGTTTGGGTGCATAGAAAAAGACCGGCACCACGGAAACCCGTAGCGCAAGTCTTGCCTTCTCGTTGGAACCGGATGCTTTTGCATCGGCTGACGGTTTTGCAACCACGCTTTCGCGTTTGGCTACTCCCTTGCTACAGTGATAGTATATCAAGTATTCCTGATATTTGAAAGATATTAAATTGACAATTCAGACCAGAAAACAGACATTGTAGACCAGAGAACAGAGCAAACTGCCATGAGCATTTCGAGGTGTTGGCTGACTCCACTTTCATCTGAAATTTGCACATGAGAGTTTATTTCTAATATTCTCATGCCTTTCTAATGATTTCCTCCATGTTCCTTTCATTTTCCAGGTTTATTCTATAACCGTTCCAAGGGAGAACAAAAACTTCCCCCGGGGAAACACAGAAAGAAACCGGCTTCAACGCCAAGGAGGAAATAAAGATGGATCATTATGAAATGGTAGAAACCCTGCGAGCCAAGGCCAACGTCACCTACGAAGAAGCGAAAGCTGCCCTGGAAGCAAGCGATTGGGACATGCTGGACGCGCTGGTGCTGCTGGAAAGCGAAGGAAAGGTAAACGGCGCTCCTGAATTTACTACAAAGGAAAAGACCAATGAAGCTCGGCAGACTATCCGCAATGGGAAGGGGAGCCTGTCCAAGTTGGGAGCCTGGATCAGAAAGATGATTACCCTCGGCAACCAAAACCAGTTCGTCATCAGCCGCAAAGGCAGCGAGTTGGTGGCTATGCCCATTACCGTGATGGCCCTTCTGATGATCCTGGTCTGGCCCTTCTCCTTGATCGTGCTGTTCGCCGGGTTCTTCCTGGGCACCCGGTATGCTTTCCGCGGCCCGGATATCAACACCACTGTCAATGATTTTGTCAACAAAGCGCAGGAAAAGACCGCAACAGTGGTAGCCACAGTGGTCGAGACTCAGGCGGAATAAAACGCTGTAACAGAGAATAGAAGGAGGACAGGAACTTGAAGCAGCTTTACAAGAGCAACACCAACAGAAAAGTCGCCGGTGTGTGCGGAGGTATCGGAGAATACTTAGGCATTGATCCCACTATTGTCCGCCTGGGCTTCGTCGCCCTGTCCTTACTGGCTGGCGGCGGGCTGGCTGTGTATATCATTGCCGCAATCATTATACCGGATCGGCAGGTATGTTCCAACCCCGTAGAGAATACGGTCAATACGTGAGAATAATGCTGCCGGATTCATATTGTGGCAATTTCAAAATACACTGAAAAACGCAAAAAAAGCTGAAATAGTTCAAATGAGTTTATTTGAGAGAGTCTCTTTTCCCGACATCGTATCGTATTGAGGAAAACAAAGAATGAACGAGTTGACTTTCTTTGACCTTAGAATTATACTATAGGCACCATCAAGGGAAGGGGATCGAAAGAGAACCGGCCCGAAGATGGGAAACAAAATGCGACCCTGCAACACTGGCGAAGAACCAAGCGGTACAAGGCCAATTGATTGGAGGTTTGCATTATGAGTACTTATCTTCCCGCTGTGTTTGGCGAAAACCTGATGGACGTGTTTGATGATTTTGACC
>JAEEGL013443769.1_pt1 | contig 10661 bp, 12 predicted proteins | sample 9134231 | NCBI WGS metagenome assembly JAEEGL01 (sample SAMN16246548, study PRJNA631951) | gut metagenome | biome: gut microbiome; feature: rumen; material: fiber-attached | host: Bos | place: Iran: Karaj | collected 2018-10 | reverse complement strand
TCATCACAGATATGTCATTGTTGCGGTAAGTTGCATCCTGAGATGAAGAATCTGGCTATCCGTAAAATGTCATGCGATTGCGGACTTGAAATAAGCCGTGACCAGAACGCTGCCATTAATATCCTGAAGGAAGGATTACGACTACTTACTAAAGTGGCCTAAAACTAAATAAACAGTAGGGATGGAATGGCCCTAACTTATACGCCTGTGGACATTGTATAAGACATTGAGTTACGTAACATCGTAGCCAACGCAGTAGTGGTTGAAGCAGGAAGCTCCGACTTCTATAAGTCGGAGTAGTTCACCACCTAGCCGTTCGCATACATCCTTTGTTGTTCCTCCGCCTATCGCATAATCAGACAGGTACTTCATGTTGTACTGATTAATAAATGCCTCAATGATCTGAGGACAGCAATTGCCTCTATACGAGCTCTTTCCGCCCTCCCCTCTCTTAGGTGTAGAAAAAATAGAGCTGTCAAATCTAATTTTGTTATACATGATATGTCTTCCTCCTATTTGAAAAGGGTTAAGTCACCATTGACCTAACCCTTAACTGCTTTATGCAAGCTTTGCTTTTAATTCCTCATCAGATGATATGATAACCGCAGCAGCCTTTTTAACTTCATCTACATTTGAGTTTCGCTGCAAGAATATGAGATTCTTTGGTGCTGTCTCATAAATCTCTCCAAGCGTCATGCCTGCAAAGGTTCCGCAGTCAGCTTTTAGAGATCTTGCTACTTCCAGAGAAATCCCTGGCTCGTCTAAAAGCCCCGCTTCCTTTGACAAAGGCAGCTCTTTAGAAAGCTTTCCCTTCTTCCCAGAGGCATCCTTTTCAGAAGGCTCTCTCTTAGGTTTTGGGATAGGCATTCCTGACTTTGAATAAACATGAGATTCAGATCTTGCTTTCTTTGTATTTACCTTTACTTCCTTATCTGGCACTATATCCTGCTCATCAATATTCTCTAATGGAGCAAATATATCGCCATAGAACTCAAGGCCAATACCTGCATCATAGAGAGCTCTTGACTTAGCAGCTCCTATAACGGTAGCCTTCCACTTTGCCGCCCTTTCTGCTTCGCTTAGAAAGATCCCCGGCATCACTTCATCAAGTGAAAGACAGTGAAAACCATGACCCAGAACCTTCTTGGATCCATCTTCAAGGTAAGAAACAAAGAACACGTTAGCACAGCACACCACTGTGTCTCCAATCTTATCAAAGTAAACGTCCTCATTGTCTTTATATTCAAAGCCGGTATTGAAAAGCCCAAATACGATCTTTTCGACCATCCTCTTATACTGAAGAGGAATATACCTTGAACCTCTGTTGTCTTCCTTGGACAAGTAGTAAAGGTTATTTATCACATCTTCTGGTGTTCTTATTTCTGAGATACAACCATTTTCCCTCATTGCAGGGGCCAAGAGATTCTTGACCCAGTTATTTATCAGTATCTTCTCCATTCTTTTTCTCCTTTTTCTGTCTAAGAATACCTATATGTATTCCCAGATCAAAAATGCTTAAAACGAGTAGTAACAATGCCCATTTCTTTGACATAGCTTCTTTTTTCATGGTAGAATTAAGTTGTAAGGGAGTTGCCGCTCCCTTACAACTCTTGACCATATTAAGGCATAAGGCTCTTTATTGATGTGATAATGGCAACAATATCTTTAACCATTGTCACTAAAGTAGCGATTGTCTTAACAAGGTCAGCATTCTTTGACTCAACAGAATCAGAGCGTTTCTTCTTTGCCTTAGGCTTTGAAGAAGGGCTCTTTTTCTTTGATGTCTTCTGCTTTACAGCAACCATGAATTTCCTCCTTTCATACAGACCATCCCCGGTAAGGGATCGGTCACAAAAGTTACCATTGATCCCCCTCGGGTGGTCCTTCCTTAAGGCGGTTGGCTACCAAGTTTAAAACCCTCATAAAGGTTTTTGCTTAATGCTTTCTTCTCTCAGCATCCTTTATTATTTTCGCTAAAAGATATGAAAGCTCTGCAACGCTGAAAACCAGCGTAAATAGTGCATATTTCTTTGACATGCCTTCTTTCTCCATGGTAGAATTAAGTTGCAAGGGAGCTGCTACTCCCTTACAACCCTGACCGAATTAAGGCAGAAGGCTCTTTAATGAAATGGCGATGTTTATGACATCTTTAACCATTGTCACTATCGTAGCGATCGTCTTAATTATGTCGTAATTCTTTGGAGAAGAATCAGAGCTTTTCTTCTTAGCTTTTGGCTTTGAAGAAGGGCTCTTTTTCTTTTCCTTCTGCTTTACAGCAACCATGAATTTCCTCCTTTCGTATAGACCTTCCCAGTAAGGAAAGTCACAATTGTTACCATGACTCCCCCTCGGGATGGTCCTATCCTTAAGGCGGTTAGGCTACCATATTTAGACCTTGTTGGTCTTACTTTGTGCGGTCAAATTTTTCTACTGCTAACATGATCATAAGATATAAGATCCTTGCACCAAGAACAATTCCGCCACCTAATAAAATAAACTCCATCTTTTTAGTATCCTTTCTTTACTTTTCGGCATAAAAAAAGGAACGCATTTCGCATTCCTCTTTTCTGCCTGTTTACAGTTGCTTAGTTAAATGGAAGAGCCTCATCTATTCCGTCCGGAATATCCATGAAGCCATCGTCTTCGTCATCTCTATCTGCATTATCACTAGATGACTTGTTTCCCTGGGATGATGACTTACTCTCAGCAAAATCAATCTTTTCAGCTACGAAATCGAAGGTATAAACCTTTATTCCTTCCTTGTTGGTGTAGCTGCCAGGCTTTACATGAGACTCAAGTTCGATCTTTGTTCCCTTTCTAAGATACTTTTCTGAGAACTCTCCGAGTCTTCCAAAGGCTACAACATTGATAAAGCCGGTTGTATGCTCCTTATCCTGGGTGTCGATTGCAAGTGAAAACCTTGCAATGGCATTTGCTTTTTCTCCCTGAGAATACCTTACCTCCGGATCTTTTGTGAGTCTTCCTGTAAAAATACATTTGTTCAACATCTTGTTTTTCCTCCTATTTTTTTATTATTTGATTTACGATGTTGTGCAACAGCCGTTATAAGAAGGTGCTTAATAACTGGAATAAAAAATCCGCTAAGCCCTAAAGCCTAACGGATATATTCTTGCCACAATTATTAAATTTATACTTGCTTATAACATGAATAATTATAATATACCTATCAGATATAGTCAACCAATATCTTTATTTAGCTCTCGTAGGTCTATCTTTCTAAAATCCGACAACCATGCCAATAATCTTTGTTGCAAATGCAAGCAGGACAGTTAATATCATCATCACAGATATAGTAGGAATAATTCCCTTTAGTGATGCAAGATAGTCGCCATTCTCATTCATAAGGTTGTCATTATTTTCCTTATTATCAGTATCGTACATTTTTGCACTCCCCTCTTCTAGCTTCAGAACTGTACAATTACGCCACTTCTTTGCATGCTGCTTACTTCATCCTTATTAAGGCAGTAATACCTGCATCTGTCATTGAAAGAAATCGTAAAATCCTTATGAATAGTTGCATGCCTGCTCTGATCAACTATCCCCCACTGACTTTTAAATACCCCTTCATTCTCAAACTCGATATACACCGGTTCCTTATCTGGTACGCCCCTTATATTAGCCGGGTACACTTCCACACCACTAATCTTCATATTCGAAAACATTAACCTTTCACATAGTCGTTTTTAGTTGACGTTATGAACACCTGATGAATACTTATCCTTTACAGATTTTCCAAGATCCACGACAACCACATCCCCATCCTTAAAACTTGTTATAGGCGTCGGGTCTCCTGCAAGCGGAGCGTTATTATATCCTTCTATCTTCCACATATTTGCTTCTTTTTTATCACTGTAGTACTTAAGGTATGGAGCAAATGATTTTGTCCCATCGGCTTTTGTTACAACAGCGCCAGCTTTAATCTCAAAATTTATGATAAGATATCCTTCCTTTTCAAAAACAGGATCATCTTCAGTAATACCAAGTCCGCCATTAGCGGTCGTCATATATTTATACAGATCGTAATTAGGATCTTCAAATTCCGGATGCTTATTTAGGTCGATAATAAAAAGATCCGCCGGTATATAATATTCTCCATACCATGTCTGCATGGACTTCCTAAATCTTACGGTATCCTCTGGTTTCCATGTAGAATCTACCGCCTTGTCATTATCAAGATCTGAATATCTTCTTACATTCTCAAAGGCCTTTGGATCCTGCTTTGGAGTCTTTTTAGTGTTTTCAGATAACTGTTCCCATTCTCCGGAAAAAAGCCTTCTCTTACTATTTAGTGTTATCATGCTAAGGCAGCATGTCTTGGACTCTCTTCCAAGGATCTTTTCCGAATTGAGCTTTTTATCCGGAGTAAGAGTATGCCCGTTGTTATATACGTCTGCAGTGAACGTGCTCCAGTCGCCGAAGTGATATTTACGAGCCTTTCCGCCGTTTTCGTTATCTGACATATCCTTTGTGTAATAAGCCCCCTCCTGCATTGGAGTTCCTATCTTGGAATATGTCCAGTTACAATCAACGTTCTTATCACGTTTGGAACCATACTCAATGTATTTTCCGCTTCCGTCAGGATTATGATAGAAGATCAATAGCTTATCCTGCTCAACCTTGTTTCCGGTATTGCTGACATAAGTAAATGTCGGGGTAATCACTATCTCATTATTGTCATTCCACATATTAGAGATGGTCTTAAGTTCAAAGCTAAAGGACTGCCCCTTCCAAAGAGCTCCCTGCTTTGTATACTGCTTGGACTTTCCATCCGTAAGTGGCACCGTATCAAGCGCATCCCAGGAATCAGTAAGACTTCCGTCTACAAGGTATCTTATATCTGCCTTTCCGAATCTGTTCTTTGTTCCTGCCTTCTTCTCGCTCTTTGCCATTGCAAAAGGAAGGTCTTCGCTTCCAACTACTGATTTTCCGGCATACACAGAACCGTTATTTACTCCTGTTATTGTAAAGTCATAGAGCCATCCGGAAAGCTGTACCTTAATACGATATGTGGCGACATATTTAGCGCCATCGGGAGCTTCTTCCTTAGAAATTGTAACGTTTCCGTTTTCCTCTTCTTCCTCAAAGTGTTCTGCCAGATCTCCGTCAACGTTGATTGCTTCTACCTTATAAAGAACCTCTGCAGGATGATCCTTATCTCCTGTTTCCTTGGCATATGAAGGGATGTAAATCGGAGTATCGATCCAATGGTTATTTGTAGTCTGATCCCAGCTCGCCGGTTTTTTTACCTGTATCCATTCGGTTTTTCCGTCAGCCTGAAGATCATAGAACTTTCCATCATAAAGAACCTCAAAGGGAAACTTCATCCACTTATCTTTTGTGTATTTGTCATACTTACTTGGATTTTCATCAGAGTCCCCATATCCATCAATATCTCTGTGGGTCATGGATGCCCAGTGCATTATGTAGTTGGTATCAAGCCTTAGCTGATACTTTGCATCCTTATTTTCTATTTCAAGCTCAGTTGTTCCAAAACCGCCAGTTGGGATATCATTGCCATCCTCATCTTCTATTACAACAGGTGATATTACAGGTGTATGAACAAAAAGCGGCTCATTATCCTGATACTCATCTATTACGTGGTCTTTATCAAGCCCAGCTGGTTTATCGCATCTTACAGAAACAGTTGATGATGATAAAAGAACTGCCATCATGACAAAGGAAATAAGCTTTTTTCTTATAGGGTTCCTCATCAGTGTGCCTCAAACTTTCTTAAAGTCTTCGAATAAGTCACAAGTCTTTGGTAATAGACTGTTATATCCGTGCAGTAATAACCGTTATCTACTGTGTGCGGTATCTGAACATGGTCATTTGCATTAACGTCTCTTGGGTCTGTCTCATGCATTGGTCTTTTACCGTCAACAAGGTAGTTTCTTTTGACAGCAGACGATGAAGGACAATCCTTGTAGCTTGAAGGCTCTTTAGGTTTCCCTTCTGCGTCTCCAAAGAAGTCGCATCCTGTTATCTCATCATTTCTCATAAAGATCTTGTGATCTATCACAAGTTTATCGTTCTTACTCTTACACTTTCCAAAGATCTCTTTTTTCACAGCTTCTGTATCTTCAATGATTAGCTCAGAAATATTTGGAAGAGTTTCCGGTGTAAAAGAGCCAAGTTCCCTGATGTGAGGATAATCAATGTCACTTACATCAGGCATAGTTACATGGTCAGATGTTTCAGCGCACCATTCAGGCTCTGTAACATATAAATGGTCCTTCTTTGCTATATCCGTATACTCGTTGGTTGATATGCACTCCATTGTCACTTCTTCGTCATCATCATAGAAAATATGATCTCCGTCATATGCATCATTTCCAATATCCGCATTGGTAAAGTCATAGACATGGGTATCAGCAAGGTACTGGAATGCAACGTAGGCTGATCCAATAGGAAGGATGTGGTCTTCAGATACACTTTTTTTATTCTCCTGCCATGAAACTTCCCCTTCATCCTCAATGCCGTCTTCATTTAGATCATCCCATACTCTTTCGCTAGTAATAACGTCATAGTGGTACGTCATAATAAAGTCATATTTTTTGCCAACAGTCCTAGCATATACATTTGTATTTGCAAACCAGCTATCAGCAAAGAAGTCATTGTCGATATATTCGCTTGAGGGTATTCCTTCTGAGAGATCAAATATTTTTGAATAGTTACCCATTGCAAAAGAGGGCAGATTAGCATCGATATGAGCGTAGTTGTCCATTGTGTAATCATGAACAACAAATTCATCAGGAAGGGGCTTGGGCGCTTCTTCCTTGTTTTTGCCGATAAGAAGATATCTGTTAAAGTGTGATTTAAGACCGTTGTTGATATTGAAGATCTTTGCCATACTGTTTCCGTATTCATCAATACCAACTGCCGCTTTTCCATCGCCACCGCCATAACCAGGAACATTCCTATAAGGGCCCTCAAAATAATCAGTATCCCCATAAAGGGTCACCATTACGCAATCAATCTTTATATATACTGCCGGGCCAGTACCATCATTGGCTTTTTTTATTTCTGTGCTCCATTCTGGATCTTCTTTTGCAGCTCGCTCTATAATATCATCCAGCTTCATTATCCAAGTATCATGGTATTTCCCTGTTTTCTCATCATATATCGATTTAAGATTATCTAACTTTCCAGAAAACCATTTCTTTGATTCGTGTATTTCTTTACTTGCACTTCCAGAAGAATTTATGGCACATCTAGTTACCGTAACGCCAACAGTTTTATAATATATATCTGAACTTCGTTTTTTATCAGAAGTTACAAAAACAATGTTGTTATCTTCATCAAGCTGTGGATTCCATGCATATACCTTAATAGGTAAAGCTATTAGCATTGATACACATATGAAAAGAGTAATGCACGTGGTTCTTAATCTCTTGGCAATTGGTCTCATCTATTAACTCCCGACTATATACATTTAGATATACTATATCATGCAGGTATAGTATATACAATATTTTATTCCAATAAAAAAGTCCATAATCCTTGCAGATTACAGACTTTCTTACCTTGGCAGTTCACCGTGAACTTTTTATTTATGCTGCTTTTTGTAATACCTTTATTTTCTTTTTCTTCTTTCCCATAAAGAAAAGGAATCCTCCCATAACAAGCGCTCCAATAACAGCTATCACAACGTATAAATAGTATAGAGGGTACTTGCTTGGGATCACATTAGTTTCTAAAACTTCTTCACATGTATCACACTTTATTACTTCTTCTCCGGTAGTGAACAGTCCAGCTTCTTTTGTTATAACTGCATCTGCTGGATGATGTCCTACCGCAGCTATTTCTTCTGTATAGGAATCGTTACACATGGTACATATATAAGTCTTAACTCCCGCTTCAGTACATGTTGCCTCTTTAGTCACAGCTGCCTCGTAGTTATGATCTATAACTGGAATCTCTTCTGTGTAGGTATCGCCACATACAGTACATGTATAGGTCATCTCACCAATTTCAATACAAGTAGCTTCCTTGGTGACCTCAGAGGAATAATCGTGTTTCCCTGTTGCGGCTATAATAGTTTTTCTTGTGTCACCACACTTGGAACATTTACTTTGCAATTCTCCATCTTCTGCGCAAGTAGGCTCTTTGATAATAGTGTCCACATATAGATGTTCACAAGCCTTTACCTGCTCTCTCTTCTCTGGTTCATTATTTTGTGAATTACTTGAAGTAGTACTTTGGCCAGTAGGTGGTTTTCTTGTAAATCCTAAGGCATTAAGTTCTTCTTCAATAGCCCGATCCATCTCTTCCGTTTCACTTGAAGAATAATAGGTTATATCCCCTTCGCACCTTACATCCACGTTAGTCGCAGCAATAATCCCTGCACACATAAAAGCCATAAGGCTAATCTTTAATAACGCTTTTTTCATATATAAATACCCCAAATATACTTTTTAGCTACACTATACTTTAATTGATAATATAGTGCAGCTCTAATCGTTTGTCAATCAAAGCCGCATTATATCGAGATTTTTCGTGTCTGCATATACTCAAAACCACATAAACTCGTTGCAATTCGAAGCTAAGGATATTAAAATCTAGATGATTAGTAGTTTTGTTGTAGTTTTTTCTGTAGTATTTACCATATTTGCAAAGGAATGTTCAGCTCTATGGCGGTGCCGTGGAGCTGTTTATTTTTCCTTAAGAAAATTGCGATTTTTCCTGCATCTGATATACTAAAATCAGAAAGCAACTCATTGTTTAGCATTGAAAAATCACCTATCATTGGTTAAACAATGCACAATACTTCACTCCTTACCATAAGGAGCTCTCTTTTATTTTCAGAGACTTCCTTATGGCTGAGTCTCTGTTCATATACAAAAATATTCAAAGACTCAGTAAAGGAGAAAAACATGATTAACAAAGAAACTCTTGAGAAAGTAAAGAGACTAAGGCCAATCGATGATGTATTCTTCGAAAGACTCATGGAAAACAAAGACGTATGTCAGGAAATTCTCAGGGTCATACTTAATGACGATAAGCTCATCGTAAAATCCGTCGTCGTTCAAAGAGACATACAGAATCTGTTTGGCCGATCAGTAAGGCTAGATGCGTTATGCGTCTTAGGAAATGGTGAAATTTGTAATATCGAAGTACAAAAATCTGATAATGATGATCACGTAAAACGTGTCCGTTACAATGCATCTTTGATAACCGCAAACAGGACAGCAAAAAGAAGTAAGTTTTCTTCTGTTCCTACAATAGTAATGGTATTTATCTCCCGTTTCGACCTATTCGAAATGGGAAGGAATATATACCATGCCCATACTGTTATTACTGATGAAGGATTAAATTACAAGACAGTCGACAATGGCTTATCTGAGGTGTATGTTAATACTGAAGTAAAAGATGCATCTACGCTTTCAGAGTTAATGGACTGTTTTGAAAATGAAAACGTAGATAATGCAAAGTTCCCTTGCCTTACAAAAGAAGTACATTATTACAAGAACAACAAGAAAGGAGTAACAAAGATGTGCCAGATTGTTGAAGAATATGCACAAGAAAAAGCTGATTTTCAGAAAGCTCAATCGACTGTTACCCACGTGCAGAGCCTGATGACTAATGGCAAAATGGATGAAAAACAAGCATGCAAACTCCTTGGTGTAAAAATCAGGGAATATAAAGATGCCCAAAAGCTCCTTGCCAATAAGGCTTAAGAATAATCGCAACATTTTGCAAGCACAAATAGCTATCCGGTATCGGATGGCTATTTTTTATTTGCAAAAGAAGCTGCCAACTAAGTGGCAGCTTCTTCCTAGATATTAACCAAACAAAAACTTAAATACATCAAGTTTTTTATTTACGATAGTGAAATTAGCAGTTTTTCCGCCTACAGCGTTCTTGCCGTCTCCGGAGATCATAATAGTCGCCTTTCCAAGCTTTACATTGTTTGCATATGTAATCTTGTAGTATTCAGGACTAACCTTTATCCAGCTGTTACCGCTCTTTACAAGAACTCGGATCTTAGGCTGGACCTCTTCACCGGTGTACTGCTGGTTGCCAACAGCCACATCTTTCTTGCCTTTCTTTGCCTTAGCAACAATCTTAGCTTTTGAAAGATCAATAGTAGTAACACTCTTTGTCACACGGTAGGTTGCACTTACAGATCCGGAGTAGTTACCCTTACCTGTGATCGTAATCCTTACTTCCTTGGAAGTTGCATCACCAAGATCTATCTTGTTCTTCTTTGATAAAGTCTTTCCATCAACAGTATATCTAACTGTATAGTTCTTAGATGAAAGTTCTACTCCATCAAGGGAGACAACAGGCTTTGCCTTGTATGATCCTGGCTTTGAATATACCATATCGGAAACAAGAACGGATGCTTTTGACATAGCAGCTTTTGAAATGCTGAATTTCACATTCTTTATAGGCGCATGTCCCTTGTAGTTTCCAATAAAGGTAACTGTATAAGTAGCCTTTTTCTTTGAAGTAGTAGCTGCCTTATTTTTGGAGCAAGTCACCTTATAATCTATTCCTTCAACAAGTGTCTCAGATCTGCTTCCTGTCTTTGTAACAACAACTGTAGGAACCGCACCCTTTGGTGAATATGTAACTGTTCCTCTTACTGAAGATGTGATCTGGCTTGTAGTATCAGGAGAGATCTTAAATGTCTTACT
>JAEEGL013206615.1_pt1 | contig 10661 bp, 8 predicted proteins | sample 9134231 | NCBI WGS metagenome assembly JAEEGL01 (sample SAMN16246548, study PRJNA631951) | gut metagenome | biome: gut microbiome; feature: rumen; material: fiber-attached | host: Bos | place: Iran: Karaj | collected 2018-10 | reverse complement strand
TTTGATAGGTGTTCTCGCCTCTCAAATAGGCCAAGACGATTTCATCACGCTTCTCCTTTGGAGTTCTTTGATACTTTTTTCTCATACGTTTTACACATTTATTAAGTTCCTAAATGTGTCAACCTATTTCAGTATAAGACAATTTGTAATAGTATACTTCACTTCGTGGATAGCACGAAGTACATTTACAAGTTTCTGTCCCCAATCGGTCCTGAAATTTTGGTTACACAGTTCAAGCGCACTCATCATCTCGTCCTCTACACCTTGTTTATATATATAGGCGAAGTTCTTGATGTCTTGGTAAATGTCTGCGAGGTTTTCGCTGATGGTCATCAGAATGGGCTCGTCGCTGTATTTCATGTCATCGACAAACACATCGAGATAGTCATCCTTATCGGCCATGATGTAGGCAATATTGTTTCGGATGATGTCATAGTTCTCTTCTGTGACATAATCGGAAAGCATGTTGTCCGAATAGGTCTCATACTGAGGTAGTAGCGAGCCTTTCAAGTAGAGTAGGGGTAGCAGTTTGCTCATCGTATCGACAAACTCTTCGCGGCTACGTCCTTCGGAATCTTCGAGGTAGGCACAGTATTGTACAGCTACCGTAACGAACTCTAATATGTCACGCTGATATAAGGGGTTGTCTTGAGTTTTCATTTGTTTTTATATGAAATTGATATCTGTAATAACGTATGCACCAACGGCTTCGTTCAATCGCTGAACCATCTCCGAACGATTCATCATCATGTCATTTTTCAATGCAGCTGACTTGATTCTCACGTAGAGTGTTTGGCTTTTGATGAATAGCTCTCCTGTATAGTTGTTGATGGTTTTCCCCATCACTTCCGGCCATAGTTCTATGAGCCGATGCTGATTGAGGGGCGTTTCCAGTCCCACTTCACGCAGGTAGGCGTTCAGCAGGTTGGTTATCGATTCTGTCTTTCTACGTTCCATAAGTTTCTATTCGTTGATAACGCCTCCTTTGACATTAAAAATCTTGTAATCGCCTTGCGAGCGTTCCAGGATTCTGTCGAGATTCTCGCGATTGGTATCTGTAATGAAGATTTGCCCGAATGCTTCGTCGGATGCGAGGTTGATGATTTGTTCCACACGATTCGCATCGAGTTTGTCGAAGATGTCATCGAGCAACAGCAACGGGGTTGTTTTGCTGCCCGTCTGTTTCAGGAAGTTGAACTGTGCCAGCTTCAGACTGATAAGGTAAGTTTTGTTCTGACCCTGCGAACCTTCACGTTTGATGGGGTAGTCACCAAGTGTCATTGTGAGGTCATCTTTATGAATGCCGTGCAGGCTGAATCCTACTGCGCGGTCTTTGGCTCTGTCACGTTGGATGACTTCCAGCAACGGGCCACGTTGGCAATGACTGGTATAGGTCAATCCAACCAGTTCGTGATTGCCTGAGATACGAGCATAGTAATTCTGAAACACGGGTATGAACTCCGTGATGAACTCATTGCGCATCTTGTATATGGGTTCTCCGCAGTTTGCCATCACTTCTTCGTATGCGCTCATGATTTCTTCGTCGGGTTCTTCTTCTTGTTTTAATAGTATATTACGCTGTTGAAGCGCAGCATTATATCGCATCAACAGGCTCATATAAGTCGGGTTGTACTGAGAAATTACGATGTCCATGAACCGTCTGCGTTCATCGCTTCCTCCGAGAATCAGTTCATGGTCGTTAGGCGAAACAAGTATCAATGGAAGCAATCCGATATGTTCTGCCAGTTTCTTATAGGCTTTCTTGTTGCGTTTGAATTGTTTCTTTTGGTGCAGTTTCAGTCCACACGATACTTCTTCTGTATTTCCATTCAGATCGTATAGGCCCTGAATCATAAAGAATTCCTCACCGTGTCGTACATTCTGCGAGTCAACGGCATTCGTGGCACTCTTGGTGAACGACAGGAAATAAATGGCATCGAGCACATTGGTCTTTCCCTCTCCGTTACTGCCTACAAAACAGTTGATGTTGGGCGAGAAGTCAAGTTCGGCTTCCTTGATATTCTTATAGTTGAGGATGGTGATGTGATTCAGTATCATGATGTTATTTGTATTGTACCGTGATTGATTTGATGCGTTCACCCGTATCTGCAACTGCTGCTTCGCGAGGGAAATAAACGGGCATATCTTTTTGAATTGGTAGGATGCGTAGCGTCAGGCGTTTGGTAGTTTCAGGCAGTCGCCATAGGGCATACTGGAATTCCCGCCCGTTGTAGAAATTGTCATCTATGAGTTTTTCTCCGTCATACAGACGAGCACAATCGCCATAGTAGTGTATGCTTAACAGACCCTGATGTTCGGCTGGCAGTTCGATGGTGTAGGTTGCCGCTTTCTCGAAATCGGCATCTGTTGGTTCTTCTGCCACTTTATTTGCTCCAATTGTAATTGTTCTTGATGGTGCGGCCTCTTGTGTTTTCGTATATTTGAGAGTTTGTGGGGCCTTCTGCGTTTGGTGCTCGTCAAGAAACAATTTCCCAGCTGTGTCTGAGTCGAGGAGATAGATATTTTTATAGACGGGTTGTTGTGTACCTTTTGCTTTTAGGTTTCTAAGCACTTTTCCGTCTATGGCTAATTCTGTCGCGATACCCTCGATTTGTTCCATGTAGATCTTGCCATCACGTCTGGCAATTAGTTGTGCTGTTGCATAGCGGATGCCGTCGATGTTGACGGGGAAGATGCAAACTGTGTTCGCGGGAATGGTGATGGGTTTCTCAGGAAACTTCACTCCGCTCACCTCGAATTGAACGCCGGTTTTGGCTTTCAGATTTTGAAAGCGTTCGTAATTGTTGACGAAGACAAAAGCGGAACCGTTTTTCTCACGATACGACCAGCGCAGGAACGAGTCGTCACCTTGACGGATGGTCTGGGGATTGGGGTAAACGGTCTGCATCGGTGCCAGCTCGGTTGCGTAGTCATCGATGAACAGATGCAACTTTCGCAACAGATAGAAATGGGGATTGCGTTGCCCAAATTCATTGAGGGGGGCCTGAAAATCATAGGTCATCACAGGCAGGTCATTGTAATTGGTGGCGATGGTCTTCTGGGTTTCGTTCAGGTAGGTCAGTTTGCCCTCGGGATTGGTTCCTCCATGATACATGTAATAGCCCAGCAGGTTGCTGCCGCTGCCGAGCTTCACAACTGCCATTGAATAGGCATCTTCGGGGTAGAGATAGACGCGACGATGATATGAGGTCATCATGCCGCCTCCCAATTCACAGGTAAAATAGGGGTATTGCTGTGTCTGTTCCTGTTTTTCGTTCCCATCATATTTCAACTGCTCGCTGGCGATTGCGGTCGAAGAACGTCCTTCATGAAAGTTGAAGGCTTTGTAGTAGTCGCCAACACCTTCCTGAATGCTGCGGTCCCAGAATCCATCGGCGTAGTCGCCATAGAGCGGAATCATCTCACCGAACGGAACGGGTGTAGCCAGTTCGGGCCATCCGGTTCTGGTGTAGAAAGGTAATTCGAATCCAATCGTTTTGGCAATGTCTTTCAGCGCCATGAGATAAGAGCCATGTCCACGATATTCATTATCGAATTGGGCGGCGATGACAGGTCCTCCATCTTTCCACTGCAATCCTTGAACCTGCGTGAATATCTGTCGATAGTATTTCTCAGTGTAGCCAAGAAATATTTTGTCTTCACTTCGTGTTTTACACCCTTTTGCAAACACCCAGTCGGGAATGCCGCCGTTTCTTGCTTCTCCGTGACAGAATGGACCTATACGTAGCACAACAGGCATTTGCTCCCCTTTGCATATTTCCAGAAATGTCCGCAGATTGCGTTGTCCGCTCCAGTCGAATTGGCCTTCGATTTCTTCAATATGGTTCCAAAAGACATAGCAGGCTAGCATGGTGATGCCGCCGGCTTTCATTTGCTTCACTTCTTGCTGCCATTCTTCTGCGGGGATACGCGAATAGTGTATTTCACCCATAGCTGGAATTACACGCAGTCCTCCAATCATCAGGCTGTGGGCATCCCATTTCACAGCTGCCCCCAACTTCTGGTCGTGCTTCAAAAGCGTTTTCAGGTAGCGCTCGTCAACCTTGAAAGCGGTACCGTGACGGATTCCTTGGGGGAAACTCACTTCGTCCGACACATCTTGCCAAGTGTGTCCATGGTCGGTCGAACGGACTGCCCCATATCGTTTGTTCCGATACATGTCAAAATATACATATAAGGTGTCTCCGACATAGAGTGGGGCTGGCCCTTCCGCCCAATAGTTGCCTGTGATTGGCGCCGACACCTCTACGGGGAATCCTTTCCTGATGTCATTTGTCCGTGTCACCCGAATGTTCTTCTCGGCAGGTGCCGAGTTTTCGTTTTTCACCACCATAATCAGTTCTTTCGTGACCGGATCTTTGGCTATTGCTGCATCGATGGCACTGAAGGTGGGGTTGAAAAACATTCGGGTCTTGGTGAACGTTTTGAAGTCCTTTGTGGTTGTACAATAGATGCGATGGTTCCATTGCTTCTCCGATTCACTTGTCGGTACATAGCTGTGTCGTCCCGGGATGGTGGTTGCCCAGAAGATATAGAATGTTTTCGACGGCTCGTCATAGAACAGTTCGGGAGCCCAGCTGTTCGTGGCAGTCGGTTCGTCTTTCATCACTGGAATTGCCACCTGCTCGCTCCAATTTATCAAGTCTTTCGATGATGCATAGCCTATAATCTGGTCATACCAGCTCGACGTCCACACCATGTGGAATGTGCCGTCGGGTCCTTGTACAATGCTGGGGTCACGCATCAGACGGTCTTTGCCTACAGTGGGGACCATCAGCGGCTGATTGTCGTTGAGGGCTGTCCAGGTCTTGCCGTCGTAGCTGTAGGCGAGATGCAGACCGCTGCGTTCGCCCCTGAAATATGAAAAGAGGTACACATCTTTTGCTACGGCCGCCATTGTCGAGCCGAACATCATCAAGATGACCAAAATGAGTCTAATCGTTTGCTTGTTCATGTGCAGTTGATTAATTATTGGTGCAAAGTTACGAAAAAAAATGAAAAAATAAAGAAAAATAAAGAAAATGGTAATTGGTAAATGGTCAAATCGTAAATAATTATTATCTTTGCAGTCGAAAATCGCGGTAATAGCTCAGTTGGCAGAGCGTTGGCTTCCCAAGCCGAAGGTCGCGGGTTCGAGCCCCGTTTACCGCTCTACAATGCGGAGGCAACTTTACATTTTCTGTTTTCGAATGTAACTCACATTTTTTTTTATTTGTTAAAGCTATGCTCATTACCACTATTGTCATCGTCGCCATTGTGCTTTTCGGCTGTATCATGATGAGTTCCGTACAGATCAGCCACATCAACCGTGCTGCCGTCGCTATGTTTTGCGGTGTCAGCGCCTGGGTGGTGTATATGCTTCACGGTTCTGACTTCCTAAACCTGATGGGCTATCCCGATTATCAGTTGATTGGGCAGGTCGATGATTATATCGCCTCGAACGTCATCGTCAAATACATCAACGAGGCGTGTCAGGTTATCTTGTTCCTGATTGCTACGAACACCATTGTGGAAATCATGAACAATAACGGTGTGTTCGACTCGCTCGTCAAGTGGTTGCGTACCCATAGCAGCCGATTGTTTCTGTGGGAGCTCTCGCTTCTCACATTTGTCATTTCAGCCAATGTCGATAACTTGACGACGGTGGTATTGATGATGACCATCTTGGACCAGATAGTCAATTCAAGGCCGCAGAAAATCATCTACTCATGCGTCATTCTCATTTCAGCCATCCTCGGAGGTTCGTTCACGGTGATTGGCGACATGACTTCCCTCATGCTTTGGGTGCATGGGGTTGTAACGCCTTCTGCTTATGCTGCCGGACTTATCCTTCCTGTGCTTGCGAGTCTTTGCGTGTTCAATCTGCTCATCTCTCGCATGCTCGTCGGACGTGTCCAGGTGTCTTCGTTCATCAACCGTTTCGATGGCGACGATTCACTGCTGCGGCCATGGCAGAAAGTCCTGTTGCTCTTCATCGGAATAGCAGGGCTGTGGTCAATCCCTACGTTTCACAACGTGACGAAGCTGCCGCCATTCCTCGGGGCACTGTGCGTGTTGGCGCTGATATGGTTGTTGGAGAGCGCATTCACATTTAAGCGTAACGGCAATCGTCTTTTCATTCAGCACAAGTATATCCGAAACACTGAGTTCATCGGCATGCGTCTCATTCTCTATTTCCTCGGCGTTTCGCTTATGATCGGAGCTTTGGTTGAGTGTGGCGCGCTGAAATTCGTGGGCGAACTCATGGCCACACATCTTCACAATGTCTATATCTATGGCGGAGTGATTGGCATTATCTCCAGCCTGATTGACAATATACCATTTGTGATGGTCGGTCTGCATCTTTTCGAGCAGGATTTGCCCGCATCGGCTTCTGAATTCGTCCAGAACGGCACTTATTGGCAACTACTTTCTTTCTGTTCGGCTCTCGGCGGCTCGCTGCTCTATGTTGGAACTCTGGCTGGGCATGCAGTGGTCGAAGTATCGAAGATCAGTTTCACATGGTATGTGCGTCACATCTTTTGGCGCGTACTGATTGCTTGGCTCGTAGGCATGGCCGTTTTTTATGCAACACATTAATCTACTTTCCCTCTGACGGGGGACAAACTATCGTGTTCTATGGAAAAAAACAGATGGGGTATCATATATGGATCGCATGTTGGATTGGCAACGTCGCCTAAGCGGTGGATGGCAATCCGAAACTACATGGAAAAACGGGCTGTGCAGTACGATTTCGTGCAGTCCGAAGGTTCAGGCTCGGTCGAGCGGTTGGCGAAGATGCTATGCGACAACAATTACCACACCATCGTGGTGGTTGGAAACGATTCGGCACTTAACGAGGCACTGAATGGCATTTTTAAGTCCGAACAGCTGCCCGAAGACTTTGCGTTGGGATTGATTCCGAACGGTATCGGAAATGATTTCGCACGATTCTGGGGTGTCGGCGTCGATGATTACAAACACACTGTCGATCGCATCATCGAACGGCGCACGCGTGTCATCGACGTTGGGCTTTGCGTCTATACCGACGAGGACAACGTGCCGGTGAAACGCTATTTCCTCAACTGCGTCAACATCGGTCTGGGTGCGCGTCTTATCGACATCACCAGCAAAGCCACCCGTCTCATGGGCTCTCGACGTCTTTCCATCATTCCCGTCGCCATTGCAAATGTCTTCGAGCGTAAATCCTTCAATGTGCATATCAAGGCCGACACGGAGGATATCCAACATGAGGTGATGTCCATCTGCATCGGTAACAGCCTAGGATACGGACAGACGCCGAATAGTGTGCCATATAATTTCATGCTCGATGTCTCGGTTATAACCCGACCGAAGTGGTGGCAGTTGCTCGAAGGGTTCTGGCTACTGGGAAAGGGAAAGTTTCTCAACTACAAAAATGTCCATCCATACCGAGTGCAACGCGTGGAGGTGATGGACGCAGGCAAGGCAAAGGTATCGCTCGACGGATGCATACTCGATGCAAAGAATCTAACCCCAATGCGAGTGGAAATCATACCCGAAGCCCTCAATTATATCGTATAAAAAACTGAAGCAGGCAACCCACGGTTCGCCTGCTTTAGTTTTCAATTCCGTTTCTCCCCATTTCCGAGGGTTACGCCCCCAATGGGAAAGTTTTCTTCCCATTTCCGAGGGTTACGCCCCCAGTGGGAAAGTTAAAGGCTTTCTATCAGTTTCCGCTATCGAAAGGCTCGTCGCCGCCCTCATCGCCGCCGCCGGTTCCACCGCCACCTGGATTGTCGGGGTTGGTAGGATTGGTGGGATTAGTCGGATTGGTGGGATTCGTCGGATTATCGGGCGTGGTTGGGTCGCTAGGCTCACTCGGTTCGCCTGTGTCGCTGCCGGTTCCACCGCCTTGGCCCGGGCTGACGCTACCGCCTTTGCGGCTTTGAGCCAGTTGCTGTTCTATTTTGCGGAAATCTTCATTGTAGTATTGTGCTGCCTGCGAAATGCTTTCCTCCGGCTGCAATTCCTGCACGGCGTTCAGATAGGTAATCATCTGTCGATAGCCCTGCTCCAGTGCCTCTCGAGCCTGCTTTACGAGTCCCGTGGCCAGCGCTGAGTTCTCTTCGTTTCGCTGTTGCATCACCTGCTTTATTTCTGCCGTCTTTGCTGCGAAACGTTGGTTCAGTTCCGTCAGTCCCATCGCCGCCAGGTCGGCTGCCAGGGTCGGTTCGGCAAAACGCTGCTGCATGTTATCCACTTTGGCATTCTCAGCGACCAGTGCTTCGGTAATTCGGAAGCTATAGTCCTTGAAAACCTGCTGTACACGCCGACCGTGAATGTTCAAGTCTTCGTCGTCCAACTTTTCAGCCCAAAGCGCTGCCACGTGCTCCATGACATAGCCGTAGTTGTCGCGAATCTTGTCGAGTTCGCTTACGTTTTTGGTGGACATACTCTTTCTCGACTGCTGATAGGCGCTGTCGAAATTGGTGAACAACTGATGCTGCTGAGCACGCAGCTGAATGAGACGCTCCAATGATGATACCACTGCTCCGATTCGCGTGTCAAACGCCTGCATCGCACTGAAATAGTATGCTAGTGGGAAGTGCGACACGGATTTTTCTGTAAATTTAGTCATATTTAAGTGATTTTTTAGTTGGTTGATATTGTTTTATTTTTTCAAAACATCTATTTCCTTCGGCTACAGCTATGATGGTTTTCTATTTAATTGTTTCGACGTTGTCTGTTTGTTCCCTGCAGGTGTGATTTCTTCATTTATCCAAATCATCGTATTGCCGTTGTTATCAAACGAAACTATTTCTGTTTCCTTCTGGTCCATATTTCTCAATCTATTCAGCATCATTTCTCTCACGTTTCCTTCAAATTCGATTTTGATGCTTTCATCCTCTTCCATTTCTTCGATTGCCCACTGGGGGTAATTGCTGGTGTCGATTTCAAGATCAGTGATTTCAGCTTTTTGGCCATCGTATTCCAACAGGAGCGTATCGCCTCTGAGTTCCCATCGTCCTATCGTGTGAACTGTCATTTTGTTCGACGTTAAGACTTCCATGTCTTCATCTTCGAATGTCCTCATTATATTTATCCCCATCTGCGCACTATACTCAAAGCTGTTGTTTTCATTGAATGTGTAGTACATCGGTGCTTCGAGATTGCATTCCCATTTTCCGATGATTTGTTCGGCAATATTCTGCGGCTGCACGCGATTCGCATATTTCTTGAGGTACGTCTCTATATCCTCGTCTTTGATGTCCATCAGCATTTTGTTTTCGCGGTTCAATCTTTCCAATTCCCACATCGCCTTCTGATAGGCTTCTTTTCGCATGAAGTATCGCTTGATATATATCGATGTCGATTTGTGTGTGAAAACCGACTTCAACAAATCTCGCCGTGCTTGTGGGTGTATTTTTCCGCTGGCCTCGATTGCTATTGGCGGCAATCCGTACAAGAAGTCCTCGTATGCTTCCTTTCTGATTGGTTGTTGGAACATGGGTGCCTCTGCTATTATCTTCATCAGCGATCGGCGCACATAATAGCTCTGCTGCACATTATCGTAGAATTGGTTGTTGCCCAGATTCATGCGTGCATCCATTCCGCTGTTGAATGCATTCTCCTTCGTGTTGGCTGTCCATGGTTTCACCACCGTTGGGTCGTCATACAAATACTTGAATGTCATATCCAGCGTGTCCATCGACAACGAATCGATCAGTTCCTGATGCGTCATTACGTACATCGCCACTTGAAACAAGCTGTCCTCCAGTTGTATCTCGTCCTTCAGTCCTTGCACTATCTCGTCGATGTCGCACACCGCCATGATTGCTGTTTCTCTTCGAGCAGCTTCCTGTTTATGATTATCTACCAAGCGGTCTGCTGTAAATGTCAGTCCGACACCGATGGAAGTACCGAGGATGGTAATCAGAAGATCCTTCAACCATCCTTTTCCTTTCTGTTTTTGCCAGAAATTTGGCATCTTGCTTTTCTCGTCCATAAGTATTAGCATTTATTTCATTGTATTTTTTGAGGATTTGATTGTATGAGCGTCAGGACTCATCCATAACCTACAGCACTATATCCCTTCACGGCTGCAAATATAATATTTTTAAATGAAACGACAAAAGATATACCGATAATTATTTAAAATCTTGCCGATTTTTCAAAAATGATACTCCTATTCGCATGTCTACCTTCTACGTCTCACCGAAAACGCATGCCATTGGTGAGTGCGCTACGGTTTTTCTGTAAATTTTATTTTTAAAACGCCTATTTCCATCGGCTACGACCACTTTTAAATTTTCTAAGTGCCTATTTCCATCGGCTACAGCCACTTTTAAATTTTCATAGCGCTATTTCCATCGGCTACAGCCACTTTTAAATTTTCAAACTGCTATTTCCATCGGCTACAGCCACTTTTAAATTTTCATAGCGCTATTTCCATCGGCTACGGGCACTTTTAAATTTTAAAACGGCTATTTCCATCGGCTACGTCCACTTTTAAAATTTTATACGGCTATTTCCATCGGCTACGGCCACTTTTAAAATTTCAAACGCCTATTTCCATCGGCTACAGCCACTTTTATTACCTCGACTTTCCAATTTCGCCCTAATTCTACCTTATTTATTATATAAAACAAAGATGGCTCTAAGGTTTTAGGGCCATCTTT
>JAEEGL010636671.1_pt1 | contig 10661 bp, 11 predicted proteins | sample 9134231 | NCBI WGS metagenome assembly JAEEGL01 (sample SAMN16246548, study PRJNA631951) | gut metagenome | biome: gut microbiome; feature: rumen; material: fiber-attached | host: Bos | place: Iran: Karaj | collected 2018-10 | reverse complement strand
ACAGGGTAATTAGAATAGTGTTTAGCCACCTCAATAAACCTTTTCTCTTCCTCTACCGTGAAGAAATCAATCTTCTTAGCATCCTCTTCAACCTCTTCTTTGGTTGGATTAGGATTTTTCGGAATCGAAACCGTATTGCTGCTCACAGGTGATATTGTGATTACCCTCTCAAGAACAGCATACTTAAAAAAGATTTGAAGGCAATCCATAACCTTTTCCATAGTGGAATAAGAATATCCCTTACCTCTAGGTCCATCAGGAATCTTCCTATACATCTCATCGAGAATCTTCTGGCAATCCCTTCCTCGAACATCTACAACCTTCATACGTCCGATTTCTGGCAGAATGTTTCTCTCAAATCTTTCACGATAATTCCTAACAGTATTGGGGCGTCGCCCTGAAGCTTTCATCTCAATCCAATCTTCATACAGTTCTTGCACTGTAATACCCGGATTATGCGATATTTCTTCATGAGAATCTTTATAGCGTGCATCAATAAGCCATTGCTTAGCATCCGCAAGCGAATCAAAAGTCTTCTCTGGACGTTTACCTGTATGAAGTTTTAATTTAGCTGAGTATTTTCCATCCTTCCTTTGGGTTAAGCCTTTTCCAAGCTCGTGCCCTTTCAGATCCTTGCCCAATAGTTCAGCTCCTTTCTGTTTTCAATAAACAAAAAAATCTAAAAAAGAGCCCAAAAATACAACGTAAAATTCTAACATATAACCCCAAAAATGTCGAGCTAAATCGCTGTATATTCAGCCTTATATCACACCATAAACGAAAAGCCAGAGGCAAACCTCTGGCTCTCCTTGCTAAGCTGTTAAGTCATAGTGACTATCAAGAAATTCCTCTAACTTATGGCGGATGATAACGCATTTGCGATCACCAACTCGGCAGCAAAACTTTGCACCCTCTCTTTTGATAAGAGAATACATTGTGTTTTCACCGATGCCTGTATACTCACAGGCTTCCTCAACCGAGATAGAGTACTTCTTGTCGATACTTAGCGCTTGCACATTTTTTTCCATGCATTTTTTTCCTCTGCATGAGGTAATTACACAAATAGAAACTGAATACAGAAAAAATATATGCAAATAAAGTATAACTCTTCACCCATAATTGCATCAACCAATTCCACCTTATAACAAACTATCTTTTTTATAATTCCAACAAAAAAATAAAGCATCTCTATCCCCCTAAGAGGGGCCCCTGAGATGTCAGCTTAAGCAATTTATATGAATTTACACCATGTGTCACTCTTTTCAATTATTGAGGTAAACTATGTCCCGAGTTTTAAAGCTTTCAGTTCCCTTGTTGAAAACATTACACGCTTTTTTGCTCAGTGTGTGTAAAATATGCAGAGCCCGATTCCACTAGCTTTATAGACATTTGGCAATTGTATTTTAGAATCATGAGCCAAATATCCAAAACAGGATAAGAATCCGTGACACATCACGCTGTTCGTGCTCGTCATAGACGAGACGGCTTCTTATCCATCGGAGCCAAAGCTCCTAAACAAAACGCAAAGCAAAAACATAAGCAAATACTTTGCAAAAATATCGTTAGGACAATAAAAAAGCGACAGCAAACGCCATCGCAAACTCGTTATATAAAATCTCGAAAGATATTGTTCTCGTTATAATAAACTCGAAAGAATAAAACTCGTAATAAAAAACTCGAAAATCAAAACAAATTCAATCAACCAAATCTACAAGTGATTCATACTCCTCAAGCATCTTTTTCTTCAAATCCTTATGACAATTTGAATAAACTTCATTAATGTAATGAAATGCTGGAAGACTATGAGACGTGCGCATTTCAGCTTTAGAAAAAATCATATTAATTAATTCCTGCATAGCATCTTGCGCAGCATTGTTCATATCAACTATTTCAGCAGCAAATTTTTCATTATAGCACCTCTTGTACGATTCATTTTTCATAATGCCATCCAAAAGGAGTTTTACAACCAAAAGACTTGCATGTATGAATGGAAAATCTTTTGCAGGATTAGCTGATGTTGCCTTATTATCACTCATAACTCTCACCACCTTTCCGTTAATTAGTATATGTTAATTTTACAATTTCCCGTCACAAAAAACCATTCGCATAATAGCCAAAATCCTTGATTTTTAGAGGCTTAGAAGACGTTTTTATTCTATTCATAAATGAGAAAAATAAAAATAATATTACTCATTTATGAGAAGGAAAAATCCAATTATTCTTCCTCGACGTAAGAATTTAATTGTGCATTTTGCACTATAAGCAATCACCCCAAATCAATTCTCGATTACCAATAAACTCAAAAAAAAGAATAGCTTATCTCTTTTGATAAGCTATCCCTTCAATAACACCCTCACTATAAATCACTTTGTTTTCGATACCATTCTAGTGACTTTTCAATCTCATCGGCTAACCTTTCAATTTCCGATTGATTATGTTTTACATAACTTGAAATCAACCAACGAGTATCCACCAACATTCCCAAAACATAAGCATAGTTTTTGGTATCATCATTATATTTTTCCCAGTCTGCCGTTGCAACGCTCACAAACCTTATCTCATCCGACCCATCGGAATCATATGGCATTATAAATGCATTATATACATTGTTCTCAGGCACCTCTCTTATCTGCTCAGATATATGCTTTCCATAAGTAATTTGCTTCTGGATAGATGCTGTTGCTGGCAAGTCGCCTATTGCCTTTGACAATCCATACTGATAGTACTTTGCATCAAGAACAAATATCTTATTATCCCTTTTCATAATAGTATCTGGTTCAAGAGCACTATTTTGCTCAATTCGACCATTCCTAATTATATGCCAAGTTGCGTGAGGGAAATATTTTTCCTTATCATCTTCGCCAAATACATAATCAATCAAACGCTCCCAAATAGGATCGAAACGATTAACTCCTACAGCAACATCATTCAATGTAGACTCTTCATCTTCTTCGCAGATAACATTTATCATGCATTGAAACAAGCGACGCTTTTGATCATTATAGGTTTCATTAAGTGCCTTTGTTAATGCATTCAAAAAAAGCTTTTTATTAAAAGGTATCTGTGGTCTTTCCGGCAAATAATCTGCAGAAAAATACAGCCATCCAAACTTCATAAAACTGACATAAACGCAATAATGATGTATTTGCGATAGTAAATTATTATCGTTAATTCTATTTGTCTTGGTCTGAAAACTCAAATACACCACATTATCGTTATCAATCTGTGCCTGCTCTTGTTGAATCGTTCGTTTCCAATTTATCTTTCCACGCTGAGATTGTACATATTTAACTTCTCGCTCGGTATAATATCCATGCTCTAAAAAATCTTGAATAATATATTGATATGATGTGATTGGGAGCGAAAAAACTTTATCTTCTCTGCCATTGGTATCTTCACCCTCGCTATGTTCTGTAAATTTCTTAAGAACATGCATCAATTTAAAGATATCTTTTCGACATCCCTTATCATCACTTGCAATATGATAGCCATGTGGAAAGACCACTTCTGGAGTTCCTTCTTTAAAGCGTATCCCAACGAAATAATCTGGTACCTCAGCACTTGTACGACAATATTCTCTAAGCATAACATTGACCTCAATTACATTGTTTCGCCATCAGAATTATTACGTGCTTTGATTGTGTCAAGAATACTCTGGAATTTTACTCCATCAGCAAAGACCTTAAAACCATTGTCCTTAAAGCCAGCAATAAGCTCATCTAGTGTCTTATAGTCTTCTTTAAAGATTTTGTCATGCTCATACTTAAAAGCATCATTCCAAAGATACATCAATACCTTTTCGCTGAAATACTCCTTGTTTTGAAGTTCAAGTAGTTTTACGAAATAAGCACCAATTCGCTTATCTTCACTTCCTAAATTACCTTGTCCATGCTCAATTATTAGAGGATTAACTGTATTTAGAAATGCACTCCAAGAAATATCGCTATCACATATTTCTTCATCTGCATACTCACACTTTGAAACATCACTAACGACATTTCGCATTCTCCATCTACGTTTAAAAGCTGTATCTAAGGTAAATACATTTTGGTCAGCAGTATTCATAGTAGCTAGAATAAACAAGTTCTTTGGTATTTTTACCAATGTGGAAGAATCTCCATAAATTTCATCCGCAATATCAGCATTACTAATACCATACTCACTTTCACCCTCAACTCTATCTAACAGCTGAAATACTTCGCCAAATATAGCGGGTGCATTTCCTCGATTAAGCTCCTCAATAACAAGGTAATAATTGTTGCGCGGATCATTAACTGCCTTCTTCAATATGCGAGTAAATGGACCTGCAACAAACGGATATGAAATGTGACCATCTACATTCTCTGGTAATATCTGCCCAACAAAATCTGAATATGTGTAATCAGGATGAAAGACAACTCGTTCCATGTATCGTTCATCATCACAGTATTCCGTCTTGATTTTATGGCTCTTTCCACAACCAGGCACACCATAGAAAATAATATTATCCCCAGTCTTTACATTTATAGCATCACTGAGGTCTGCAACTTCTAAATCTCCCCATGCCGCGTGAAGAGACGCACTGTCTTCATACTCTACAGTTTTTTCTTTGTCAACGATTGTTGCAGTAAGTTTAAGTTCATTCTGGTTATCGATGCTAATATCTGACACAAACCAGCACGCTTCGTCCGCCATACCTAACTGTTCTCTCGCTTGTGCAAAAAACATTTCGTTGGTATATACAAAACTTCCGTCTGTATAAGTATTGCTTGGACCATATTTAAGTTTAAGTCTACCTGCATGAACACCTTGCATATCTCTTACAATAATGAGATTGAACTTACCATTAACTATCGGTACTTCGTTAATATATACATTTGTAAAATATCCCGCTAAAACAATAGGTGAATCTGGCTCATTTCCACGCATAAGCCTACCACCCTTACCTATTTTTGATGAAACTTTTTCTAATGGTGCTGAACAATAAATTATTCCTTTTAAAATCTCATTTATTGCCGGATCATCATTTATTTTATGTTCTTTACCTTGTCCTAATGCCGTAGCCCAATTTGGTGTTCCTCCACCAACTTTAACCTTATATCCAAAGGCTAATGTTCCAAAATCTAATCTCATGCTAATTGCCCCCATATATGTTTTAATAAAATACCAACAACATTAACATCCCATCCATTAGCAGCTCTTTTTGACAATTGTGTATATGATTGTCCTGCAAAATCAATTTCGCCATCCTTAAAGCCCATCAATCTGAATTGCTCTGGAACCGAATACTTACGAACAACTTCTGTTCCATCTGGTAGTGTAGGTTCTACCATTCTCATCTTATTATGTTCTGGAGCAAGAATAGTAATACTCAACCCATCATCTCGTATTTTCTTGTTATATAAATCAAAACATGAGTACTCAGATACAACAAATGATGGAATCCCGTAAAAATCCTTAATTCTCTGAATTTGCTGTTGAGAAAGATACAAAGATTCATCTGGTTTCTTATCCACAAAATCTTTTAACTTTAACCCATTATCAATTGTGGGTGGCACCATTGAAAAATCTTCTGGAAGTCCACCAAGCTTTGCAAACATCCAAAGTCGTTCTCTATTTTGAGGTATTCCATAATCTTTTGTATTTAAAATAGCATAATGCAAATCGCCATAGCCCAAATCTTTTAAAGCTTCTTTCAGAGTATTGAAAGTTTTTTCAAATCGCTTTGTAGCAAGACCTTTGACATTTTCCATTAAAATATATTTAGGTCTCTTTACGTCGCAAATTCGTATAATGTCGTACATCAACGTTCCACGACCATATCTATCATTTTCACCTTGCTGCATTCCAACTTGTGAAAAAGGCTGACAAGGAAATCCGCCCGTAAATAAATCAAAATCCGGTAATTCATTGGGATCTATTTGTGTTATATCACCCCAATTCTTAATGGGCTGACCATTAGAGTCTTTGTGATTCACATCATAAAGGGCTGACGCAAACTTATCAAACTCTGAGTATCCAACAACCTCAAAATCTATTCCTGCTCGCTTCAATCCATAGGTAGCACCGCCATAACCAGCGAATCCTTCAAATACCCTAATCTTGTCATGTTTTTTTTGCTTATTCATCGTTGTTGCCGTCCTTTAACATATTATTCTTTTTCCGCAAAACTGAACCATTCGGTTTCAATTTCATCGTAAGGAAGTTTATATTTCTCACAGAACTCCTTTAAACTTTTCATCGCTGCAAGATTAGGCTTAACTTTCCCAGTCTCCCATCGATTAATAGTAGATACAGAAACATGTAACTCACTTGCAAATGCATCTTGGGAAAGAAAAGCTTTTTGTCGTGTCATTCTGATCACTTCTGGTAGCATTAAACTGTAACCCTCCTTCAATTAGTCTGTAATACAACCACCACTATCTTATCATAAACCTAGCATCCTTGTAACTCACTTTTATCATCCCACTTTTATTGTATATGAATATTGTCCTATAAAACGTACTCATACTGAAATGAGATTGTTAATATCATTCTAGTAAAAGTTTTCTAATTGCCTTAACTTCTTTTTTCTTCTTTAAGAATTCAACCAGACTCATATTCATAGCAGCTCTTTCATATGCGCTCGCAAGTTCTGGATCATCGTCATAATATAGTTCATATTCATTATCTATAGGATAATTGAAAATGATTCCAGCAAACCTCCTAGCAAATGCTTCTGCATCGATTTCTGATTTATTAAACAAATAACCGCTATAATCCTCCTCTGGTTGAATATAACCTTCAAACCATTCTGGATGATGCTTATGTTGCCAAATATGGCGAAATTCATGGGTCATAACAACAAAGGTATCAAAATCACCTAAACTATCTTGAATAAACATAATGCCTTCATCGCCGGATGCCAATGAACCTTCTATATGTGCAAATAATATCTGTGGACATTCAACATCAAAAATCTTAGCTAGACAGCATGCGCACCTTAACCATTTTGAAATCTCGTCATTTGAAAAAGTATAGTTTTCAAATGGTAACGCTGGATAAGTATTACACTTCTGAACTTTCTGCTCATCTGACATAATGCTGATTATCTTATCATCCGCAGCATTTTCGATATAAAACAAATTGTTTCCATTTGACAGCCTGTGACATATAAAATCGCTACCATCTTCCATGTTTTCGCAAATAACAAATGCGGGAAAAGCCCCCAAACAATCCATCAGAACAGAATAAACATTAAGCATGTTTTTATTTTTAGATATGCTATGCTGCCCTTTTTCTTCTCTTTTATTATTTTCTACCACTTTATAATAGCCCCTTCTCTCTTAAAATCTTATCAAGCGTTGGTCTGCTAATTTTCAAAACCTCCGCGAGCTGTTTCTTGTTAATCTTTCTTTCTTTATATTCCTCATAATGTTTATTGAACAAAGCTTCATCAATCTTCTTAACCTGACCGCCCTTATACTTGCCCGCACGTTTAGCAATAGCAATTCCTTCTCGTTGACGTTCAAGAAGATTCTCACGTTCAAATTCCGCAATGGCAGCTATCATAGTAAGCATAAGCTTCCCAGTAGCGGTACTGGTATCAAAATTTTCTTTATTGCTTACAAGATGTACATTTTTCTCTTTTAAATACTCAACAATAGTAAGTAAGTCTTTTGTACTCCTCGCAAGTCGTGAAAAGTCATGAACGTAGATTGTATCTCCCTCACGGCAATAATCAAGCATCGCCTGCAATTTCTTGCGTTTAGTATCCTTTCCGCTCACTTTTTCTTCAAACCATTTATCAATATTGTACTTTTCAAGAGCTTCCTTCTGGCGAGCATCATTCTGTTCAACCGTACTCACTCTTACATATCCAAGGTTAGCCATAATACACACCCATCTTTCTCCAAATACAGCACTCTTAAATAGAGTTTACCATTATGTAAAATCTAATTCAATAACGTTCTTTACATTTTGTAAATTAAATCTTTTTACGATTTCTATTTTACATAATCTAAGTCAAACAAAACGTAAATCTTGGGTATACCCTATTTTTCTTTTGTTCGTCATGAAAGAGTTAAGCAACTGCGTTGCTCGGTACAAATCTTGATATAAATAAAAACATATTAAGGAGGTATCCACAATGGACGCCAATAGCTATGAACATCCATGGTGGGATGATCGCACAGCTTTCAGTCCTCAAAAGGAAGCCACAAACTCTTATGACGAAAAAATCTTCGCCACTCCAAAATCCATATACGAGTATTTCGATTCAAAGCTATATGGATGTGAGGAATATAAAAAGAAAATGTCTGTAGCAATCTGGAGTTCAATCCACAGAAACACAAAAACCAACTTTCTTGTAATTGGAGAATCCGGTTGTGGAAAAACAGAACTCGCACGTATTCTCAGGGACATCTATCCAAACACCGTGATCTACGACGCTTCAAACGCATCTCCAAAATCTTTTAGAGGAAACAACTCATTAACTGACTGCCTTTTAAATGTTGACGCATCTCAAAAGCCATGGGTTTTCATCGATGAATTCGACAAGTGTATAACCAAAGGTTCAGAAGTTGGTTCCATGATGGCTGCTGAGATTCTAAAGCTTGCAGAAGGCGCTCAAGTCTTTGTAGGCGAGGAAAAACAGCGTAAGCTCGTGGATACATCCCTTGTCAATTTTGTATTTCTTGGCACATTTGCAGAACTAAAAAAGGAACGCGAACCCAGTATCGGTTTTGGTTCAAAAGATTCTTCTTTATCGAAAGATTCCCCCATTACCAAAGAGGACCTTATCGAATCAGATGCACTTTCAAATGAATTTCTCGGAAGAATCAATGGTGGAATAATCCAATTGCCATCTATGAACACTGAGACAGCCATGAAAATACTAAAAGACACCCGTTATAGTCCTATTTCTAGGCTTGAGAAACAATACGGAGTGTCTATTAAGCTTTCTCCTGAACAATTGGAGAAACTTGCAAATATTACGCCGGAATATGGTGTAAGAGGTATTTATTCAGAGCTACACGAAAAAATCTGTGATGCTCTTTTTGAGAATTCAGAAACATCAAGCATACAAATATAACCCCAAGGAGGTTTAACATGATTACAAGAGAAAAAATTATCGAAAGACTTGCACAAAAATACCCGCAGTATAACTTTGTTCCTACAGACGTTACCAAGAACGGCGACGTGCATCTCCAAGGAATCAGCGTAAGAGATAACTCTCCCATAGCTCCGACAATCTACACAGATTCTATCATCGAGCGTTGCAACGACAATCTTGACAAAGCAATTGAGATCATCAGCAACATCATCGAGCAGCATCAAGCTCCAAATATCGACCTCGCCAAGTTGCAGGATAGAGATTTCATCCTAGAACGAATCCGCATTGGCGTCCAGAAGATTTCTTCCGAAAGTCTAGTCAAGCGAAACGTTGATGAATTTCCGGGGATGGAAGCATACCTTTACTTTGCCGAGGCAGGCAACGAACACGATATGTGGTCTGTAAAACTCAGACAAGAGCTTCTGGATACCGCAGGTATTTCGCTCGAAGAAGCGTGGCAAATCGCAGAAAAGAATACATTCGAAGCAACTACATTGCAGAGCATGACCGAAGTATTAGCTGAAATGATGGGAGAAGCTTTTGACCCTTGTCTAGCTGATACTGTACCATGTGAGATGTATATTGTTAGCAACAGGGAGAAATGTAAAGGAGCCGCCGGAATTCTCAATCACGAGTTATTAAGGCGCTTCGCTACAGATCATGATTGCAAAAGCATCGCGGTATTATGTAGTTCCATACATGAGATAATCCTCATCCCATTAAGAGATGCATACAGCATTGATGAACTTTCAAATATGGTTCAGGAAATCAACGCCACTCAGGTTAGTCCAGAGGACAGGCTTGTTGATAGAGCCTATGCTGTGAATTTTGATTAAGGCAGGAAGGCGCTATGTTTAAGCTAAAGTTTCACGCCTCGTCATCCAATGAAGTGTATTTAATAGAGTTGGATGACGGATCATATAGCAGCTCTGAAATAGCTGAAATCAAACCCGCTCTCAATAAGCTCATGATTGAAAATCCATGTCTGACTTTTGCTAGAAAGCATAAAGCTGGTTACTTCGAAAACGTACCTTCGCCTCTCGTAAATGACATCGCATTCATTACCGATTCAATACTGGGGGACTGTTGGCAATACTGTCCAGTCGATACTCCAGAAGAAGCAGAGAAGCCAGATATACGTCCATATATAGGTGCTCTAAACCTAATTAACTCTCTGCTAAATCATAGTTTACAGAGTTATCGTAGAATCCTCGAACTTGAAGATACTATAAAAGAGTTTAGAAATGTATACGGCGATCTGCCGTCCGAAATCTTTGGAGAATCATAGCAAAATGCCTACCGAACTAAAACCGGTAGGCATTTTTTCTTATGAATTAAGAACATCCAAATCAATTGTATTACCAGAAAAAGACTTCATATACTCTGTGAGATACTTATCAAACTTTTCCTTAAACAATCTAAAGGTAGCAGTATATTCTTCTACTTCCTCATTAGAAAGGCAAATTTTAGGAGCACTTTTGCATTGTAGTTTCCCATCCTTGATTTCGCAACAGAAGTATCTTTCATTTCTCTCCAACTTTTCAACTCTAGTAACAACAATAATAGTATTTCCTGCCCATACCTGTTT
>JAEEGL016535689.1_pt1 | contig 10662 bp, 7 predicted proteins | sample 9134231 | NCBI WGS metagenome assembly JAEEGL01 (sample SAMN16246548, study PRJNA631951) | gut metagenome | biome: gut microbiome; feature: rumen; material: fiber-attached | host: Bos | place: Iran: Karaj | collected 2018-10 | reverse complement strand
ACAATAGGAGTAGATTTTCGTTTTAAAACAATGATGGTAAATGATAAATTAACAAAAATACAAATATGGGACACAGCAGGTCAAGAACGTTATAGAAGTATAACAACTGCATATTATAGAGGTGCTGCAGCGATATGTGTTTGTTTTGATATTACGAATAGAGAAAGTTTTAATAATTTAGAAATGTGGTTTGATGAAGTAGGAAAATACACAGATAATGATGTTGATAAAGTTGTTTTAGCTAATAAATGTGATTTAGAAGATGAAAGAAAAGTTAAAAATGAAGAAGTTGCTAATTTTGAAAAAGAACATGGAATTAAAATAATGAATGTTAGTGCTAAAACTGGAGAAGGAATTGAAAGTGCTTTTAAATTTATTGTTGAAAAGTTGATAAAAAAAAAGTAAAATTTTTTTAATTTTTTTTTAGAGATAAAAAAAAAGGAAAAAAATTGCTGGTTAAAGATGAAGGAAATAATATTTTTAATAAATGTTGTAAGTAAAATATCATTTTGTAGTATGTTTTTTTATATAGTTTATTTTAATATTATTTTTATTTAATTTAATATGAATTTTATAATATTTTATAAAATAATTAATATAATAAAATAATAATAATAATAATTTTATAGAATAATAAAATTATTATTATAAAATAATATACTAAAAATTGTAAAAAAAATGATAAATAAAAATAATAATAATAATATTAATAATAATAACAATAACAATATGAATAATAACGATAACAATATTAATATTACTAATAATAACAATGAAAATCAAAATATTTTATTAAACCTCAATGAAAATTCTATTGTTAATAATGATAATAATAACAATGATAATAATAATAATAATGTTAATAATAATAATGATAATAATAAAAATAAAAATCTCATAAATGAAGATTCAAATAAACAAAAGAAACCTTCAATATTTTCTTTTCCTCGTCGTTCATCAATTCTTACTTTATTAGAATCTAAGAACGAATCCTATCGTTTGGGTAACAAAAAAGCAACAAGAAAATTTAAAAAACAGGAATTAATGCCTGTGATAACCAAAGTAATGAAACGTCATAATCCAATTTCAACTATTGCTCCAAAAAACGAAATAGAAGCGAATATAATTTTTTTGGCTTCTAAATTAGAAAAAAACAGTAGAGCCAGAGAAAACGTTCCAGAAAAAACATTTTTAACATATATTAAATATATTTTATCAAAAAATATTTATAATCAATCTGATTTAGTTATATTAAGAAATTATTTATTAAATTTTCCTGGTTTAATAAGTACATTTAATTTCAATTCGAAAAATAATAACAGCACAACAATTGAAGAAATTTTACATAAATTATCATTATTTATGCAATTAGAAAAATATGAACCAAATAGTATAGTATGTTTAAACGGTGAAATAGGGAATAAATTTTATTTAATTTTGAAAGGAAAAGTTGCAGTTTTAGTTCCAACAAAATTTTCAGATAATTTGACTGAAAAAGAATATGTAAAACATTTAAATAATTTATTTGCCTTAAAAGAATATGATTTAATGTTACGAACAATAGAAGATAACTATGAAATATATAATAACAATGATGTTGTTAATTTAGCAAAAGAAAATTTTAGTTTGAAAAACTTAAATAATAAAGAAAATGTGACTGTTGAAGATTATATTCAAAGAGTAAAACCAATTTATGAAGATGATGAAGATGAAGATGATAGTGATATTGAAAATAAAAGAAAATATGAAGTTGATGATAGAAAAAAAGTTGTTATATGGGGATATTCAAAAGTCATTGAATTAGAAGCAGGAAAAACTTTTGGTGATGTTGCTCTATCAAATAGTATTATTCATAGAACTGCGACGATAATTACAGTTGTTGATGAAAATATTAATAATAATTATATTAATAATAATAAAAAAAAGAAAAAAAATAATAATAATAAAAATAATAATGAAGATGATGAAGATGATAATGATGGTGACATATATTTTGGAACATTGGAAAAAAATATATATCAAATATGTATAAAAAGTATTCAAGAAAATAAAAGAAAATCAAATATTGAAAAGATTTTATCACAGAAAATGTTTGCTAATTTTTCTTATGAAGAATTTGAAAAAAATTATTTTAATTATTTTAAACATTATAAATTTTTAAAAGACGAATTCATATTCAAAGCAGGTGAAGAAGCAAAAGAAGTTTATTTTTTATATGAAGGAGAATTAGAATTAAATTGCAATTGTAGTTTAAATAAATTAAATTTAATATCAAATAAATTAAAAAACAATATTAAAAAAAATAATAATAATAATGAAACAAAAGAAAATAAAACAATAAATAAATTAAATTCGATACATAAAACATTAAATACATTTTATAATTCAAAAAAAGAATATAAATTATTTGTTTATAAAGATAGAGATGTTATAGGTTTAAATGATACTTATTTTATTGAAAATGATATTAAAAATTATTTTTGTAATTGCATTGTAAAATCTGAAGTTTGTTATTTTTTTGCTATAGATTTTAAATATTTTGATAGAATTGTTAATGAAGATTTTCAAATGAGAATTGACTATAAAAGTTGTTTAGAAGAAAAAAATATTTTAATGATAAATAGATTGATTGATTTAAAAAATAAAATTTATTTTAAAAATTATCATACTTTTATTGATATTATTGAAAATGATACAAATGATAATATTAATATTAATGTTAATGATAAAAATAGAATGTTTAAAACTAATTTAACTTTGTTTAAAAAGTTTAAAATAAATAAAAACAATATTAATAATAGTGATTATTATTATAATAATAATAAAAAAAGAGATTTTTTTTCTTTAGAATTTAAAAATAAAAGTCATTTAAAATATAATATTACAAATATAACTGAAAATTCTACAAAAGTTTTTACTGAAAATCATGAAAGATTAAAAACAAGTTTTTATATTACAAATTATAATCATACTAATAATAATAATTTCTATAATAATTTTAATATAAATAATAATGTTAATATTAGTAATCATAATATTAAAAAAATATTTTATTCGCAACATATTCCTTTACATTGTAGTTTAATAAACGAACAAAAAATTAAAAAAAAATTTATTGATAAAATAATAGAAAATAAAAATAAAAATAATGATAATAATAATAAAAATAAAATTTATGATTGTTTAGCATTAGATAATTTTTTTAATAAAATTCAAAACAAAAAAAAAAATAATTTTAATAATTTCATATTAAATTCTAATATGATGAATATAAAAGGTTCAAAAATTATATCAAAAAAAAAGAAAATAAGACTATTGAGTAATAATATATAAATTAATAAATATAAATATAAAAAATTTTTTTTGTTTATAAATTATTAATTTATCAATAATAAAATATTTAATAATAATATATAAATAATTTTAAATTTTAAATTCATTTTAAAGAGTCATCCTGGATAATATAACAATTATATATTACTAATATAATTAAATTTATATTGTCTTTGGAAAGCTCTTTTAAATTAATTTTCGGCATCTTACCTTTAATTAATCATATTTTAAATGTTTAATTAATAAATATTGTCGAAACAATATAAAAAAATATTAAGAATATAATAATCATATCATTATGTTATATTTATATTTATATAAAAATAATATTTTTTTTTTATAAAAATTATTTATTTTTTACCATTCTACAAAATTCTTTGAAATTTAAATATCCATCACCATCAATGTCACATTCTTTCATCATTTGAAGAACTTCTTCTTCTTTAATATTTTCATCGATTTTTTTGAATACATCTAATAATTTTTTAGCATTTAATAATTTACTACCATCTTTATCAAAAATATTAAAAACTTCTCTTAATTCTTCTTCAGAATCGGTTGATTTTAATTGTTTATTTACTATTTTTATAAATGTTTCACAATCAATTCTTCCTTTTTCATCTATTTCTTCGTCATTTACTAAATCTTGTAATTCGGCTTCTGTACATTCTGCTCCTGATTCATTCATTAAATCAAATAAATTTGCAAATTGAACTTTTCCTTTTTCTGCTACTGAATTAAATTTTTCTCGAAGAATATTTTTTTTTTCTTCACTTAATTCCATTTTTATTTATTTTTTAAATATTTTTAATTTTTTAAAATTATTTAATTTGATTTTTTTATTTTTTATTTTTATTTTTATTAATATTAATAAAATTATAACCGAAGAAAAAATCTTTAGATTTTTTCTTTTAAAATATTATTTATATTTATTTAATAAATAATAAAGGAAAAAAAATTATTTAATATAAAAATTCTTCTCTAAAAAAAAAATGAAAAAAAAAACAAAATAAAAATTAAATAAACAACATATAAATAAAATAATATATTTTTATTTATTATAAAAAATATAAAAATATAACCGATTAAAGTTATAAAAAAAATTAATTAATAATAAATATTAAATGACAACAACTGCAACAGAAAATCCTCATTTATCTTCAACACAAAATCTTTCTATTCCTCAACAACAACCATTAAATTTACAAATAAATAAACCTCAAACAACATTTCAAAACCCGCATTCAATAGAAGATCGTCAATACACATTTAAAATAATAAAACGTCGAAGTCCATGGAATAAAAAAGAAGATGAAGCAATAATAAATTTAGTAAATAAACATGGAACAGGAAATTGGACGATAATAGCAAATGAGATGAGTAATATATATAATTTTAAAAACAGAAGTGGAAAGCAATGTAGAGAACGTTGGCACAATCATTTAGATCCCAATGTTAAAAAAGATGATTGGACTGAAAATGAGGAAAATATCTTATTTAGTAAACATATGGAATTTGGAAATAAATGGTCTGATATTGCTATTTTTCTTCCAGGTAGAACTGACAATGCGATTAAGAATCATTTTTATTCTAAATTAAGAAAATATATTAGAAAGATATTAAAACAAATTAATAAGGAAAATTTAATGAAAATTAATGGAATTGATAGTAATAAATATAATAGTGATAAGATATATAAAATGTTGAAGAAATTTAAAATTGCGTATAAAAATTTAAATAAAGAAACTGTGCTTGAGTTAATAATTTCGACCGAAAAAAATTTAAAAGGTAATAATAATAATAATTGCAAAACGTTTGGAATTGAAATTCAAGCGCCTAAAAATAAAAATAAAAAAATTAAAATTGGATTGAATAATAATAATAATAACAATAATAATAATATTATTAATAATGGAAATAATAATAATAATATTGATATGAAAATGAAAAATAATAATAATAATAATAGTAATAATAAAAGTAAAATTAAAAATTCAAAAAGTAAAAATAAAAATTTTTTATCTTCGAATTTAATAAATAATCAAAATTTAAATAATAATAATAAATTCAATAAAAAAAAATTAACAATAAACACAAAAAAAATAAACGCATGTCATTCAAAAAATAAAAAAAAAGAAAATAATAATAATAATAACAATAATAATAATTTTTTATATAATAGTATTTTAAAAACAAATCCGCAAAAAAAGAAAAGAAAAAATAAAAGAAGAAAAGTTAGTATTTGTTTATCAACACCAGAAAATAAAAAAACACAAATTCAAAAAATTTTACCACAAAGAAAATTCAGTTTTGGTGATAAATATAATAATAATAATCGAAGAAAAAAAAAAAAATTAACTCAAGATGATTTTGATATTAATTTAAATAATATTGAAATTGTAAGAGATGGATTAGAAATAAGAAATAATAATATTATTATTATTGAAAAATCTATTTTAAATAATAATCAAAATCTTATTGAAAATGAAGAATTTTTAAATCCAAATATTAATAATATTAATATTGAAAATAATGAAAATAATAATAATACTAAAAAAACAAAATTTCGACCTTTAGAAATTACAATTCCAACTACACCAAAATACACTAATGGTCAAACACCGAGAATAAATTATAATTATAATAATAATAATAATAATATTTATGATGAAAGATTCAATTATTATGAAAATAATCAACCTCAAATTAGTCCTATGAATGTTAATATGATTTATTTAAATTCTGCTAGAAATTTGTTTAATGTTGATATTTTATCTTATGAAAATCCAAAATTTAAAAATGGAAATTATTATAATATTCCTCAAACTCCGTTTGGTAATAAAGAAGTTACTTTAAATAATAAAGTTTTAATTAATAATAATGAATCTAAAATTAATTTTGATAATTCAAATACATATCAAATAAATGAAGATTTTACTTCTGATGTTCCTAATTATAATAATTATACTTTAACATCTACAACTAATATGAATAATAATACTTATGACAATTATTTAATTCCTTCTTCAAGAAATCATAAACCTGTTATTGATATTAATTTAATTAATCAATCTGATACGAATAATATTTTTATTAATAATAATTTTTCTCCTTTGAATAATAATGCCGCAAATTTTCATAAATATTTTATGAATAATTCTAATTTTAATAATAATAATAATAATAATATTTTTTAGATTAATAATTTTTTTTTGTTTGTTTTTTCTATTTATTTTGTTAAATTAATTTTAGTATATAATATGCAATTTTTTATAATAGATCTAAATAAAATAATTAATTCATAATTATAATTAATATTTATATAATAAAAATATATTATTATTATATTTATTTTTTGTAATATAATTATTTAATGTAAATATTTTTAATTTTTTTTTTGATATTAAAATAAAAATTGATAATATTTATTTATTATTAAATAAAAATATTTTTTTTGATTTTTAAAATATTTTTAATTATTATTAGTTATTTTTATAAATAAAAAATGATTTTAATATTAATATAAAATTAAATATTTAAACAAATTTATTAAATATAAAAAAAAAGTTAAATTTTTTATACAACAATAATATATTTAAAAAATTAATTATAATAAAATTAATTTTTCATAAAAATAATTTTATTTTATATTTATTTAAAATGGGTCAAGAAGAAGTTAAACATGCATTATCAAACAAACAAACAGACAAATTAACAAGAAATTATTTTGAATTTAAATACGTCATCGGCAAAGGTGGCTTTGGAAAGGTAAGAATAAAAAAATAACAATAAAAAATAATTAATTTTCATATAAAAAAAAAGGTATGGAAAGTAATATTCAAACGAACAGGAAAAGTATATGCAATAAAAGAAATGTCTAAAGCAAAAATAATAGATAAAAAAAGTGTAGAAAGCATTTTAGGAGAAAAAGAATTATTATCAACATTAAACCATCCTTTTATAGTAAATTTAATATATTCATTTCAAGACCATGATTATTTATATATATTAATGGACTTATTACCCGGAGGAAATTTGAGATATCACATAAGTATTCAAAAGCGTTTTAACGAAGAGCAAACAAGTAAGAAAAAAAAATAATATTTTTATATAGAATTTCTAATATCAAATATTTTAATAGGATTAGAATATATTCATAATAACAACATTTTATTTCGAGATTTGAAACCAGAAAATTTAGTTTTTGATTCGCGAGGTTATTTAAGAATTACCGATTTTGGAATAGCAAAAAAATATGAAGTTAATAACAAAAAAGATACAAGTGGAACAGTAGGTTATTTAGCACCTGAAATATTATGTAATGTTAATCACGGTTTTTCAATTGATTATTACAGTATAGGTATAATAACATATGAATTAATTTTTGGAAATCGTCCTTACATAGGAAAATCTAAACATGAAGTAAAGCAATTAATTTTAACTAAACAAGCACATGTTGATTATGATGATTTGCCTGGGAAATTTGATGTTAATGTTTGCGATTTTATTAATAAATTAATTCAAAGAAAACCAAAAAATCGATTGGGAAAAAATTCTATAAAAGAATTAATTGAACATTCATGGTTTGATAATTTTGATTGGGAAAATGTAAGAAAAAAGATATTAAATGCACCTTATGTTCCAAAAACAGGTGATAATTTTGATAGAAGATATTGTTTGGCGAAAGAAAAGATTGGGAATGAAACTTTAGAGAGATATAAAAAAATTATTAGTAGTGATGATTATGAAAATAAATTTATTAATTTTAATAGTAAAATTATACCTGATGAATTAATAGGAAAAAAGAATAAAAATAAAATTAATGATAATGGAAATAGTAATTCTAATTTAAGCACATCGTCTTTGAGTAGAAATAAAAATGATATGAAATCTGCACATAAAAATACTAATATTAGTATGAATAATCAATATAGCGTTTTGAGTTTTGATAAAAATACGGATAATAAAAATGATAATAATATTAATAATAATAATAAATATCATAAAATTAATAATTATAAAAATAATTCGGTTTTGAATAAATTTAATAATATTAATAATAATAAAAATTCAAATGAAATTTATAGACATTCAAAAAATAAATCATATTCATATTCGAATTATTTTAATAATAATAATAATAATAATAATAACATTAATAATAATAATAATAACAATAATAATAATAATAATAAAAATAATGTTTCATATAATGGAACATTTTATAACAAATTAAATTCAACAACTTATTTATTAAAAGGTAATAATAATAATTTCAAAAGACAATTCACTCCAAATTACACAAAATCAAATTCAGAAAGAAAATTATTATCTAGTCATTCAGTTCAAAGTCTTAAACATATTAAAAATATGATTAATAATAATAATAATTTTATTAATAATAGTATTTATCAATATAATTATATTGATAATAGTAATAATTTTATTGGATTTATTAATAATAATAATTATAATCCTTTTAATGAAAGTAATTTATTTTCTAATAAACTTAAATTAAAAAGTAAATTAGTTTTGAATAAAAAATTGCCTATTATTAATTTATCTTTAAATCAAAAAAAAAATATTAATGAATATCATAATAATATTTTATATAACCAATTTAATAATAATATTGGAAAATTAAGTGAAAGAATTTTTTTTAATAAAAAAAAAAAGAGTAATAATAATAATATTAATAATAAGTTATTTAATAATTCTTTTGATAGAAATAATTCATTTAAAAATTCTTTTTATAATTATAATAAAAAAAATATAAATTTGGGTAATAATAAAAATCTAAATAATAGTGCTAATAAAAGTTCTTATAGTTATTTTAAATAATATTTTTTGAGATTATTTTATAAATCATTAGATATTTTATGTTTATAATTGTATATATTTAAATATTTTATATTTATAATTTAATGTTATTATTATTAATATCATTTTTTGCATATAATTTATAATTAATTATTTTTTATAATTTTTTATTCATTAAATTTGCAGTTTATAATAATATAAAAAAATTTTAATTTTACTATTTATTTTGATATTTATTTTGATCTTTATTTAATAATAAATATTGAATATAACAATAGAAAAAATATTATTTCAAAATAATTATAATAATTATTATATATTAATATTATAAAAAAATAATATTTTAATATAAATTTAATCTCGTTACTAATTCCACTTTAACACTTTGATCCAAAGCAACTAAACATGCTAACCCCATTTTATCGGGATGCCAATCAAACCCAATAATAGGTTGAGTAGTAATATCTTTAGTATTTAAAACAGTAAGTGATCCAATAACTCCTTTAGGTATATTATTTTCATCCATAACACTTCTTTGATTAGGATAATTATATTTATATAAATTGACTGCTCCATTACCACCCATACTTATAAATATATCTCTATTTTGTGGTAAAAACTTAGATCCCCATATAGTACTATTATGTGCTGCATCACTTAAACCAGCGAAGCCTAAATCAGGATGTTGAGTTCTTAAATCAAAAACATGTAATTTAGATTCTAAAGTGGTTACTACCATTTTATTCATTGGTATATCTTTTCTATCAAATTCTATACTACAAATACCATTTTTTAAATTAGTTTCCCATTTTAATGTAGTAGTTCTTAAATCATATAATTTAACATCTCCATTATCATATCCTAATCCAACACATCTTTCTTCGTTATTATATGAATTACCAAAACTAACTGCCCAACATTCAGGTAATACCTTCTCTCCTGGAGCAGGTTCGAACTCCATAACTGCTTTATTCATTCGGGGGTCCCACATCTTTGCACTACCATCTCTTCCTGCTGTTATTAATTCTGCAGGACCTATGTTTCCTGTTCCTCCTATTCCATCCATTGCGTTTATTATTGATTTATGTGCCTTTTTTATCTCAAAAGAGGGTGTACCTTTTTCTAAATTATATATCATTAGGTTACCTTCAAAGTCTCCTACAGCTAAATCACGTGATGCAAAAGATGCCGCTCCAAATGTGCTACATTTAAAACCATAGTCTTTATGAAATTCTGATACTACTTCAAGTTTACCTTTGTTCATTTGATATATTTGTATTATTCCTTTTGCTCGGGGAGTTTGACCGGTTACTACGAGTTTTGCTGAACATGGTATCCATTTTACGTCAAAGGGGGTGTAATTTAAAGGATTATTTATATGTTCTATTATTTGAGGGGCGTTTAATGTATCAACCATTAATAATTAAATTTTTATGTTTAAATTTTATTAATTAATTTTAAAATTATATATTTTTTTTTTCTGGAATAAAAAAATTTTTTCAAGAAATT
>JAEEGL016505930.1_pt1 | contig 10662 bp, 7 predicted proteins | sample 9134231 | NCBI WGS metagenome assembly JAEEGL01 (sample SAMN16246548, study PRJNA631951) | gut metagenome | biome: gut microbiome; feature: rumen; material: fiber-attached | host: Bos | place: Iran: Karaj | collected 2018-10 | reverse complement strand
GCCTTTGTCTTGAATGGGAATTCTAAGGCGTCATTGTAGCGGTTATAAACAGTAACACCTTTGGTGGGGGCCCCATTCATACTTGAAGCATACATAAAAGGATCTTTGCGTCCAAGCTGATAATACAGAGTACCAGGGCCATGACGTTCGGTCTGGGACAATGCGCCCAGATTGCGGTCCATCATGAACCCTGCGGCAAGAGCGCCGGTACCTTTCCATATGTTACCACTGAACCTGTTTACCTGGCCGCCCACCACATTATAGGCCCACTGAGTATCATCGCCGTTACCGTCAATCTGGGGAGTAAGTATGGGCAGCGTTGCACTGGGATTGTAATCGGTCACCCACATATGCCAGCTCCACAGGAACACATCGTCAAGCAGGGTACGGCCTGCATCCGTGAAGCGATGTACGCCCAGAATGAAATTGCCCTCCATTCCGGCCGTTATGGCAAACTCAAAATAATCGGTATAGTCAGTTCCGTTTCGCTTAATCCACTTAAAATTCACATCCTCAACCAGCTCAACGGTACTTCTTATAATCTCCGCCTGCCATCCGAACGATCCCGCATCAAGCGCATTGCCGGCCACTTTCTCGTAGCCGTCGGTTATGTTCCAGAAATCATATACGCGCCTAACCGGTATGCGCACATGCTTCCATACCCCCTCCATTACAGGAGGATTGATGATATATGAATTCGCCAGCGGAGACTGGGTAAAATCCTGCATATGGAGATTATCCACACGGCTGTCTGTGACATAATCACCTGCGCCGGTTATCTCAAACTCATATGAGTAGTCCGTATTAGGCAGAAGGTTGCAGTCCGATGCCAGGTTACTGCCCAGGATAAACCTGTAAGAAACCTCATCTCCATGCGAATCTGTTCCCATTACCTGCACCATAGTGGTATAGGGATGCGCTAACAACAGTTTGTGTTTGGGATCGGCATTGGCTATTGTACCGCGTTTGTTGGCAGGACAATAGAACGTAAAGTCGCGCGAGTTACCGTCACCCGCACCCTCATTCCATGCGGTTGCCGGGTATGTGACATTAAGCAGATGCTCCTGCGACGGGAAGATATCAGGCAGGGTATAATCCGTGAAATAGAATACATCCCTCACGCCCGACAATACCCTTACGGAATCAATCGTAATGGGATTCTCAGTACCGCCTGTGCTGTTTGTAACCCTCACATCCAGACGAACGGCATTGCGTTTCATCGGAACATCAAGTGACATGGCACTTCCTGTAACAACAGTCTGCACCAGGCCGTTCATATACATATAGATGTCATCGGCCATATTCCATCCGGCCGCCCCCTTGTCATCGGTCACGTACATTTTCAGGCACTTCACATCACTGAGCGTGCGGCATTTGTTGAACTCTATCGAAGGATTTTTTGTATTGGCAATGAACAGAAGGGAGTTCTCTATGTCCGATGTAAACAGCCTCACCATTGTTCCTGCCATGTAGTCGGGATAATATCGGGCCGATATGAGAGAAGCATTGTCCGATGTGCCGTCAAACTGCATCACCCACAGGTCATGGACATTAACGTTCTCCATTCCTACGGGAATCTGTCCAGCCTTTGTGGCAGGTGTGGCCATGAGATTCAATTGGACATAGACCTCCCGGCCCATTTTGGGCATGACGTCAGTATCCGTGCAGCCACAGAGTACAAACAACAGCATCAATATGTATAAACCAATCTTCTTCATCCCAAAATCAGTCAAAAGGTTTATCACTCACGCATCGCACATAACGTCCGCATGCATTCTGGTCTCCTATCGCAGAGTTTGATGACAGACTTCCGTTCGCATACCACATGTACACCTGATTTCCCTGTTCTATGCCGTTTCGGTCACAAAGCAAACTGCCTCCGGTAGGATAAACAGCCTTTATGTCTGCAGCCAGATCATAGTATCTGTAACTGGATGCATTGATGTTGTTTGTCAAGGATTTGTTTAGTACATCTGTTCTGGGAACTCTCCACCCCGGAGGACAGGGATCATAAACACTCTTTCCCTTAGTTGTGCCGAATAGTACGGGATCACCCCATGGATTATTTACATTTGCAGACACGGAAGTCTTCTGCCAGTAATTGGTACCCCACAGACTAGGACCATAGATGTATTTGTTAGGATGAGCAATGGAGTACAAAACATTGTCAGTGTAACCCGTCGAGTTAGTATGTATAGCCCCGTATGTAGAACCAGAAGGTCCAGGATAAACGGTCTGTCTATGAGGGAAAGGATCCTTACGTCCCCATGCATAGAACAGGAAACCCTTGGCCTTGTTCACAAAAGGTCCCACAGACAATGCACCCAGATTGCGGTCCATAATGAAGCAATCCTTATAATCACCTGTCTTCCAAGAGTCAAAGTTATAGCGATGTACATCGCCGCCCGGTACTGTATATGCAAATCTGAGTTCATTACCCTGGGCATCAACCTGCGGAGTATAATCCAGAGCCGGATTGGGATCATAATCGGTAACCCACATCTGCCAGCTCCAGATATAATCATCACCCATCTGGGTCTGGCCGTCATCCAGCCATCGCTTCAGGCCGATAATTATGTTTCCGTGTTCAAAGTCGCTGGGCAGCGAGAACTCAAACCACTCAAGGTAGTCATTGCCGTCCTGCTTAACCCACTTGAAATTGACATCGTAGGTAATGGGCATCTCGCTCCATATCACCTCGGCGTGCCAGCCTTTACTGCCACGCATCAGCGCGTTGTCGGCATTCTTGTAATAACCGTCTGTAGGGTTCCAGAACTCGTAGCACTTGGCCACCGGAATGCGGTAGTTCTTCCATGTACCCTCAACCCGTGACGGGTGAATCATGTATGTGTTGGCATGCTCCCACGAGCAGAAATCCTCAACCTCCTGCTCTATCTCGCGGCTGTCAAACATGATATCGGACTTGTCGTTGATGGTAACCGTATAGTCATACTTGCAGTTGGGCAGCAGATTGTAGTCGGTCTCGCTGGCTCCAAGCATAACGCGGAACTCTACCGGACGTTTTATCGATGGGTCCGATGCATCATCATACGTTCCGGTAATACTCAGGAACGATGCCCCGTCGGGTGCTTTGGTGCCTCTCAGCAGCGGGTTATGCGGCACAGCGGCCGTTCCGCATTTGTTTACCGGCAGATAGAAGGTGAAACTCTTTGAATCAGCTGTACCTGCACCATCGTCCCAATCCGTTCCCGGATAATCCACGCGGTCACCGTCATACTTGGCGGGATAACGCTCCGGCAGGTCATAGCTGTTAAAGAAGAACGAACGTGACGGAACCGAGCGCACCGAAACCTTCTGAATATCGATATCAGTGGCCTGCGTTTCCTTGGTGGTATTGGTAATGGTCACGTTTATCTTGCAGATGGTACGCTTAAGGTTGAAGTTCAGGGTAACGCCGGCCTCGCTCAGAGTGACATCAGTATAAGCACTCATAAGAGAACTGTACTTTCCGGCCACAACGGTCACAAGGTCCGATTCGTCATGCACCGCCCTGAATGACTCGTTGAACTCACCCAGGTCCGTGCAGTGACTGAACGCAATCTCATCGTCAAACGTATTGGCCACCAGCACCACCCTGTTGGGCACAGACGATGCAATCAGCTTGAACATCTGCTCAGGGTCATAGCTGTCATAATATCGGGCCTCACGCAACGGGGAATCATCATCCGTTCCGGCAAACTGCAAAACCCAAAGGTCATGGATCGTGCCGTCCTCCTGAGTCGATTCATCCACCATTCCGCCGCGGGTCATAATGCCGTTATCGGTAAGAGGAGCCACATTCAAAGACATACGTACATCAACGGGAGTGCCATCGGCCACAGTCTGCCGCAACGCATCATCGTTGCAGCCCACCGCAAGTACCGCAAGCACTACAAAAAGCAGTATGTCCTTTATCCTGTTCATATAGTACCTTTACCTCCGTCAACAGGATCCCAACTGCCGGGATTGAAAGTAATCACTTCTGTCTTAGGCTCCCCTATCTCCTCACTCTGACTGCCCGCAGTATCGTTCCAGGGCAGAGATGTAATGGTCATCTTTATGAATGCCGAATTGATTGAGAGCGTATAAGTATATGAGTGCTGCGGCCTGAAATTATAGTTGAGCGGCACATCCACCACACCCGTACCCATAGTCACCTCAAGCTTGGGCACGTCATACAGAAAGTGGTATTCATTGTCAATCCTGTCATAATTGAGCGCAAACAGATAGAAATCCGAGCATACCTGAGTTGCAGCCTCGCCGTGAAGTAGTTCAATCTCAGGATCACCGCTGTCATGAATGGTCACGCCCACAGCGTCAAGCGTAGGATTGAGCAGAGTATCGGCACCCATGTCATATGACATTGACTGGTAGATATTCTTGATCTTGAGCTTGTTCACGTGGACCGATGCCAGATCATCGCCGCACTCCAGCTTTACGGTCAGCCTGGCCCTGCGGTCTATCAACTGAGCCTGATCGGCCTGGTAGACATATTTTCCGTTCAGATGGTTGCCGGTTACCTTTACGGTTACGGGAGAACTTATCTTGATGCCGTCACCAGTACGGTTCAGGTTATAACCCCACCTTCTGGTTCCGGAATAGATACTGAGGACTCTCCAGTTTGGTGCTATAGCGGGAGAGGCTATGCACAGTTTATAACTATCAGAGTTGTACTCGGCACGCAGACCGTACATACTGCCGTCTTCAATCCATTCACCCGTTGTATTGTTCACCCTGCAGGGAGTCATCCAGTCCTTCAGCTCCTTCTGGCGGTATGAACCGTGAGACATATTTGAATAGACCGTATCCACAGCACTGTATCGGAACAGGATGGTACGGTAAGTAACATCACTTGGCGAACCTGCTTTGGTGCTCATACTGAAGTTGAACTCAACCGTCTCATCATAACTGACAGCACCACCCTTCTCGCGGCTGCATCCGGCAGCTGCAAGAGTCATTAAAGCTATCAGTATGAGAGGCTTGTTCATAGGTCAGATTTCATCGGAATACTCACCCGGAGTCCAATCGGACTTGATGGTCACTCCGTCAAGATGCACGTAGTTGTCTATGGTAATATTGAATACATACTCGTTTGTTGCCCGGAAGCCATAGGTAGTGCCGTCCGAGTGCTTTACGTTGTCACGCAATATGGGGAACGTCTTGCGGAATCCGTCTATCACCAGTATCACCTCCAGATCACCGTCGGCAGCAAGCTCCACGGGATAGAGCATCACGTTAAAGTCACGGCCGGCTGTTGAGTTGAATGTTCCTCCCACGCCTGAGCCTGAGGTGTATGAGAAAAAGTGCTTGAAACTGATGCTGTCGGCAGTAGAGTTATGGGTAAGTGTTCCGGTCATTGCGTTGAATACTCCGGTCTTGTAGAGTTCCGTACCCTTGCCTCCGGCCTTGCGTATCACGATTGAGTCAACGGTATGAGTGCTTACGGGAGAGTCATTTTTGATCTTCATCTTGAATGACAGCTTGGCCAGGACATGGTGGAACGTAAGCGCCACATCACTCTCCACGCTACTGGGAAGCATATCCTTGTTTATGGTCTTGCTGGCATTCTGAGACACGTACATAAGGTCATTGTTACGCGCAATGTCAAACGGGATTTCCGCTGGACTGACCGCATTTTCAATATACGGAGCGTAGGCATATACATCGGCATTAATGCCCTCATCGTTGGTAGATATGTACAACTGAGACAGATTCTCTTTAAGAATCGAGTTGTAGAACTGCCAGCCCGATCCCTTACGTGTAACTTTGACATTGTTGTAGCCGTAGTTATGCTCCTCAAACTGCAGGCCGTCGGGGTTCAGGTCCTGATCCTCATGTTTGCATACATAAAGCGCAAAGGTGTTGCCTTCACTGAATGCCACACCCTCTATCGAGAACTTGGTACCTGTAGCAGCACCGTGATCGGCAGGATCATAAGGCTCCGGTTCCGGCACCTCATGCTTTGTGCAGCATCCAAGTGTCAGAACCGCCAGAATAATGGATATGTATCTTAGAGTCCTCATATCAGTCAAATGTAATCTCCGAGTGAACGCTGCCCGATTCGGTCCAGTCATCAATGGTATAACCGCTCAGGTCAATGGGCGACGATACGCCCACATCGACCGTAATCTTGTATCGGATGGTACGGTTGGCGGGCCATACTGACGGCGACGGGATGGAGACGCTCTTGGTGAACGTAGCCTTACGCACGTCGGGATCGGGAGTAGTATCAAAGAAACTGTAGGTAATCTCTATCGTGGCCGATGGATCCAGCGTCTGAGGCAACAGGAACAGACCGCCCAGAGAGTTCTGTACGGCAACCTCGGTAGCCGGTTTGAGCGGCAGATAGATGTTCCTCAGATGGCTCGCAGCCAGCGTAAGTTCATAAGTGCAGTCAGCCGTACCGCCGCTCCATTCAAAAAAGGGAGGCGTTGTAGTATAGGTGGCTGTGCGGGTACCTATAATGTTATTGATCCTTATGTCCTCAACCTTCACAGAATAAGCCGGCGATCCCGGAGGAGTACCTTCGTAGTTCATGTCAAACCAAACCTGAGTCAGAGCATGATGGAAGGTGGCCGGAACGGGACCAATCTCCTTTGTGGCGTTCAGTACCGGACGGGCCAGACAAAGGTCCTGCTGGTTGGCGATATCGGTTGTACTGGGAGTATACTCAATACCGGGCATACCAGTAGCCGCATAGACCGGAGAGATACCGTTCGATGCCGTAGCTGCAGGAGCATACATAAAGAAACTCAGATTGCCCGTAACTGTCCAGTATGACGGCGGTGTGGTAGTCCAGACAGTGGACGGTTTGGTAACCTTCTGCTGTTTCATGTACCACCTGTTGGTAGCCAATCCGTTGTAGTTCCAGATGGCCATCACATCAAAGTCCGTCAGCGTGAGTGTGGTGATAGGATCCACAGCACGTGTGGCTGGCCCCATATCCACGCTCATGGCTATGGGAGACAATGAATCAACCACCGGACATTCACCATAATCCACTGTGAGGATATGGTTCTCGGTATGATCACATGACACTGCCGCCAACAGCACCGTCAGAATCAGGGTATGTTTAATCAATCCTATCCTCATCTTATCAATAAATCCACTCCTCAACGCTGGGAGTAAAGGTTATTCCCGTCATTGTGAAGTCAATGTTATACACATACTGCTTGCCCATATGCCACAGGCGGAACACATCATCAAACGTGTAGGTCTCGTCAAGCACCACATCCGATGCCCAGTCAATGCCCGTATTGGCGCGCTGCTTGAAGTGAACATCAATGATCTGATTCTGCTGCTCGGGCAGGATAATGCCGTCACCGAACGCAACGTACGACGCACCCGGCTCCAGATAGTAGTCAACCGCAGGCTTGGGAACCGTACGGTCATGAGCGGTCGAAGCGCTGAAATCCCACTCGGCCTTAAGAGGTCCGCTGCCCTGAACCGTCAGCGTTCCATCCGTATAGACGTTACGGATGGTAATGTCAGTAATGCGGATCAGGTCCAGTACATCGGCCCTGACCTTGAACATAAGGAGGGCCTGACTGTGACGGAACGACATAGGCACGCTTGCGTGGACACCCGCCAGCGGATATGATGCCGCATAGAGCACCTCGGTCTGGGGCAGATAGGTCTCGGGCACCTCAACATCCACCTGACTGGTGTTCTTTGATGCGTTCCAGGTGCAGGTAAGAGTGAGCTCCGATGGGTCTGTCGCTATACCCAGAAAGTCCAGCGTTCCTGAGAGCGGCCAGTATCGGGGTGTGGCCGATTTCCACTCGGTCACATCCTTGGCGTACTCCACTCCGGTAAAGTAATTGCCGTCGTTTGAGGGATTAGCCTCATCCTGAAGGTAAGTGGAGAGCCAGATGTGGAAGCCGTCGGGCATATCGGTCCCGGTAATGGCGGCACGGGTGGTCTGCTCCGTAGCCGGTGACAGAGTGATCTCGTCACTGGCCACAGGGCGCAACTCATCCCTGCTGCAGCAGCACAGAGCCCACGTGCAGCAACCTATTAAAATCAGCTTTATGTAAGCAGTTGCTTTCAATTCTAATTACAGGTTGATATCCATATTACCTTCATCAGAGTAAACTACTACAGTCGGATCCAGTGTAATCTCGTTGAATGTGATGTTAATCTTATAGGTGTACTTCTTACCGTTCTCCCATGTGCCACGAATACTGTTTACGGTATAAACAAGGTCTCCTCCACCAAGATTGTATGTAATCTTAAAGTTTGATATGGGCTGAGCGGGAAGCAGGATACCCTTGTCACCGAATGCGTGATCAGTAGCAGTCTCGTGACCAGCAGAACCGTCAATATTGAATGATGCGTAAACGTTGTCTGTCGATTCATCAACATAGGTCAGGATACCCTTGTCGGACGGAGTTGCAGCAGAGAAATCCCATGATGTCACAGGAGTGTTCTGAGTCTGGTCAACAGTAAACTTACCCTCGGTATAAACATTTACAAGTTCTATCTTCTTGATATTCACGTTGATGTTTGACTTGACCATAAAGTTTACCCAAGCCAGAGCATGCTTGAACTCAATGGGCAGAGCAGTGGTACGTGAAGCAGAAGATGTGGTAGCATAAAGCAGATCATCCTGTGTAGCTTTTACATCAGCTGCAGGAGCAGTGTAGTTTGCAGGATATGTAATGGTAACAATGCCGGCTACATCATCGTCAGTCGCATCATTTCCGTCACCCCATACTGCTGTAGCGGCAAGAGTTGTGCTGTATGCAAGGAAGTCAAAACTACCGGCACCTCCCAGAGGCCAGTAGAGAGGAGTCTGCACAGCACCTACGTAATTCTTCCATACTGCACCGTCCTTCTTGAAAGTCTTAGCCTCGAAGAACTTGGCCTTATTGTTTGATGCAGATACGTAGATGACGTTGTCATCGGGGAAGGCAGTTGTTGAAATAGGAGCCTTGGTAGCCGGCATGCTGATCGGTGAGAAAGCCACCTCACCCTGCTTCTGTCCTTTTTCATCGATAGTCTCAGATTTGTCACATGCTACCACTGCACATGCAGCAACCAGCAATAACAGAAAATTCTTTTTCATAATCTTTCGTTTGGTTATTAATTAGTTAATGAATTCATTTTATCGGAACGTCTATCACCTCATCATCCCAGTCATCAACCGTCGGGTTATATCCCTCATAGGGTTTCTCGCTCAAAGGCGGGATAATAAGGCTGTCAATGGATATCACATTGTCCAGGGTATCAATCCGGTCAGTCACATCGACCGGGAATACCTGTTCGTCACCCGTAAGCGTAGTGACCAGGAAGTTCAGGTAGACCTTGCCCCCTATCCTTCCGAACGTGTTGTACACACCGTAAAAACACTTGCGGGTATGGTCGGCAACGGCACTTGAAAGCACATTTACAGTAGTCGTGGGGGTATGTCCGTCCCACAGGAACTTTGATCCCGCCTGACCGCTGATCAGAGCCTGCACTGTACTTACCTGCTCTATTCCCTTCACGTTACGCACCAGGAAACTGTATGTCTCGACCGATGACTGACCGTCGGCATGAATCACCACAGTCTCGTCAATATCGGCATGGTCGGGTATGAAAACATCGGCCAGACGGGCCACAATCAGATGATCTGGCTCGGATATCACCGGATCCGTATTGGCATCGGCCTTGGTAGCCTTGCTCAGGAACTTGGTCGATACGCTCTGCGTTATGTCCGATGTCCGGGCCTTGAACAGGTCACGGCTCTCAATATTGTCAACCTGTGTAACCAGCGTACCCAACTCATAGACCAGTATGTCATAAGTACCTGACGGGACCGATGTGATATAACCACCCGTGGGGCCCACAAACTCCTTAGCCACCAGCTGCTTAGTATTCACATCATAGAAACAGGCCGCCAGACGCTCGGGACTCTTAAGGTGCACCTTATTGTAATACTGCGGATAGCTGCTAAGGTCAATGGTATCGGACACAGTCAGGTCAAGATTAAGCTTGAGCTGCAGCTCCAGGTAGATGTTTGACGAAGCGTCATACAGAGGCACACGTCTGCACGATGCCGCCGCCAGCAACCCCACAATGGCATAAATGATATGTCTAACGCTTAACCTCATCATGCTCATAAGTCACTTTTCGGTTAATGGGAACCACCAGTGATATGGTAGCCTTGGTGGGACCTATCCAGTTGACATTCTTTACGTATCCTGTACGGAAAGCGTTTCCGCCGGCAGTAAAGACATTATATTCACGCGCCTTGCTGTGAATGTAGCCAATGCCCAATGACAGTTCCATCCTAAGGCCGTGACGCTTACCCAGACGGGCCGAATACATATAATCAAAACCTATGTTGCTGAACTCGCCCTGGTAGCCCTTGTAGTCATACTCAAAGTCATAGTAGCCTCCATAAACGTATGCGCCCACAGCATGGCCCCACAGACGGTTCTGACGGTTCATGACATCAGATGTATGACGGCTGCCAAACCAGTAGCGCACATCCAGTCCGCCGCCCAGCATCTGCAGGCAGTTGGTCATGTTCAGATCCTTGAACCACTTGCGCCATGCCCAGGTATAGTACCAATCGGCCCCTACTGACCATCGGTTTCCTATGGGAACCTCCACACCTATATTCATAAGAGGCAGAATCAGGTTTGTACGCACTGCGAATATGGGCTCCAGCACCTC
>JAEEGL015685353.1_pt1 | contig 10662 bp, 7 predicted proteins | sample 9134231 | NCBI WGS metagenome assembly JAEEGL01 (sample SAMN16246548, study PRJNA631951) | gut metagenome | biome: gut microbiome; feature: rumen; material: fiber-attached | host: Bos | place: Iran: Karaj | collected 2018-10 | reverse complement strand
TTCATTTTTAAGAGCATCGAGAACCAGTCGGATAGCCTCCGTATGATCGGGCATTGGAGAAACGGTAGTTTCCTTTTCTCCTCCGGCGGGCTGATATACGATCTGACTTCCGTCAATTCCTATCCTCTCGCAGAGTCCCTTTGCGATCCACTGCTCAGTGTCCGAGTTGATCAGCTGGAATTTTAAGGATGAAGAACCACAGTTAATTACTAAAATATTCATAAGTTATACCCCTTATTATTATTTAAACGAGCTGTGCCTGTACGGCGGTAAGAGCAACAACTCCGACGATATCCTGCCATGAGCAGCCGCGCGAAAGATCGTTAACCGGTTTTGCGATACCCTGAAGCATCGGTCCGTAAGCTTCCGCATTGCCAAGTCTCTGAACAAGCTTATAACCTATATTTCCTGCATCGAGATTAGGGAAAATAAGCACGTTCGCATGACCTGCAACAGGACTTCCGGGTGCCTTTGTCTTGGCCACATGGGGAACAAGAGCCGCATCAAGCTGAAGCTCACCGTCTATAACAAGATGAGGGAACTGCTCCTTTGCGATCCTTGTAGCATCAACCATCTTTGTTACGAGCGCATGCTTTGCACTTCCCATCGTTGAATGGCTGAGCATTGCGATCTGGGGCTTAGGTCCGATCAGCTGCTTAAAGGAACGAGCCGAAGAATCTGCGATAACAGCAAGCTCTTCCGCTGTGGGATCCTGGTTTAGTCCGCAGTCCGCAAAAAGAAATGCTCCGTTCTCGCCCATATCCTTCATAATGGTATCAACAATAAAGAATGCACTTACAAGCTTTACTCCGGGCGCAGTCTTTAGTATCTGAAGGGCGGGTCTTAATGTATCAGCCGTTGAATGGCATGCACCGGCAACCATTCCGTCCGCATCATTGCTCTTGACCATCATGATACCAAATGTAAGCCAGTCGGTAAGAAGTGTTTCTCTGGCCTTTTCAGGTGTCATTCCCTTGGCTTTTCTGCACTCATATAAAAGATCTACATATTTATCGAGAAGGTCCGTCTCATTGGGATCGATGATCCTGATGCCGTCGAGCTCGATCTCAAGCCATGTAGCACCATCCATGATCTTTTCTTTATTTCCGATCATGATGATATTTGCAATGCCCTCCCTCAAAATTTCCGAAGCGGCGATAAGCGTTCTCTTATCGTTGGATTCAGGAAGAACTATTGTCTTTTTGTCCATCTTCGCCTTGTCTTTGATTCCATCAATAAAAGCCATTTGATTCTACCTCTCTTTTTACGAAAAAATCATTTAATGCCGGACTAAAAAGCCGCTGCTCTTTGTCCGAGTCCCCTGATATTATTTATATTATCACATCTATTCCAAAAATGAAAGCCCTTACATTTTATATTTTTCTTTTATTTTTTTACTTTTTATATTAGTATAAAAATATAAACATTCCACGGGAGAGAGCTATGAAAGTAAACGGAATTATCGCCGAATACAATCCATTTCACAACGGTCACGTTTCTCATATACGGAAATCAAAAGAGCTGACAGGTGCAGATTATACCGTAGTAGTTATGAGCGGTAATTTCGTTCAGCGCGGAGCTCCTGCAGTTATCGACAAATATGCCCGCGCCAAGATGGCTCTTGAAAACGGTGCGGATGTCATTTTGGAGCTGCCTGCCTGCTACAGCACGGCAAGTGCGGAATATTTCGCAAGTGCCGGAGTTGCTCTTCTTGATAAGATAGGTGTCGTAAATTATCTCTCATTCGGAAGTGAATGCGGAGATATCAAGACTCTTGACCATATCGCTTCTATTCTCCTGGAGGAGCCTCAGGAATTCTCCGAATATATGCAGCGCTATCTCCGCGAAGGATATACATATCCTCTTGCGAGAAATAATGCCCTCATCCAGTATGAGAAATCTCTCTTTGATGCTACCCGTGTTCTGGAATCTCCAAACAATATTCTCGGCATAGAGTATATTAAAGCGATTATCCGCAGGAATTCAAATATAGTTCCGATTACAATAGCCCGTGAAGGTTCCAATTACCACGACAGATATACAGCCGATATGTCGATAACCGCTTCCGCTCAGGCAATCCGTGAAGCTATTCCTTCCGGTATCGATTTCAGTCCCGTTATGCCGGATTCGGCATACGCGGATCTCTTTGATGAGATCACATCCGGTAACATTCTCGATCTGGATGATTTCTCCGCAATGCTATACTATAAGCTTCTCCAGGAGAAAACCATCGGTTATGTTTCGTATTTTGATGTAAGTCAGTCTCTTTCGGATCGCATTTCCAATAAGTTGAGCACTTTTACTTCCTTCAAGAACTTCATTGAAGAAGTAAAGAGCCGCGATCGTACATATACCCGTATTTCCAGATGTCTCATGCATATCCTTTTAGATATTACGGAGCGCGACCTTGAAAGCTATAAGCTTATCGATTTCGTCCCGTATGCAAGAGTTCTCGGTTTCAGAAAGGATGCAGAGCCTCTACTTTCCGAAATCAAGTGCCGAACCAAGATACCCATGATAACAAAGGCGGCCGATGCATCCGGAATACTCTATTCTGAGCCCTGGAAAATGTTCCGCGGAGAGATCAAGGCTAATGAAATATATTATTCGGCCCGAGCGATAAAAACCTGCTCACCTGCAAAGAATGAGCTCTCTACTCCTCTTGTTATCGTCTGAATCAATGCTGATGCAAAATTTATAATGACTCGGCATCGTTGCGTAATACTCTTAGACCTGTTCTTTTTTGATCAGGTCTTTTTTTGTTTAATTCTTGAATGAATGGATCGGTGCAGGAATACGACCTGTACGATTTACAAATGAATCGCATGAGAAACTGTTTACAGGCATGATCGGAGCATATCCTAAAAGTCCGCCGAATTGAACGATCTCACCGACGCCTTTTCCGACAACAGGAATAAGTCTTACAGCGGTAGTCTTCTGATTGATCATTCCGATTGCGAGCTCGTCAGCGATTATTCCGGAAATAGTTGTAGCTTTTGTATCTCCGGGGATTGCTATCATATCAAGGCCTACGGAGCAAACGCATGTCATAGCCTCAAGCTTTTCAAGAGTTAGTGCACCGGCTTCAACCGCATTTATCATTCCCTGATCTTCGCTTACGGGAATGAACGCACCGCTGAGTCCGCCGACATAGGACGAAGCCATAACACCGCCCTTCTTAACCTGATCATTCAAAAGTGCAAGGGCTGCGGTAGTTCCGGGTGCGCCGGCATGTTCAAGACCGATCTCACAGAGGATATCAGCAACCGAATCTCCGATAGCGGGTGTCGGCGCAAGGCTGAGATCCACGATACCAAAGGGTACACCGAGCATCCTTGATGCTTCCTTTGCAACGAGCTGACCTACTCTCGTAACTTTAAATGCTGTCTTCTTAATGGTCTCGCAGAGAACTTCAAAGCTCTCTCCTCTTACAGCCTCAAGAGCCTTCTTGACAACACCGGGTCCGCTGACACCGACATTTATTATCCTGTCAGCCTCGGTAACACCATGGAAAGCTCCTGCCATGAAAGGATTGTCGTCCGGAGCATTGCAGAAAACAACCAGCTTGGCACAGCCGAGGGAATCCTTATCCTTTGTCATTTCGGCAGTCTCTTTTATTATCTCTCCCATAAGTCTTACGGCATCCATATTGATACCTGTCTTTGTGGATCCGAGATTTACTGAACTGCAAACAAATTCGGTTGACGCCAGGGCCTTGGGGATCGATCTCATAAGGAGTTCATCCGCATGTGTCGTTCCCTTGCTGACAAGCGCAGAATAACCGCCGAGGAAATTAACGCCGACCTCTTTAGCCACGTTATCAAGTGTTTTGGCAATCTCAACAAAATCATCGCTGGTCTTGCAGCAAGCACCTCCTACAAGAGCAATGGGAGTGACCGATATTCTCTTATTTACGATGGGAACACCATATTCCTTTGCGATCTTTTCGCCTGTCTTTACAAGATCCTTGGCCGATTCATATATCTTGTCGTGAATCTTTCTGCAGCATTCGGAAAGATCCGAATCTATACAGTCAAGCAGGCTGATACCCATTGTGATCGTCCTGACATCAAGATTCTCTTCCTCGACCATCTTATTGGTTTCTATTACTTCAAACTGATTTATCATTTGAAAACTACCTCTTAGATTTTTTTATGCAAGCGTGATTCGAATTAATGCATTATTCCCCTTGTGGGATCAAATTCTATGCATCGAATCAAATATTTCCTCTTTCTGACATTTGATAACGACACCGATGTTCTGACCGATTGCATCGATCTCATCACAAACTTCTCCGAAATGCTTTCCGGAGCTGCTCATATCAGCGATCATCATCATATTAAAATATCCGGATACTATCGTCTGTGAAATATCCAGAATGTTTATGGAATTCTCTGCAAGATATGTACATACCTTTGCGATAATACCTACTGTGTCCTTACCAACTACTGTGATTATGATCTTCTTCATGTTTTATACCTCTTGTATTTTGTTTGTAGTTTTTTATAATACGGGTTATTAATTCAAAACGCTCATTTATGCAAGCATAATTCGCATTTTGAATTTATCATATTGCGATCAGTTCCGAGGGCTCATCTCTTTTGGCAACACTTATACAGAAATCATCTCCGCGATAAGTGTTTACCGGGCTTAATGTAACCTCGGTCCTGACTGCCTCATATGCAAGTTCCGGAAGGTTGTTTTCCTTGGATAGATGACCGAGGAAAATATGCTTCATATTATCGTGAAGTATCCTTGATAAAAGCTGACCGGAATTCTCATTGGAAAGATGTCCCCTGTCGCTTAATATCCTTTGTTTCAGCGGATAAGGATACGGTCCGAGCTGAAGCATCTTCACATCGTGATTGGCTTCAAGCAGCACTGCGTCAAGCCCTTTCAGGCAGTCGACCGTATACTCATCATATTTTCCCAGATCGGTACAGATAGCCACCTTCTTTTTTCCGTAGAAGATCCTGTATCCAACCGGATCAGCGGCATCATGCGATATTTTCATGGGATTGATCGTAAGATCTCCTATCATGAATCTGTTATCTGCAGAAACGATATTGAAGAGCTCATGATCTATCAATCCGACCGACCTGTCCCTCTTGATCGCTGCTATCGTTTTTTCCGTAGCATAGATCGGTATTCCGTATTTTCTGGATAAAACTCCAAGTCCGCAGATATGATCGGAATGCTCGTGTGTAATAAGTATTCCGTTTATATCTCGCCCACTCAGTCCTGCCATATTCAAAGCGGCGTCGATCCTTTTCCCGCTGATCCCCGCGTCCACAAGTATATGTGTACTGTCGGAGCCTGCGTAGGTACAGTTTCCGCTGCTTCCGCTGGCAAAAGCACAAAATCTCATTTTACTTCAGTTTCTCCCAATAAATTTCAAGTACATCCCCCTCTGAAAGCTCCTGCATGTAGGCAGCTTCCTTACCGTTTACCTTAGTAACAACACTCCTTCCGGCAGGATTTCTAAGGTCAAAATCAATATAATCGAAAACGTCCACAAATACATAGCTTGCCTTGCCTTTCATAGTAACGGGCATCTTATTGGCAATTATATGTATGTCATGGATAACCGGTTCGGAAGAAGCTTCCTCTTCCTCTGCCACATCACCCTTTTCATCCGAAGAATTTATAGGTGATTTCTCTTCTGCAGACTGATCATCACTGTCAGTATTCTCGTTTTCGCTTACGCTACCGTCATCGGATTTTTCCGATGCAATGTCTTCTTCAATTTCTTCAGCTGATTCCGTAACAGTATTAACCATGTCGGCAACATCAAAATCAAGTGAGAATTCTTCGTATACTTTTGTATTTCCGTTTGCAGCAGTACCGTTTACAAGAATCTCTCCCGAAATGGATATCTCGAGAATTTTGCAGATCTGATCTACCGTATAGAAATTGTCTATGACGATAACATCACCATCGGTTATCTCATAAAACTCATTCTCAAGTTTGCCGTTAACAAGAGCGGTTCTCGGAAGTGAGACCTGTTTTCCGTTCACGTTTATATGGAGCGGCTCTGACATTTCCTTTAATGAACCAAGACTGGCTTTTGCGTCCACTCCGGCTGTGGAAGGAGTAACTTCAATATTGTCTCCGCTGTTGATATTCGTATAAAGGTCCGCAGGTTCTTTATTCAATGTGATAACACAGGCTTCGCCCTGTTCACCCCTGACCATACGGCTCTTCTCATTAACCGTGAATGTAAGTGCCTTACCTCGTTTAGGAAAAAGATCTTCATTCGAAAGAGAAACCTGCATCGCTGCATCGGATACAGTAAGCTTGCCGTTGTCATACAGCTTTAATCTCTGCCCGTTAAACTGGACAAAGATAAAGTTATTGCTCTGCTCATAGTAGCTTAAGCAAATACCGACAGGAGTTACCATCAGGGAATCCTTGATCGCATCCTCGTTTTCAAAAACGATGGACTGCATTACTTCCTTACCTCTTATGGCAACACGTTCTTTTACAATACCAAGCTTCTCGGCAAGCTTCTCGGTATATCCGGGAACCGTACCGCCTCCGCCGACAACAAACACGGCGCTGACGCTCTTATCTCCGTTGAGTCTTTTGATCTCATCGGCAACAAGACCGGTCATTTCCTCAAGCTTTGCATCGAGCATTTCAAGAACTCTTGCGGGTTCAATGGTCTGTGGAAGTCCCATTATATCTGTATATTCGATCAGATCATGTCCGTCAGCGGCACGCTTAATCTCCTCCGCCATCTCGAATTCCACAAGGCAGTTCTGAACTATGATCTCAGTAAGGCTGTCTCCTGCGGTAGGTATCATACCGTATGCAACTATAGTTCCGTCACTGGTTATCGAAATATCACTGGTTCCTGCGCCGACATCCACAAGAGCAAGATTCAGCATACGGAATTTCTCGGGTATAGCGACCTGAATTGCCGCAATAGGCTCGAGAGTCATATTTACAACAGAAAGTCCCGCAAGTTCGACAGCTTTGTAAAGTCCGTCTACAACATCATCGGGAAGGAAGGTCGCGATAAGATCACAGGAGATCCTGGAAGCCTTATGTCCCTCAAGATTACCGATCTGATAACCGTTCATAAAATAGCGCATTGGAGTGTAACCGACACAGTAGAATTTCAGTTCCGAATCATTCTGCTTCGAAAAATCAGCATAAGCCTGCTCTACACCGTCCATAAGAAGATTGTAGATATCTTCACTGCCTATTTCTTTTTCGGATTCAAAAGCTATCTCAGCAGAAGTTGTAACCGTTCTAAGCACACGGCCCGCCGCAGCGATACATACATCGGAAAGCGTGATCTGAAGCTTCTTTTCAAGTTCTTCTTTAACGGCTTTTATGGTATTTCCGACTTTCATGATATCGTGGATCTGTCCGTCGAGCATTGCTCTTGTCTCATGTTCATGAACAACCTGTCCCACTACATGAAATTTGTCCTTGATCAGATAACCAACGGTTCCTACTATGCTTCTTGTTCCGATATCAAGTCCGAAAACAAGATTATCCGATCCGTTTTTTATTCTTGCCATGTGTAATCCTCCAGTCTTCTCCTGATCTGATCATAAGTATTTTCAAGAGAGCTGCTGTTATCTATAATAAAGTCGGAATTATTTCTGAATTCCTCATCGGAAAGCTGGCTGTCCATAATGCTTTCCGCTTTCTGTCTTGTGTAACCTCTGGCATTCATCAGCCTGTTTATCCGTGTATTTCTGTCGGCATATATATACCAGAATTCATCCAGAATTGCCTTGTATCCTCCTTCGATAAGAAGCGCCGCTTCAATGAAAAACAGCTCATACTCACCGCTTTTTTCTGCCTCTTTTATAGCATTCAAAAAATATTCCTTAACTGCGGGATGAATTATTGAATTAACTTTTTCAAGAAGCGAGCTGTCCGCAAACACCTTTGCCGCCATAATTTTTTTATCGTTTACGGCTTCTTCACCGAGAAGGTCCACAAGTTTTTTATAGCAGTCCGTTCCGGTTTTTCTCACTTCATGCGCCACTTCATCTGCCATGTAAACACGGCATTTATAGTGCTTTCCAAGATATTTAATTATCTCACTTTTTCCGGCGCCTACTCCGCCGGTTATACCGATCAATCTCATCAGTGTGCCTCTAACCAGTTACTTCCGGTTCCAAGTCCTACTTCAAGTGAAACAGCAAGGTCTGCAGCATTTTTCATCGATTCCGTAACAATACCGCATACCTTATCCTTCTCATCTTCATAGGTCTCAACAACGATTTCATCATGGACCTGCAAAACAAGCTTTGACTTAAGTCCTTCTTCGGAAAGCCTTCTGTAAACATCTATCATGGCTTTTTTCATGATATCGGCTGCAGTTCCCTGAATCGGAGCATTCATAGCCACTCTCTCACCAAACTGCTTCTGCATGAAATTGGAGGATTTAAGCTCGGGGATGGGTCTTCTTCTTCCGTAATATGTCTCGGAATATCCTTTTTCTTTGGCATCCGAAACAAGCTTATTAAGATAATCCTTTATCTGAGGATATGTCTTAAAATACTGATCAATATATGATTTTGCCTCTTTCTGTCCTATCGACAGATCCTGTGAAAGACCAAATGAACTTATACCGTAGACGATACCGAAATTAACCGCTTTGGCGTTTCTCCTCATCTGATCCGTTACTTCCTCAAAAGGAACTCCAAAAACCTTTGATGCCGTGATCCTGTGAATGTCCTTGTCTTCTTTATACGCATCGATCAAGGTCTTATCGCCGGATAAAGATGCCAGAACCCGAAGCTCAATCTGTGAATAATCGGCATCGACAAAAACACATCCTTCTCTGGGAACAAATACTGCTCTTAACTGCCTTCCGATCTCAGTTCTTATTGGAATATTCTGGAGATTTGGATCTGTTGAGCTTATTCTTCCCGTAGCGGTTATCGTCTGGTTAAAGCTGGTGTGTATGCGGCCGTCGGCACCGATAAATCCGGCAAGTCCGTCGGCGTAAGTACTCTTTAATTTTGTAAGTGCTCTGTACTCAAGAATGTCAGCCACAAAAGGATATTCCGGAGCAAGCTTTTCAAGAACATCCGCAGCTGTGGAATATCCGGTCTTTGTCTTCTTTCCTCCGGGTATCTGCATCTTTTCGAAAAGTATCTCACCTAACTGTTTGGGAGAATTTATATTAAAATCCTCACCCGATTTTTCCTTGATCTGTTTTTCAAGCTCTGCTATACGGACACCTAATTTTTTGCCATATGCGGCAAGCTCTTCACGCTTAACAAGAACGCCTTCTTTCTCCATCTCATAGAGAACCTTTGTAAGAGGCATCTCGATATCTCGCATAATGCCGTTCATTTTCGTCTCTTCAAGCTTATTATTTATCCTTAAACCACCGGCAAGGGAAACATAAGCATTATCACAGCAAAATGCTTTTACATTTCCGGAGTCAGCCAGCATCAGCTCGGAAAAAGAAGCTTTTCCAAATCTTTCCTTTCTCGACTGAACTGTAAGTTCTAGATACTCGGAAGCAATGCTTTCAAGATCATAATCATTCTTTAACGGATTTATAAGATATGCGCCTATAACGGGATCAAAATATTTACCGGTATCCGTATCATCAAGAATATCATAACGACCCTTTATATCCATCATAAAGAGTTTTCCGGACAGGGCTTTTGAAAACTCGGTTATGGCAGTGCTAAGCATTCCGCCTGCCATATAATCATTATAATAATATGTTTTATACTCTACGTTTTCAGATAAGCATATCGAAGCGGCATATAGATTACCATCTTCCATCAGGAGATACAGGCCGCTCTCTTTATCCACGGCTTTCTGCAAGACGTCTTTAAAATCACCAATGGATAAACATTCTACAATCTCTGCTTTGGGTGCCTCTTCTTTTTCCTTCACATCGCTTTCCGAAAAACGTTCAAGAAGCTTTTTAAAACCAAGCTTCTTCATTATCTCGTAGCTTTCGGGATTAAAATATCCTTCTGCTCTTGAAGCCTCTTTATCAAGAGTTATATCACAATCAGTCTTGATCGTAACAAGCCTTACACAAAGGTCGGCAAGTTCTCTGTTCTCCAGAAGATTCTTCTTAATACTCTTTTTTGTAATCTCCTCGATATGTTCATAAATGCCTTCAATAGACCCATAATTGACTATAAGTTCTGTGGCAGTCTTTTCACCTACTCCGGGGACTCCGGGAATATTATCCGAGGTGTCTCCTTTAAGTGCTTTAAACTCAATATACTGAGCCGGAGTGACGCTGTATTTTGCCTTTACGTCAGCGGGCCTGTAATCTTCGATCGTGGTCTTTCCAAAGCTTGTTTTGGGAATCCTGATAAGGATATGATCATCGGATATCTGCAGAAGGTCGGTATCGCCTGTAACAAGAGATACTTCTATTCCTTCCGCCTGGGATTTCTTCGCAAGGGTTCCCATAAGATCATCAGCTTCAAATCCCGGCATTGATATCACGCAGACCTTCATTGCTTCAAGAAGCTGTCTGAGAACGGGCATCTGCTCTCTAAGCTCATCGGGCATGGGTTTCCTTGTTCCCTTGTAAGCATCATACATCTCATGGCGGAAAGTGGGCGCATGCTCATCAAAAGTCACAACAAGGTAATCAGGATGCTCTTCATCGAGTATCCTGAAAAGAATGTTCATAAAGCCATATATGGCATT
>JAEEGL015225325.1_pt1 | contig 10662 bp, 7 predicted proteins | sample 9134231 | NCBI WGS metagenome assembly JAEEGL01 (sample SAMN16246548, study PRJNA631951) | gut metagenome | biome: gut microbiome; feature: rumen; material: fiber-attached | host: Bos | place: Iran: Karaj | collected 2018-10 | reverse complement strand
TCTTCCGTCTCCCCGGGGAAGCCCACGATGATGTCCGTGGTGAGCACCAGCTCCGGTACGTAGCGCCGGGCGAGCTCCGCCTTCTCCAGGTACTTCTCCGCAGTGTAGCCGCGGTTCATGGCTTTCAGGATGCGGTCGCTCCCGGACTGCACCGGCAGATGCAGGTGCGGCGCCACCTTTTCGCACTCGGCCATCGCGGCGAATAGCTCCTCCGTGGCGTCCTTCGGGTGGCTGGTCATGAACCGGATCCGGAACTCGCCCGGGATCTCGTTCACCATCCGGAGCAGCCGGGCGAAATCCACGTCCTCGTCCAGGCCGCGCCCGTAGGAGTTCACGTTCTGGCCCAGCAGCGTGATGTCTTTGTACCCGGCGGCGACCAGCTCCTCCGCCTCGCGCAGGATGTCCGCGCTTTTGCGGGACCGCTCCCGCCCGCGCACGTAGGGCACGATGCAGTACGAGCAGAAATTGTTGCAGCCGTTCATGATGGTGAGCCAGGCCTTCACCGAGCCGTCCCGCGCGCGGGGCAGGCCCTCGGCCACCGCCTCGGTCCCGCCGGCCTCGAACACACGGCCGCGGTTGCCCGGCCGGCCGTGGACGCGCAGCGCCTCCTCCAGCAGCTCCGGGAAGCGCCACAGGTCGTGCGGGCCGAAGCACAGGTCCACCATGCGGTAGGACTCCAGCACCTTGCGCCGGATCTCCTCGCTCTGGGCCATGCAGCCGCACAGCGCCACGATCCGCTCCGGGTGCTCGCGCTTCACGTGCGAGAGTGCGCCCACGTTGCCGAACACCCGCATCTGCGCGTGCTCGCGCACGGCGCAGGTGTTTACCACGATCACGTCCGCGGCGTTCTCGTCGTCCGTCATCGTATAGCCCATGTCCCGCAGGAACCCGCGCAGGATCTCGCTGTCGGACTCGTTCTGCTGGCAGCCGTAGGTGTCCACCATGGCGAACCGGGGGCCGTCCCCCAGCGCCCCGCGCACGCGCAGGCAGATCTCCCGCTGCCGGGCGACCTCCTCGGGCGCTATTTCCTTTCTCTGATACGCCATGCCTGCGTTCCCTTTCCAAAAGCTTTCCTGCGGCCATGTTAACATTTTTCTGTGGAAACTTCAACTTCCCTGCTGTATAATCAATATATTAACGACCCCGCCGGGCGGCGGGCGGCATCGGAGGTGGCGCATGGCTGAGATACACGTTCTGTCCCCACATGTGGCGGACCTGATCGCTGCGGGAGAAGTGGTGGAAAGACCGGCTTCCGCGGTGAAAGAGCTGTTGGAAAACTCCTTCGACGCCGGCGCCGGTACGGTCGTGGTGGAGATTCGCTCCGGCGGGCGCGAACTGATCCGCGTGACGGACGACGGGCGCGGCATGTCCCCCGAGGACGCGGGCGTCTGCTTCCTGCGCCACGCTACCAGCAAGCTCACCGACGAGCACGGTCTGGAAGCCATCGGCACGCTGGGGTTCCGCGGCGAGGCGCTGGCGGCCATCTCCAGCGTCAGCCGGATCACCCTCCTCACCCGGGCTCGCGGCAGCGACATGGGCGTGCGGGTAGACGTCGCCGCCGGCGAGATCGAATCCATGGAAGAAACAGGCTGCCCGGAAGGGACTTCCCTTCTGGTGCGCGACCTGTTCTACAATACCCCGGCCCGGCAGAAATTTCTGGGTTCCGACCGCGCAGAAGGCTCCGCCTGCGTACAGGCGGCGCTGCGCAGCGCGCTCGGCCGCCCGGAGATCTCGGTGCGCTGCCTGAAGGACGGGAAGGAAGAGTTCTTCTCCCCCGGCGACGGACAGGCGGCCTCGGCCGTCTACTCCCTGCTGGGTCGGGACTTCGCCTCAGGCCTGCGCGAGCTCTCCTACGACGGCGAGGAGGTCTCGGTGCGCGGCTTCGTGTCCGCGCCGGAGGCCTGCCGCGGCAACCGCGGCGCCCAGTACTTCTTCTGCAACGGCCGCCCGATCCGCTCCCGCGCCCTTCAGGCGGCGCTCGAGCAGGCCTATGCCAACACCGCGATGGTCGGGAAATTCCCCGCCTGCGTGCTGTACGTAACGCTTGCCAACGGGCTGGTGGACGTGAACGTCCACCCCACGAAGGCGGAAGTCCGCTTCGCCCGGGAGAAGCCGGTGTTCGACGCCGTGTATTACGGTGCGCTGGATGCGCTGGGCAAGGCTGCGCCGGAGCTGCCGAAAGACGATGTGGATGACTTTGCCCGCGACAAGGCGCCCGCGCGCCCCGCGCAGGGCGGCGGTTCCGGCCGCCCCGTGCCGCGGCAGGACTTCTTCCGGCGCATGGACGCCGCCGAATACCGCAGGCGCATCTCCCAGAACGGCCCGGCGAAGGCCGAGCCCGCCGCGGGCGCCGCAAGGCGGCCGGTCCTGCGCGAGAACGTCCCCTACCGTGAGCCGGCCCGTCCTTCCGGGGCTCCCGCCCCGAAACCGGCGCCGGAGCCGGCCGCGCCGCCGGCGGAGCAGCTCGTGCTCGACCCGGCCTTCGCCGGCGAGCCGGTCCGTTTCGTGGGCGAGATCATGGGCGTATACATCCTGCTGGAGCGCGCCGGCGAACTGCTGGTGATCGACAAGCACGCCGCCCATGAGCGGATCCTCTTTGATAAAATGCGCCTGAACGACCGGCCGCTGATGCAGCAGGACCTGCTCGAATCCGTTGTTTTCACGCCTGCGCCGGAGGCTTTCGACGTCCTTGAGGCGAACCTGCCCCTGTTCACGCGGCTGGGCTTCGCGCTGGAACCCTTCGGCGACGGCTCGTTCATCGTGCGGGGCGTTCCCGCGGACGTGGACCCGGCTTCCGCCGTGCCGCTGCTCGAGGAGCTCGCGGAAAAGCTGCGGGAAGGCCGCTCGCTCTCCGCCGCCGACGTCTGGGAGCGGCTGGCCGCCACCGTGGCCTGCAAGGCGGCGATCAAAGCCAACACATCTGTTACCGACGAGGAGCTCCTCTCCCTGGCGGAACGGGTGCTTGCCGGGGAAGTCACCCACTGTCCGCACGGCAGGCCGGTAATGACCGTGATCACCCGCGCCGAGCTCGACAAGCGCTTCGGCCGGATCGTATAAAAAGCGCGGCCCCGGCTGTCTGCCGGGGCCGCGTCAGCGGGCGCTGAGCCCGTTTCAGGTATTGTAATACAGGATGCCGAGGCACTTGGGCCCGCAGTGGCTGGAGATGGTGCCCCCTGCCCGGGTGTGCAGGATCTCACGGAAGCCCGCCGCACGCAGGATGTCCGCCAGTTCGGCGACGATCGCATCGTCCACGCCGGAGTCCGTGATGAAGATCCGCCCGAGGTCATAATCGTTCCGCCCTTCGATGCGGTCCTTCACGTAGGCGATGAGGCTCTTTTCCAGGCTGCCCCGGTATTTTTTGCCCACTTCCATCTTCCCGCCGACCACCTCGATGCAGGGCCGGAGCTTCAAGAGATTCGCGCCCAGTGCGGCGACGCCCGAGCAGCGCCCGCCCATGTGCAGGTATTTGAGAGTGTCCAGGACGAAGCTGACGTTCAGTTTTTCACGCTTTTCCTTCATCGTGTCGCTGATCTCTTTTCCGCCTTTGCCCTCCGCCGCCATCAGCGCAGCGTCGATCACCAGGTGCCCGATCCCGGTGGACAGGTTGCGCGCGTCCACCACGAACACCCGCCCGGGGCAGGCCGCCGCGGCGATCAAAGCGTTCTGATAGCACGCGGACATGTCTGAGGAAATGGTGAAATGGACGAGCTCGTCGTTCTCCCGCAGCTTCTCGGCGAAGAAATCCTGGTAATCCGCAATGGACACCGCGGCGGTGCTGCAGACGGTGCCGGTGGCGTCCGTGTGGGCAAAGATATCTGCCGGCGTGCACTCCACGCCGTCTTTCAGCGAACGGTCCCCCATCTGGATATACAGCGGCATGATGCCGACGCCGTATTTCTCCACCAGTTCCGGGGAGAGATCGCAGGTGCTGTCTGCCGAAACGAAAACGGACATGCTCAATACTCCTTTCCCGCGCCCGAAGCGCCGGGTTCGTTGCCGAAATTGCGCTGAATATAATAATATCATAAAAAAGCGAGTTTGTCTATGATGAACTGCCCTTTGATCGTGATCACGGGTCCGACCGCAACGGGTAAGACCGCCCTCGGCGTTGAGCTGGCGCTCCGGCTCGGCGGCGAGGTCGTCTCCGCCGACTCCATGCAGATCTACCGCGGCATGGATGTCGGCACCGCCAAGCCGCGGCCGGAGGAGACGAAGGGCGTGCCCCACCGTCTCATCGACGAGGCCGAGCCGGAGGAGAACTGGTCCGTGGCCATGTGGACGGAGCGCGCCGTTTCCGCCACGGAGGACATGCTCCGCCGGGGCGTCCGCCCGCTGGTGGTGGGCGGGACCGGCCTGTACATCTCCTCGCTGCTGTACGGGCGCTCCTTCAGCTCCGCGCCGTACGATCCGGCGCTCCGCCGTGAACTGGACGCGGAGTATGAGCGTCTTGGGGGTGAGGGCTTCCGAGAGCTGCTCCGGCGCGAGGATCCCGAGCGGGCGGAAAAGCTCCCGCCCGGGGACCGGAAGCGCCTCGTGCGCGCGCGGGAGGTGTACCTGCTCACCGGGGAGACCATCACCGAACTCGAGCGGCGTACCAGGGAGGCGCCGGTGCGATATGCCTCGCTGCGCTTCGCGCTCACCTGGCGGGACCGGGAGGCTCTGTACCGCCGTATCCGCGAGCGCGTGGACGCCATGGTGAGCGGCGGTTTGTTCGAGGAAGTCGAAGCGCTTTTTCGCCGGGGCGTCGACCCGGCATGCACCGCCATGCAGGCGATCGGCTACAAGGAGGTCGCCGCGGCGCTGCGGGGGGAGACCTCCCCGGAGGAGGCAGTCGAAGCGGTCAAGCTCGGCTCCTGCCGCTACGCCAAGCGCCAGCTCACCTGGCTCCGCCGGGACGAAGGCCTTTACTGGCTGGCGCGCGAGGACTTTCCCGACACAGCCTCCGCCGCGGAGGAGATCCTCCGCATTCTGAGAAAGGAAGGATATCCCTTATGAGCAGCATCACGGACAATGTCCTTTCCGCCCGGGCGAAGATCGCGGCAGCCGCCGCGGACGCCGGGCGCAGCGCGGAAGAGATCCGTCTCCTGGCCGCCACGAAGATGAACGGCCCCGACGCGGTGCGGGAAGCCGTAGCGGCGGGCGTAGATCTTTGCGGCGAGAACCGGGCGCAGGAGTTCACCGAGAAGAACGCCGCCGGCGCCTACGGCCTTTGTCCCGTGCATTTCATCGGCCACCTGCAGCGCAACAAGGTGAAATACCTGGTCGGCGCCGTGGAGCTGATCCAGTCCGTGGACTCGGAAGACCTGCTGCGCGCCGTGGATCGCCGCGCCGCCGCGCTGGGCATCGTGCAGAACGTCCTGCTGGAGGTCAACATCGGCGGAGAGCTCTCGAAAAGCGGCGTCGCGCCGGAGGATCTCCCGCTCCTTCTGGCCGCGGCGGCGGAGACGCCCTGCGCGCATGTCGCCGGGCTGATGACCATCCCGCCCGCGGAAGCATCGGCCGAGCAGACACGCGGATATTTCCTGCGGATGAAAGAGCTTTTTGTTGACATCCGTACGAAAAAATATGATAATGTATCGATGAATGAGCTTTCTATGGGCATGAGCGGGGATTTCGAAGACGCGGTCCGATGCGGGTCTACCATCGTCCGCCTGGGAACCGCTCTTTTCGGTCCGAGGAACTACGCAGTATAGGAGGATCCCCGCATGGGTCTTTTAGATGAACTGAAAAAGCTGACCAAGCCGTACGACGACGAGGACTATCTGGAAGAGGATCTGGAAGATCCCGTCCGCGTCCCGGCGCAGGACAACCGGGGCTACGCCGCCTACGCCGAGCCGCCCCGGGAACAGGAGCCGGCCCGCACTTCCCGCCGTCCGTACGTTTTCTCCCAGCCTCGCCGCCAGCAGGCGCAGGCGCCCGCCTACGGCGACTACGACGCCCGGCAGAGCGGCTATGCCCAGCAGCCGGCCTATCAGCAGGGCTATGCCCAGCCGCAGGGTTACGCGCAGCCGCAGAGCTACGCCCAGCCGGTCCGGGGGGAATACTACACGCCTTCCGCCCGCGGCGCCTACGCTCAGCCGGCCGCCCCGCAGACCCGGCTCCTGCTCGTCCGCCCCGACCGTTTCGAGGTCGCCGCAGACATCGCCGACCGCATCGCCGAGCGCAACTCCATCGTCCTCAACCTTGAGGAGACCCAGAAGGACGTCGCCCGGCGTATGCTCGATTTCCTTTCCGGCGTGACCTATGCCCTCGACGGCCGCATCCGCAAGGTCGCCGGGAGCACCTTCGTGATCACTCCGTCGGGTGTCGACCTGGCGGGCGAAGGGCTCGACGGCGCCGCCGGGCAGGACACCTATTTCTGAAATGCACAATCTATATAAAAGGGGAGCAACGAAATGATCACTGCACAGGATATTCGCGAGAAGACGTTTGAGAAGTCCACTTTCGGCGGCTACGCCATGAACGAGGTCGACGATTTCCTGGACGAAATGGCCAACGACGTCATGTCCTCCCAGAAAGAGATCGCCACCCTGCGCGCCAAGATGAAGGTGCTGGTCGACAAGATCGAGGAAGACCGGAACGCCCGGGAAGACATCAACAAGGTCCTCATCACGGCCCAGCGCACCGCGCGCGGGATCGAAGAAGAGAGCCAGGCGAAGGCCAATGCGATCCTTGCCGAGGCCCAGGCGAAGGCGGACGCCATCCTCTCCGAGGCTCAGGCGAAGGCCGACGCGCTGCTCGCCGACGCCCAGGCGAAGTCCGATGCGGTCACCGGCAACCTCCCCACGCTGCGGGAGGCTGAGGAGCGCCGGCTCGACGCCGCCCAGAAAGCCGCCGCGGAGTGCATCCAGACCACCAGCCAGAAGCTGGCCGAGGCCCTGGCCTTCCTGAGCAGTATTCAGGACGCCGATCTCACCAACGTAATCGTCACGCCCGCGCCGGACGAGCGCCGCGCGATCGCCGCGCCCGCCGGGGAGCCCGAGGCCCCCGCCGAGGAAGAGCCCACCCTCGCCGAAGAGGCCGAGGCCGCCCCGGAAGAAGACGGCGCCCCGGATTATCTGCGCGCCTTCGAGGCCGCCGTCAGCCGCATCGACAACGATGTGGAAGATGCCATCCCCGCCGAGGGAGACACCACCGTCCTCCCGGACCTTCACTTCTGATAACACCGAACATCAACCGGACAGAGCGGGGCTTCCCGGCCCCGCTTTGTCAATGAATGGAGAAGCAGGCATATGGATTTCAACGCCACGGTAAACCTTCCGAAAACCGATTTTCCCATGCGCGCGGGGCTGCCCAAGCGGGAGCCCGACATGCTCAAGGCATGGGACGAGCTGGATCTCTACGGGGAAATGGTCCGCCGGAACGAGGGGAAGCCCCTGTTCGTTCTGCACGACGGCCCTCCCTTCTCCAACGGCATGATCCACATGGGCACCGCCCTGAACAAGTGCATCAAAGACTTTATCAACCGCTACAAGAGCATGTCCGGCTTCAAGATGGTATACACCCCGGGCTGGGACAACCACGGCATGCCCATCGAGTCGGCCATCATCAAGGAGCAGCGGCTCAACCGGAAAGCGATGAGCGTGAGCGAGTTCCGCTCCGCCTGCCATAAGTACGCGCAGCATTACGTGGACGTCCAGCGGGGCGCCTTCCGCCGGCTCGGCGTCGTGGGCGACTGGGACCACCCGTATCTCACCATGGACCCCGCTTTCGAGGCGGAAGAGGTCAAGGTGTTCGGCGCCATGTATGAGAAGGGTTATATCTACAAAGGCCTCAAGCCCGTCTACTGGTGCCCGCACGACGAGACCGCTCTCGCCGAGGCGGAGATCGAGTACCAGGACGATCCCTGCACCACGGTCTACGTCCGCTTCCCGCTGCAGGACGACCTGGGCAAGCTCCCTCATCTGCAGGGTGAGCGCGTATCGTTCGTTATCTGGACCACCACCATCTGGACGCTGCCGGGCAACCTGGCCATCGCCCTCCATCCGGACGAGGCGTATGCCCTCGTGCGCACCGGGAACGGCGAGATCCTGATCGTGGCCGAGGCGCTGGCGGAGAAGGTCATGGCCGTCGGCGGCGTGGAGGACTACGAGATCATCGAGACCCACCCCGGCTCCTTCTTCGAGAACATGCTCGCCTCCCACCCCTTCCTGCCCAAGACCTCCCGGCTCCTGCTGGCGGACTACGTCACCATGGACTCCGGTACCGGCTGCGTCCACACCGCCCCCGGTTTCGGCGCGGACGACTACGCCACCTGCCGCCGCTACGGCATGGAGATGGTCGTTCCCGTGGACGATCAGGGCCGGCACACCGAATACGCCGGAAAATACGCCGGCATGGAGACCGAGGCCTCCAATCCCGTCATTCTGGAAGACATGCGCGAGAGCGGCGCCCTGTTCGCCAGCGAGCAGATCGTGCACAGCTATCCCCACTGCTGGCGCTGCAAGAAGCCCATCATCTTCCGCGCCACGCCGCAGTGGTTCTGCAGTGTGGATGCTTTCAAAGACGACGCCTGCCGCGCGGTGGACGACGTCCGCTGGGCGCCCGAATGGGGCCATGACCGCATGCTCTCCATGATCCGCGAACGCGCGGACTGGTGCATCTCCCGCCAGCGTCGCTGGGGCCTGCCCATCCCCGTGTTCTACTGCTCCGCCTGCGGGAAGCCCATCTGCACGCCGGAGACCATCGCCCGGACGTCCGAGCTCTTCGCGGAGCACGGTTCCAACGTCTGGTTCGATTCCGAGGCGAAGGACCTCCTGCCGGAAGGCTTCACCTGCCCGCACTGCGGCGCCTCCGACGGCTTCACCCGCGAGAGCGATACGCTCGACGGCTGGTTCGACTCCGGCAGCACGCACATCGCTTCCATGGCCAGGAACGCCCCGGGCGTCTGGCCGGCCGACCTCTATCTGGAGGGCGGCGACCAGTACCGCGGCTGGTTCCAGTCCTCCCTGCTCACCGGCGTCGCGGTGCGCGGCGCTTCCCCGTACCGCCAGGTCCTCACCCACGGCTGGACCGTGGACGGCGAAGGCCGGGCCATGCACAAGTCCCTGGGCAACGGCGTATACCCCGACGAGGTCATTCCCAAGTACGGCGCGGACCTCATCCGCCTCTGGGCGGCCAGCGCGGATTACACGCTGGACATGCGCTGCTCCGACGCGATCTTCAAGCAGCTCTCCGAGAAGTACCTCAAGATCCGGAACACGGCTCGCTTTATCCTTGGCAACCTCAACGGCTTCGATCCCGGCGATCGCGTCGCCTGGGCCGATCTTCTGCCGCTGGACCGCTGGGCGCTGAGCCGCACCGCTTCGCTGATCGAGCGCTGCATCGCGGCCTACGAGCGCTACGAATTCCACGCCGTGACCTACGCTATCCACAATTTCTGCGTGGTGGAGATGTCCAACTTCTATCTGGATGTGATCAAAGACCGGCTCTACTGTGACAGGACCGACGGGCTCTCCCGCCGCGCGGCGCAGACTGCCATCTATCACATCCTGAACGCCATCACGCTGCTGCTCGGCCCGATCCTCAGCTTCACGGCGGACGAGATCTGGCAGGCCATGCCCCACACTGCCGGGCAGGACAGGCGCAACGTCTGCCTGAACGACATGCCCGAGGCCGATCCGCTCTGGACGCTCTCCGAAGACGAAGAGGCCCGCTGGGATCTTCTGCTCCGGCTCCGCTCGGACGTCAACAAGGCGCTCGAGATCGCCCGCGGCGAAAAGCTCATCGGCAAGCCGCTGGACGCGAGAGTGACGCTTTACGCCTCCGGAGAAACGGCTGCGAAGCTGCGCGCCGAGAGCACGGAAGAGCTCGAAAAGCTCTGCATCGTCTCTGAGATCCGTCTGGAGACGGGCGAGGGCTCCGGCGTCCCCGGCGAGAACACCGAAGGGCTCACCGTCCACGTGGAGCCCAGCACGCTGCCCAAGTGCCTGCGCTGCTGGACGCGCAGCGCCTCCGTCGGAACCGACGAAGAGTATCCCGAGCTCTGCGCCCGCTGCGCTTCCGCCATCCGCTGAAACAAGCGACCCCGGCCGGCTGCCGGCAATACAGGGAATACTAAGGAGTTGACAATCATGTCGTACGCCATCGTAGCCGTTCTGCTCCTCTTCGCCGACCAGTTCATGAAATACTGGGCCGTCACGCATGTGGAGCTCAACACCGGGATCCGGGAACTGATCCCCGGGATCCTGCACATGACCTACATCAAGAACTTCGGCGCCGCCTTCGGCCTGTTCAGCGACAAGCCCTGGCTCCGCTGGGTGCTTCTGGCGCTCCTCATCGCCTTTACCGCGTTCATCGTGCTGGGCCTGATCTTCCGTTATCTCCGGACGGGCTTCTCCCGCTGGACCGGCCTGCTCCTTCTGGTCGGCCTCCTCGGCAACGGGATCGACCGGGCGCTGTTCGGCTATGTGGTAGACATGCTGGAGTTTGACTTCGTCAGTTTTGCCATCTTCAATCTGGCCGACGCGCTGGTCGTCGTGTTCGGGATCCTGTTCTGCATCTCCCTGCTCACCGGCGGGCTCGGCCGGCCGGACGAGGAAGACGAGCCGGAACGTCCCGCACGCCGCCGCCGTGACGAAGAAGACGGCGAAGACGAGGACGAGCGACCCGCCCGGCGCCGCCGCGACGAAGACGAGCGCCCCGCGCGCCGTCCCCGGCCGG
>JAEEGL014529515.1_pt1 | contig 10662 bp, 12 predicted proteins | sample 9134231 | NCBI WGS metagenome assembly JAEEGL01 (sample SAMN16246548, study PRJNA631951) | gut metagenome | biome: gut microbiome; feature: rumen; material: fiber-attached | host: Bos | place: Iran: Karaj | collected 2018-10 | reverse complement strand
GTTGTCAAACAGAGACCCGAGTACCAACGCCTTGTTGGTGAGGGACTGGCGTTGGCTGATGAGATTGAGGATAGCCTCTTTACCGGCATCGTCAGCCTTGTCGAAATAGGGAGCTACCGCATCGGCCACCTTGCCGGGGAACGATTTGAGGCACTTCTCCGCAAGCGAAGCGTCTTGTGCGCTGCCCGCAACCAGCTTGGCCAGCGTAGGAAGGACGCTGCTGTCGCCGGTCTTGGTCAGGGCCCACGCAGCTTCTTCCTTTACACGGGCCGACGGGGAACCGAGGCAACTCTTGAAAGTGTTTATCAGACCTTTGTCTTTCTGCTCGCCCAGCCACCAGAGGACATCAGCCTTGGTATCGTCGCTCTTGATGGAAGGAACGGCCGCAGCAAGGGCGCTCTTTGCCGCCTCGACGTCGCGGACACGGTTGAGCATATCGAACAGGGTTACATTGTCGGTACCCTTCTTGACAACCTTCAGAAGGTCCTTGAGCTTGGGAGCCGGGGTTGTGCCGGGGTCATACTCAGAAGTCAGAGTGGTGTTCTTGTTGTCGTAATTGACCCCCATCACCATCAATTCGCGGACAAAGAACTGCTTGATGGTCTCGTCCTGGGACCTGTCGGCAAACTCCTTGAACATTTCGGTTACGGACTCCAGCTGGTCACCGCCGATTTCCGTGGCCTTGGTTGCGATTGCACCCAGTGCCATCTCTACGGGAACCATAGATTCATCCTGCTTTACGAACATGGCATAGAGCATTTCCATGCCTTCTTCTCCGGTAGAGAGAAGCTCATTTGCCAGCTCGTTGTAAAGCTTCATATCCTTTGCGGGGAGCTTTGCCAGTGCATCGCCCACGACGGTGCTGGCCTTACGGCTCGATGGCTGGGAATAGCCAAGATTGAACGCCGCCAGCAGGCAGATTATAACTAAAAGGCTTTTGAATATCTTTTTCATTTTACTGTCCTCCCTGTTGATCAGATTTTCCAAGGTGCGCGCATCGGCTGGTAAACCAGGCGGTTGGCGGCGGCGTCGTTGATGAACTCCTGCTTGTCGGAGTCGAAATAAAGGGTACGTCCCAGCTGCAGTGCCACGGCGCCCATATTCACGATGGTACAACTGCGGTGACCGTTCATTTCGTTGAGCGCGAATTTCTTGCGGGTGCGGACGCACTCCAGGAAATCGGTCTGCTGCGGCAGCGGGTCGGGGAAATCTGCAAGTTTGTCTTTCCAGCCGGGGATGTCGCAGATAAAGTTGTTGTATACATTGCCGTTGGGACCCTGGATATACGGGGTCTTGGGGTCGCCGAAATCTTCGCCCCAGAGGACGATCTTGCAGCCGTCGGCATAAGTATACACAATCTCGCGCCAGGTACCGGCAGCGTCGTAGTGCTGCTGGGGCGCATCTATCTCGACCTTGACAGGGCTTTCGTCATCCTTGCCCAGCAGATACTGCACGGGGTCGAGGTAGTGCTGGCCCATATCACCCAGTCCGCCGGCATCATAGTCCCAGTATCCGCGGAAAGTGTCGTGGCAGCGGTGCTCGTTGTACGGCTTGTACGGCGCGGGACCCAGCCAGAGGTCATAGTCGAAATAGTCGGGAATCGGCTGGGGATCGAGATGCTCCTTGCCGACCCAGAAGAACTTCCAGTCGAAACCTGTGTGCTTGGAAACGGTCACGGTAAGGGGCCATCCCAACAGGCCGCTGTCCACAAGTTTCTTGAGGGGTGCCACTTCGGTGCCCAGTCCGTAGAAGGTATCCTCGAAGCGGAACCACGTGTTGAGACGGAAAATGGTATTGTAGCGTTTCATCGCCTCCACAACGCGCTTGCCCTCGCCTATGGTACGGGTCATGGGTTTTTCGCACCATACGTCCTTGCCTGCCTTTGCTGCCTCGATGGACATGATAGCATGCCAGTGGGGCGGTGTGCAGACGTGCACGATGTCAACGTTGGGGTCGTGGATCAGATCCATGAAGTTGTGGTAGCATGCCACTTGACCGAACCCGGCCTCTTTGGCCATATTCTCTCCCCTTCTGAGGCGGGTCTCATCCACATCACAAACTGCCACCAGACGGTCGGGCATATGGAAGTGATGGCCGCGGCCGATGCCGCCGAAACCAATGATACCCTTTGTCAACTGGTCGCTGGGCGCGATGTAACCCTTTCCGCCGAGCACGTGGCGCGGCAGGATCGTAAACGCAGCAGCTGCGGCTGCGCCCTTTAGAAACTGTCTTCTGGTCGTCATACTGATTTTATTAATATTTGACTGATAATAAGCGTGTTACAAATTACGGAACATATCGAAACCGCAATATCAGTCAAAATTAAGAATTCTTGGAGAAAAAATAAAGGGAAACGGGCAAAAAAATGTGCCGGTTATAAGCGCTCACGCTCCCTGCGCATATCTTTTTCCTTTATGGACTCGCGCTTGTCATACTCGCGCTTGCCGCGGGCTAGGGCTATCTCCAGCTTTGCATATCCCCGTTCGCTTATGAACATCCTGACGGTGACAATGGTAAGACCCTTCTCCCTGACCGCCCTTTGCAGCCGCCGCAGCTCCCGCTTGTTGAGCAGCAGCTTGCGGTCGCGTCCCGGATCGTGACGGTTGTAGCTGCCCCACCAGTATTCAGAGATATTCATATTGCGCACATACAGTTCGCTGCCCACAAAATAGCAGTAGCTGTCTACCAGCGACGCCTTGCCGGCCCGTATAGATTTGATCTCGGTGCCGCTGAGCACAATACCGGCCACGAATTTCTCTATGAATTCATAGTCGAAACGGGCACGCCGGTTTTTGATTTCTATGGTACTTCTGGCCTTAGGCATAGTACAAATATAGCAAATTCAAGCGAAGCGCGATGCCCCTGCCGCGAAATTTGGTATATTCGCACTATATGTACGACGAATACGATATGGTTTGCGTCCTGGGTCCCACCGCCAGCGGGAAGACCCGCTACGCAGTGGACCTCGCCCGGCGGATGGGTGCAGAGATCCTGTCTGCCGATTCCCGGCAGGTTTACCGCGGGATGGACATCGGCACCGGAAAGGACCTGGACGAATACGGAGATGTTCCGTATCATCTCATTGACATTGCCGAGGCCGGAGAGAAATATGATATTTACCGGTACCAGCACGATTTCGAAAAAGCCTACCGCGACATCCTTTCGCGGGGCAGGCGCGCCATCCTGTGCGGCGGCAGCGGGCTGTACATAGAGGCGGTGTGCCGCGGCTATAACCTGCCCGACGTACCCCCCGACCCGGTGCTGCGCGCCGAGTTGGAGCAGTACGACGACCAGACCCTGATAGACCGGCTGGCAGGTTTGAAACACCTTCACAACACCACCGACTACGACACCCGGCGGCGGCTGATACGTGCGCTGGAGATTGCCATATATGAACAGAAGCACCCGGCCGGGCACACCGCCTTTCTCCCCCGGAAAACCAAATACATCGGGATGAACGTTTCACGCGACGAGCGGCGGCAAAGGATAGAGACACGCCTCAGACAACGTCTGCAGGGTGGACTGGTAGAAGAAATCGAAGGTCTTCTGGCGCACGGCACGGCACCGGAAGACCTCATATATTACGGCCTCGAATACAAATACGTGACCCGGTATGTAATTGGAGAAATCTCCTATGAAGAGATGTTCGACAAACTGCTGACGGCGATACGCCAATTTGCAAAACGGCAGATGACCTGGTTCCGCGGTATGGAACGGCGGGGTATCGAAATAGAGTGGGTGGACCCTATACCGTCATAATCTCTTTCTCCTTGGCCTCGAGGACCTCGTCTGCCTTTTTGGTGAATTTATCGGTCAGTTTCTGAACCCTGTCTTCGTTGTCTTTCTCCACATCTTCGGGAAGCCCGTCTTTCTGCAACTTCTTCAGGGCCTCCATAGCCTCGCGGCGGGCATTGCGGACAGCCACCTTGGCGGTCTCTCCCTCGCCTCTGGCCTTTTTCACCAGTTCGCGGCGACGCTCCTCGGTGAGAGCGGGAATATTGATGCGTATGACTTCGCCGTTGTTCTGCGGAGTGAACCCGAGGTTGGCATCCATAATAGCCTTCTCTATGGCGTGGATCATACTCTTGTCCCAAGGCTGGATGAGCATCGTCTTGGCGTCGGGAGTAGTTATATTGGACATTTGCGGCAGCGGGGTCGCCGCTCCGTAATAATTCACTATGACAGAAGCGAACACATCCGGGTTGGCCTTGCCGGCCCGGTAAGTCTTCAGTTCGTCCTGAAGATGCGACAGTGCATCCTCCATCTTAAGCTCGGCAAATTCGAGCACTTCGTCAGCTTTCTCTATCATATCTGTACTTTTTTAATTATCTGTTACTTACGACCGTACCAAGCGGCTCTCCCGCCACGATTGCTTCCAGCGTTCCTGCGGCATTCATATTGAATACCACGATGGGAATATCGTTTTCGCGGCAGAGGGTAAACGCGGTGGCATCCATCACTTTCAAATTGTCTGCCAAAGCCTTGTCGAAGGTCAGGGCAGTATATTTCACCGCAGAAGGATTCTTCACTGGGTCGCTGTCATAAACACCGTCCACCTTAGTGCCCTTGAGAAGCGCATCGGCACCGATTTCACAGGCACGCAGCGCAGAGGCGGAGTCGGTGGAAAAAAACGGGTTGCCGGTGCCGCCAGCGATTATGGACACGCCGCCCTCTTCCATAAAGCGGACTGCATCATCACGCATATAATACCTGCACATCGGCTCCATCCGGGTGCTGGAAAAGACCTCTGCGGGCACTCCCGCAGCCTTGATGTAGAGCGAAAGGCCGATGGAATTTATCACTGTGGCCAGCATTCCCATCTGGTCGCCCTTGACCCTTTCGAAACCGGCGCCTACGCCCTGGAGGCCACGGAAGATATTGCCGCCGCCGACCACGATGGCCACCTGGGTGCCACCTTTGACAACTTTGGCGATCTGGCTGGAATAAACTGCCAGCTGGGTCTCGTCCAGCCCTTTTCCGGAAGCCCCGGCAAGCGCCTCTCCGCTGAGTTTGAGAAGTATCCTGTTGTATTTCATAAATGCTGTTTATCTTTTTCTACAAACAAAAGTATTCAAAGATTATGTTATTTACAACTTTAGGGTTAACTTTGCAGAACGCATTGATTAAAAACAAAAATATCACAAATCATACTTTATGGCAAAACTCTTCACATCTTCTATCGGCAAGAAGCTCATTATGAGTGTCACCGGTTTGTTCATGATTCTGTTCCTGACAATGCATATGGTGCTCAACCTCACCAGCGTTTTCAGCGCGGAGACTTTCCAGGCAGTGTGCGACTTCATGGCCCTGCCCATCGTGACCATTATGACCCCGATACTTGCCGCAGGCTTCGTGTTCCACATCCTCTATGCCTTCATCCTTGAAATCGGCAATATGAAGGCTCGCGGCGGCCTCAAGAGATATGAAGTTGCCAACAAGGGCGCTGCCGATTCATGGGCAGCCAAGAATATGATTTGGCTGGGCCTCATCGTGCTGCTGGGTCTCTGCATCCACCTGAGCCATTTCTGGTCCAAGATGCAGCTTGCCGAGCTTCAGGGCGGCGAAGCTGCCGATCCCAATATGCTGCTTGGCCAGACCTTCGGCAACATCTGGATCCTGATTCTCTACCTCGTATGGTTCTTCGCCATCTGGATGCACCTCTCACACGGATTCTGGAGCGCATTCCAGACTATCGGCTGGAGCGGCAGCAAGTGGCAGAAACGCACCAAGGTGATCGGCATCGTGTATGTAACCCTGCTCATGGGCGGTTTTGCAATGACCGCAGTGGCAACTTACCTTCGCGCCAAAGGATATATAGCTTAATCTTACTTGAGATATTGCTCGATTATCGAGTCGCAGATAAACCATTTGTCACGGGGGATGCGGTAAGCATTCCCCGTGTCTTGTAACAGGCCGTGGACGGCTCCGTATTCTTTGCCGGCACTGTCGATGAGACTCTTGGGTACACCTCGTGCGGTGCGCAGGCCAAGCATAACCCGCTCGTTGAAGATATCCCTGTCCGTAAGGCGCTCTCCTCCGCCGCGGGGCAGAAAGCCTCCTTCAAGGGCCGTGCAATAATCATCCAGGGAAGGGTCGTTCCACTGCCTGGAATCGTTGCCGTCGAAAGAGTGCGCCCCCGGTCCCAGCCCCAGATAAGCGGTCCTGTCCCAGTATGCGCTGTTGTGCCGGCTGTGGCGGCCGTCAAGGCAGAAATTGGATATCTCGTATTGCACGTAGCCGGCCGCAGCCAGGGTGCCCTGGAGGATGGAATACTGTCTGGCACAGGTCTCGTCGTCCGGCTCGGTGTACTCTCCTCTGGCCGCCATTTCCGCCAGCGTACTTTCGGGGTCAATGCTCATCTGGTAGGCAGAGATATGTTCCGGAGCCAGGGCAACGGCCTGCGAAAGGTTGTCGCGCCACTGCCCGTCGTCAAGACCGGCGAAGCCGAATATCAAATCTATGGAAATATTGTCAAACCCCGCCTCACGCAACAGTCTGAATGCCTCCACGGCCGTGGATGCGGTATGCCGGCGGCGCATCCATCTCAGGTGGCTGTCGCAAAATGACTGTATCCCAAGGCTGATGCGGTTTGCCCCGCAAAGCGACAGGACCTGGGGCAGATCCTCGCGCCGGACCACATCTTCTGGATTAACCTCGACTGTGAATTCTTCTACTGCAGACAGGTCGAATTCGGTACGCAGGCTGTCGGCAACGGCAGTGAGGAGAAAGGTCGGCAGCAGCGACGGCGTTCCCCCACCCAAATAGAGGGTGGTTATCCGTTCGCCGCACAAAAAGTCACGCCTGAGGTGCATCTCCCGCCGCAACGCCTCCAGATAGCGTGCATAAGCCTCTTCCCGGTTGCATATTTCGGAGTAGAAGCCGCAGTAGGTGCAGAAAGATGCACAGAACGGGATATGGATGTATATCCCGGCCAAAATTACCTGAGGATAAGGTCTGCGCTGCCCAGCTTGCCGTCGGCGCTGTACACGTCCACGGAATAGGTACCCTTTGTGAAGGAGCCGTCTCCCGAGAAATAAATACTCATCTCCACCTCGCTCCCCTGATAGTCAACTTCACGCGAGGCGCTGCTGATCATCTCTTCGCCGCCGCTGGTGAACATCTTCTGGTCGCCGGAAGTCATAAGGATGCCGTCAGGACCTTTGACGCGGATGTAAATGCGCTTGTAACCCGTCTTGGCTATGGAATTCTCAACCAGCGAAAGGTCCGTACGCAGTTTTACCACACGGCTGGAGCGGTCCGTAACGCTGCCGCTTCCGTTTATGCCCACCAGCGTGATGCCGCGGGCTTTGACCACACTCCCCTTCTCTACCTGCTTGGTAAGGCCCTCTGTGGTTTCGCGCAGTTCAGCATATTTCTTGCGGCTTGCATCGGCGTCTTTCCTGGCCGCGGTAGCTTCTTCGCGCAAGGTGGTGTTAAGATTGTTGAGGGAGTCTATCTGCACTATATAGTGCCTCATAATGGAGCGCATGGTCCCCAACTCGTTCTCGTATTTCTTGATCTGTGCTCGGTTGGTCGCCTCGGTCTTCTTCAGGCGCTCTATCATCTGGTCCACCTTCTCGCGCTCCACGGCCAGGGAGTCGGTGAGCAGGGTGCTGGTGGTCTGCAGGGAGTCATAGTCACTCCTCAAGGCAATCATCTGCTCGGTAAGGTCAGCCTTCTCTACCTTGAGCTGGGTTACAATCTTGCTGTTGTTAATCCAGATTATAACCAGCGCTATCAGGAGGATTGCCGCCACCATACCCAGGGCGACTATTATCTTGCGTAACTTCTCGGCAGTTTCCATATGATCGGGCATTGCAAACCGGCTTGTTGTCTGTAGTGCGGCGGACGGTCTGCAAAACTTTTACCCCCGCACATTACATATTACGTACAAAAATATAGTATTTTTGTGATAATCAAACCAACTAACTGCAACAATAATGAGATACCTCATCCGCTCCCTTAAATATCTGCTGTACTTCGTCATCATTTTCTTCCTGTGCCTGGTGCTCGTGGTCATCTTCTCGCATCAGAGCCTCGCAGACATCCCTTCTCTGTTCAAGGAGGGGTCACTGCTGCCCATTTGCCTCATTTTCATTGGCTTCGCCGCGCTGTACCCAGCCGTAGGCTACCGTAAGGCCCGTCTGGTGCTGGATGGCGAATGGAAGGACTACCGGGATGCGGTGATGAAAACCATGAAGGATGCCGGCTACCGTCTGGAACAGGAGGACGCCCGCACTATGAAATTCCGCAGCGACCGTGCCACAACACGCGTCTCCAGGATGTGGGAAGATGCCATTACCTTTGAATTGCAGGAAAACGATCCCGCCCTGGTAAAGGTTGACGGCCCCAGCCGCGACACCCTGCGCCTGGTGAGCGGCATCTACTACAACTACCGTATGGAACACCCCCAGAGCCAGGAATGATATGAAAACCGTAAAGGAATATCCCGAACTGATGCCGGCCGAAATCGACCGGTCGCTACTGGAAGCCGAGGGCATCCTTTGCGATGTCCTTGGCCAGAATCTTCTTTATACCAGTTTTGCTCCGTGTGCCGATTTTGCCATCAAACTGGTTGTGGCAGACGAGGATTACGAACGGGCCAGAGAGATACTTGAGGCCCCTGTGGCTGAATCCGATTAAATCTCCTGAAGGATTGCGTCAGCGGCAGAGAGCTGCGCATAGAAATCCTTTCCATAGGCGTCGATAATGGGGGCCTTGAGAAACTCATAGACCTTGATTCCATCGCGTCGCCCCTTCTCGAATGCCTCTTTGCACAGACTCCAGCGGTGAAGGTTAAGCGCCTTGGTGCCGTCGGAGAATATCAACTCCCTGATTGGATAAAGCCTGCAGGATATCGGCTTCTTGAATTTGCAACCGCCATTTATGTGGGTGCGTTCCACCGCGCACAGGCAGTTCCCGTCTTCAAAGAAAGTGTAGGCGCAGGGGTTGTCGGCGGTTTCACAGAGCGTTTTGTTGCCGGTGGCCTTTCTCGCCTCCGGGTCAATTTCCATAAGCGGGGTCACCATATCGCCGTCCCTGTCAATCTCAAAGAAACCCTTGGCCACTACCGCCTCCCTGCCGCTCCCGGTCAGCAGCGGTGAGAATGCCGGCCACGCCTGCTCAAGGAGTTCCTCCTCGCCTTTTGCCAGCGGTGCCCCGCTCTCCCCTATCACACAGCAGGCGCCCTTGCACCGCCCGTAGTCACACGCAAAATATTCGGTGAGAATCTCGTCTGAAACCAGTATGTCGCCTATCGCTATCATATCTTCTGCAAAAATACTCTTTTCCTGCAGCTTTCCCAAGCCCGATTCCGCGTGAACCAACTTTTGCTATCTTTGCGGCCGTTATGAGCAGCATTACCATAGAACAGATAGAGGGCGTGGTCCGCGAAGCGGCTGCCCTTATGGTCCGCTCCGGATTCGAAATACACGACAAGGGCACCAGGGAGAATCTGGTAACCTCTTCCGACCTGGCCGTGCAGGACTTTTTGACGGAACGGCTCGGCGCCCTCGTCCCCGGCAGCGGCTTCCTGTGCGAAGAAGAGGACCTTAATGACATTGCCGGCCACGAATATGTCTGGATCATCGACCCCATAGACGGCACTGCGAACTACGCCAGAGGCAACGAGAATTGCTGCATCAGCGTGGCTCTGACCAAAGGCGGGGAACAGTATATGGGAGTTGTTTACAGCCCTTGGAGGCAGGAGTGCTACTCGGCCCGGAAAGGACACGGGGCATACTGCAACGGACGGCCAATCCACGTCTCCGACAGGCCTTTTGCCGACGGGTTGCTGTTCACGGCGATGAGCACCTACCACAAAGAGTGGTCCCGCATCTGCAGCGACATCATTTACGACCTCTACAACCGCTGCAATGACGTCCGCCGTACCGGCTCCGCCGCGGTCGAACTGTGCCTTACGGCCGCCGGCTATGCAGACTTGTATTTTGAACTCCGCCTGATGCCGTGGGATTACGCCGCAGCCACCCTGGTCCTTACCGAAGCCGGAGGCGCCGTGTGCAGCTTTGACGGCAACTTCCCGTCGCTTTATGTCCCCTCAATGGTCATCGCTGCCAACAATGCCGCCAACTGCAAAAAAATCGGCGACATCGTCCACGTGCACCTCTCAGGGCTTCCTTATTGAACCTGACGGATATCTGAAAACTATCTCAGCCGGAAGGCCAGATATGTTATGGGCAAACCTTCTGCAAGAAACTTTTGCTCGTAATAGGTTTTGACATTCAGTATGTCATCTTCAGTAACGCGGCCGCTGCCGTAGATGTCGGCATTGGCCTCTATTATTTCAAGCCCCTGCCCGCGGGCAACCTCCAGGCTGTATTCGTGCAGCAGTTGGCTGTCGGTTTTGAGATTGACAATGCCTCCGGGTATCAGGAACGCACGGTAGCGGTCCAGGAATACCGGCGAAGTGAGCCTGCGGTTGGGGCTCTTGGGCTGCGGATCGGCAAAGGTTATCCAAATCTCGGAAACCTCTCCGGGTGCGAAGATGGCCTTGATGAAGTCAATCCTGGTGCGCAGGAACGCGACGTTGGGCATACTGTTCTGGGTAGCGTACTTTGCCCCCTTCCAGAGCCGGGCCCCCTTGATATCCACCCCGATGTAATTGATGCCGGGATTGCGGCCGGCCAGCGCTATGGTGTACTC
>JAEEGL014129263.1_pt1 | contig 10662 bp, 10 predicted proteins | sample 9134231 | NCBI WGS metagenome assembly JAEEGL01 (sample SAMN16246548, study PRJNA631951) | gut metagenome | biome: gut microbiome; feature: rumen; material: fiber-attached | host: Bos | place: Iran: Karaj | collected 2018-10 | reverse complement strand
TGTAGTTTCTCATAATACTTTATCTTTTACTATTGCCAAAAATCCTTTTTTGTGTTATTATATAAAGAGTTCATAGGAGTATAGTGTCAATGGTAGCACATCGGTCTCCAAAACCGCCTGTGAGGGTTCGAATCCTTCTACTCCTGCCATAGTAAAAAGCCTTTAAAGGCTTTTTTTATTCTACTAATTTTTTTATTTCTTCATCGTTTTTTAATCTTTCACTTAAAAAATGTATAGCTCTTTTATCCTGGCTAACTGCAATTTTTGCAATTTCTTCATTATCCCTTAATCTGTAACTTGCATATTTTACAATTAACCCTTTATTTGAAACAGCAGCTTTTACTACTTCTTCGTCATCTCTTAGTTCTTCTGCTGCATAATATAATGTTTGACCGTAGCTTTTTACACTTTCCAAAATAACATCTTTATCAGCTTTTAGTCTCTCAGATGCATAGCATGCTGTCCATGGAGCATTTTTTATAGCTAATAGCATTATTTCTTTATTGTCTTTTAACCTATCACTTGTAAATTCCATTGCTTCCCCATCATTTTCTAAAGCTTTTTTTACAACTTCTTCATCATCTTTTAATTCATTTGATGCCCATTCTAAAAGTTTTCCTTGATTACTTACTGCAGTTATTACATATTCTTTATTATTACTATTTTTTTTTATTTCTGTAACTTCTGGAGCTTCCAATTTTATCACTTTCCAATCTCTTATATCTTATAAAATATGAAAAAAATTAATTTTTATTTTTACACAACTTTGATTAAAAAACATTAATTATTATATATGTCCAAATATATTTCATAGTCCCTAAGTATTTTTCTAACATAATTATTTGTTTCTTTAAAAGGAATGTTTTCTAAATCTGAACCATCATTTTTTAAAATTTCCTTACTTATCCAGTTATCAACATTTCCGCTTCCTGCATTATAAGCTGCCAATGCAAGTCCTGTATTTTCATATTTCTTTAATAAAATTGATAAAAGCTTTGTACCTAAATTTATATTTATTTCGGCATCATATATACTATCTTCAGTAACCATAATTCCAGCTTTCGGTGCAATTTCTTCTGCTGTTGAATATAACAATTGCATTAAACCTAAAGCTCCTTGTGAAGATTTAGCATACTGATTAAAATTGCTTTCTGCCTTAATAGTTGCATATATTAAATATTTATCTACCTCATACTCTTTAGAATATTTTTCTACATATTCTGAATAATCAATTTTATATATACTTTTTAGTACGATTTTTTTTATCTTGTTGTAATTTATGCAAAACAATATAATAATTATTATTAATATAATACTTAATATTTTTTTCAAAATTTTTCCTTTCTATATAAATAGCTGTTAAAAAAAGTCACTGATGAATTATCAATGGTTGTCAAAAAGGTCCGTCACCATTGACAAGTTACTTACAATCATACCAATTGTTTGCTTCAGAAATTTCAGCAACAAGTGGTACTTTTAGTTCTGCTGCTGTTTCCATTGATTGTTTTAATATTTCTTTAATTTGTTCTTTTTCTTCTATTGGTGCTTCTATCATCATTTCATCATGAACCTGTAACACTATTTTAGACTTTAAGTTTCTTTTCTTTATTTCATTATATACTTTTATCATTGCAATTTTCATTATATCTGCAGCTGTTCCTTGAATTGGTGTGTTCATTGCGGCTCTTTTTCCAAATTCTCTAACCATATAATTATTAGACTTTAATTCTTGAATATATCTTTTTCTACCAAATTGTGTTTGAGCATATCCTTTTTGCTTTGCTTTTTCTACCACATCTTCCATATATTTTTTTATTCCTGAATATTCTTCTAAATATTGCTCAATATATGCTTTTGCCTCTTTTCTTCCTATTCCTAATTGCTCTCCAAGTCCAAAATCACTTATTCCATAAACTATTCCAAAATTGACTGCTTTTGCATTACTTCTTTCCTCTTTTGTAACTTCTTCTATAGGCTTATGAAGAACTTTTGAAGCTGCCTGTTTATGAATATCTTCTCCATTTTTAAAAGCTTCTATCATATGAGCATCTTCTGACATATGAGCTAAAACTCTTAATTCTATTTGAGAGTAATCGGCATCTATATATACACATCCATCTTCAGGTATAAATACTTTTCTTAATTGCTTTCCAAGTTCTATTCTTGTTGGTATATTTTGAAGATTTGGTTCTGTCGAACTTATTCTTCCTGTAGCTGTTATTGTTTGATGAAAAAATGAGTGAATTCTTCCTGTTTTGGGATTTATAAAAGGTCTCATTCCTTCTACATAAGTTGAATTTAATTTAGAAAGCTGTCTATAATCAAGTATTTTTTCTATTATAGGTGATTCGCGTTTTAATTTTTCTAAAACATCTTCTGCTGTAGAATATCCGCTTTTTGTCTTTTTTATTACAGGTAATTTCATTTTTTCAAATAATATTTCACCTAATTGTTTTGGGGAATTGATATTAAATTCTTCTCCAGCTAATTCATATATTTTTTGAGTTAATAAGTCTAAACCATCTTTTAAAGCCTTACCAAATTCTATTAAATCATTTTCATTAACCTTCATCCCATTCCATTGCATATTAGCTAAAACTTCAATTGTTGGCATATCAATTGTTTCAAATAATTCCAGTTCTTCTTGTTCTTTTAATTTTTCTGTTAATATTTTTGACAATTCATTTATTGCATATACATATAAAACATTTCTATATGATACTTCATCTGCTTTGTTTCCAGGATTATCAAACAATGTCATTTGTTTTGAAATTTCTTCATTTGCTCTATTTTGAGCTAGATAAGTCCCCACATTGATGCTTAAGTATTGTTCTATTAATCCATCTATTGGATATTTTCCTATACTTGGATCTATTATATACGCTGCAACTATTGTATCATATTTAATATTATTAATCGATATTCCTATCTGTTTAAGTAATATATAAATATATGATAATTCATATCCAAATTTTGCTATTTTTTCATCTTCAAATACTCTTTTTAAAAACTCAAAAAATCCTTTTTTACTGCTTTTAATAAAATATACTTCATTAGTTTCACTATTATATATTGAAATAGAAATTATTTTATATTTCATTATTAGTTCTGGATTAAAATCATCTTCTAATCCTAAATAGAATATAATCTTTCTTTGTTTATTAATAAATTCTTCAACTTCTTCTATAGTAGCATTTTGATTTATTTTAAACAAATTAGATAAGTCTATACTTTCATTACCACCTTGTATCTCTTCTTCTAAATGAAATCTTTCAATATATCTTTTAAAATTCCACTCAGTAAATAATTCTAGTACCTTTGACCTATTCCATTCCTCAGTTTTTAAATTCTCTAACGTATCTTCTAATGGAACATTACAATTAATTTCTCCTAAAGTTCTTGAAAGTACTGCCATATCTTTATTTTCTATAATTGATTCCTTATTTTTTCCTTTTAAGTCATCTGTTCCTTCTTCTATTGCTTTATAAAGATTGTCAATTGTTCCATATTTTTGAATTAATCCAATTGCTGTTTTAGGTCCTATTCCTGGAACTCCCGGAATATTGTCTGAAGTATCTCCCTGCAAGCCTTTTACTTCTATTAATGCTTTTGGCTCTAAACCATATTCTTCAATTACTTTTTTTCTATCATATTCATCTACTTCTGTTTTTCCTTGCTTAGTTCTTGGAATTCTTATTGTTACTTTATCTGTTGCAAGTTGAAATGTATCTCTATCTCCAGATAATATTGTAACCTCAAGACCTTGTTCTTCTCCGAATTTACTTAAAGTACCTAAAATGTCATCTCCCTCATAGCCTTCTTTTTCTACTATATCTATATTCATTGCCATTAAAACTTCTTTAATCATAGGCATTTGCTGAGCAAGTTCTTCTGGCATTCCATGACGATTTGCTTTATATCCTTCATATAATTTATGTCTTGCTGTTTTGGCTTTTAAATCAAATGATACAGCAATATAATCTGGATTTAAGTCTTCTAAGTTTTTAAATAAAATAGCTAAAAAACCATATACAGCATTTGTATATTTTCCATTACTTGATAACATTTTATTTCCCATAATTCCATAAAATGCTCTATTCATTATGCTATTTCCATCAATTAATAATAATCTTTTACTCATTTTTCCCTGTCTCCTCGTGGTATTCTTTTTCAGTATTTACATTCCAAATATTGGACTTATCCTTTACACCATTAACAATATTTTTAACAGTCTCAAATGCAGTAACCATTGAGTGATCCATATTATTATATCTATGTTGTCCATTTCTTCCAATACAATATAAATTATCGTATTTATTTAAATATCTTACTAATTCATCCATATCTTTATATGTGTCAAAATATGCAGGATATGCCTTTTTTATTTTTTCTCTATGAGAATCTAAGATATTACTCTTTTCAATTATTCCCATTTCAATTAACTCATTAGCTGCAAAATTTATAAATTCCTGATCTTCCATATTCCAATATTTATCATTTTCTTGACATGTATATTCTAATCCTATCCATACAGTATTTTTAATATCTTTTACCATATATGGAGACCAGTTATTAAATATTTGGAGTCTCAAAAGCTTAGCATTAGGCTCATGTATATAAATCCAACAATCTGGCACTATATTTCCAAATGTTTTTATATCTGTTTCATTTTTTAAATTTAGTTTATTTACTAAAAGTCCAACTGTCATAAAATCTCTATATGGCAACCCTTTTGCAATATTAAATATTTTTTTAGGTATTCTTTCTCCTTTAAAACCTATAACTAGGTCCTTTACTGGCATTGAAGATATAAATATATCACCTTCAATGGTTAATCTTCCAATTGAAGTTTCACATTCAACCGATTTTATTTGATTATTTTTTATATTAATATTTACTACTTTATACCCTTTTAATATCTTGCCACCTTTTGCTTCTATTCTTTTGGCTAATGTATTCCAAAGTTGACCAGGTCCATATTTTGGGTACCAAAATTCTTCTATTAAAGATGTTTCTGTATTTTTTGAATTTTTTATTTTAAATACCTTATTTATCATATCTTTTATTATTGCTATAATTGATATACCTTTAACTCTTTGTGCTCCCCAATCACTAGAAATATCTTTTGTTTTTCTTCCCCAAAGTCTTTCTGTATAGTTTTTAAAAAACATATTATACAATTCTTTTCCAAATCTATTTATATAAAAATCTTCAAGAGATTTTTCTTTTCTCTTAAACACCACAGCTTTTAAATAGCTACATCCGACTTTTATTGTTCTTATAAATCCTATGTTTTTTAAAGTTTGAAATTTTAAAGTTACAGGATAATCAAAAAATTTTTTTAAAAAATAAATTCTTGAAACCCTTGTACGAACAAGCATTACATCATCTTGTTCATTTGGATCAGGTCCTTCTTTTTCTATAGCCTTACTTCTACCGAAATTCCTCATCATCAAAAGAATTCTTTCCCTGAAGTGGCATTAATTCTTTCCAATAATTCATTACTTCTTGATTTTTAGAAAAAAATCTGTGTCCACCTATATCCATCCTATTTCCATTATATTCAACAGTTTTAGAAATTCCGCCTATTTCTTTACTTTCTTCTAAAACCGTTACTTCATATTCTTCTTTATAATCTAATAATTTATCTGCTGCTGTAAGTCCTGCTGGTCCTGCTCCTATTATTATAACTTTTTTCATAATATTTCACCTAATAACTTTATAAGTTTATTTTATACACTTTATATATTTCATCAATCAAAACATTTTCTTTATTACTTTCATACAAGGTTTCTGATAAAATATTTTTATTTTGTAATTCTTTTATTTTTTCATCATCTTCTGCTGAAAATATACTTTCTATTAAGTATATATTTTTTGTATTATAATCACTTTTTTTTATTTTTTCAATAATATAATTTGGATTAATTATTTTATAAGCTGTTTGATCCCAAGTCACATATGTAAATTCTTTCATATTTAAAATATTTATAAATACACCTTTTTTTACATATGGTATTATTGCACTTGTTCTTGGAATATTAGTACATACAAAAATTGCATCATCTTCTACATTATTGTTAATAAATTCAGCAACTTCAATTGAATCACTATATTTTTTTATTACCTCATTTTTTATATATTGTAGTCCATTAATATCAGACATTAACAAAAGAAAAGTAGTAGTAAATATTATAATAAATTTAAATACTTTATCAATTATTTCGTTTACGCTTTTTTCTTTTTCATTTAAACTAATCCAAAAAACAAATATTATAACTAAAAATATAGTATTAGTTTTTTGTATTGAAAAATCACTATATACAAATAAAAAAACAAAAAATTGCCACATAATTCCAACTATTCCAATTACAACATTCTTTGGATTTTTATATAATACATACATTAATATAGTCGGAAAAATTATATAAAAAATTAAAACTATAATCATATTATATAATCCATTTCCTATAAAATTGATTACTATTGTAATCAAAAAACTATTTACTATATTTTCTTTAATAGTAGAAGAAATAGATACTCCATCATTTATTGATGTACTTCCAATTAACGTTGATATTAATAATATTATTCCTACAAAAGCTATACCAAAACCTATAATTATTTTATTTATCTCTTTTTTATTATTTTTATTTTTTACAATATATGTTACTTGTTCTATAAAATACATTACATATAATATTCCGAACTAATCCCCACATTAAAACATGTGTATAGGCTAAAAATAATATAGATAAGATATATCTTATTTTCTTTTCATTTCTTTCTTTATATAATATTGCAATTATTGAAAGTGCTATAGGAATTAATGAATAATTTCTTGATATAACTGGATACGAATATATTATAGGTAAGCTAAATAATATAATTATTTTAACAAACATTTTAAATGGTGATTTTTTTAATAATAGCCATGCAAACATCCACATAAAGATTAAACTTATAATGCTTTGTATAATATATGAAAATCCTAATTTTGCAAATGGCATAAGTATTAAATGCCACAAAAATGGATGTCCTTCATATTTAACTTGTCTAAATAATCCTACAAAATTTAAATCTCTAGCCATTAGCCATGCTTGTGCTTCGTCTCTCCATTTTTCATGAAAAAAAATACTTATTAGAAAAGTTACACTTATATATATTAACATTATAATTAATTCTATTTTATTTTCTTTTATAAATTTTTTCATTTTGTTATGATTCCTTTACTATCTCATAATATTGGCTAAAATTCCAAAAGATAATATCATCATTATTATACTAGCTAAAAACACTCCTATTAATACTGATAAAAAAGTTTTCTTTTTATCCATTTCTAGTGCTGCTGCTATAAGAGATCCTGTCCATGCCCCTGTTCCAGGAAGTGGAATTCCTACAAATAAAACAATTCCTAAATATCCATATTTTTCTATTTTTCCCTTGTGTTTTTCAACTTTTTTATCTAACCAATTAGCTATTTTATTAAAGTGTTTACTATTTCTCATCCAATCAAGTATTTTGTTTATTAAAAGCAAAATAAATGGAACTGGTAAAATATTACCTATTATACAAATTATATAACTTTTTAAAGGACTTAAATTTAGTAAAGCTGCTGCAATTAGGCCTCCTCTTAGTTCTAAAATAGGCATTAATGAAATAATAAAAACTAATATTTCTTTTCCAAATTTTAAAGCTGTTAAGCCTCCAAATGTTCCTATAATTGCATTTACTAATTTTTCACTCATTTTTTTATCATCCTCTCTTATGTGATTCCCTATTTTTATATCATATTTTTGGTTAAATGTCTAGACAAAAACGGAATTAACCATTTCTAAGGTTACTGGATAATTATTAATATTATAAAAATCAATGAAATAGTGATATATAAATAATTTTCAAAGTTTCTCGGCTCAATACGAAGTGATATCATTTCTAAATATAAATTAACGAGCCTCTCGCTGCTCTTGCTTCGCAAGCCTTCGCTTCCTCATTAATTTATATTGAAGAAATGATTATCCCTTCTCCAATCACATTCGAAACTTCTTAAATTATTTATATATCACTATTTCTTATACATTAGTACGTCAAAAATATTAACTAGTAACAACCTAAAGATTATGTTCCAATAATCCTTTTAAATATGATCTTTTAGGATTGCCCAATTTTTCCAATTCTTCAATACAATTGCTTTTTGTCAAAAAGTGTAATTTCTTAATTTCAATCTCACCATTATTGCTTTTTAAGTATCTATAATACTGTTCGAAATGCTTTTCTAATTCATCTCTATTCATATTTAATTTTGCTTTTGCAAAAATCTGAACTCCAGGTTGAATTCCTTCATCTGCATTGTAAAATCCATTTATTTTATATTCTTTGACTTTTTTCTTATCATTTAAATCAATATTTACCTCTTCTTTTGTTTCTCTTATTAATGTTTTTAAACAATCTATGTGTCCATCATTAATATCTTTTTTATCAATATTTCCACCTGGTACTTGTAAAACTGTAGGATAGGATGTATTCATATCTAACTCACACACCACAAAATAGTCGTCACTTGTTTCTAATAAGGAACCTGCACTTATATTTCTACATTCATACTCTTTTGAAAGCCCTACTCTTTCTTGATATAAATAATGTGAATACGTGCTTTTTTGACATAATATTTCGATATTATTATCCTCTATTTTTACACTTTTTACACAAGCAATATCCCCATTCCAAAGAGTTGGATTCTCTTCAATTATTTCATTCCAATTAGAACCAATCTTGCTTTGTATTTCTTTTGGCAATTTTATATATTCATCTGAATATTTTACTTCTAGCTTTTTATTTTCTATATTTAAAAACATTTGTATTTACCTTCTTCTTTTTATTTTGCCATATTAATCTCAAAATTTCATTCACCATAATTATATTTTTAACCCTTATAAATTACATAACTATAATAAATAGCAAATATCATTAAAAATACAAATCCTTCTGATTTACTAATTTTCCTGTCTTTTAAAGAAAAGAAAAATACCAACAATGCACTTACAATCATTACAATTAAATCTATATAATTAATTGTTATTTGATTAATGCCTCCAAAAATTGCTATTGGAATGCCAAGAACTATACCAATATTGAAGATATTACTTCCAACTACATTCCCTATAGCTATATCACACTCTCCTTTTCTAGTTGCTGTTATTGATGTAACTAGCTCTGGAAGAGATGTTCCTAACGCTATAATAGTTAATGCAATCATTTTTTCACTTACTCCTACTGTTTTTGCAATAGATGCTGCATTATCTACAACTAAATTACTCCCAAGAACTATTGATACAATTCCTATTATTGTAAATACAATTGCTTTTTTTAAAGACATATATTTTTCTTCTTGATCTACTTCTATTTTATTTCTAGCCATTTTAATCAAATAATATACAAATACTAAAAAGAAAAGTATAATTATTATTCCATCACTTCTTGTTAATACATTTACTTTAGTATTTATATCATCAAACAACTTGTCTGATAATAAAACAGCAAAAATAGATGTCATAAGTAATGTAATTGGAAGCTCTTTTTTTACTGTACTATCTTTAACACTTAAAGGATTAAACATTGCAGACATTCCAAGTATTAGTACTATATTTAGAATATTACTTCCTATAACATTTCCAAGTACCATATCTCCACTACCATTAATTAAAGACTTGACACTAACCGCAAATTCAGGTGCACTTGTTCCAAACGCGACAATTGTTAATCCAATTAACATTTTTGAAACTTTGAAATTTCCTGCAATGCTAGATGCACCATCAACAAATATATCTGCTCCTTTTATTAAAACAACAAACCCTATAATTAATAATAGTATATATTTAATCATAATTACTCCTTATCTTTATATATTTTCTCTTACTTCATATCCAAATTGTTCTAGTATATTATGTGCTTCTTGCATTTGCTCATTTGTATTAAATATTATTTTTAATACTCCATAATTATTTTCTCTATTATTTAAAATTTCAATATTTCTTATACTTATATTTTTTGCACTAAGTATTGTCGTAATTGTTGCTATAGCACCATTTTCATCTTTTATGTTTATATTTAATTCTGGCATAGTATTACCATTAATTTTCTTATTTATAAAAGAGTCTCTATATTTTTTTGCTGAATCTATAAATTCATAAATAATATCACTATTAGAAATATTCTTTTCAAACTGATTAATTATTTCTTTTAATTTTGATAATACTTTTAATATCTCATCTTTATTCTCACTACAAATATTTTCCCACATTAAAGGATCTGATGAGGCAATTCTAGTAATATCTTTAAATCCTCCTGCAGCTAAATTTTTCATAGTTTCATTTTCATCATCTAATTGCTTTACTAAACTCACCAAACTAAAAGCAATAACATGTGGTACATGACTAATAGTTGCAGTTATATAGTCATGTTTGTCTTCATCAATAATAATCGGAATTGCTTTTATTGCTAAAATTAAATCTTTTAACACATTTATTGCTCTTTCTGTGGATTTTTGAGATTTAGTAATAATATAATAAGAATTTTCAAAAAGAAATTCTTTTGATGTTTTATCTCCTGATCTTTCTGAACCTACCATTGGATGTCCACCAATAAACTCTCTATGTAATTTTT
>JAEEGL013943219.1_pt1 | contig 10662 bp, 9 predicted proteins | sample 9134231 | NCBI WGS metagenome assembly JAEEGL01 (sample SAMN16246548, study PRJNA631951) | gut metagenome | biome: gut microbiome; feature: rumen; material: fiber-attached | host: Bos | place: Iran: Karaj | collected 2018-10 | reverse complement strand
GAACGGCGCAACCACAGGGGATTATCGCAATGCTGTCAATAACCGCTATGCCACGTCGGCGAGGGCCCTGATCGACGCCGGCATCGTGCCGAGTGCGGAGCAGCTCTCCTCAATGGGTTGGACACCCGAGCAATTTTGGATTTACAAAATGGCTACGGGTGGATAACCCATACTCGCGAGGGAGCCCAGCGAAGCGGGTCCGGAGCGAAGAAGGAAAAACGGCACGAATGTCATTCCAGGGAAACGCAAGCGTTTGCCTGCTGACATGGAGGTGCCGTTTTGACGCGGGTTGGACACCGGAACAATACTGGATTTACAGGATGGCGAGTCAGGGCAGCTCGTGAGGAGAGAAAGCAAGTTGCGCGGGAGAGCAGGTGGTATGTCGTACCGGGTGCTCTATCCGCGCTTTTTTAATATTCAGAAAGGAGGCGGGCTGCTATGCAGCCTGCGTTTTTATTATGGAGGATATTCAATTACAGTCTCCGCCGGAGGCGCATTATACGGTATATAAGCTGACTGACCCGGAGGGGAAGGTTTATATCGGCTGTACGGGGACGAGGGTAAAGAAGCGATGGCAGAGAGGAGCGGGTTATAAAGATACGTATTTTTTCAACGCAGCGATTCTGCGTTACGGTTGGGAGAATATAAGAAAAGATATTCTCTGTGAGAAGCTTACCAAAGAAGGAGGGGAAAAACTGGAAGAATGGTTTGTAAACTATTATGACAGTATGAATCCCGATAAAGGCTATAACCGAATGACCGGAGGCAAACGCAAAGGAGCAAAATTCAGTGCGGAGTCTATAGAACAGAATCGTCAGTCTGTGCTGGCGTATCTCGAAGGCAATTTGGAATCAAGCAGGTTAAACAGTGAAAGAGGAAAAGCTTACTTTCGGAATCACGCTGAAGCAAGGAAAAGAATTGCACAGCAGATGCATGATTATGTCCTTTCGCCGGGAGGGAGAAATTTCCTGTATTCATCCCGAACGGCAAAACCTGTCAGATGCGTGGAGACCGGAGAAACATTTCCTTCCATGCGGTCAGCGGAAAGGGCTTTGGGCAGCGGTATTAAAAAAGCATGCAGAGGGAAACAGACGCTGTGCAGGGGATATCACTGGGAGTATGTCCTGGAAAAGGACAGGGAAGCTGTGCGAAAATAAAACGGGAGAGCCGGTCAGGCTCTCCCGCTTTTGTTATACTGTTTATGTTCTCTTTCAGTTCAGAACTTTCAGGGCAGCCTCATGGATGGTGCCGTTGGTCGCGAGGATGTCCAGTGAGGTCAGAGCGGAAGGTTCTCCGTTGATCTGCGTGGTTGTGCCGCCGGCTTCCCGCACAAGGATGATGCCGGCTGCCATATCCCACAGATGAATACCTGTTTCAAATTCTGCATCATGTCTTCCGCATGCTATAGAAGCCAGTCCTATTGCGCAGCAATTCCAGATGCGTATGCCCTGAAATTCCTCGGCAACGACAGGAATTTTGGCTACCATTTTTTCACGCGTCTCCATGTTGTTTGTTGGCATACTTGTATTGACGATTGCATCTCCGACAGAGCCGCATTGAGAGACGTGGATCGGTTCTCCATCTTTAAAGGCTCCGCATCCGGTTTCGGCATAATAGGTTTCCTCCCGGAAAGGATCATAGATGACACCAACTACGATTTTTCGGTGATGTACGACGGCTATGGAGATAGCATATTGCGGGAAGTCATGAATATAATTCACTGTTCCGTCGATTGGATCGACAACCCAGATATAATCTTCATCCTTAAAGCTTTCAATCTGAGCGATCTCTTCCGCGATCGTCTCCCCATAGACGGATTCCTCACCGAAAAAAATATGTGATGGATAGGCCGTTTTGATTGCCTGACGTATCATATCCTCGGATATGCGGTCTTTGTCGGATACAAAATCGATTTTGGACTTTGCGTCGACATGCAGGCCTGTTTTGCGCGCTTCACGGACGAATCGACCGGCTTTCTGTGCCGTCCTTACAGCAAGAGATAGGATATCTGAATATTCACCCATAGTAGCCACCCTTAAAAGCAGATTCTTTCTGTTTCTTTTGTCTGCCCGTCATGAGCAGATAAGTCTTTCAATGAAGTATGCCGCTTTGATTCTTAACCCAGATAAGTACTACTTATGAGAAGAAAGCACAACCTGCTTGTAGTACGATATTAGGATAGGGGGTGTTTTCTCCGGTTCTTATTACAAACTTCAGAGCTGTCATACTTTTTTTAAGTTCATCATGCGGGATTTTTTTTACCGGAATATCAGGAAGGACTTTACTTATATATGCAAGCAAATCCTGATTATAGGTGTCGATCTCTTCTGCAATGACATATTCTTCAACGCATACTTCTTTCAATATTGCATCCATAACCTGTGTAAAAGTTGGGATACCATAAGTAAGAGCAAGATCGACAATTGGTATTTCTTTAGGTATTGGCATGCCTGCATCGGCTATCATAAATAAATCTTTGTGCCCAAGCGCTGCAAGATATCCTGCAAGCTGAGCATTAATAATTCCTTGCTTCTTCATAAAACCGATCTCCCAGATTAGTATAGTATTAGGGTTTATGGATTGATGCGATGCAACATCTCATCATGTAAAAGACCGTTTGTGACAAGAATTGTACCTGAATGCGTATGATCAAGAGGAGAACCGTCCCAGCGCGTTGCTTTACCGCCTGCTTCATTCAATATTGTCAGGGCAGCAGCGTAATCCCAGATGCTGATCAATTCTGAAAAGAACACCGAAACCTTTCCGCTTGCAACATAACACATATCCATTGCAGAACAACCTGAAACACGGTAATCTATACAATCACGAAATACTTCCTTCAGCGGTGCAAAGGTGGCATTTTCCTCTCTTGGATGACATGAGCCGGTTTCAAGCATTACCATCGTTTGAGAAATGGCGGTATTGTCATTAACATGAATCCTTTTTCCATTCCACCAAGCCCCTACGCCACGTATGCCTGAATAGATCTCATTTCTGTAGGGATTATAAATGACACCTAAGGATGGTATACCATCAGCAAAAAGACCTATTGATATTACCGAAAGACCAAGTTCATAGATAAAGTTATTTGTACCATCGATCGGATCCAAAACCCAAACAAAGCCGTCATCATAACGTGCATTATGCTTGCTTTCTTCAGAAATGATCTTTGAACCTTCAAGGATTTTCGGGAGTTCCTCGGAAAGGTAATTACTGACTGCAATATCTGTTGGTGTAACATAATTTGCGACACCGTCTTTTTCAATGATTTCAGTGCTTTTACGATCAATAATGAGCTTGCCCGCTTCTTTTGCCAATTGTATAACATTATCTAACAATTCATTAGTTAACATTTTGAACGCCCTTTCTTAAAACCTAGTCTTCTTGCTGACGATCTTTTTTCAAAATTCTTACACACTTTGTGTTCAGTTCCAGTGCTACTTCGTCACCTACAGCATATCTCTTTGTGTTTTGCGGATTGCTGATCTTTACTGCAATTTTGCTGTTATCTTTCAGAAGTATTTCATAATCCATTTCCGATCCGTAATAGGTTGCCTTGATGACTTTTCCGGGAATTCCTTCTTTGTTGTCTGTGATCGTAGCAGATTCAGGATGGAATGTGATTACACATTCAGAGTTGACCGGTAATTTATTATTTCCGGGGAATGGGAATTGATATACTTTGCCAAGAACCTCCGCTTCGGCTCCGTTATCATCCCAGGATATCACTTTTCCATCGATAAAGTTTGCATGACCGATAAAATTCGCAACGAACTGGTTGTTTGGATATTCATATACTTCCTGCGGGGTACCACACTGTTCAATAATACCCGCACGCATAATCACAATTTTATCTGCGACTGCCATTGCTTCAGCCTGATCGTGCGTAACATACAAACTTGTAATTTTCAGACGTTGCTGTAGATCCCTGAGTTCCTCTCTCATCGTAACACGTAGTTTTGCATCGAGATTTGATAATGGTTCGTCAAACAGAAGAACCTGAGGCTCAATAACAATTGCTCTGGCAAGAGCTACGCGCTGTTGCTGACCACCGGAAAGCTGGTTTGGGAAACGATTCTCCATTCCATTGAGTTGCATCATCTCAATGACTTTATATGTACGCTGATGTACTTCCTCACGTGAGAGCTTTTTAACCTGCAGACCATATGCAATGTTTTCTGCTACTGACATGTGGGGAAACAGAGCATAACTCTGAAACACCATAGAAATATTCCGTTTGTTTGGGGGTATATTAGCTACATTTTTCTCTCCAAAGAAAATATCTCCGCTGGTAGGATATTCAAATCCAGAGATCATACGAAGTGTTGTAGTTTTTCCGCAGCCTGAAGGCCCGAGAAGGGTAACAAGTTCTCCATCCTGAATATCCAGGCTTATATTATCAACAGCTTTAAATTCTCCCTTTCCATCGAGAGAAGGAAAGATCTTGGTAATATTTTTTAAAACTACGCCTTTACTCTTTTTGTTGTATTCTGTTTCAATAATATTCATAACAGCCCCTCCATGTTTTCACTCATATTTTGTGAACGCGCGGCTTTAAAATGATATTCACAATAAAATTAATTATGGCAATTGCAACAAGAATAACCACAATCATTAATGTGACAAAAGCCGCCGCATCGGAATACTTACTGATTTCAAAAAGGCCGAATATTTTTGATGTTGCGAGAGGCCATTTCGGAGATACAAGGAATACAACAGTGCTGACTGCTGTAACACTTCTCACAAATGAGAAAACAATTCCTGCGAAAAACGGTTGTTTCAGCAAGGGAAGCGTTATTCGTCTAAATGTTGTTCCAGTCCCGGCTCCGAGGATTGTTGAAGCTTCTTCGATCGACTTATCGATCTGAAGCAATGTCGAAGAACCAGACTCAATTGCTACAGATATATTTCTGAACACAAACGCCGCAACAAGAATCGTTGCTGTTCCGGTAAGAAGAATGGGTTTTGTATTAAATGCGCTGATATATCCGATACCCAAAACAGTGCCAGGGATAGCAAAGGTAAGCAGCGAAGAGATCTTCATAATCCCTTTTCCGGGGAAACGTTTTCTTGATGTTAAATATGCAATGCCAATGCCTAAAACACCGGTGATAGGGGCAGCAACACATGCCAAGGTGATCGATTTTTTCAAGGCTTCTTTGCCATAGCCCCACACATATTTGAAATGAGAGAAGCCCAAGGAATAGTTAACACCCCATGTTTTACAGAAAGCGCCAACGAACACAGTACCGTATAAAAGGAGAATGAAGACAACGACAAAGGAACAAAAAACAAATAAAGGCGGAATAACACTGTTGTTCATTCTGCGAGTTTTTTGTGTTGGTTTCCCGGTGACTGTAACAAAGCTTTTATGCCCAAGCCAGTATCTTTGAAGTATAAATGCACATACAGTCGGAAGCATAAGCATTATTGCAAGTGCTGCGCCTCCATTAAAATCATACAGACCGGTTATTATTCGATAGGCTTCTGTTGCCAGCACCGCATAATCTCCGCCAATAACAGCAGGGTTTGAAAAATCCTCCAGTGACTGTACAAATGTCAGCAAAAAAGCACTAACGACACCCGGCATTGAAAGAGGAAATGTAACAGTCCAAAAAGTGTGCCAATTGCTTGCTCCGGCATTGAGCGCGGCATCTTCCACGGAAGAATCGATTGCTCCAAGTATTCCGGTTAACGTCATAAATGCTACAGGGAAATAAGAAATTACCTGGATAAGAACAAGACTATGCATCCCATAGACATTATGATTTTTAATTCCCAGAAGACTTCTAGTTATCAATCCTTGCCGCCCAAAGAGAAAGATTACTGCGAGTGCCAGAATAAAAGGAGGTGAAACAATCGGCAATTGAATAATCAGATTAAAGAACTTTTTTCCCGGCAAGTCTGTCCTGGTCAAGGCATACGCAAAGATATATGCAACTATTGTTGCAATAAAGGCAACTGTAATTGCAAGTTTCAAGCTATTGAAGAAAGTGATCCTATAGCTCAAAGACGTGAATACATTGATCAGGTTAGAAACTGTTAGGTGTCCTGTCTGATCGGTAAGACTTAGCTTTGCAATTTTGTATAATGGAAAAAGAATAAAGATAATTAAGGATGAAAGGATAAGGAGTATTGTGATAGTTAATGCAGGCTGTCGTAATAGCATACGCATTTCCTGAAGGCTTGTGCTCCTTTTTTTACGGATCATCTTTTCTTTTTCATCCATATATAAAAGCCTCCCTCTTTCGAGAATAAAAAGTTCTGCCGATTGCTGTGAATCGGCAGAACTTAAAAGAAAACAGAATTATTTCAGAGCTGCCGCGTTGTCAATTTTCTCCATGAATTCTTTGATCAAATCACTCTGAATTGCAGCAGCAGCAACCTTGTCGCAAGCAAATGCTTTAACATCTTTAATGGCCTTCATACCAGGTGCAGCAGGTGCATTTGTATTAACCGGGCAACGGCATGCTCCGGATTCAATATACTGGCTCTGACCATTTACAGAAATCATCCAGTCGATGAATGCTTTAGCATTCTCTGCCTCTTCGGCAGGTCCGTTCTTCACGATTGCAGCACAGTTCACATCGACGAATGTTGTTTCAGGATAAACAATGTCAACATTATAGCCCTGGTTCTGATACTTGAGAGCATCAGAGTCGAGCGTCAGAGCAACTGCAGCTTCGCCAAGGCAAACAGCAGCAGGGCCAGCGGAACTTGCCTTGTTAAAGTAAGGCAGAATATCCTTCAGCTGTTCGAAGTACTCCCAGCATCCTTCTTCACCTTTGTACTGGTACATATTAACCAGCATGCTTGAAGCAACACCGGAAGAAGACGGGTGAGCCATCATTACCATGCCTTTCAGGCTGGGATCCAGAAGGCCTTCCCAACTGTCAGGGACAGCAACTTTCTCTTCCTCAAACCACTCATTGTTTACAAGGAATACATGTGCGGCAACTGTTACCGGAGTCCAGTAGCCATCAGGATCCTGATACTCTTCAGGAACTTCGGCAAGGTTGGGTGATTTGTACTGCTCTAACAAGCCTTGCTGGGCAGCACCTGTTGCGAGCATGCAGTTACCACCGCAGATAACGCTTGCTTGCGGATTATCCTTTTCTGCGATAAGACGTGCAATAATGTCACCTGCCGACATACGAACATAATTGATCTGAATGCCGGTATCTCTCTTGAATGCTTCTACATAGGTGGGGATTTCATCATCAGTAAATGCAAAGTAGATGGTGACTTCTTTGGATCCATCTGCGAATGCTACACTGCAAATACTGAGGATGAGCGTAAGCGCGATGATAAGGGATAGTAGCTTTTTCATAGTTTTTCCTTCTTTCTTATGTTTTTTTATCAAACAGCCGGTGGCTGTAGATTACAGACAACCAGAAAAGACACGATAGTGTAATAAATATATTAAACCGGTTTAATTGAAGTTAAATAAAAAATGAGATAACACGCACTCCTATTGTGATAATAATCAAATCTTGATAGTTTGTCAATATGTATTTCTCAATTAATCAGTCAATATAAACAAGTTTTGACAAAAACTTTATTTCATGATAATATTTAAGCGTTTTATGTAGGCCAGTTTAAAAGGATTTAAACAATAGCTCTGAGGATGCAGATCATGAGACCAACTATAAAAGATGTTGCGAAAGAAGCAGGCGTATCTCCAGCTACTGTATCTCTCGTATTAAATAACAGTTCTCTTCCTATTTCAAACGAAACAAAGGAAAAAGTATTGCAGGTTGCGAACCAGTTGAATTACAGGCCGAATATGCTTGCTGTCAGCCTTGCAAAAAAAAGGTCAAACTCTATAGGCCTGATATTGCCTGATGTTTGCAACCCTTTTTTTTCCTCGATATCCAAAAGCATTCAACTGGCAGCAATGGAAAAAAACTATGCTGTTGTTGCCTGTAGCACGAATGATGACTTCATAAGTACATGCAATTATCTTCGTTTTTTTTCAGACCGGGGCATGGATGGTATTATTCTGACTCAGTCGAACTTTCAGTCTGAAAAAGATAATATCACTATTCTCAATCTGTTGGAAGAAATCCAAATGCCTATTGTCCTGATTGACAGAGTTTATGAAACATCAAAATTTCCGGCTGTGCTTGTGGATCAGGAAAAAGCCGGGTATCTTGCAACACAGGTTTTGCTCGAATCAGGCCATAGATGTATTGGCTGTGTTGCTGGCCCTCTTGGTATATATGGCTCGAAAAAGAGGCTTGGAGGATATATAAAAGCTCTTTCGGAATATGGCATTGAATATGATCCTTCCCTTGTATTTGAAGGGAAGTATGACCTTCAAACCGGCATATCTTCTGTTCCCTATCTATTAGGGAAGAAAGTGACAGGCGTATTCTGTTTTGCTGATTATATTGCAACTGGCGTATATCAGGGAATTCGAAATCTTGATAGAAGAATCCCGGAGGATTTATCTATCGTCAGCATTGATGATACAATCCTGGCAGAAGCTGTTCAGCCTCCCTTGACTTCTGTGGCTCAGCCGATTGAGAAAATAGCTTCAGTTGCTGTGGATACATTAATACGCTTAATAAATCATGAAAGCTGTGAGTATGGCATCTGTACACTGGAGCCGGCAGTAAAAGTTCGTTCAAGTATTAAGAGATTGGAATGATCCTTTTCAATAGCTAGGAATGACTAACATTCAGAGTTTCATGATCTATGGATGAGTATACTGTTTTTGTTTCGTCCAAGCTCGGGACGGATTGTGATGCTCCCTTGCGTGAAACTGAAATTCCGCTGGCAATAGCAGCCATTTTGAGTGCTTTCTTTATATCTTTGGATTGACATAGTTCTGACAGAAAATATCCTGTAAATGTATCACCGGCAGCTGTTGTATCAACAACTTTAGTGGCATAAATGCCGCATTGTTCAAACCTTCCGTCTTTTCCCATGAAACAGGATCCATTTTTGCCGAGTGTCAGTACGATATTCATTCCGGGATATTGTGTATGTATAGAATCGAGGATCTCTGCGGGGTCTGTTTTTCCTGATAATGCGTTGCCTTCGGTTTCATTCACCAGCAGGTAATCCACCTTCTCAAGATCACAGCTAAGCGCTCTGCTATCAAAAGGAGAAGGATTGAAAACAACCGTCATCCCTTTTTCATGAGCTTTCTCAACTATCACATTTATACTTGAGATTTCATTCTGGAGAACAACCAAGTCTCCTTCGGAAAAAGAAGACAAGACTTTTTCAACATCAGCCGATGTAATAGTTCCGTTTGCTCCTGCCGAAATAATAATGCAGTTTTGCCCCTCCGGTGTCACCTGAATGATTGCGTGCCCGGTGGGGCCTTCTGTATGTTTCAGGCAGCTTATGTCAATCTTCTCTTCGAGCAAAACCTTTTCCAGCATCGCGCCGTCCGTTCCGATGGCACCGGCGAAATAGACATCAGATCCGGCTCTTTTTAGAGCAATTGCCTGGTTAAAGCCTTTCCCGCCACAATACTCTGTAAGATTGGAAGCAGAAATCGTTTCGCCGGCAACGACAAAGTGGTCGACGGAATAAGTGCGGTCGATATTAGCAGAGCCAAAAACGAGTACTTTCATGTTTGTGCTTCTCCTTGACAAAATTTTCTTCTGTGGTATGAGGAATGTGTAAATTGATAAAATTAAAGCGTTTTAATATTGAATTCATGATAGTCCCAGTTAGGTGGCTGCGTCAAGAACTATTTCAGGATCAAACAGAAAACCGTAAAAATATATAAAAATAACAGAAGAAATTTGTTGAAATAATACAAATATTTTTTTGCATAGTCTGGAATACTGAAACTGCTGATGTTTCTGACAAAACATCGCTTCTTTGACAAATCTTGTCAGAGGGATAATTTTATGCTATCATAAAAAATTACATTGCAAAGCAGAGAGAGGGTAGCCAGGAGAGTGGAAAGAATAACTTCACGGAAAAATAGAATCATTGCACATCTGCGGCAGCTCGGGCGGGATACCGCATACCGGAAGGAATGCGGAGAGTTTCTTTGTGACGGGGAGAAGCTTCTGGAAGAAGCCATCAACGCTCATATGAAGATTAATACCGTGCTCTGGAAGGAAAATGGCAGTACGCTGCGGGAAACAGGAGCGTCTTCTCAGTTTTTCGTGTCGGAAGAGCTTTTTGACTATGCTTCTCCCATGATCAACAGCCCCGGTCCTCTCTTTACAGTCCGCTTCCCGGAAAAACCGGAACAGCCTTTACCGCACAGTGTCCTGGTGCTGGAAAATGTACAGGATCCGGGAAATGTAGGCACGGTGATCAGAACGGCAAACGCCTTTGGTGTCGATGCAGTCGTACTTGCCGGTGCATGCGCGGATCCGTATCATCCTAAAACAGTACGGGCTACGATGGGGGCTCTTTTCCGTCAGACCATTCTCTGCCTCAGCCGGGTGGAAGATGTGAAGAATCTGATCAGGTCCTGGAATCTGCCGCTCTATGGGGCTGTATTATCGGAACGTGCCCGCAATATCCTGGATTGTGATCTTGCAGACTGCGCTGTCGCTGTCGGCAGCGAGGGAAGAGGATTAAGCGACCAGCTGCGGGCAGTCTGCGACGGGGAGATCATTATCCCCATGCAGCCGGACAGCGAATCGCTCAATGCTGCTGTAGCCGCTTCCATCCTGATGTGGG
>JAEEGL013589619.1_pt1 | contig 10662 bp, 3 predicted proteins | sample 9134231 | NCBI WGS metagenome assembly JAEEGL01 (sample SAMN16246548, study PRJNA631951) | gut metagenome | biome: gut microbiome; feature: rumen; material: fiber-attached | host: Bos | place: Iran: Karaj | collected 2018-10 | reverse complement strand
ATAGTAAAATATTTGAAGATTTCCCTGATTTTGAATCTCATGTTTGTTTAAAATATTATTATAATCCAATAGAAAAAAAATTTTATAATAATTCTGAAAAAGGTTTTAATTATCCTTATTTAATTCATGGAACTGCAAATAAAGATAATTTATTTTATTATATTACAATTGAAACATGTAGAAATGATTCACATTATAATTTAATTTATGGTAAAAATTCTTGTGGAACAAATAAAGAAATATCTGAATTTAAAAGTAAAATTGATGGAGGAGATTTATATTTTATAGATAATTATATTGATGTTTCAAATTATAAACAACCATTAAATAAATTTATTCAAAGTATTTCAGGAACAATGAATAATTTAGATATTCCAATTTATCATTTATTATTTAATCCACTTAGAATAATAACTCATGCAAGTATATTAACAAATAATTATTTTTATGAAAATTCTTTCTTATTTGATGTTAAAGAACCAAAAACAAGAGATTCTGATAATTATTCTATTGCAGATTTTGCATTTTGGATGGGAAATAATTTTGAAATTTATGAAAGAACATATCAAAAATTACAAAATGTTTTAGCAAGTTTAGGAGGAATAATAAAGATATTTATTTTATGTGCTGAAATAATAAATCATCCATATAATAAATATGTTATTTTATATGATTCAACAAATTTTATTGCTGCTCACGCAAAAAATGAAAGAAAAAAAATATCAACTTCAGTTAATAATCAAAGTTATTTTAATACTTTATTAATTCAAAAAGATTTAAAGAAAAAAAGTTATTCTTTAATGAATAATTATTTAAATAATTTACCTCAATCAATTACTAGACAAAAATTTATGAGTCCTTCTTCAAATAATATTATTAGTAATATTGCTCAAGATTCTTCTCTTAATAAAATTAATAATAATATTAATGCCTCATTTTCAAAAAGGAGCCAATATCCTAAAATTGATAAAAAAATAAAATCTGTTTATTTATCAGATTTAAAAAAAGAATTAGGATTTAAATATTTTATCAAATATATTTTTCAAAAAAATAAAAGACATGAACCTTTATTTTTAATTTTTAAATTTAGAGAAAAGATGTTAAGTGAGGAACATTTATATCATAATCATTTACAGCAAATTTTAATTTTAAATCAATTAGAAAAAAATGAAAAGAAAAAAAATTCCGAATTTGATTTAACAGAAATTTATGAAAAATTATAAATAGTTAATCATTAAATTTTTTTATAGAAATCTTAAATATAAATATTTTTTTTTCAAATTATAAAGTAAATTCTTTTAAGAAATGAATATTTATTTTAATAATTATTTTAATTGTTTTTTTTAAATTTTATTTTTTATATATATAAATATTAAATGATTAATATTAAATAATAATAATAATTTATTTTATTTATTTAGAAAAATCAATCAAAATATTAATTTTTTAATAGTAATATTTAAAATATAAAATATTTATATTTAGAAAAAAATCTTTTTATAAAGATTTAAAAGAAGTGTTTATATTTTACATTTATGAAGATTACAAAAAAAAAAAAGTCAATATTTTATAAAAAAACAATAATAAATAAAACATTAATATAATTTTTTTATAATTTTATTTTGTCAGAAAGTTTAATCACTAAAAAATAAAAATACTAAATTTATTTATTGAAGATAAAATAAAGAAAAAATATCTTATGTTAAATTTTAATATTGAATATATCCTTATAAAAATATTTCAATTATGATACTTAAATCTTTAAGTAAAATAATGAAATATGTTTATTTGGGATAATTTTTTTCAGAAAGTTTAGGACGATTAAAATTAAGTTTAAAATTTAAATGAATTTATTATTCAATGAAATTTAATAATAAAATATATTTTAATATAATTAATAAATTAAAAATTTACAAAAGATAAAATAATTTTTTATAATCTTATTTTAATTATATGAGTATTATTTAATAATTGTTATTAATAATGTTTATATTTAAAAAGTCAAAAATTAAATTAATTTATATCATTAACATTTAATTCCTTTAATTATTAGAAATATCTGATATTAAAAAAATAAAAATATTTAATTATATAACAAAATAAATAAATAAATAAATGCTCAAAAAGACAAACCATATAAATCCAACTTTGGAAAAATCTTCAAGAACTCCATCAAAAATCTTAAACTTATCAAACTTAAATACAAATATTATGAATTATTTAAAATATAAAGGTGTAAAATACCATATAATGACAAATTCAAAGTCAAATAATGTAGAAAATAAAGAGATTTATGATGATAAATGTCAAACTCTACCCTCAAGTCCTAGAGATAAAAAAAAGAAAGAAGATATTAAATTACATTTAATAAATAAAAATTATTTAGATAATTCTAATTATAATACAATAATGGGAATTAATAAACAAGATTCTTTATATTTTGGATATAATAAATCAATGAGTCAAAGACTTAATAATGATACAAAAATAAAAAAATGTCCTATAGAAAGTCATAGAAGAAGTTTTAATGAGCGTTCAAAATATAATTTAGTATTACAATTAATTGAAGATGATAAAAATAAATATAATAATAATGTAAATAAAAAAGGAAGAAAAAATTATTTTTATAGTTTTGATAAAAATGAATTAAATAATAAAGATAATCAGGAAATTAAAACAAAAAATAATTCATATGATAAAATTTCAATTAAATCAATTCAAGATACAATTCCTATTAATTTACAAAATGAACAACCAAATATAAATATATTTAAGTATAATCAAAATAATGATAAAATTCATTCAGACAAAAAAAGAAAATTTATAAAATTTATTCATCATATTTGCTCTATTTTAAAAAAAGATAAAAAAATTTTTTTAAAAGAATTAAAAAAAAAATCAAATATTCAAGAAATATTAAATTATAAACCAATTATAAAGGAAAAAACAAATAATTTAAATAATTCATTAGAATTTCTAAATAATAACTTTTTAACAACAAATGATAATGATGATAAAATTGGAGTAAAACAAAATTATAATATAAAAGAAGGTTTAGAATTAATTAAAACATTTTCAAATATAGAATCAGTTAACACAGAGTCATTTTCTTATAGAGGCAGGAAATATATAAATTTAGAGAAAAATGAATTAAATAAATATAAAGGATTATATGAGCAGAGTTTAAGATTAATAAAAAACATTCAAGAAAATAAAAAAAAAAGTTTTGGATTTCTTTATATAAGAAGAAAAGTAATTAATTTTAAAATTCCTTCTCAAATTATTACTTCTTATAAAAATATTGAAATTGATTTTCCTGAAGAAGGTGATTTTGAAATTAATCCTATTAAAAAACAAATTGAAATCCAAAGATTAATTAATAATTTTAATATATATGGTATTAAAAAAAACCCTTATTTACCATTTATGATTAAAGATTCAATTCTAAAATATTGTTATAAATTATATAGTGAATATTTTTTTAAAAACCTTAAAAATTTATGTATAAAGAATACAAGAAATAAATATTTAAAAAAAATAATACACAGAAATTCATGGAAAAAATTGCAAAGATATTTTAGAAAATTTTATCATAGAATTTTACTATTTCAATATATAAATGAAAGAAATATTGAAAGAGAAAATAATTTAATCTCAAATAGGATAATTGAATTTAAAATAGAAAATGCAATTTATGATATTTCAGTAATAACTCAATCATTTAATGATTTATCTTTCTTAAAATCTTCACATAATAAAAATAATAATTCAATTCAAGAAATAAAAAATCAAAAATTAAAATTAGATTACATTAAAAGACCTAGAAAAATTAGATATAAATATCCTTTTTTAATATCAAAAATAAGAAATAATCTAATGAAAAATATACAAAGAAAAAAAATTAAAACTAAAAGTAGATTATTAAATTTTATAGATAAAAAAGATCCAAGAAATGCTTCACTGAGTTCAAAAAAATTATATAGACCAATTAAATATATTAAAAAAATTTTTGATGATTCTACTGGGAAATTTTATAAATATAATGATAATAAAAATTCTTTTATTAAAAGTTCTGATAGTAAAAGTTTAACTGGAGAAAAAGAAAGCGAAAATGAAATATTAGATGAAAAAATAATGAAACTCCTAAAAGTTCTTAATATTAATTTATTTAGTCACTCTTTTAAAGTATGGAAATATATAACAAAAAAAGATAAAAAACCTAAATTTTATGACATTATAATTATAATGATGAAATGTGTCTTTATTAAAAATAAAATGATTAGAAATGCTTTTATGGGAGAAACATATTTTTATATTGGAAAAAATATATTTATTTGGTATTGGAATACTATAGGTAGAAGAATAAAAAAAGAAAGAAAAAAAAAAAAAGCAAAAAATGTGTAATAAGTGATTAGTAATTATTTTTATTTTTTTTTGTAAATGAAATATTGTAAAAAATTAATTATTTTTATTCAAAGAAAATTTATAAAATAAAACTAAAAATAAAAAAACCTTAAAAAAAAATAAAAAAAAACCATATTTTTAAATAATAATCCACAAAAAAAAAAATAAAATAAAAATTAAAAAATTATAAAAAAAAAAGTCACAAAAAAAAAAAAATACCCTTAATTAATATAAGAATTATTCCTTCCACTTTTCTTATGTCTAGTATACTGTTCATACTTAATTCCTTGTTTAACAGGAGTAACATTTCTTCTTCTAAAATTATTTTTATAAGGAGAAAAAGTCATAGGAGAATATCCAGTAGTAGAAACAGAACAACCTAAATCACAAGCCCAACAATTTCCATCTGGAAAATATGTAGTATTATTAAAAGATTTTTCTTTACTATTTGAAGTATTAATTCTTTTATTTATTCTCTTATTTATTTTTGAATCAAATGGATCTGGATTATAATAATTATTTATTCCTGGAGATAATTTTCTTTTATCATATCTTTCTGATGATTTTGGTGATTTACTTAATGAATGAGATTGTTTTTTTGGTAAGAAATTATTTGGAGATTTATATTCATTTTCTCTTTGTTTTTTATTATTTTGTAAATTTTGAGGATATTGATTTTTGGTTTTTGGATTTATTTTATTTTGATTTTGTAAGTTATCTTTTGGAATAAAATAATCTTCATTTGAATTGTAATTTGGTTCTTTTTTAATATTTTTATTTGGGAATTTTTGATTATTTAAATCATTTAATTCATATTCTTCTTTTGGAGGATAAAATTTATTTGGATATTTATTTTTATCTTTTAAATTATCTGGATATGAATTTTTATCTTTTGGAAATGTATCACTCATATTATATAGTTCTTCTCCTTCTGGATAATTTAAATTATTTGGTTCTTCTTTATAATAATTATCATTTGGTAATTTTCTTCCTTTATTTTTCATTTGTAAATCTTCTAATTCTTGATTTTTTGGTTCTGAATCAGTATTAATATAATCATTAGGAATTTCATTATTTTGATAATTATTATCATCATTTAATCTTGGTTTTTCCTTCATTGAATCTTCAGGATATGAATTTGGATAATTTAATGAATCATTATAATTTGGATAAATATTATTTTTATTTTGTTGTTTATCATTTTTAAATGTTGGATATTCTTGATTAGGATCTTTAATATCATTTGAATAATTTTGATTTGGATTTTTATTTGAATTAAAAGTTTGATTAAATGGTTGATTTGTTGATGATGTATTTGGATGATTAAATGTGTCTGTTCCAGCTAAATTATCATAATTTTCTGGTTTAAATGGCATATTTATATTATCTTTATCATTTTTAATATTATCTAAATTATTTTCATTTAATTCTGGTTTTTTAAATCCATTACTCATTTCATTTGGATTTTCAATATTGTCATTTTCATTATTTGGAATATAATTTTTAAATGTTGGAATATTATCTTGATTTATTTCATCAAAGTTTTCTTCAGGGTTTTGATTTAAATTATCATATGGAATATTTTTTCCTTTATTTTTATTCATTTCTGGATTTTTATTATTTTTAAATTGTTCATTTAATTCTGGATTTATATTATTATCATATGGTATTTTTTCTCCATTTTTATTTAAATTTCTAGGAATGAAATTATCATTTGTTCTTCCTTTATTTGGTATTTCTTTTTGATTTATATCTCTATTCATATTATTTTTATCTTTTGGAAATCCTCTATTCATATTATTATCTATTGGTTGATTATTTTCATTTATTCTATTATTTCTATTATTATCAAAAGGTTGTCTATTATTAAATTGTTGTCTATTATCATATGGTTGTCTTTTATTATCATATTGTTGTCTATTATCATTTGGATTTCTATTATTTGAATCAAATCTATTTGGATTTATTTTATTATCAATAAATTGTCTATTTTTTGGAACATTTTGATTTTGATATTGATTAGGAATATTTTTTTGAGGAAATTGTTTTCCTTGAATATTATCATTTGGATATCTATTATTTGGATAATTATTATTTGGAATATTTGGTAATCTTCCTTGAGAATTATTCATATTATCATTTGAATAATTATTAGGAAAAGTATTATTTGGTCTTTTATTATTAGGAATATTTTTATTAGAATAATTATTATCATTTTGAATATTTAAATTTGGTTTTCCTTTATTTTCATTAGGAATTATATTATTTTTTTGATTTGGAAAAACTTTTCTTTGATTATTAAAATCTTGACCTGAATTAATAAAAGGATCTTTAAATGTTCCTGACATTTCTGGATTATCAGAATTAAAAGTATTTATCATTTGATTATTTGGATTAAAAGAACCTTTACTATTAAAAGTTCCTGATAAATTATTTTCTGGGTTAAATTGTTCATTTCCACTTTGAAATGTATTTCTAAATGGTTCTTTATTAAAATCATTTTGTCCACTTATATTACTATTAAATGTATTTCCAAAATTATCATTTGGATTATTACTATTGAAACTTGTTATAAATTTATTATTTGGTATATTTTTGTTCATATTATTATCAGGAGAATTTATATTGTTATTTGGATTATTTTTATTAAATGTTTGATTATAATTTGGATAATTATTTTGATATTCATTTGAATCTAATTGATTTTGATTTCTATTTTGTTCATTCATATTTTTATTTAATTGATTTTTTGGAATTGATTTATTTTTTATAGATTCATTATTTGGAATATTTTGATTAATTTGATTATTATCAAATAAATTATTATTTAAAGGTCTATTATTATTACTATTCATATTTTGATTATTTCTTCCTTTTATATTTGGATTCATATTATCATTACTTATTGGAATATTTGGCCCATTTTGATTTAAATTTTTATTTTGAGGATTTAAATTATTATTTCCTGAATATTGATTATTTGGATAATAATTATTTCTATTTGGATATTTATTATTATTCATATTTAAATTAGAAGAATTTTCTCTTTGTTCATTTGATTCTGGATTTCTTTTTAAACTATTATTATTTGAATCAAATCCAGTTCCCATCATTGCAATATCATCATTATAAGGAATATTATTTTTTAAATTAAGATTATTATTTTTTAAACTTTCTAAAAATTTCTTTTGTTCATTTATTAATTTTTCATATTCTAATGGATTATCTAAATAATATTCAACATTACCTTTTAATTTCCCTTCATCAAAATTAACTAAATCACTTATAGGATTTAAAATATTATCAAAACTCAAATGAACCATTTGAGCATATCTTCCAAAATCTTTATTTAATTTTTCACCATCTTTAATATTATTATAATTATTATTTCCTAAATTATTAAAATTTTTATTTCTTCCATTTTCTTTTTCTAATTCTTTAATATAAGAATCAGCAGCATTTTTTTCATTTTTTGCTTTATTAAAATCATCCATTAATTGTTTATATAAAGCTCTTAATTCAGTTAATTCATCTAATAATTCATTTACATTAGTATTCATATTTAAATTCATATGACAGCAACAACAATGACAAAAACATCTATTATGACATTCACAATTACATTGTTTATCTAATGTATTATTTTCATAATTTCTTGAATTTGAAAATGATGTTGAAACATCTATTGGATTTGATGAATAATTTTGTCTTTGATAATCATTTTGATAGGGTAAAGAATTATTTTCATAATTATTTGATACTGGAAGACAATTTGAATTAATATATTTTTCATATGGTTCTAATTGATATGTTTCATATGTTACATGAGGATAAATATATTGTGAACAGTTATAGGAATTATTTAGATTTGACATTTAAATTTATATTTTTAAATATGAAGATTTATTTTATTTATTTATTCAATTTATATTAACAAATATAAATTTATTTTATTAATTACTTTTTTAATATTTTATTAAAAATATATAATATAATTATTTTTTTTAATCTTTTACATGAAGTAATAATGCATTTAATTCAACAATCGAGCAAAACAAATAAATAAAAAAAAATAAATTATAATTAACCAACAATTACTTGAAATCTTAAATATTATAATTAAAAAAATGAAAAAAAAAAGGATAAATAAATTTAAACTATAAATCTCAATTTCTTTTAAAAAAACAAAAAAAAAAAAAAAAAAGATTTAAAAATGATAAATAAACCAAAAAAAAAACTATAAACCCCATCATAACTTAACCACAATTTCCAAAAAAAATAAAACCAATTCAGAAAAATCAAGACTCCAAAAAAAAAAAAAAATAAAAAAAAAAATAAATCTTTCAAAAAATGATATAAAATACAAAAATAAAAAAAATATATCATATAAAATGAGAAAATTACTCTTACTATTATTAATCGTTTTTGTTGCAACACAAAAAAAACCAAGACCTAAATTCAAAATAATAAGAACATTAAACGTAACAAAAGCTGTTGGTTTCGAATTACATAACAAAACAGAAAATTACCCACAAGAAATAGCAAAACTTGACATCCCACAAAAAATTAAAGATATGGCAAGTAAAGTAAATCTTACAAAAAAAGATGGAAAATACAGTGATTTAAAATTAAATTATAATAATAAAACTGGAGGAGATGCAAAAGGAGAATTTTATTTACTTAGAAGAGGAGGAAAAAGAAGAAATAAACCATATGTTGAATTTTATTATGGAACTGCTGTTGCTACACTCAAACCTTTAGAAAATTATGTTGAAAAACGTTGCAATGGTTTTGGTAAAAATAAAAAATGCAGAAATATTACTCATAAAGTAAAATTGAGTGAAAAACAAATTAGACATATTGTTGAAATAAGAATGAGAAAAGAAATTCAAAATAAAGTAATTAGAAGAAGACCTAGAAGAAATAGAACTAGAAATAAAACTAAAAAATATTAAAGAATTTTTTAATATTAGGATTTTTGCTTTAATAAAAAATGATTAATGTTTTTTTTTTTTTTTCTTGTTTTTTTCTTTCTTTTAAAAATTAATTGTCTGATATTTTCTTTTCTTTTATTGATTTTTTTTTTTTAGGTTTTTTTTTTATTTATATGCTTATTTTATTTAAATTTAGAAAATATAGTTTATAAATAAAATATCTTTTTTCCTTTTTTTATTTTGTAGATCAATTGAAAATAAATTTATTTATTCTGAATTGTTTTTTTTTTGGAATTTTATACCCAAATTAAAATAATAAACAATGAAAAAAATAAAAATAAAATTGTTTTTTTAATTCAAATAATTTTTATTTAGTTTCGTTAATAATTACATTTATATATTTTATAAAAATACTATTTTTCAAAATCTAATTACCATTGAATTCAAGAAATAATGAAATTCATAATATTTCCATAAAATTTAAGTATTATTTATCCCATAAATTTTTTTTTATATGAATTCATTTTGATTTTTCCCATTTCTTCTTTTAAAATTAAATGTTTGAATATTAAAAATTTGTAAGTATTGTTACTAGAAATAACTTGATTTTTAATAATAAGATGAATAAACTCAATAAATAAATATAACAATTTTCTTTTATAATAACTAATAATAAAAATAAATAATTATTTCTGAATTATTATAAAAAAGTAATATTAAAAAAATCAATGATATAACTAAAATATAATAATATATAAAAATAGATATATTTTTTTTGAAGAAAAATTATAATTTTAAATATATAATCTTATTCAATTTTGTAACTTAATATAGTTTTAATTGGCTTTTTTACTTATTTATTAATTGTGGTAATTTAATTCCATTTTTCATATTTTTAGTACTATCTCATTTATAAATTTTTATTTTAATCTTTTTCATTTCTTTTGTTTATAATGCTTTATAAATTATTTATATTTAAATTATATTAAATAATGAAAATACGAACTTAAAGTGAGTTAAAAGAATATATAATTTATATTTTAATATCTTAAAATAAAATAATCAATTATTATGTAAAAAATATAAATTAATTTTAATTTATCATAAATTTCTAATATTTAATTTAAAAAAAAAGGAATCAACTTATAAATTATCAATTCTTCTTATTTTGTTTTGGTTTTATTATATTTTTTATATAATTCTTTTTGAATTGCTTCTCTCATTTTAAGATTAAGAAATGATTTTAATTTTTCTTCAGAATGATGTGGTTTAATTTTAACATCTCTACATTTTTTAATTAAACCAACTACATAACTACATTTTT
>JAEEGL013563644.1_pt1 | contig 10662 bp, 7 predicted proteins | sample 9134231 | NCBI WGS metagenome assembly JAEEGL01 (sample SAMN16246548, study PRJNA631951) | gut metagenome | biome: gut microbiome; feature: rumen; material: fiber-attached | host: Bos | place: Iran: Karaj | collected 2018-10 | reverse complement strand
TGTGGAGCCTCACGGGTCGAGCACGCCTTAGGCGGGCGCAGACCGGAAGACCTGCGCAGCAGGGCTGCTTCCCTTCGCCCGCTCCAAAGGAAATGACCCCCGGAAGGGGTCATTTTCTTTGGAAGTGATAAGCGAAGGGGATCGAAGCCTGAGAGGGCGTGAGGCTCCTGTGGAGCCTCACGGGTCGAGCACGCCTTAGGCGGGCGCAGACCGGAGCCTTACCCGCTTATGTCGGAATCGAGTATGGGGCTGAAGACATAGCCCGGGAAGCGCTCCGCGAGCGCCGCGGTCATTTCCTTCAGTATGCGTTCCTTTTCCTTCTCTTCGAAATCGAAGATAAGATCGAAATAGACAGTACCGCTGTTTTCATCCAGGTAGAAGCCGTGCATCTCGAGTATGCTGCTGTATCTGCCTACCAGCTCCTCGAGGAAAGCTTTGATCTCGCCGGCTCTGCCGCTGTCGTTGGCCGCGTATATGCCTATGGTGAGGATTATGCCGAATCTTTCGTAGATGTCGTACTCTATGCTGCGGGTCAGCAGGTGTATGCGGTCGGCGGTCATGCCGTTCTTGACCTGGATGTGCACCGAGCCCACGGTCTTGGAGGGGCCGTAGTTGTGCAGGTTCAGGTCGTAGGCTCCCTGGACCTCGTCGCAGGAGCATATGGCGTTCTTGAGTTCTTTCACCAGCTCGTCTTCAGCCCTTTCGCCGAGGAGGGAATCCACTGTCTCCCTGAGCATCTCTATGGCAGCCCTGATGATAAATACGGCGATGACAACGCCCAGCCAGCCTTCGAGCTTGAAGCCCCATATGAAGTTGATCAGGGCCGCGATGAGGGTGGTGAAGGAAAGGACAGAATCCATGAAGGCGTCTTCACCGGAGGCGACGAGGCTTCCCGAGTTGACCTTTTTGCCCACCGATTTGACGTAGCGGCCGAAGAAGAACTTGACGGCGACGCCCACCGCTATGATGATGAGCGAAACGACGGAGTAGTCGACCTCGCCCGGGTCTATGATCTTGGCGATCGATTCCTTGGCGGCGGTGACGCCGGCGGTCAGGACTATGGCGGCGATTATCACCGAGGTGAAGTACTCTATGCGGCCGTAGCCGTAGGGGTGCTCCTTGTCGGGAGCCTTGCCCGAGAGCTTGGTCCCGACGATGGTTATGACCGAGGAAAGGGCGTCGGTCAGGTTGTTCACCGCGTCGAGTATGATGGCGATGGAGCCGGCCGCGGCTCCCACGACAGCCTTGAAGGCCGAGAGTATGACGTTTACGACTATGCCTTTTATACTTGTTTTGATGATTATTTTGCTGCGGTCCATGCTTTTTCTCCAAGTCCGGTTCTGCGCAATATTTCCTTATATAATATTTTATATCCTGCTTTCCTCAGGCGCAAGAAAACTCTTCAAAAGGCCCCTCCGCTAATGTATAATCATAGGGCGGCCGCGAAAAGGCTGCTGAAAGGGTAAGGCGGAAGAGCCGCCGGGTGGAAAGCGTGAACATGTACTGGCCCATAGCCATCATAGTGACCTCCAACATCTTCTATCACATATGCTCAAAGCAGGTGCCCCAGGACGTGGACCCCATGGCGTCCCTCACCGTGACCTACGTGGTCTCGGCCCTGACGGCCCTGATAATGTTTTTCGTGCTCAACAGGGGGCAGGCGTCCCTTTTGAGGGAGTATTCAGCCATCAACTGGACCAGCTTCATCCTCGGCATTGCCATAGTGGGCCTTGAAGTCGGCTGCATTTACATGTACAGGGCGGGCTGGAACATCAACACCGGCTACATGGTGGAGAGCGCCATCTTCGCCGTAGCCCTGCTCTTCATAGGGAAATATCTCTTCGGCGAGCCTCTCACCGCGACCAAGCTGGCGGGAGTCGCCGTCTGCCTGGCCGGACTCTGGCTCATGAAGAAATAGCTGACGGGAGGATACCATGGGACTCGACAAAAACTGCGGAATAAAGCTCGGCGGACACTTTGAGCCGGGAGCGCGCAACCTCATAAGCGACGTGGACGGGGTCACCGTAGGCCACTTCACGAGGAGCAGCGAAGACGGAAGCGTCAACACCGGGGTCACCGTTATAATGCCTCATCAGGGCAATATCTTCAGGGAGAAGCTATTCGCGGGAAGCGCCGTGATCAACGGCTTCGGAAAGACCGCGGGGCTCGTCCAGATAGACGAGCTGGGCACCCTCGAAAGCCCCGTATTCATGACCAACACCCTATCGGTGGGCACTGTCCTTTCCGGGGCAGTGAGATACATGCTTTCGCTGTGCCCCGAGATAGGAGATACCACAGGCACCGTCAACTGTCTGGTCACCGAGTGCAACGACGGGTATCTCAACGACATCAGAGGCCTTCACGTCGAGGAGGAAGACGTGTTCAAAGCCATAGAAAACGCTTCCGCCGATTTTGAAGAAGGCGCCGTGGGCAGCGGCAGGGGCATGAAGATGATGGGTCTTAAAGGCGGCATAGGCTCCGCCTCGAGGCTCTTTACCGCAGGGGACAGGCAGTACGTCATCGGAGCCCTCGCCATGACCAATTACGGATCCATGAGGGATCTTACCATAGCCGGAGAAAAGGTGGGGGAGAGGATCTCCAAAGAAGCAGGCGAAGACAAAGGGTCGTGCATTATAGTTATTGCCACCGACGCCCCTCTTACCGACCGCCAGCTGAGAAGGCTGGCAAACCGCAGCGCCCACGCCCTCGCCAGGACCGGCTCCTATTCGGGCAACGGCAGCGGAGACGTCGCCATTGCCTTTTCCACCGCCAACCGCATTCCCCACGGGCAAAAAGAGGCAGTGCTCGAGATAGCCTGCCTCCATGAGGATAATATGTCTGTGGTTTTTGAAGCGGGGGTTGAGGCCATGGAAGAAGCCCTGATATCGTCTCTTATGCACGCGGACACGACCGCGGGCTTTAAGGACAGGGTGCTCAAAAGCCTCAAAGAGTACTACTGACGCTTTATGCCGGCGTCTTTGAGCTCCTCCTTGCTGTAGGGGTCCTTGCCCCAGGTGAAGGACATGCGCCTGGTGAATCTCTCCTCGTCGGGGTCGCTGAGCCTGGGCTTGGGAAGCTCCTCGTCGACCAGGTCTTCGAGCTTTAAGGGCACGTAGTCGCTGAAATCAGCCTCGTCCTTTACCGGTTTTTCAAGATCGCTTATTATGGAAGCCCTGTCAACGGGGCTTTCTTTTTCTGACATGAGTTCGACCTCGGGAAGGTCGGGGCTCTCAAAGCCCATGTCCGGTTCAGCGTTTTCAAGCTCTTCCAGCTTTACCGCCGCGAGAGAAGCGGGGACTTCGGGCTCCGTCTCCTCTTCCTCTTCGCCTTCGGCCCCCACTGCGCTGCGAAGGCTGGGGATGGCCGTGGGCTTCTGCCATGAGGGCCATTTGCCCGGTTCCGCGGCCTGCTCGGTGCTCTTTGCTACGGCTGCCTTGATCACGGCTTCTTCGGAAAACCCAAGCTTGTCGGCTATGCGCCTTATCTCTTCCGCCTCGTCGCCGCTGATGGGCCTGGTGTCTCCGGGCTGGGGTTTTCTCGAGACCCTTGAAAGCTCTCTTTCGAGCCTTTCGGCCTCAAGCCTCGCCTGCTTGGCTTCCTTCTTTTCCTTTTTCATTTCGGCCAGGTTGAGGTCGCGCTCCTCCTTGGTGAGCCTGCGGAGCCTGTTGCGCTGCCTTTTCTTGTTTTCGGCGTCGGCCTTCTTTGCCATTGTCCTGGCCCGGGCTTCCTCCTCTTTTTGGGTGGCGGTCCTCTTTTCCATGTACATGGAATAGACCAGCATGCTGAAGCCGTTGACAATGAAGGCGGCTCCGACCATTATCATGGTCGGGGTGGCGAGGCCGAGCCTGGGCATCATCATTACCACGCCCATTATCGCGGTGATTATGGACAGGGGCATGACCCTGGCCCAGTCGGAGGGGCGGTATCTGCTGACGTCGAGAGCCTGGGAGAGGCGGGTCGCTCCCGCTATGCAGGTGAAGCTGCCGAAGAACATGGAGAGCATGGCGTCGCTGACCTGGTTGTTGAGGACGGCGAAGCCGAACATCATGTCCACAAGGCCTTCGACCAGCACCGTGTCGGTCAGGCGGTTCTTCTTGCCCGAAGCTATGTAGGCTCCCGCTATGCAGGCTCCCGCCAGCACCATGAGGGCGCCCGCGGGGAAGGCCAGGCTCGCGAAGCTGTAGCTTATGAAGACGAAGCACAGGGCTCCTGTCACAACGTATATGATACCTGCAATTACGGTAAGTATGCGCATCTATCTTTCCTTAGCCCGCGTCGGGCTTTCGATCATCATGAAAGGGCCTTTGCCCGATAAAACAATGTATTATACCACATAAGCCGCAGTATTTGGGCAGCTGTTCACAGTTTTTTGATTTAAGGCCGCCGCTGTGGTATTTTATATATGTATGAAGGGTCCCTGAGGGATCCGGACTGGGGTTTATTATGTCAGGAACGATATACGATACAGCGGTAATAGGGGCGGGCGCCTCAGGGCTCATGGCGGCGATCTTCGCCTCGAAGGGCGGAGGGAAGACCGTGGTCCTGGAAAAGAGGCAGGAGCCTGCCCTCAAGCTCTACGCCACCGGCAACGGGCGCTGCAACTACCTTAACAGCGGGGCTTCGGCTTCTTCCTATCACAGCGGAGAAGATCCCGACAGCATACTTCCGGCCGCGGCGCATCAGATCTACAGCGGCTGCCCGGGGGATCTGGTCAGGGTCTTCAAAGACCTGGGGGTCGAGCCCGCGGAGGAGGACGGCGGAAGGCTTTATCCCAGAAGCTTTCAGGCTGTCTCGGTGGTAAGGGCCCTGGTCTCGGGAGCGAAAAGGCAGGGAGCCCGCATAGCCTGCGGCTTTGAGACATCATCGGTCGTAAAGACCGACGAGGGCTTCCTCATAAGCTCAAAGGACGGCAAGAGGGTAATGGCGTCTTCCGTGATACTCGCCTGCGGGGGCAAGGCCGGGATACAGTACGGCTGCTCAGGCGACGGCTACGCCATAGCGTCCTCCTTCGGCCACAGGATAGTAAAGCCCATACCGGCACTCACGGCCCTCGTCTGCGCCGAAGAGATGAAGCCTGTCGCGGGGGTCAGGGCGAGGGGCAGGGTGAGCCTGGTCAGCTCCTCCGGCAACGCATCGTCAATTGAAGACGAGGACAGGGGAGAGATACAGTTCACCGAAGACGGCCTTTCGGGCATATGCACCTTCAATGTCAGCAGGCGCTTCCGCATCAGGGAGGGCGTATCCTTCACGGCGGAGCTGGATCTGCTTGAGGAGTACAGCGAACTGCGCTTAAGGGAACTGCTGCTTGAAAGAAGGGTGAGGTTCGCGAAAGAACCGGCTGACATGCTGCTGCTGGGGCTTCTTCCCGCGAAGCTCGCCTCGTACATACTGGCGAGGGCAGGGGTGGATGATCCTTACGGGACTCTCTGCGGAGCCCTCAGTACCGAGACGGTTGAAGGATTGGTGCCCCTCTGCAAGGAGCTGGGCTTTACGGTCACGGGGACCAGGTCGTGGAAGGACGCCCAGGTCACTTCGGGCGGGGTTAGCCTTGAGGATATCGACCCCGTGACGCTTGAATCAAAGCGGGTCCCCGGCCTCTTCTTCGCCGGAGAGATCCTGGATATAGACGGGCCCTGCGGAGGCTATAACCTTACCTGGGCCTTTGCCAGCGGAAGATCGGCGGGTAGCGCCGCCGCGAAAAGAGCGGGCGCCGTAACGAAATGATAAGGATACACGAGATAAAACTGAGGGCGGGAAAGCCCGAAAGCAGGCTGCCTGCCCTGGCGGAGAGGCGTCTGGGCCTTGAAAAGGGCTCGATAACGGCTGTAAAGATCGCGAAGGAATCTCTTGACGCCAGGGAAAAGCCCGACATCTTCAGGGTCTTCAGCCTCGATCTGGTGACGGAGCTTGGCGATGATGAGCTTCTCTCGGCCGCCGAAAGGAACAAGGTCAGGGCCGGCGTAGTAAGCGAAGAGCCTTACACTTTAAAGCCCGCCGAAAGGAGCTTTGAGGAGAGGCCGGTGGTCTGCGGTTTCGGCCCCTGCGGCATTTTCGCCGCCCTTGCCCTTTCCATGTACGGGGCAAGACCAATAGTCCTTGAGAGGGGAGCCTCGATGGAAAAGCGAATCGGGGCCGTCGAGCGCTTTTTCGCGGAAGGAAAGCTTGACCCTGCCGCCAATGTCCAGTTCGGCGAAGGCGGTGCCGGGACCTTCTCTGACGGCAAGCTCACCACTGGAACCAAGGATCCCGCCCACCGCTTCATCATGGAATGCTTCGTCGAAGCGGGAGCAGATCCCGGTATACTGTACAGGAGCAAGCCCCACATAGGCACCGACGTACTCAGAAGGGTGGTCGTGGGCCTGAGGAATAAGATAGAAGAGCTGGGGGGAGAGCTGCGCTTCGGCTGCGAGATGAAATCCCTCGACATAGAGGACGGCAGGGTAAAGGGCCTTTGGCTTTCCGACGGAGGTTACATAAAAACCGATACGGTAATACTGGCTCTCGGCCACAGCGCAAGGAATACCGTAAGGACTCTTTACGGCCAGGGTCTTAAGATGGAGCAGAAGCCATTTTCCATGGGCGTCCGCATCGAGCATCCCCAGAGCCTCATAGATCTTTCCCAGTACGGCTGCGAAAAGGAAGAGCTCGGCCTTCCCCCCGCCGATTACAAGCTGGCTGTAAGGACTGCCGGGGGCAGGGGCGTTTACACCTTCTGCATGTGTCCCGGAGGTTACGTGGTCGCCGCTGCGTCCGAAGAAGGGGGGCTGGTCACCAACGGCATGAGCAACAGCACCAGGGCGGCCGGGAACGCCAATTCCGCTTTGCTGGCAGACGTCAGGGTCTCAGACATGCCTTCCGATCATCCTCTCGCGGGCCTTGAACTGCAGGAAAAATACGAGCGCCTGGCCTTTGAGCTGGGGGGATCTTCATACAAAGCGCCCTGCCAGACCGTGGGAGATTTCCTCGAAGGCGGGGAGCCCGGGGATAAGGGCTTTACGGGCCTTGAGCCGGTGCTCCCCAGCTACCGCCCGGGAGTAGTCAGGACAGATCTGAGAAAGTGCCTTCCCGGCTTCGTGTGCGACGCGCTGGCGGAAGCCCTGCCCATGCTCGACAAGAAGCTAAAGGGCTTCGCCTCCTCCGACGCTGTGATGACGGCTCCCGAGACCCGCAGCTCCGCCCCTTACCGCATGAAAAGGGACGCCTGCGGCAGAGCGCTGGCGTCCGACGGTTCGGTCATAACGGGCCTTTATCCCAGCGGTGAAGGAGCCGGTTACGCGGGCGGCATAATGTCCGCCGCGTCGGACGGCCTTCACCAGGCGGAGCGCAGCGCGATGAAGCGCTGAGCCCGCAGAGTATCAATTATACGAGAAGACTTTTGCCCGTCATTTCGGCGGGCTTTTCCATGCCCATGAGCTGAAGCAGAGTGGGAGCCAGGTCGCAGAGGGCTCCGCCTTCGGCGAGGGCATAGGGCTTATCGCTCACCAGTATCAGGGGCACCGGGTTGCAGGAGTGGGCGGTCATGACGGCGCCAGCTTCGTCGAGCATCTGGTCGGCGTTGCCGTGGTCGGCGGTGATCAGTATCTGCCCTCCGGCCTTCTTCATGGCTGCGTATATGCGGCCAACGCAGGTGTCGACGGCTTCCACGGCCTTTACCGCGGCTTCGAAGACTCCGGTGTGGCCCACCATGTCGCAGTTGGCCAGGTTCATGATGATGAGGTCCTGCTTTCCCTCTTCGATCTTTTCTATCACCCTGTCGGTGACCTCGTAGGCGCTCATCTCGGGCTGCAGATCGTAGGTCGCGACCTTGGGCGACGCCACGAGTATGCGCTCCTCGCCCTCGTAGGGGGCTTCTCTTCCTGCGTTGAAGAAGAAGGGGACGTGGGCGTATTTCTCGGTCTCGTCTATGCGCAGCTGGGTCTTCCCGGCGGCGCTTACCCAGGCGCCCAGTATGTTGTCGAGGCTCTGGGGCTTGAAGGCTATGGAAACGTTGGGGATCGTCGCGTCGTAGGTGGTGAAGCAGACGTATTTCAGGTCCTTGGGGAACTTCTTCCTCTCAAAGCCGTCGAAATCGGGGTCGACCAGGGTGCGAGTGATCTCCCTCGCCCTGTCGGGCCTGAAGTTGTAGAAGATCATGCTGTCGCCGTCTTCTATGAGGGCGACGGGCTTTCCGCCTTCCCACACGCAGCCGGGGATCACGAATTCGTCGTTCTCGTCGTTTTCCCTCGCCAGCTCCAGAAGGCCCAGGGCTGAATCGGCCTTTCTGCCTTCGCCCAGGGTGTAGTTGTCGTAGGCGAGGACCAGCCTCTCCCAGCGCTTGTCGCGGTCCATGGAGTAGTAGCGGCCGCTGACGCTGGCGATCTTTCCGCAGCCTATCTCCTTCATGTGGTCTTCGGCTATCTTTATGTATTTCTCGGCGCAGCGGGGCGGCACGTCCCTTCCGTCGAGTATGGCGTGCAGGTAGACCTTTTCAAGGCCCAGGCCTTTGGCCATGTCCAGCAGGGCCAGTATGTGGGTCATGTGGGAGTGGACTCCCCCGTCGGAGAGGAGGCCCATCAGGTGCAGGGACTTGCCGGTCTCTTTGGCTCTCAGCATGGCGGCCTTAAGGTCTTCGTTCTCGAAGAAGCTTCCGTCCTTCACCGCGTTGGTGATCTTGCTCAGCTCCTGCCAGACTATGCGGCCGGCGCCCATGTTGGTGTGGCCGACCTCGGAGTTGCCCATCTGGCCCTCGGGAAGGCCGACGTATTCTCCGCTGGCGTTCAGGGTGGCGTGGGGATATTCCTCCCACAGCCTGTCTATGTTGGGCTTTTTCGCAGCCTCAACGGCGTTGCCCGGCCCCGCGGGAGCCAGTCCGTAGCCGTCCATTATCAAAAGCATTACAGGTTTTTTCATGGTTTTACCTCCGTCAACAAGAAAGTATATCATAAAAGCGGGGCGAGAAGTAGGGGATAAAGGAGGTTTCGGCGGAATTTAAAAAAGCGGGAAGGGCGCCGCAATTATTTCGGTTCGGGACCCGCGGTCGAAAACGATATCTTGAAAAATCAAATAGGTTCACTGATAAAGAATTATGGTAAACCTAAAAACTTGCGACAATTGCCCGCGAAAACCGCTTCATTTTGCTGCTCCGCCTCCGCTTATGAGACTAAAACAGCCCTTCGGTATGGTATAATCAAGCAAAGAAAGAAAGGCCCTGCCATCGGAGGAGAGACATGCCCTGGACGGAAAGACAAGAGGACGCCATAAAAAGCAGAAACGAGACCCTGCTGGTCTCGGCCGCGGCCGGATCCGGCAAGACCGCCGTGCTGGTGGAGAGGGTCATGGGCCTCATAATGAACGACCGCATAGGCCTTGACCGCATGCTCATAGTCACCTTCACCAACGCAGCCGCTGCCGAGATGAAGGAAAAGATAGGCGCCCGCATCAGGAAGGCCCTGCAGAGCGAGACCTTAAGCCCCGAGGACAGGCGCTTCTTAAGGAGCCAGCTGGCTGTCATGGGCAGCTGCAACATCTCCACCTTCCACAAATTCGCCATAGAGATAGTGCACCGCTATTACCACGTCATAGGGGTGAGCCCGAATCTCGCCGTCTGCGACAGCTCCAGGGCCGAGCTCTTAAAGCACGAGGCCATGGACGAGCTCTTCGAGGAGCGCTTCGCCTCCCGCGACGAAGAGCTAAGGTACTTCCTCGACCGCTATTCAAGCTCCAGGAGCGACGAAGAGGCCAGGGAGATGATACTGGACTTCAGGGAGATGCTGATGAGCCTCCCCGAGCCCGAGGAGTGGATGAAGAGCCTTGAGGACGGCGTGCTTCCCGACACCGGCGTCCTTGACGGCATGGTGAAAAGCATGATAAGCGGCTGCCTCGAAAGCGCCTCTCTCATGCTGCGCGAAGCAGGAAGGCTGCTGACGGAGGGCCCGGCGGAGGCCGGACTTCCCCCCGCCGTATCCTACGCCGAAAAGAACGCCTGCGACATATCCGCCATCGAAGGCATGAAGGACGCGCTGCTCGTCTCCTCCGAGGAAGCCTTGCGCATGGCGTCATCCTGCAGTTTCATGAAGATGATGGGCAAAAACGCCGACAAACCCTCGTGGGAGCAGGTTAAGGACAGGGTCCAGGCCTTAAGGCAGGAGGCTAAAGGCCTCATAGGCGATATGACCGGCCTCCTCGGCGGATATACCGAAGGCCTTCTCGAAAGGGAAAAGGAGGCTATGCTGCCGGCAGTTAAGGCGCTCTGCTCACTCGCCGCCGATTTCGAAAGGCGCTTTTCCGAAAAAAAGGCTGCAAGGGGCATGATGGATTTCTCCGACATAGAGCACATGGCCCTGCGCATACTGAAGAACGATGAGGTCGGCGCCGAGTACCGCAGCCGCTTCGCCTACGCCTTCATAGACGAGTACCAGGACAGCAACATGGTCCAGGAAAGCCTGATCTCAAAGGTCTGCGAGCCCGACCGCATCTTCATGGTGGGCGACGTCAAGCAGAGCATATACAAGTTCAGGCTGGCCGAGCCCGAGCTCTTCCTTGAAAAATACAAGGGCATGAAGGCCCGAAAACTCACCGGCCGCGTCATAGACCTCAACGCCAACTTCAGGAGCAAGGCCGGGGTCATAGAGCTGGTGAACAGGCTCTTTTCGAAGGTCATGAACCCTGAGAGCTGCGGGATCG
>JAEEGL012812791.1_pt1 | contig 10662 bp, 7 predicted proteins | sample 9134231 | NCBI WGS metagenome assembly JAEEGL01 (sample SAMN16246548, study PRJNA631951) | gut metagenome | biome: gut microbiome; feature: rumen; material: fiber-attached | host: Bos | place: Iran: Karaj | collected 2018-10 | reverse complement strand
TTTTAAGACCAACTAGCTTTATATTAAGTCCTAAAGAATCAAGTATTTCTTTAGTAGCATTTATTTGTAGTTCTCCTCCATCGACTATTATTAAATCAGGAAACTTTCCTTCTTCCATAAGTAGTCTATAGTATCTACGATAAATAACTTCTTTCATAGCACTTAAATCATCTTTGGCACCACTATTAATTTTATACTTACGATATAAATCTTTATTAGGTAACAAGTCATCAAATACGACCATTCCACCTACATAGAAGGTACCAAATAAGTGACTATTATCAAATGCTTCTATTCTATGAATATCAGAGTTTAAAGCTATATTTAAGTCTTTAAGAGCCTTTTGTCTTTCACTATCATTTCTTTTAATAATAGATACTTTCTCTTCTAAGTTGTTTTTAGCATTGCTGCATGATAATTTAAGAAGATTAAGTAAATCACCCTTCTTAGGATTAAATACTCTTATACCAAAATATTCTGATAATAATGAATCATTTATTTCTTCATTAACACATATTTCTTTAGGTAATATATTACCTCCATCATAGTATTTAATTATATATTCAGTAAAGGCTTCTATTTCATCTCCTGCATAATTTAATATCTTAGAGTGATGCCCAAATAATAGACCTTCTCTTATATAAAATATTTCTATAGATAAATAATTTTCATATACATAGTATCCAAATATATCAATATTATCTCTATTATTTAGATCGATTCTTTGTTTACTTAAAGTAATGTTAATATCTTGTAACATTTCTTTATATTCTAAAGCTTTTTCATAGTTTAATTCTTCACTTGCTTTATTCATTTTAGCTTCAATTTTTTTAGTAATTATCTCTTTATTACCATTCAAAAACGATACTATTTCTGTAGTCATTTTATTTACTTCTTCTAGATTAACAATATCTTTCTTACAATAACCAAGACATTCTCCAATATGATAATAAAGACATAAATCTTTACCTAATTTATCACATTTACGAAGAGGATATACTCTATTAATAATTTCTACTGTCTTTTTAGCAGCTGTAACATTTGGATAAGGGCCAAATAGTCTAGTATTACGATTCTTCTTTCGATTAAGATTTCTTACTATTCTTAAAGTAGGATATATATCCTTTGTTAATTCTATATATGGGTAACTTTTATCATCTTTTAAGAGAATATTATATTTTGGATTATATTTCTTTATTAAGGTAATTTCTAATATTAAAGATTCTATTTCACTATTAGTAACAATATATTCAAAATCTACTATGTCATTGACAAGCATTAATGTTTTACCAGTTTGAATTCTATTGAAATAAGATGATACTCTTCTTTTTAAATTCTTAGCTTTACCTACATAAATAATAATACCATCTTTATTCTTCATCTGGTAGCTACCTGGTTTTTCAGGTACTAATGATAGTTTTTCTTTAATATGTTCTTTTATATCCATAAAAATCACCAACAAGATTATACCAAAAATAATAAAAATATTCTATAATATAAGAAGCAAAGGGTATTTATGAAAAGTATTAAGAAAGAATTAGAATATAAATATATAATTAATAAATCAGATTTTATATCTGTAATTAAGTATATAGATGATGTTAATGATGTAGATTTATTTATCGATGAATTGAAGAAAAGATATAAAGATGCTACTCATTATTGTTATGCATATATAATTAATAATTATAAAAAATGTTCTGATGATAAAGAGCCACAAGGTACAGCAGGTCTACCTATACTTAATGTCTTAGAAAAAAATGAATTAACCAATGTAGTTTGTGTAGTAATAAGATATTTTGGTGGTATTAAACTAGGAGCTGGGGGATTAACAAGAAGCTATAGTAAATCAGTTAGTGATAACTTAATAGAAAATAAAGAATTTATTGGAGATATTATTGATGGATATGAACTTGATGTAGAAGTACCCTACTCTAAACAGAGTATTTTTGAATACAAATATAAGAATATTATAAATAAAGAATTTAATGACAATATTATTTATAAAATAAATGTTGATTTTAAAGAAAAAGAAGAATTAGAAAATACCTATAATATTATTAATGTAAAAGAAAAGAAGATTATTTATTAATCTTCTTATATTTTTCTATTATTTTTTTAGATCCTTTAAAATCTAATTTACCTTTTTTATATAATTTATATGCATATTCATAATCTATTACTTTATATTTTAATAATATATCTAGACATTCTTCATTAAATTCATCTTTAGAACCATTAAATTTATCTTTTAAGACAATTATTTCTTTAACTGCGTTATTTGTATTATTTGTAGAGGCAGTTACTACAGGCACATAAGTAAGTATTTCATTAGCAAGCTTTGATTCTTTCATAAATGGTAAATTTAGTACTGGTAGCGATAGAATCATTAAAATAATACAGCAAATAAATAATCCTTCGACAAAACCTAGTACACCACCTAATACTTTTGATGGTATTCCAAGAATAATAGTAGCTCTCAATATTTTTTCTATTAGACCAGATAGTCTAAGAACTAATGAATATACTAGTATTAAAGCACTAAAAACAATTATAAATGCTAATAATTGATATACTATTACGTTTAGTATTACTACATCTTTAAAAAAGCCAAAGAAGTGAAAGAAAGGCAAATTAAGACTTAACCACTCTGCAATAGGATTTTTAAATAAGTAAGAAATAATAAATACTACTATTACTCCTACTGATGATACAGTCATCTTAATAAAACCATTTTTCCATCCTATTATGATAAATCCTAATATCAATAAAACAATTCCTACATCAATAATATTTACATACATATTTATTACCTACTTAACATTAACTTCACAATAATCTACTAGTCCATCAACTTCTACTTTAATAGTAGTAGATCCTTTACCTATCGCAGTTAATTTACCATCATCAATTATTGCTACATTATTATTACTACTTGTCCAGTTAATATTATCTTCATTTACTAATGGTTTTAATGAAACATTAAATATATATTTATCTCCTAATTTTAAATTTAAATAATTAGTATCTAGTGCTATACTTTCTACTTTAGGATGATAATCTTTTGCTTTAACTCTTACTAAAACTACTTTTTTAAGACCATTAGAAGTCTTTAGTGAAAGAACTGCATTACCTTTTCCTACTGCTTCAACTAGTCCATTATTAACCGTTGCTACTTTCATATTACTACTAGACCAAATAAATATATCATCTGTTCTACTTGGTTCTGTTCTAAAAGAAAGTTTATAAGATTCTCCCTCAATCATATCTAATTCTGAATCACTAATAGTTAATCTACTAGCATATATTGGAGATATGTCTTCATCACTAGTAATATTAATCTTTTTATGGATTATCTTTTTATCTTTAGTAACTATAACAAAATCATATTCTCCATATTCATATACATTATATTCAAATTCATTTGATTTGTATACTTTACCATTAGGAAGAACTATATGATCAAATTTATAACCATCTATTTTTATTTTTATTAAAGCATGAGCTCTTGCCTTCCACTCAGTACTATAATTAAATATTACTTCGTTTAAAGTATTATTTTTTACTTCTACATATCTTGTTACTTCATTAGTAGCTCCTCTACTATTAGTAACTGTATAAGTTAAAATATATTTACCTATTTTAGAAGTATCTACTTTTCCTCTAGTTATTACTCTGTTAGTAATATTTCCATCTATTTCATCATAAGCAAATACACCATCATCTACATAGTTATCTCCTTTAATTAGAGTTATATATTCTGAACCTAATAAGTATAAATTAATACTTTCATCTTGATTAGGTTTTACTACTTTAACTGTTCTAGATACTGATGCTCTTTTATGATTAGAGTTTTCTACTTCATAAAATAAAGTGTATTCTCCTGATCTTCTAGTATTAACATTACCAAAGATAGTTACTTTATCTGTTAAATCTCCATCTACAGAATCATAGGCATTAAAACCAGGATCAACATAAGTACTATATTTATATATTTTAACTACGTCACTACCATTTAATGTAATTATAGGTGGATCTACTTCTTTAGTATTATTTATTACTAAAAAATATAAAAATATAAGTATTATAATTAAACCAATTATAAAAAACATTCTACTTAATTTTGCAGCCATATTATCACCATATCTTTACTATATTAAGTATAACAAAAAAATAGATATAAAACTATCTACTTTTTATTTATCTTATTTTTAATATCATATAAGATATTTAATGCCTCAATAGGAGTTATTTCTAATGGATTAATCTTATTTAAATCATTTATAATATCTTCATTTTCTTTCTTTTCTTCTGGTAAGATATCTAATTCTAATTGAACATTTTCTTTTTTCTTATACTTTTTATTTTCGTATAAGTCTACGATTTCTTGAGCTCTTGTAGTTATTTCTTTAGGTAAGTTAGCTAAGCTTGCTACATGAATACCATAACTCTTGTCTACAGAACCACTTTTTACTTTATGTAGGAATGTAATTTTACCTTCTTCTTCAATTGCTGATACATGAACATTTTTTAGGTGCTTAAGATCTTTATCTAGGACTGTTAATTCATGATAGTGAGTACTAAACAAGGTTTTAGCTTTAATCTTATTATGAATATATTCTAATATTGCCTGTGCTAGACTCATTCCATCATAAGTAGCTGTACCTCTACCTAATTCATCAAATAGTATTAAACTATTGGAAGTAGCATGCATTATAGCATTGTTTGCTTCTTTCATTTCTACCATGAATGTAGAATCACCACTTACTAAATCATCACTAGCACCAATTCTTGTAAATATCTTATCAAAAATTGGCATATTGCAGCTTTTGCAAGGGACATAACTTCCTATTTGTGCCATAACTGCAGTAATTGCTAGACTTCTCATGTAAGTAGATTTACCAGCCATATTAGGTCCAGTTATTAAAAGAATAGATGTATCTTTGTTCATATAAATATCATTAGGTACAAATTCACTTTTAATTACTTTTTCTACTACTGGATGTCTACAATCTTTTATATCAATAATATTATCTTTGTTAAATACAGGTTTAATAAAATTGTTTTCTTCGCTTACTGTCGCAAAAGAACATAACATATCTAGCATTGCTAATACTTTAGATGTTTCTTGAAGTCTAGGTATATAAGTCTTTATTTTTTCTCTTATATCCATAAATAAGTTGAATTCTAAATTGATAATCTTTTCTTCTGCTCCAAGTATTATACTTTCTTTTTCTTTAAGTTCAGGAGTAATAAATCTTTCTCCATTAACTAAAGTTTGTTTTCTTTCATAACCCCATTCATCTTTTATTAAAGGGATATTTGCTTTACTAATTTCTATATAATAACCAAATACTTTATTAAAACCTAATTTAAGATTTTTAATACCAGTCTTTTTCTTTTCTTCTTCTTCAATTTTAATTATATAGTCTTTAGATCCACTACTAATTTCTTTTAATTCATCAAGTTCAGAATTATAACCTTTTTTAATTAAATCACCATCATGAATACCAATTGGAGGATCTTCAACAATAGATTTATCTATAAGATCATATAAATCTTCAAAAGTTTCTATATCTTCATAGAAATGTATTTCTTCAATTATATTTTTAATATCTGGTAATACTTTAAGAGATCTTTTTAATTGAATTAAATCTCTACCATTTAAATTACCATAACTTACTCTAGAACATAGTCTTTCTAAATCATATACTTCATCTAAATATGTTTGTAAATCATTCTTTAAAATAAATTCATTAAGAAGAGTTTCTACTATCTGTAATCTTTTATTTATTTCTGTTTCATTTATAAGAGGATTTTCTAAATTATATTTAAGTAGTCTTCCTCCCATAGCGGTTTTTGTTTTATCTAAAAGCCAAAGAAGACTATACATACGATCTTTATTACGAAGAGTTTCCGTCAATTCTAAGTTTCTCATCGTATGATTATCAAATTGTAAGAAATTATTATTTTCTATTACAATTGCTTCTTGTAAATGATCCATATTCTTTTTCTTATTATCAAGAATATATTTAATCATATATTTAACAGTAGTTACTAATCTTACATCATTAACATTTTTAATTATATAATCATAGTCATTTCCTTCATATACTTCATCATTTATAGTAATTAAAATATTATAATTTTTTCTTAAGAAATTAGATAATGTTAAATCTACAGTACTTGTAGTAATTATTTCTTTAATATTTTTATTTAATACTTCTCTTATAACAGCATCATTATCATGATCAAGTATCATTACATATACATATCCAGTAGTAATATCAGCATAACTTAGTCCATAACTATAGTTAAAATCATAAAGAGCTCCGATATAATTCGAATCTTTAGAATCTAGTGCATCATCAATAATAGTACCTTTTGTTACTACTTCAACAACGTCTCTATCTACCATGCCTTTAACAGTCTTAGGATCCTCTAATTGTTCGCAAATAGCTACTTTATATCCTTTATCTACTAATTTTTCTAAGTAAGGTAAATATGCATGAAAAGGAACGCCACACATTGGTACTCTTTCATCTAGTCCTGCATTTCTTCCAGTTAGAGTAAGTTCTAGTTCTCGAGATGCTAGTATAGCGTCTTCAAAAAACATTTCATAGAAATCACCTAATCGATAAAAAATAATACAATCACTATATTTTTCTTTTATCTCTAGATATTTAGCCATCATAGGACTAATCTTAGTTTTATCTACTTCACTACGTTTCATATTACCACCTGTAAGAATTATTATAACATAAGTAAAATTAAATAAAAAAATATTTATAGCTTAATACTATAAATATTTTATTTAATCTTCAAACATACTCATTAATTCTTGCATGCTAGTAGATATTTTCTTTCTATTATCATCACTATCATCATTATTAAATAACTTTTCTAAATCATTTAATCTATTAATATCATTCTTTATATTAGTTATCTTATTTTCATAAGTAGATAGTTTCTTTTCATCAAACATTATTTTCTTAGTTAAACTTAAATCTAAACAGAATTTATCAGGATCTACTTTAACATAACCACATTCATTTTTAATTCTTATTCTAAATGATTTCTCTATAGAATTATCTTTTAATAACAACGTTGGAGTTAAACTTCTAATCGCATACATATATATACTTACATCTACATTTAACGATTTCTTTTCAGATAATTTTAATATTATTTGATCTTCACCATCTTTTAGATATAATTTTTCTTTTAGTACTTCATCTAGAGTATTATATACTTTGTCATTTATATATTCTCTAAACTTTTCTAAGTCTTTACTATTAACAATACTAGCATAATCACTCTCTGTTTTAACACTTTTTCTAACTAGTTCTGCGACTACTTTATCAGTAACCATATTAGATATATAATCTAAAAGATTCATTCTTCCACTTTTATATGATACTAAAATATTTAAATGGTTAACTACATAGTTAAATACGACACTATCAAACGATTTAAATAGAATCATACATCTACTGTTATAATAGTCATTTTCATTATAATAATTTCTATTTTTAATAGTTAATAATGAATTAATATCTCCACTTAATAAATTATAATAATTATCATAAGAGAATATAGAATTTTCTTTTAATAATATACTAATAATATTTTCTGTCTTCTTTACTGTATCAATGTTACTATAAATATTAATATTAATATATTTACCACATTCATTAAATTTTAAATATATAGGTAATTCATTTTCAAAACATTTATTACTATATTCAATTAAGAAATTATAAAGATTTTCATGCCCTACAGTAATAGTAAATACTATATTATAGTTATAATCTCTTATTAAATCGAAATTAGAAGTAATTACTATATTATGATTAACTTCATTAAATAATAATCTATAATATTTATTAATTAAATTATTCTTTAATAATTCTTCTAATTCTTTATACTCTTTGATACTAGAAGTAGAATTTAATAATCCAAATAAGTCATAAAAATCTGAATCAAATAATTTATTATCTACTCTACTCGCAATTGTTTCTTCATCATAAGATAAAACGACTTTCTTAAAAAGAGACCAAAACATTAATAAATATTTTTCTTTATCATCTTTTGAATAATAACAATTTTCACTTTTGTTTTTCTTAGTTATATTTTCATAGAAATCGTTATAATCCAAAGAATAGGAATAAATATTTAATATATTATTCCATTTATATTTATTATCAATTGGATTTTCTATATGGTTATATAACGCTCTTAAATCATCCATAAATGTGTCCCCTCTTTTTACCTTATATTTATAATAACATTTATAATTTTATAAATCAATTATGTGTTTGCTTTTTGTTTTAATTTTTTTAAATAATTTACTGCATCTTCAAAATCATTTACTTCTACTATGTCAATTTTATATTTCTTTTCTTTTTTTATTTTCATAGCATCTTCATAGTTTTCACCAGCTGGAGCAAAGAAAATATCGGCTTTTCCTGATACTGCACCTTTTAATTTGTAATTAATTCCACCGATTTCTCCTACTGAACCATCTATTCTAATAGTTCCTGTACCAGCGATTGTATATCCATGAGTTAAATCTTCTTTTACTAAAGAGTCGTAGATAGCAAGAGTTGTCATAAATCCAGCACTTCCACCACTTTCATCTTTATTAAATTTAAAATTTACTTTAGGAGTTACTTCATAATCAAAAGCTTCCATAAAAGATAAACCTACTTCTTTAACTCCATTATTTTCAGTAACTTTAACTGTTTCTACTAATTCTTCATTATTTCTTAGAACAGTTACTTTTACTTGATCATTATTTTTAATTATATCCTTTATTTCGTCAAAATTAATGATACTAGTATCATTTACTTTTAATAATTTATCTCCTATTTTTAATAATTTAATATTAGGATTAGATATATTAGCTACATAATAATTTAATTCTTTAATATTTACTTCTTTTCCTGCTGTTTTATAAGCTACTATTGTAGCTATATCATTTGCTGTATTTAGTGATAATTTAGCTCTTTCTTCCACATCTTCTCTTGTTTCAATATCACTTATCTTATAATCATTTACTTTTTCTCTTTCCCAGTCAGGTATTACATAAGATAATGTATAACTCAAAAAATTAGCATTAATTTGAGAAACATAAGATAAATTATAAGATCCTTTTTGTTTATATCCATTTTCTACTATTACTTTTTTATTTAAATTTTCTATTCCTCCGCCAGTAGATATATAGTATGGCATTGGATAATTTAATATCATTATTAAAGCAATAAAGAAAATTATAACTCTATAATTTTCTTTTAAAATCTTTTTAATAGCAATTAATAATTTCATAATTAACTAGCTCCTAAGATGAACTTTTTATCAATGTATACAACTGGTTTAACTCCATATCTAGTTTCTACATTAGCATGAGTTAAATTCATATTATTAATAACCCAAGCATTTGTATTATCTGCTGTATTTGAAGTATTATTTGTTTTATTTGGTTTATAATAATCACTCATTAACCAGTACGAACCAGTAAACATATAAGAATATGTTTTACCATCTATATTTTTATCATTATGACCTGTATTAAATTTTAAATCAGGACATATATTAAGGATAGAAGCAACTTGTTCAAATGTTAGTAATTTAATATTATCAGGAGATTCTAAACTACTCCATTGATGATATAAAGTTGTTTCTAAATAATTTCTTATATCTGATTCTGCATATTTATTTCCTAATTTCTTATCTACATTAAATACTCTAGTATCTGGATAAATATCAGTAGTACCTTCACTATCTTTTTGAGCATATAATAATCTAACATGAGAATTAAATGTACTTGATGATTCTAAAACATAGAAGTCTAATTGTTCTGTTGGACTCATTTGAACTTTTATTTTAGAACCAATATTATAGTTTAGATATGGTCCTACAGCATTTATTTTAGTTCTAGCTAAACCATTTGCTACGATATTTATATCTGCATGATAGTCCATATTTCTATGAGTTAGTCCTACATCTACTTTATATATTCCATTATTATTTTCTAAGTCATCCTCACTTGTTGTATAAGTTAAAGTATAATCTGTATCTACATCTAAATTATAAGCATCAGGTATATCATATCTAATACCTTGTCCAACTGGACCATATGTTATATATGGGAAAGATGTATCAAAGCATTGATTTCCAATATGTTCACATTTTGGTTCTTCACTAGGAATAGAACAGTTACAAGTTTCATATTCTACTCTTAATTCAGTAACAGAATCATCCATAAAGTTAAATTGAACACATCTATTTGTTATATTTCCACTACCATCTGTACAATAATTTACATTTTTTAATAATCTCATTTCTATATCTTTTTGTATTGTCATTGTCATTTGATTTTTAAATTGTAATATAGATGTTTCTACTGAAGCTTCTTGCTCTTTATCACGATAATTTAGTACTGCAGCAAATAATGAAGCAGCAAGTAGTGAAACAAAGGCAAAACTTAATATTAATTCGATTACTGTAAAACCACTATTATTCTTCATATATTGCCTCCTAACTACATGTATAAGAGCATGTTGCTCCAGTATCGTGTACGACTATTTCTACATTTGTAATGTTATTATCTCCAAATCTAATGATTAATCTTTTTTGATATAAGTATTCAAAGCTATCTAA
>JAEEGL012674138.1_pt1 | contig 10662 bp, 3 predicted proteins | sample 9134231 | NCBI WGS metagenome assembly JAEEGL01 (sample SAMN16246548, study PRJNA631951) | gut metagenome | biome: gut microbiome; feature: rumen; material: fiber-attached | host: Bos | place: Iran: Karaj | collected 2018-10 | reverse complement strand
GGCTCGGTTTCGGAGGACGGGCGCTTTGCGTTCTACAACGCGCAGTACAACACGAAACATTCTTACTCGCCTTGCTACGACATTGCCACCGGCAGGTGCCTCTTCAGGATTCCGAGCTGCTATGTTGGCGTCCACGGCGGGCATTCCGCGCCGCCTGCGAAGCGGGGCCTTATCCGCGCCGCCTACGACGTCATCGGCACCGCGAAGTTCCCTGGCGAGCTTGGCAACATCTTCGTGATCGGCACCGACAAGGGCGAGTGGCACATAGTGAACGACCGCGGCTTCTATGTGGCCGGGCTCTTCGAGCCAGAGCCGATGAGCGTCGCGTGGCCGGAGAAGTTTGAGGTCGGAACTCTTCTCGACCGCACTCCGCCCGGGCAGGGCTCGGAGGACTTTGGCGGTTCCATAATCCGCGCGGACGATGGCGAGCTCTATGCCATGTTCGGCAAGACCGCCTTCATCAATGCGAAGATCGCGGGGCTCAAGACCGCGAAGGCAATCCCCGGCGGCAAGATTGAAGTGACACAGGCGGATGTGGCGACCGCCAACGGTTTCAAGCAGCAGCTCGCCAGCGGTAAACTCACCGCGTTCACCTGCGATTTCGAGCCGGAGGGCGGCGAAGAGCCAGCGGAGCTTTTCACTGCGTCCGCAAAGTGCTCGAACGGACGAGTAAGCTTTGAGTACGATGTCGAAGACAAGACGCCGTGGGTGAATGGAGCGAGCGATTTCAGAAACATGTACGCGATGGGCGATACGGTTGACTTCCAGCTTGCGGACGCGAACGGCGACCTGCGGCTTTCGGTGGGGTCGCTGCAGGGCAAAGTCGCGGCGGCGCTCTACAAGCCGAAGAGCAAGACGGAGAAAGCGCCCCATACTTTCTTCTCGGGCGTCTACCGCGACGGCGTTACGTGGGAGCTTGTGAAGGAGATTACCGTCGACGCGAAGGTGGAGAAGCGCGACGGCGGCTACAAGATTTCGTTCTCGGTCGCCGAGAAGGACCTTGGCCTTGCCGCGCCTCTCGCTGGACGTGCTGTGAAGGGCGACTTCGGCGTCACGTTCGGTGACACTGCCGGAAGAGACACAGTTCTTCGCGTGTTCAAGTTCAACAAGGAGACGGGCATCGTCTCCGACGAAGTGGAAGAACTAAAACTCCAGCCGCAGAACTGGGGCGAGATTGCGTTTTAGTGGCATTACGGCGGTGGCGAAATGACCATTCCATTTGTACCGAAATTGTGGTATAATACGCCGCCAAAGGAGAGGCCAGATGAAAGTCAGCAGCATCTGTCAGGCGATTGATGAGCAGGCGGCCGAGCGAAAGCGGCGGCTGGGAATGCCGCGCGATGCGTTGCCGCAGTTGCCGGCTGTTCGCAATTTCGCGACTGTCGTGACGGGCGTGAGGCGGTCAGGGAAGTCCACATTGCTCGACCAGTGGACGTCAAAGAACGGCGGAAAGGTCGTTTCCGTCCATTTTGACGACCTGCGCTTGGCGGCATTTGCGCCCGACGACTTTCTGCTGCTGTACGAAATCGCCAGGGAGCGCAGGGCGGACACTCTGGTCTTGGACGAAGTGCAGGACATTGCGGGATGGGAGAAGTTTGTCGTCGGCTGCCTGGACAGGAAGCTGCGCGTGATGGTGACAGGTTCCAACGCCAAGATGCTTAGTCGCGAATTTGGCACTAAGCTGACTGGACGGCATCTGAACATCGAGCTGTTCCCGTTCTCCTATCCGGAGTTTCTCCGGTTTGCCAGAAAACGTGCATCGAAGTCGTCTCTAGACGAGTATCTGTCGATTGGTGGGTTCCCGGCTTATGTAGAGAGCCGGCAGCGCATGGTGCTGTCTGAACTGTTCAACGACATCCTTTATCGGGACATTGTCGTTCGCTATTCGCTGAAAGACGCGGCGCCCATCAAGGGCCTTGCCACATTTCTGCTGGGGCACGTCGGCTGCCGCATTTCGCCGAGCCGTATCAAGGACGCGGTACACGTCGCTTCGGCCTCGACGATTCTGGAGTATTTCAATTATCTGGAGGAAACCTATCTCGTCCAGCGGATTTCGCGCTTTGCAGCATCGCAAAAGGCCAGCCTGTCGGCTCCGAAGAAGGTCTATGCCTGCGATACCGGTCTTGTTTCGGCCATCGAATCTGTCGATGAGTCGAACTTCGGCCACAAGCTCGAGAACCTAGTCTATCTGAAGCTTCGCAATCCCGATGATTCGATATTCTACTTTGTAAACGATGCAGACGGTACGGAATGCGACTTTGTAGTCGAACGGAGGGACGGCTCGTTCAGCGCGGTGCAGGTTTGCTGGGAACTCAGCCGCGACAATGAGGAGCGGGAGACAATCGGAGCGGTGCATGCGATGGAACGTTTCGGCCTCAAGGAGGCTGTGCTGGTGACGCGGGACCAGTCGGATTTGATCAGCGAAGGCGGCCGGAAGATCCGAGTCGTCCCGGCGTGGAAATGGCTGTGTGAAGACTAATTTGAAAACACAAAAAGGATAAGAGACATGAAACAATACTCAACAACATTCGCAACCCAATTCGCCGCGTTTGCGGCCGCGCTCTTTCTGGCTGGCGGCGCGTTTGCCGCGGAGCCGGTGAAGGTAGAGACCGAAAACACGATGATGCTCTTCGAGCGCGAGCAGTCGGGCGCGGGCGAGCGGCTCTACTTGCGCCACTTCGGACCGAAGATCTCAGACGAGGCGGGAGCTATTGCGCTTGCGGTCAAGAGAGGCCCGATAAGTTCGCTTGGAACCGACAATCCGCTCGCCTATTCGGTATTCGGCGAGTCGGGCCGCGGGCTCAACCGCTTTGGCGGGCTTAAGGTCACGCACGACGGCGGCGGCGTCACGCTTGATCTCATAGTCGAGAAGATCGAACGCAACGGCGACGCGCTTAAAGTCCGCTGGCGCGACGCGGTGCATGATTTCCGCGTCATCCAGACGTTCCGTCCCCGCGCCGACGCGGATGTCGTCGAGACCTGGGTCGAGCTTGTCAACGGCGAGCAGGGCGCGGTGAGGATATCGCGCATGTCGTCGTTTACGCTCGTCTTCCCGATGCTCGCCAATGACTGGCGGCTGATGAGTCTTGCTGGCGAATGGGCTTCTGAAGGAGAAGTCATTGACAGGCCAATCGAGCGCGGCCGCCGCATCGTCCTCGACTCGCGTTCCGGCGTGCGCGACGCATGGCTCAACAATCCCGCATTCATGCTTTCGATAGGCGGACCTTCGACTGAGACGGATGGTCGCGTTATCGGTTGCGCGCTTTGCTGGTCGGGCGCGTGGGAAATGTCGTTCCGCCGCAGCGAAGTCGATCTGCTTGAAGTCGTTGGAGGTCCTGCCAATGTCGCAGGCGACTATGTGCTCGATTCCGGGAGATCGATCACGCTGCCGGTTGCCGTGCTTACATATTCGGATAAGGGCAAGGGTCAGGTTTCACGCAACTTCCACCGCTGGGCGCGTCGCCACTGGATGCCCAACGGCGCGAAGGAGCGGCCGACCCTGCTCAACAACTGGGAGGGCACGGGGCTTTTGTTCAACGAATCTGAAATCGTCAAGATAATGGACGGCGCGAAGTCCGTCGGCGTCGAGATGTTCGTCCTCGACGACGGCTGGTTCGGGCTCGGCGAGCGCGTCCGCAACACCGATGACCGCGGGCTTGGCGACTGGTACGTGAACAGGGAGAAGCTGCCGAATGGCCTTGGCGGTCTCGCCGCCGAAGCGAAAAAGCGCGGGCTCAAGTTCGGTTTCTGGGTGGAGCCCGAAATGGCGAACCTCGGGAAGTGCGATCTTCTTGAGAAGCATCCCGACTGGGCGCTTCAGGAGAAAGGCCGCCCGATGCGCGGCGGACGCGGCGGCACGCAGGTCGTCCTTGACTTCATAAACCCTGCCGTGCGCGACGAGATCTGGAGCCAGCTCGACGCGGCGTATTCTTCTGTCCCAGACCTTGCCTTTGTAAAGTGGGATGCGAACGCGAACATCGACAACGTCGGCTCGACTTATCTCGACGCGGCGCATCAGGGCAATCTCTACTTCGACTACACGATGGGCTACTACGACGTCCTCGCCCGCCAGAGGGCAAAATATCCAAACCTCGACATGCAGGCGTGCTCTTCCGGCGGTGGACACATGGAGTACGGCTCGCTCAAGTACTGCGACGAGTTCTGGACTTCCGACAACACCGACCCGCGCGACCGCGTGAAGATGCAGTGGGGCGCGAGCATGTTCTATCCAGCATGCGCGATGGCGAGCCATGTGACCGTTACGGGGCGCCAAGTGCCGTTCAAGTATCGCGTTGACGTTTCGTTCTCCGGGCGCTTTGGCATCGAAATGCAACCGAAGAGCATGAAGCCGAGAGAACTCGATTTCGCCCGCAACGCCCTCAAGGAATATCACCGCATACGTCCTGTCGTGCAGCAGGGCGACCTATATCGTCTCGTCTCGCCTTTCGAACACGACTACGCGGCGCTCATGTACGTGAACGAGCAGAAGACCCATGCCATCGTCTGCATGTACGGGCTTTCCCGCGACACGCGGAAGAACTATTTGCCGCCGCTTGTCCTTCAGGGGCTTGATCCGGCGAAGCGCTATCGTCTTCGCGAATTGAACACCGAGAGCTGGCGCACTCCTCATTCGCCGCTTCTCGGGAAGTGCACTGACTTCGTTGCCGAGATGGACGAAAAGACACTTCCGACAGGCGAGGCGCTGATGACTTTCGGCCTTCCTGTTTCGCTTGGCGACAAGGACTACGACTCCGCCATACTCGAACTCATAGCCGAATAGTACTGCGGAAATAATGGAAGCATCGCGCAGAGACGCAGAGGCGCAGAGGATTGGGGGTCTGGGGGCTGCGCCCCCAGTTAAAAACCTTTGCGTCCTTTGCGCTCTTTGCGGCTAACAAAAACTCTGCGTCTCTGCGTCTCTGCGCGAGCAAAAAGGTCTGTTCAAATGAATAAGTTTATAAAGCTCGTAACTTTTGCCGCGGTGGTTGCGGCGGCAACTGCCGCGGACGCAGGCGACACTTCGCCGTCTTCCTGGGCCTGGCTTGGCTTCGCCCGCGAAGGCGGCGCGGTGGTTGCGCCTCGCCCCGAGTCTCGCTTCGACTGCCCCATGCGCGGCAAATCCGTCGCGTGGGAAGCGCGCGACACGTTCAATCCCGCGGCCGCAACTTTTGGCGGAGAGCTTGCCGTCCTCTACCGCGCCGAAGACGCGTCTGGCGAGGGAATCGGCGAGCGGACTTCGCGCATTGGGCTTGCCCTCTCGTCCGACGGCTCGTCGTTCAGGCGACTGGGGAAGCCGGTCCTCTTCCCCGGCAAGGACGGAGCGGAGGAGTGGGACGCGCCGGGTGGGTGCGAAGACCCGCGCGTCTGCGAGACGCCCGACGGTCGCTACCTCATGCTCTACACGATGTGGAACCGGAAAGTTCCCCGGCTTGGCGTTGCGACTTCGCGCGATCTCATTAAATGGAAGAAGCACGGTCCCGCCTTTTCGGGGCGTTTCCGCGACCTCGCCACGAAGTCCGCGTCAGTGGTGTGCGAACGCAGGGGAGATTCGCTCGTCGCGGCAAAGATCGGCGGCAGGTATTTGATGTACTGGGGCGAGGAGTTCGTGAACCTCGCGACGTCCGACGACCTCTTGAACTGGAGTCCAGTATGCGACGCAAAGGGAGACTTGCTGCGCGTAATCGAGCCGCGCAAAGGGAAGTTCGACTCGGCGCTCACCGAGTGCGGCCCGCCTGCCGTTTTGACCCAGAAGGGAATCCTTCTCCTCTACAACGGAAAGAACAAATCTGGGGCGGATGGAGACGCGCGCTATGCGGCGGGTGCGTATTGCGGAGGTCAGGTGCTCTTTTCCGTGGATGATCCGACCAAGGTCATCGCGCGTCTCGACGAGCCGTTTTTCATTCCCGAGGCAGACTACGAGAAGTCCGGGCAGTATCCGGCCGGAACGGTATTCCTCGAAGGCCTGGTTCCGTTCCGCGGCAAGTGGCGGCTTTTCTTCGGCTGCGCCGACTCGCGCGTCGGCATGGCGACGCTGCCTTGCGACGGAATGGAAAACCGGGCCGCGGGAGTCGTTTCCTTCGCCGACCCCAAGTCCGTTCCGCCTGGGAAGTTTACTTTCATTTCACCCGTCACTCACCCTTCACTCGGCATTCATGTTTCACCCGGCACTCACCCTTCACCAGCGGGGGAGTGGAATGGCGAGGAGTTCCAGAAGGATGAAACGTGTGCGTCGTTTTCGAAGTACGTCACAAACGCGGCGGAGGTAAAGCGCGTGGAGGTCTTCGCCACGGCGCTGGGCGCGTTCGAGCTTTACATCAACGACTCGCTGGTCAGCGTGGAGGAAGACGGCAACCGGGCCGACTTCCTCAGGCCGGGCGCAACCGACGTGTGGCGCCGGCGGCATTTCCACTCCTACGACGTCACGCGCCTTTGGCGGCGCGGCAAAGGCGAGTGGAACGCCGTCTCCGCCTTCGTCGCCCGTTCGTGGTTCTCCGACGCCGCCGGCGGTCGCAAGGACGCAAAGCCCGCCTTGGCCGCAAAGGTGAAGCTGGTGTTCTGCGACGGCTCGAGCGAGGTCGTGGAAACCGATCCAAGCTGGGCCGCGAATTTTTCCGCGCCTTTCGAACGTGCGGGAATCTACTTCGGCGAAGTGTGCGATGCGCGTGGACAATATAGCGCCACACACCGCGCCGGAAACATCTCTGCCGGGGTGAACACCAATTTTACCGGCGCAGTCACCGCGATGGAAGGCCCAGGCGTGTCGCTGAGGCGCGACCTTGCGCTTGACCCCAAGGCGGCGTACGTCTATTCGGATGCGGACGTCTCGGGCGCGACGAGCAACGCCTTTGGAACCGTATGCGGGCGGAAGGTCCGGTTGCGTGTCGGCGAGAGCGTCCTGCTCAAGCCCGGCGAGCGCCTCGTCGTTGACTTCGGCCAGAACGCCGCGGCGGTGCCGGAGATCGTCGCGCGGTCCAACCTGGGCTTCGGCTTCGTCCTGTCCTTCAAGGGCGGCGAGATGCTGAACGACTCGAACGGCGAAAAGTCGCGCGGCAACGACGGGCCGGGCGGGAGCGTCTACCGCGCGAACCTCCGCAAGCTGGCGGCGGACGGGGCGATGGCGAAGTACGTCTTTGCGGGCGGCGATGTGGAGCGCTACATGCCGTCGTTCACGTTCTTTGGCTATCGCTACGCCGAGATTTCCGCCACCGGTCCGGTGGAGATCTACTCCGTGCGGTCGATTCCGGTGACTTCCATTGCGAAGTCGATGGAGCGCGGCACGATCACCACCGGCAACGCCGACGTGAACCGCCTGGTCGAGAACGCGCGCTGGGGGATGTACTCCAACTACCTTTCGATCCCGACCGACTGTCCGCAGCGCGACGAGCGGATGGGCTGGTGCGGCGACACGCAGGTATTCGCGCCGGCGGCGTTTCGCTTCGCCGACGCGTACGGTTTTCTTTCCAAGTGGATGACGGACATGCGCGACGCGCAGTCGGCCGGCGAGGACGGGCTTTATCCGGCAGTTGCGCCGATGATGAGCTGGGGCGCGGTCATGTGGGGACGCCTCGGCTGGGCCGACGCCGGCGTTGCCGTGCCCTGGACGGCGTGGCGGATGACCGGCGACACGCGGATAGTCGAGGACAACTGGGCGTCGATGTCGCGCTATGTCGACAAGATCGCCTTGACGCAACACCGCACGACCGACGGCTTCCAGTGGGGTGACTGGGTTTCGTACGAGCAGATTACCCCGACGGGTTCCTGGCCGGCGGACCACCAGTGGGACGGACGCTATCTCCTGCCGGAAGCGCAGAAGTACTTCGACTACCTCGGCGGCTGCCAGTGGCTGATGGACGCACGGCGGATGGCCGACATGGCGAAGGCGACCGGCCGCGGCGACGACGCGACGCGATACTCCAAGATGGCGGACGCGGCGCGGGGATATCTCAAGGCGAACTTCTTTGAGTCCGACGGAGGGCTCTTGAAGATATTCCGCCACCTGCAGACGCCAGCCGTCTTCGCGCTGCGGCTGGGGCTTTACGACGCCGCGGCGAAGGACACTGCCGTCGCGGCGCTCCTGAAGAACATCGAAGACCACGGCGGATGCCTGCAGACGGGCTTCCTCGGGACGGCGCAGATCCTCGACGCGCTTGCCTACGACGCCAACCGTCCCGACGCCGCGTATTCGCTGCTGCTCCAGGACAAGGATCCGAGCTGGCTCTTTACGGTACGCCAGGGCGCCACGACAATGTGGGAGCGCTGGAACAGCTACACGAGGGAGAAGGGGTTTGGGCCGGTGGACATGAACAGCTTCAACCACTACGCCTACGGATCGTTCGCGGACTGGCTCTTTGGCGCGGCCGCGGGGATTCGCCCAGGTCCCAACGGAGGTTTCGACGACCGCTTCGAGCTGGCGCCGCTGCCCGACCGGCGGCTTGGAAGCGTCGAGGCGACGTACAAGACAAGGAACGGCGCTATCAGGAGCGCGTGGCGGTATTGCGACGACGGGCGGCTCATCTGGGATTTCACCGTGCCGGAGGGTTCCGTCGCGGCGGTGACGTTCAACGGCGAGACGCGCGACTATCCGGCGGGCGCATACACGCTTAAGACGGCACCGCGTCCCCTCCGGCCGCCGGCAGTTCCGCTCGTGACGTGCGATCCGTTCTTCTCGGTGTGGTCACCGCACGACCGGCTGACGGACGGAGAGACGACGCACTGGGCCTCGTGGAAGACGCAGCCGCTCAACGTCGTTTTGGAGGCGGGCGGGAAGTTGTACCGACTCTGCGGAACAGAGCCCGCGTCGGCGAAGGCGCTCCGTCAGGTTTCGTGCGAGGTCCGTCCGCTCACGACCGTCGTGAGCTACGAGGGAGACGACGGACTTGCCGCGACGCTCGAGTTCCTGACGGCGAAGGATCCGTCGGACCTCGAGACGTTCTCGCGTCCGGTGACCTATGTGACGGCGAAGGTGACCTGCGCTAATGTATGGAGCCTGCGCGTGTGGTTCGGCCCGAACATCTGCCGCGAAGATGAAAATGCGCCGGTGACGACGAATTCATTCGTGGTGTCCAGGCATCATCTCGGGGTGTGGCTTGGGCGGACCGAGCAGCATCCGCTTTCCGCTTCCGGCGACACGGTGCGGTGCGACTGGGGGTATGCGTGGACAGTCGATTGCGGCGACCATTTTGTTCTGGGGTACGACGACGTGAAGTCGATCCGCTGGTTCGACCAGGACCTCAACGCGTACTGGCGTCGCAACGGCAGGACCTTCGAGTCGATGCTGGCGGATTCCGTCCGCGACTATGCCGCCGTGCGCGAACGCGCAGACAGGAAGGACGCGGAGCTGATGTCGGCGTTCCGCCGGCGCGGCGGCGAGAAGTATGCGCGGCTGTGCGCGCTCGCGTGGCGGCAGAGCTTCGCCGCATGCAAGCTCGTGGTCGGTCCGAAGGGAGAGCTCTTCTATTTCTCGAAGGAGAACGGGTCCAACGGCTGCATAGGGACGGTCGACGTCTTCTATCCGCAGTTGCCGCTTCTGCTCTACACCTCGGCCGAACTCACCCGCGCCACGCTGCGCCCGATACTCGAGTACGCCGCGTCGGACAAGGGGAAATACGACTATGCGCCGCACGACCTCGGGCAGTATCCGCTCGCAACCGGCCAGGTGTACTCGATGGGGACAGACCCCAAGACCGGCAAGCCGTACGCCGACGCGGACCGCATGCCGGTGGAGGAGTGCGGCAACATGCTCATCGCGCTCGCGGCGCTCGCGCAGAAGGAGGGGAACGCCGGTTTCGCCGAGCAGTGGTGGCCGACGGTGACGAAGTGGGCGGAATACCTCAGGCGGTTCGGCTTCGATCCCGGGGACCAGCTCTGCACCGACGACTTCGCCGGACACCTCGCGCACAACGCCAACCTTTCGCTCAAGTCGATACTCGCCCTCCGTTCGTATGCGATGCTGGTGGAGATGCGAGAGCGGGCCCGCGGCGAGTCGTCTGATGAATCTGACCGCCTCAAGCTCGACTCGCTGATGATGAGCATGCAGTGGGTCAAGGCGGCGAAAGACGGACGTGACGGCGCGACGCGCCTCGCCTTCGACCAGCCGGAGACGTGGAGCCTCAAGTACAATCTCGTGTGGGATCGCGTGCTGGGGTTCGACCTCTTCCCCGGCGAGCTCTTCCGCGGCGAAACTGCCGCGTACGTCCGGTTCGCAAACAAGTTCGGCGTTCCGCTCGACAGCCGCAAGACATACGCGAAAGGCGACTGGACGCTGTGGTGCGCGGCGATGGCCGACAGTCGCGAGGAATTCGACGCGATCGTGTCGGGCGTATACCGCTTTGCGGACGAAACGCCTTCGCGCGTGCCGCTTTCGGACTGGTACGAGACCGTGGGCGAGGGGAAGATGGTCGGTTTTCTCGCCCGCAGCGTGGTCGGGGGATTTCTCATGCCGATGCTCACTGCCGCCGCCGAGGACGACGCCCGGCGCGCCAGGCAACCTCATGGCGAAGGGAGGTGCTCAAGATGAAAAAGCGCGATATACTTTTTCTTTCTTCTTCGGCAACAATTGACATTGCCGCTCTCCTTTCGGGAATAGCCGAACTTCGCGACAAGCACGGATGGAGCGTTCATATCATAGGCGACATCGACTCGCGCAAGACGCTTCTTAAGCTC
>JAEEGL012620911.1_pt1 | contig 10662 bp, 8 predicted proteins | sample 9134231 | NCBI WGS metagenome assembly JAEEGL01 (sample SAMN16246548, study PRJNA631951) | gut metagenome | biome: gut microbiome; feature: rumen; material: fiber-attached | host: Bos | place: Iran: Karaj | collected 2018-10 | reverse complement strand
CGACGGGACCGAGACTAATGAGACCCGCCTGGGCGCTGTGCGGGATATCCTGTTTGCCGTCGACGAGGTGCATCCGGAGGGAGACCTTCTGGTCATTGCAGGGGACAACCTGCTGGATTTCTCCCTTCGGCCCTTCCTGGACTATGCGCATCGGAAGGGGACGAGCTGCGTCATGCGGTACTGGGAGGCGGATGCCGCCAGGCTGCGAAAAACCGGCGTGGCGGTGGTGGACGGCGAGGACCGCATCCTTGAAATGGAGGAAAAGCCCGCAGAGCCCAAAAGCTGCTGGTGCACGCCGCCCTTCTACTATTACCGGGCCGAGGACGTGGAGCTGATCAGGGCTGGCATCGAGGCCGGCTGCGGCGTGGACGCGCCGGGAAGCTTCGTCGCTTGGCTCAGCGGCGTGACGGCGGTGCACGCCTGGGAAATGCCCGGCCGCCGGTACGACATCGGAGACCTGGCCAGCTATCGGAAGGCGCAGGAAGGCTATCCCGGCATATCGGCCCCGAAGCCGGCGCGGGAGGGCGGCGTTTCATGACGGGACCGCCCATTACCGGGACGGGGGCGGAAGACAGGCCGGCTGTCAGCGTCATCGTGCCGGTATACAACACGGCGCCATACCTGCGTCGGTGTGTCGACAGCCTGATCCGTCAGACCCTGCGGAGCATCGAGATCCTGCTGATCGACGACGGCTCCACCGACGGCTCCGGGGACATCTGTGACGAGTACGCCGCCGGGGACGGTCGGATCCGGGCCGTCCACCAGAAAAACGGCGGCTTGTCCCGGGCGCGCAACGCCGGGCTCGACCTGGCACGGGCCGACTATCTCATGTTCGCCGACAGCGACGACTGGGTGGAGCCGGATTTCTGCAGGATCCCCTTCGGCATTGCCGCCGAAACCGGCGCGGAGCTGGTGATGTTCCGGCACAGGCACATCCGCAGCGGCTGCGAGATCGGCAAGCCCCTGCAGATCCCCGACGGCGTCGTCTCCCAGGCGGAAGCGGTGCGACAGATCCTGGGCGGCTGCGGCATGGTCGCCTGGAACAAGCTGTACCATCGGCGGCTGTTTCTCGAAACCCGCTACCCGGAGGACAGGATCTATGAGGACACGCTGACGACGCCGCTGCTGGTCCGCCGGGCGCGGCGCATCGTCTGCGCCCCGGCAGTCCTGTACAATCACGAGGACCGGGCGGGCAGCATTACAACGAACCGATCGGAGACCTGCGCCCGGGACCGGCTTTTTGCCGTCGAGTCGACGGTCGGCAGGCTGCGGGCGTGGGGCTTCGAAGCGGAAGCCGAGCGCTATTATCAGACTTCGGCGCTCGCTTTTCTGTCCGCCGGATGGCAGTGTCGGGAGCTGAACGACAAATGCCGCCGTTATCTTCTCAGCCTCCGGCGCTGCCCGGCGCATTTCACCCCGAAGCAGCGCTGCAGATTTTATCTGTGCGTCCTGTCGCCCGGACTGTACCGGCTGGCAAGATGGCTCTACCGCCGGTTCCGTCCCTGAGGCGATCCGGCCCATCGACAAAAAAGCTCCCGGACCAGACGGTATCATCCTGCCTTCAGGTCCGGGAGTTCTTATTCTTTTATTCTTTCAGAGGCCGTCCCTCAGCGTTCTTCTTTCCTGCGGCTGACGGCGATCAGCACCATGCAGACCATGAAACCGATCGCGACGATCGGACCTGCCGTCTTGACCGTCCGCACGGCAAAGGCCAGGGAAACGAATTTCGGGGGATTGTACCGGGGCCGGGAAGCCGCCAGGTTCTGCTCGTTGACCTGTCGGGCATTATACTCCGCCAGCATCTCAACCATGTCCGAGATCACGCCGTCGCCCTTGTCCGCCAGCGTACGGATGCCCGCCTCCAGCTGCTCGCGTTGTGCCTCCACCCGGCGCCTGGCCGCCTCGATCTCCTCCTCGCTCGGTCTCGCCGGGCTCCCGCCCGCGGCGGGCTCCTCCGAAGTCTCTCCGGCCTCTCCCTCCTCGCCGGGCAGCTCCTCATCCGGGGTCTCCCCGCTCTGAGGCGCTGCGGGCTCCTGAGGATTGAGGGAATTGACGCTCCGGATCAGGTCCGAGATCATCAGCTCGTAGTTGGTGATCCTGCTCGTGATCACCGTGATCCCGTCCGCCACCGATTTCCGGAGGTTGATGAGGGCGTCATAGGTTTCAGAGGAGTTGCCGTCGATCTTGGTCAGCGAGTCGGCGGTGCTCAGGTAAATGATCTCGTTCTTTTCGTAGGCGGCGATCAGCCGGTCCAGCTTTTCCAGCTCCTGCTCCTGCTTATTCCTGGAAATGCCGAGATCCAGGATCTGGTACTGATACTGGGTCAGCAGCCGCTCGGTATCCTTCGTCAGCGCGTTGATGGTCAGGTCTGCGCTCAGGCGGGTGATGCCGCTTTCGATCAGGTTGTCCAGCTGAACGCTGAGGTCGTTGAAGCCAAGGCCCCGGTAACGGAAGGAGGGGTCCTTTTCATAGAGCTCCTTCGCATAGCCGGATATGGTGGAGAGACGCCCCTCCAGGATCTGCAGCTGCTGGGGATAATCGTAGTCCTCCAGGTCGAAGACGCTGTCGACGTTATCCAGCCCGTAAGTGTATACCTCGGCGAAATAAGCTCGGTATGCGTCAATGATGCCCTGAAGCAGCGCCGTCAGCCGGTCCCCGGATATGGAGGGATCGAAGTCGTCGGTCAGGTTGAGATCAAAGGAGGTGGGATGGTAATCCCCCACGGTCAGCTCGCGGCTGGCGTTGAAGTTCAGCAGGGATTCATAATGCATGACCTGGTCCGCCATGTTGTCGGGGTAGACGCCTCGGACCGTGAGGCAGGACCGGATCTGCTCCGGCGTATAGGTCCCCTCCAGCGACGCGGCCTTCAGCCCCTCGGTCAGGACGTCGTCCCGGACGAGGTCCTTCAGGTCGAACGGCGTGCCGTTGGGAGCAACGCCCTCCGCAGCGCCGTCAAAGGTCAGCACCAGCTTGGCGGAGGCGTAGGTGGGGCCGGGATCCCGGCGGAACAGGACCGCGCTGAGGATCAGCCCCAGGATCCCGCAGGCCAGCAGCACCAGGATCGTCGTCCGCAGCCAATGGGTCTTCTTCTCACGCTTCATCGTCCGCCGCCTCCTTTCTCCTCAGGGAGCTGTCCTTCCCGCTGCGGAATTCCATCGCCAGCGCGCTGAGGAACCAGAGTCCGCAGGCGACGATCACCCCGGCGGCGCCGCCGATCACCATTTTTTTGGCGGAGGCCCGAAGGAAGTTGTCTGTCCGGCCCTGGGCCACCGTATGCGCCGCATATTCGGTGAAAAACGTGCTCTCGTGGATCTCCTCGAACTGCTCCCGGATCTGGTTGTAGATTCTCCGGCACACGGCGAGGGCGCCTTCAAGCTCCTTCGCGGCCTTCTCATACTCGGACGAGCCCTGGCCGGCATTCCCCGCGGCGGACAGGCTGTCCAGCTTGTACTGCAGGTCGGCGATCTTGATCTCCAGCCTGGCGACCTTTCCGTAATTGTCCGCCTGCTCCATGATCAGCCGATTGTAGTAATCGGTGGTGGTCTTGGTGGCCCGGGCGGTATCGCTCTCCTGCATGGAGACGAAAATCTCGTCGTTCTTATAGTTGTCCAGGATGCTCTGCAGCGTCTCGATGTTTTTGTTGAGGGCGTCCAGCGCGTTCTGGGCGCTGCGCAGCTGATAGCGGTAATTGGTGATCATGGATTCCCGATCCCGGACGATGCTGTTGGTGGAGACATAGGAATAAAGATAGTTCACATTGACGTTCCGTATCGTGTCCAGCATCTCCATCAGGTTGTTCAGGCTCATGCCGGTACGCCAGGAGCGATAGCTCTTGATCGCGGTCGGCTGGTCCTCGCAGAAATCGTACAGATCCTGCGTCGCCATGCGCAGAAGGTCCAGGCTCTCCAGGATATCCTGCATATCGAGATCGATGGCCGCGAACTCGTCGTCCGGGAACCGCATGTCGGCATAAGCGGCGACCAGGCTGTCATTGTAAGCGGTAAGGATCCGGTCCAGCACCAAACGCAGCTCCTTGTCCGTCAGGTCATACGTCCGGCGGGAATTCTCGCCGGCAAAATGGTTGGTCAGGGAGACCACAAACTGGTTGACGTAGGTCAGTCGGATGTTCTGGACCTCCGAATAAGCGCCGGAATTTTTGTCGCTGATCATGCGGGAGGCGACCTCCTGCTGCCGGCGGCTGTCCTCCGTCAGGATCCGATCGATCTTGATATTGTTCCGCAGACTCGCCAGGGAGACCGGCTCGGAAAGCTCCAGCCCGTCCAGGGCGGCCTGAAGGACGTTGGAGGCGGTGACCTGGCTCAGGTCCAGCGTCTCGCCGTCCGGCGCGGTCAGATCGTCCACCGGCGTCCGGGAAATGACCTGGCCGGCGGAGCCGCGCCGCACCACGTCGTATCTGAGCGTTACCACGGAGGAGACCGTGAGCGGCTTTCCGCTCAGCTGGTACAGGAGCAGCGGCGCGCAGACGCCCGCCGCAAAGCACAGCAGGATCACCCAGGCGAAGACCCGAAACCTCCGCCCCATATTGCGGAATACGCGGATCAGGTCGATCTCCGCCTCCCCTTCGTCCCGAGGCCGGTTGACCACCACCTCGATCCGGGATTCCCTGTTTTTGGACAGGACCAGATCCTCCTGCCGCCCGTTAGTTTCATGATTGTCCAATAGATTCCCTCCAATCCTGCCCTCGCGGCAGAGCGGTATGCGGAATAAATCAATATATTGTAGCACAGAAGCCGCGGAAAATCAACTGCTTGCGGCTGCCGCAGGATCGTCCGGCTTTCCGGGTCTTATGCCCGGAACTCAGACGCCGCGCAGTCCAGGGCCGCCCGGATGGTCTGATCCATATCCAGATAGCGGTAGAGCCCCAGGCGTCCGCCGAAAATCACCTCCGGCCGGGACGCCGCCAGCTTCCGGTATTCCCCGTAAAGAGCGCCGTTGCGGTCGTCGTTCAGGGGATAGAAGGGCTCCTTCTCCGGGGACCAGGGCTCGGGATATTCCCGGGTGATCACCGTTTTCGGCTGATTGCCGAAGCTGAAGTGCTTGTGCTCGATGATGCGGGTGTAGGGCACCGAGCGCTCCGTATAGTTTACCACGGCGTTGCCCTGATAATTATCCGTATCCAGCACCTCCGTCTCGAAGCGCAGGCTTCGATACGCAAGTCGGCCCAGGCTGTAATCAAAAAACGCGTCGACAGGGCCCGTCCATACCGTTTTTTCCGCCAGGGCGCCCAGCGCCGGCGTATAAGCCGTGCCCAGCTGCACCTCGACGCCCGCCAGCAGCCTTTCGGCCAGGGCGTCGTAGCCCTCCTCCGGGATCCCCTGCCAGAGATCGGAAAAATAGTTGTTGTCATATGTGAAGCGCAGGGGCAGCCTTCGGATCAGGAATGCGGGCAGTTCCGTGCAGGCCTTCCCCCACTGCTTCTCCGTGTACCCCTTCACCAGCTTCTCGTAGATATCTCTGCCCACCAGCTTCAGAGCCTGCTCCTCCAGGTTGCGCGGTTCCAGATCCGCATAATCCGCCCTCTGCCGCGCCAGCTGCGCCCGGGCCTCCGCCGGCGTCCGCACGCCCCAGAGGCGGGAAAAGGTGTTCATGTTGAAGGGCAGATTATACAGCTCGTCCCGATAGACGGCGATGGGGCTGTTCACAAAACGGTTGAAGGATACGAAGCGGTTGACAAAATTCCACACCTCCCGGTCGGAGGTGTGGAAAATATGCGCTCCGTAGCAGTGGACGGGGATCCCCTCCACCAGCTCCGTATGGGCGTTCCCAGCCAGATGCCCCCGCCGGTCGATCACCAGGCAGCGCTTTCCTGCGACGGCCGCCTCATGGGCAAAGACCGCGCCGAATAGCCCTGCGCCGACGATGAGATAATCGTACTTTTTCCGCAATTCAGGCACCCTCCGTCCGTTTCCGGAAATGTCTCATGATCAGATACACGATCAGCAGCCCCGCCAGTGCACCCAGGCAGTCGATCAGCCAGTCGGTGACCCGCCCGTCCCGGCCGGGCACCAGGAGCTGATGCAGCTCGTCGCCGGCGGCGTAGAGGGCGGTGAAGGCGCCGCCCAGCAGATACGCCGGGCGGACCCGATAGGCGTGGAGCAGGCCGGCGGCCCACACGCACAGCGAGGTGAATTCCAGGAAATGCGCTCCCTTCCGGACGATCAACTGGAACCACCAGTAGACCTTCTCGTCCCCCGCGGTCTCCGGATGGAGCGTGTCATAGACCTCCTTCGGCTTCGCCAGCACGGCGTCGGAGGTCGCGGTGGATTCCGCCGCCGTCTTTGAAGACAGCGCGAAAATCGCCGCCATGTTCAGCAGCAGGAGCGCCCACAGCAGGAGCCGGAACCACCGGGGACCCGGCCTTCGGTCCGTCTTGCCGACGGGATGCTCCGAAACAGTCTGTTTCATATCACTTATCACTTTGCCGTCCGATCATCAAGCTTCCTTCCCGCGGAGCCGACCGCGCAGCGCGGCGGTCATCTCCGTCAGCACCGGATCCTTCAGAGCCAGCAGCACACCGTAGACAGTCCCGAAATAGAGGACCGCGCCGAGCAGCATTTTCCCAAGCGCCGGCAGCGATACCAGCCGGATCAGAAGCAGCTCCGCGCAGGCGGCCAGGGTGATGACCGCGATCCGCAGAGCCGACCGTCCGTCGGCCAGGCGCACTCCCAGCCTCCGGACCTCCGCACACTGCACCGCCAGCACGGCGGCCTCCGCGATCAGGGTGCCCAGGGCCGCGCCGGCGGCGCCGAGCGGCGGGATCAGCAGCAGATCGGCGATCAGGTCCACCACGGCGCCGACGACGGTGGAGCGCATCACGACCTTCTCTTTGCCCATGGGGGTCAGCAGCTGGATCCCCGTGGTGTTGGAGCAGCCCACCAGGAGGACGGTGGGCGTCAGGAGCCGGAGGCTCCAGAGAGTAGCCTCGGAAACGCCGCCGTAAAGGACGGTCAGGCAGCTTTCCCCCAGCAGCAGGAAAAAGGCCGTCAGGGGCAGGGTGACGAGGAAGACGAGGCTCCCGCTCCGCAGGATACCCCGGCGGAATCTCTCCTCCTGCTTCGTGCTCAGATAGTATGAAAAGCGGGGAAGCAGGACGCCGCAGAGGCTGGCAATGATCATCACCAGGACCGCGCGGATCTTGGCGGCCGCGTCATAGGCCCCCACGGCGGCGTCGTCTTTCAGGAAGCCCAGCAGCACCGAATCCAGGCCGGTATAGATCGTGACCGCCGCAGACTGGAGGAAGAACACGGAGGAGGCGCGAAAATGCCGCAGGGGACGGAGCTTTTTTGCGCTGCCCCGAAGCTGCTTCCCGGCCCCCAGCAGATTCCACAGATAGCCCAGGACGGCGGCTCCCGACGTGAAGAGCACATAAAGCCGGTAGTCCTCCACCCGACGGACGAAGAGCAGGATCAGCACCACGGCAGCCAGCTTTGACACGAACGACCGCAGTGCGAGAAATGCATAGCGCTCCTCGGCGGCGAACAGCCACTCCGTATCCAGAGCGTGCAGCAGGAGCTGCCCTCCCTGAATGAGGAACAGCACCCGGTTCTCCCAAAGCCGGGGAACTGCGATCACGGCGGCCAGGAGCAGGAGCTCCGACACCAGCGACATCAGAAGCTGCAGGCACAGGAGCTCCCGGGCCGTCTGCCGGAGGGCGGCCGGATCGTCCCGCACCCGGGCGCACTCCCGGATCCCATAGGTGGAGACGCCCATGCCGGCCAAGAGCAGGAAGAAGCTGCCGATGGAGGCGGCAAACGCGGCCCTTCCCATCCCGGCTTCCCCGATCATCCGGAAGGCAAAGGGGTAGCTGACGGCGGCACAGAGGATCCCCGAGAGCCTCAGGAGGAAATTCATCGCGAAATTAAAGGGGACGGAAGCCTGTTTTGCCTTGCCCATAGCCCTTTTATCCCTTCATGAATCGGCTTTTCAGCCGAAGGTAAGCGGGAAGGGAGATGCCCAGCCGATTTGCAAGACCCAGGATCCGGGCCTTTCGCCGGACGCCGTTCCAAAGCCCGGGGGCGTTGTTCCGAATGAAGTCCCGCCAGGCGGCGGCCCGGGCGCGGCCCGCCTTCCGATCCTCCACATAGATGTCCAACGTGGTGAAATGGTCGCCCACGCCCCGGAGGATCCGCTCCCGGCAATAGGACAGGGCGGCGTTTTCCGGTTCTTCCCGGCAGCATCGCTCGTACGCCGCCAGGATGTCCTTCAGGTTCTGCTCCCGGTGGTCCAGATATCTGGCCCGGTTCTTGGGCGAGGTGCTCTGCTCCGGGTTCGCCACCTGGTAACGGTAGACGTCGTAGGGATAGTAGATCACGCTCCGGGCTTTCATGTAGGGCAGGATCATATACTGCTCATCCACGAAGAAGCGCTGATCCGGCATTTCGAAGCCGCACTCCCGCAGCAGGCCGGTGCGGTACGTGGTGTTGTGGATGCTGGGAAGCGTGACCGCAGGCCAGCGGAAATCCGTCAGCAGCACGCCGTACGGCGCGCCCTTGTCGCCGGCACGGACGGGCGTCTCCGCGCCGCTGCTCATGTCCACTACCCGGTAATCCGTCAGCACGGCGTCCGCATCGCAGGTCTCCAGCGTATCCGTCAGCCGGACCAGCTCGCCGGTATCCACCCAGTCGTCCGCGTCGATGATGCGGAAATACTTTCCCCCGGCCGACGCCAGGGCAGCGTTGATGGAGGAGCCGTAGCCGCGGCTGTCCCGATCCATGAGCCGGAAGATCTCCGGCCGGGCGGACACGGCCTTTTCAATGATGGCCTTGGAGCCGTCCTCGGAAGCGTTGTTCAGACAGAGGACCTCTATGCGGCCCGCCAGCCGCGGATCGTCATAGGTCGCCAGATTCTTCTCCAGACACCATTCCATATTGAAGATGGGAACAGCGATCGTCAGAATACACATGCTCGATTCCTTTCAGCGATCCCGGTAATACGCGCGTTTTACGCGTTCCAGCGTCTTCTTCGGCACCAGCCCCACCGCCAACGGCTTCAGCGCATAGGGGATTGCCCGGGGCATGAGTCCCATACGGGAAAAGCCCCGCCACTTTACCAGACACTCATTCAGCCTGTATCGGTACTTTCTTTTCCGGTAGGTTTCCTCATCCAGGCGGATATAGTAAAGCGGCTCGTTCAGGTTCTCCCCCCGGAAGCCGGCGGCCTGAAGGCGCATCAGCAGATCGTAATCCTCCGAACGGACTGCCCAGCTCCCCTCGTCATAGCGCCCCACGGCGTCCAGCGCTTCCCGCCGGAGCATCAGCGAGGCATGCACATAAGGAAGCGTCATCAGGAAGTCCTTCGCATCCGGCCGGTGCACGAACCAGTAGTCCTCCTCGAGATCTCCGGGTTCTCTGCGGAAAAAGCGCCCCCGGGTGCCTGCGAAGGCCAGATCCGGACGCTCGTCCAGACAGGCCTTCAGGGTCTTCAGCCGGTCCGGATGGGAGAAATCATCCGCATCCATCAGCGCGATATAATCGCCCCTGGCTTCGGACAGGCAGCGGTTCCGTGCCGCCCCGGCCCGCAGGTTTCCGTCATTGTACAGGCAGGTGACACGCCCGTCCCGCGCCGCCCAGGCCTGCATGATCCCCCGGCTGCCGTCCGTAGAGGCGTCGTCGCAGACGTAAAGGTGCAGACACGCGTCCCGCTGCTCAAGGATCGAGCGTATCGCAGTATCCAGGTGGCGCGCGGCATTATAAACAGGCAGGATGACTGAGATCTCTTCCATTTTGCTCATCCGTTCTCGCATTTTCCTGTCTCCGTTCATCCTCTGACAGTAAAAGCGAACCATTCCGGCAGTCCGCCATACGGCAAAAGGCGAAAATGCCGTCTGCTCTTTCTTCCGCAAAACGGCTCTGATGCATAGATCATTATGTGATTTTAACATACGGAAGGAAAGAATTCAACCGGCAATCAGGTCCGCCACGCCTGCTCCGTCTGCAGGCGAACCGCCGGTGCGCGGCGTTTTCCGCAATCCTTCCGTCCGCGCCGTCAGGCCGATCCGCCGCAGGCAAAGCGCCCCCTGACAAGAGGATTCTCTTATCAGGAGGCGCATACTGCATCCATCCGGTCGATCAAGCAAAATGGCCTTTTTCGCCGATGACCCGGATGACCTCATCCACATATTTCTCGCAGATCTCGTTGCTTTCCGCCTCGACCATCACGCGGATCACCGGCTCGGTGCCGCTCTCGCGGACCAGGATCCTGCCCGTGTCGCCCAGCGCGTCGGCGACCTTCTTCACTGCCGCCTGCACGTCCGGATCGTTCTGCGCGTCGGGCTTGCTCTTGACCCGCACGTTTTTCAGCACCTGAGGGTAAAACACCACCGGAGCAGCCAGCTCGCTCATGGGCTTCCCCTTCGCCAGCATCACTTCCATCAGCTTCAGGCTGGTCAGGATCCCGTCGCCGGTGGTCTCGTACTTCAGGAAGATGGTATGACCGCTCTGCTCGCCGCCGATACGGTTCCCGGTCTTCACCATGTTCTCATAGACGTACTTGTCGCCAACCTTGGTCTTTTCATACTCGATGCCCACTTTGTCCAGCGCCTTGTACAGCCCGAAGTTGCTCATCACGGTGGTAACCACTTTGTTGTTCAGCAGCTTGCCGCGCTCCTTCATGTACAGACCGTAGATGTAGAGCGTGTGGTCG
>JAEEGL012075899.1_pt1 | contig 10662 bp, 8 predicted proteins | sample 9134231 | NCBI WGS metagenome assembly JAEEGL01 (sample SAMN16246548, study PRJNA631951) | gut metagenome | biome: gut microbiome; feature: rumen; material: fiber-attached | host: Bos | place: Iran: Karaj | collected 2018-10 | reverse complement strand
CTGCCGCAGCTCCCTAAAAATCTTGAAAACTCCCTTGAAAAAGTGCAGCAAACGTCATCAGCTTCTTTGACATGTTTAGTCTGGAATCTGTTGCAATCCTAAAAAAGACACCATTAACACCTTTGTACGTCTAAATCCCTCATTTTTACACAGTTTTAGACTAAACAAACCTTTACAACAGTCTAAAACTGTGTTGTGAGATAGATGACAATGCCAAGCCGAAGTCACAATGGATGATTTGTTTGAGAAAGTATAGCGGGCGTGCCGAATTAAATTTAAATCAACCCGTCCCAGTCATGCCAGCTTACGTACTGAATGCCGTTAATGGTGCAGGTAATGTCTCCAAGATGGTAAAAATCTAAAGTCAAGGGTGGTGAAAATCTAAAGTGGGGCATGATAAAAATCTAAAGTCTTAGGTTTTTAGAGCATGCCCCAGGCATTTTTTGAAAATCAGGTTTTACTTGGCATTTCCTTTTCCCAGGTTCATTATGGACTCAATCACAAGGTCGGTGTTTTCGCGTAGGGACTTGGCGGCATTTTCAACTTCATGTGTGCCGTCCTTCATCTGCGCAAGACTGTTGAGGAATACAGTGTTTCCTTCGCTCTGTTCCTGCATTGCATTTTTGACTTCAAGCTCCTGCTCCTTCACTTTGCCCGAGAGGTTTACAACCGAGTCAAACTCCTGCTGCACGTAGCCCGCCTTGCTGTATGCGTTGTCCACCATGGTCTTTATGTTTTTAAGGACCACCCCAATCTGCTTGACCTGCTTTCCAGAATCCTCCGCGAGCTTTCTGATTTCGTCCGCGACCACCGAGAATCCTGCGCCAAATTCTCCAGCGTGTGCCGCCTCGATTGCAGCGTTCATTGCAAGAAGGTTGGTCTGGCTTGCGATTGTCGCTATCACGCGGCTAAGTTCGACCAGCTGTGAAGACTCGTTTTCAATCTCGCCAACCAGCGATGCCACTTCCGAAAGTTTTTCGCGCCCTGTGCTTGTTGCCGTCTCAAGTTCATTTACGATTGCAAAATTCTTTTCGATGATTGAATTGATTGAAGAAATGTTTACAATCATTTCCTCGATTGCGGATGAGGAGTTTGTGACGTTCTTTGTCATTTTGTCCGTCACGGAATTGAGCGAAGAGACATTTTCCTTTGTGGTGTTCAAAAGGTTCACGCTTTCCTGCGTTATGTTTTTGATTGTCGCAAGAAGTTCCTCGCTGTGGTCCTCGTGGGCCTTTTTGAGAACATAGTGGTGGCAGTTTTCCGGCTTGTTCTTTTTGTTGAAGATTGCGACCGCCATCTGTTCGCACGAAACATATCCGCAGGAGCCGCAGTCGTACATGTCGGACTTTGAGTGTTTCCCCATCAGATTGAAAATATCTCTCAGCTCCGATGTGTTTGGCATTTTTATAAGGTTTTTGAACACGGAGCTTCTGTCGGTGTAAGTCCTTGTGTAGATTCCGTCCAGCCAGTATTCGTCAATTTTTTTTGTTGAGCTTTTTTAGCGCACCTTTTTTCTGACCTTCGTTGGCTGTGTTCCATTTTTCCTTGCGTTCCTGAGTGCGTTTTTCGACATAGCTTTCAAGTTCGTCAAGGGACATGTTGTGGTTTGTCGTTCCACCTCCACGGTTGCATCCCTTGTCGCAGTTCAGGCAGTCCACAAGACAGTAGTAGGGTTTCTTTCCCTGCTTTAGCGAGTCGTCAAGGTTTTCCAGATAATCAAAGACCGCGGGCTGTCCCTCAATTTTTCTTGTGTGCGCTCCAATGCCCGGAACAAATCTTTCGGCTGTGCGCATGAGTCCGCCTGGAGTGGAGTAGAGTGTTCCGCTTTCCGCAAGTGGATTGTCGTAATCGGTCTGTGGAAATTTCCTCAAGTCAATTTTGTTTTCATCAAAATATGTTTGCAGATTTTTCATCGTGACGTTGAAATCGCCGCGACCGTTTTCGTCAAACTCACGTCTCTTGGCAAAGCATGGAGAGATTATCGCAATCTTGTGGTTCGCGTATTGAGGATAGAAATGCCGTATCATCTCGACAGTGTGGGCCATGGGGCTGTCGCTTTTTGCAAGATACTTTATGAGGTTCGGCCTGTAGATTTCAATAAACGAAACAAGTGCGGGGCATGGCTGTGAAATCATCAGTTCCGGGTTTTCTTTTTTCATCTGCTCCACATAGGATTTTGTCGTAAGCTCGGCACCGAATGAAACATCAAACACAGCGTCAACGCCAACAGATTTCAGCCATCCGTTAAGCTCCAGATCCATTCCACGGAAATTGACCGCAACGGCAGGGGCCACAACGGCAACAATTGGTGTGTGCTTTTTAAGTTCGGAAATAAAGGTCGTGGTGTCGTCAATGCCAGTTCTGGCTCCGTGTGTACATGCCTCAATGCAGGAGCCGCATCCAATGCATAAATCCTTGTTGAGTGTTACATAGTCGCCCGACCCATCGTTGCAAAGTTTTACTGGACACACGGAAATGCAGCGGTGGCAGTTTACGCATTTATCCTTGTCCACATTGATTACGGCGCTGAGATTCAAACTCGTATCAACCATGATTTTCTCCCGGAATTCATAATCAATACTTTTTGGATTTGTTTATTCTATAAATAATATTCTATTGTTTTCAAGACAGATTAAAAATAAAACACTTTTTTATATTTGACCATTTTTATCGCCGGTTCAAGCCTTTTTCTGCCCAATGTTGATATTGACACTGGCATTTTTGCGGATTATGCTGATTTTATGAAGAAGATTTTTTTTATTCCACTTTTGATTTTGCTTGCATTTTCGCCGGTTTTTTCACAAGGCTCCGTGCATGGAATGAAAGTTTCCGCTCCAAACGGCGCACCGGCAATCTGCGTAGCCTCCATCGCTGAAAAAAATCCTGACGATTTTACATTTGTCACACCGGAAACAATCTCGGCATGTTTTGCAAATGCAAGGGACGATTTCATAATTGCGCCTGTGAACGCCGGAGCAAAAATCTACCGCAGCGGAAAATCTTCCTATAAACTTGCGGCGGTCGTTACCTGGGGAAACCTCTACTTTGCGTCGCAGCGAAAAAATTTTACTCTTGCGGACATAAAAAAATATGGCGTGACACTTTTTGGCGAGAACACAATCAACGCGTCGGTTGCGCTTTTTGCCCTTGAAAAAAATGGAGCCGCCCCAAAAAAAGTTGAATATCTTGCAGGAGCGTCAAACACACAGGCCCTTCTTCTTTCCGATAAAAATGCGATTGTCCTTACGGCGGAACCAGCTCTTTCTGCCGCGAAAATGAAAAACCCGCAAATCAAATCATTTTCACTGAACGAGCTTTTCAAAAATGCGACAGGGTTTGACGGATATGCGCAGGCCGGTCTTTTTGTGAAAGTCGAGACAGCAAAAAATCATCCGGATGAGGTCAGGGCTTTTATTGATGAGGTGAAAAAATCTTGCGGACTTTGCAAAACAGATGTTGCTTTGGTGGCAAAGATTTGTGCCGAACTACAGATTCTCCCGAACGCAAAGGTTGCGGAAAAGGCAATCCCGTCATGCGCGGTCCGTTTTGTTTCCGCACTGGATGCAAAAAAAATGGTGGAGTCCACCGCGAAAATAGATTTGAAACAATTCGGCGGCTCCATCCCGGAAAATGATTTTTATTTTTCATTTTGATTTTTGCTTTTGATTTTTTGAATGGAACAGATTTCTAAAAACAGCAGAATAAAAAGCATCGCGACGTTCGTTCTGGGAATGGTCCTTATATGCGTTGTGTTCGAGCTGCTTGGAAAAATAAAGGGAAATCCTCTTGTGTTTCCCGGTGGCGGCGAGGTTTTGAAAACTTTTTTCCGCCTGATGGGGGAAGCCCGGACGTACAGGCTCATCCTTACAACTCTGGTCCATCTTTTTGTTTCGCTTTTGATTTCCTTTTCCATTGGCATTGCCGTTGGTGTCGCGGAAGGGCTTTGTAATTTTCTGCACAAACTTCTGTACCCGCTTATGACTCTCCTCCGCTCAATCCCCATGATTGTTCTTGTCGTGATAACAATGGTGCTTGCGAGCTACAGCAAGGTTCCCTACATTGTGTGTGCGCTCGTGCTTGTTCCGTTTATCAGCGAGGCCGTGTGCGAGGGGTGCAGGAACATCGACCGGGACCTTGTTGATGTGTACAGGATGAACGGAAGTTTTTCCATGCGGATTTTGTTCAGCGTGTACATTCCGCTTGTGTCTGGCTATCTGAAGCAGTCCTTCGTAAATGCGACGGGAATTGGAATCAAAATAATCGTGACGACCGAATATCTTGTGCAGACAAAGGACTCCCTGGGCAAAGCAATTTTTACGAGCGGATATTTCAACGAGTACCAGGAAATCTATGCCTACGCGCTGATTATGATTCTGCTTGTGCTTCTGTTCACGGAGCTTCCACTGGGCATAATCAGATTGGCCAAAAAAAATCAAAAAAAATAGAACCACCTTTTCGGGTAGTGACTTTTTTGACGGACGGAATTAAAGTGTGTAAAACAAACCAAAGGGCTTCCCGAAAAATCGGTCGCTCACAAAAAGATAGGAGAATACAAAATGGCGAACCTGTTTGAAAACAACACGTTGATTGTGAACCAGAAGTTTACGGTAATCGCAAACCAGTACCAGATTCAGGATGAGAATGGAAACGAAATTGGATTCGTGCAGGAGAACATGTCCACAGGAAAAAAGGCTCTGTCTCTGCTCGTCTCAAAAAAGGTAATGCCATTCAACCTCAGCATTCTTGATTCAGAGAAAAATGTTCTTGCGACAATTTCTCGCGGAGTCACGCTTTTTCTTTCAAAGACCTCAATCAAAAATGCCAACGGCGAGGAGATTGCAAAAATCAACCAGAAGTTCACGATGCTCAAGCCAAAGTTTGAAATCATGGATACGCAGGACCAGCTGATTGCTACAATCCAGGGCGACTGGAAGGCTTGGGAATTTTCTATCAAATCACCGGACGGAACGGAGATTGGAACTGTCTCAAAAAAATGGGGCGGCGCGCTCAAAGAGATTTTCACGGACAGCGACAAATATGTTGTGAACATCACCGGCGACATCAGCGAGAACAATAGGATTGCCATCGTCTCGACAGCTGTTGTTGTTGACATGATTCTGAAGGAAAACAACTAGACCAACCTTTGACCTTTAACAATTCTTGGTATATAATGAAGGAATCCCTGTTTTTTGCAGGGACCTTCATTTTTTTTAGAGACAGAGGCATTTTATGGCAATGGTGATTTTGACACTGAACTGCGGCTCATCTTCCGCCAAGTATCAGGTTTACGATTGGGATAACAAAGAAGTTATGGCAAACGGTGTGGTCGAGAGAATCGGAATTGACGGTTCATGCATCACGCACAAGGCGAAGGGAAAGAAAACTGAAATCGAATCTCCATGCCCGACCCACAAGGAAGCGATTGAGCTTATCATAAAGGAGATTACGGATCCCGAGGTCGGAGTGATTAAATCAATGGACGAAATCGGAGCTGTAGGACATCGCGTTCTCCATGGCGGCGAAAAGTTTACGAAATCAGTTTTGATTACGCCCGAGGTTCTTGACGGATTCCGCGACGTTATTGATTTGGGACCGCTCCACATGCCTGCGAACATCATGGGAATCGAGGCCGCGCAGAAAGTTATGCCGAACATTCCACATGCCGCAATCATGGACACTGCCTGGCACCAGACCATGCCGGAGGAAACTTTCCAGTACGCAATCCCACGCGAGTGGTATGAAAAATATGCCGCCAGACGCTATGGTTTCCACGGAACTTCTTTCCTTTATACAGCAAAACGTGCTGCGGTTCTTTTGCACAAGGACCCGAAGGACACTAACCTCATAATCTGCCACATCGGAAACGGCTCATCAATGTGCGCTGTGAAAAACGGTGTGTGCTATGACACTTCAATGGGAATCACTCCGCTCGAAGGTCTTGTCATGGGAACACGCTCAGGAGATTTGGACCCGGCGCTTCCTTTCTACATCATGCGCAAAACCGGAATGTCTGCCGACGAGATGGACAAGGCCTTGAACAAAAAATGCGGATGCCTTGGAATCACCGGAAGATTCTCCGACAGACGCGACATTGAAATTGAAGCCGCAAAGGGTGACAAGCTCTGCCAGCTTTCTATTGAAATGGAAGCACTCAGAATCAAGAAGTACATCGGTCAGTACATGGCGGAACTTGGTCATGTGGATGCAATCGTCTGGACAGCCGGTGTTGGAGAGCGCGGACCGATTACAAGAAGCAAGGCATGTTCAGGTCTTGAGAACTATGGAATCAAAATCGACGCGCAGAAAAACGAATGGTCATTCACCGGAAACGCCGAGACATGCATTTCAGCCGACGATTCAAAGACAAAGATTTTCGTAATCCCGACGGACGAGGAGCTTGTAATGACAGAAGATGCCTACGCTCTGATGAAGGGAACCTACGACGTTCATACCAATTTCAAGTATTCATTCCAGGATCCGGCCTACGTCAACAAGGCACGCGAGGATGGTCTGAAAAAGGATTTGGAAAAACGTCCGAACCTTGCAAAAGTTGTCGTGCGTCCGTAGATTTTTTAATGCCGCCATGCTGATTCGGTGTGGCGGTTGATTTCCATAATGAAAAAATTATTCCTGCTGATTTTTCCGCTCCTCTTGATTTCGGGATGCACAAAAAAAATGGAGTCTCCTTTTTCGGCTCAGTTTTTGGGTACGGCATGTTTTGTGAATGCTTTTGAACAGGGAAGCTCCAGTCTGTATTCAAAAATTTCCAAACGTCTCTATGAAATTGATTTTCGTTTCAACGTGAATAATTCCGAATCTGATTTAAGCAAAGTCAATGTGGCGGCAGGGGAAAAATCTGTTCCCGTCCATGATGATGTTGCTTTCGTTCTTGAAACGGCTTTGTCGTTCGCAAAAAAAACGGAAGGCATTTTTGACCCAAGCATCGGGCCGCTCGTAAAGCTGTGGGGAATCAATACGGACCACGAAAAAGTTCCGTCGCAATCAGAAATTGATGAAGCACTTGCGCTTGTTGATTACAAATCGGTCGAAATTACGGAGGACGGAAATCAAAAAAAAGTCTTCCTCAAAAAAAAGGGAATGTCGCTGGACCTTGGTGGAATTGCAAAAGGATATGCCGCAGACGAGATTGCAAAAATCCTGTCCGAAGAAAAAATAGACTGCGCGATAATCGATTTGGGCGGAAACATCTACCTGTGGGGAAAAAAGAAAAACGGTGCGCTTTGGAATGTGGGAATAAAAAATCCGTTTGACGAAAAAGGTTCCCCCGCGCTTTTTTTGTCATGCGGAGAAAATCTTTCGGTGGTGACAAGCGGAATCTACGAGCGCAATTTTGTTCAGGACGGAAAGCTCTACCACCACATACTGAATCCAAAGACAGGATTTCCCGGAAACGACAGCTACAAAAGTGTCACGATAATCTCCGGCTCATCAATGGAAGCCGACGCATTGAGCACATCAGCATTTTTGCTCGGACCGGAAAAATATTTTTCATTGTTTGACACACCGGCAATCTTCATTTCGGAAGACAGGACCGTGCTTTGCTCCGAATCGCTTGTTCAAAATCTGAAAGCGGATGAGGGATTTGTTTTGAAAGCAGAAGAGAAAATGCCCAATTAATTTTTTTCATCATAAAAAATAGGTCATAAAAAATAAGTCTTCATCATGCCTTTTCCCTTTACGTCGATTTCCGTGTTTTCGCTGTATTGGAAAAGACTTGCGGTCTGGGCCATTGTGGTTTCAGTCACATGGATTCTCATCGGAAGACCCGTGCTTTCCATTCTGCTTGCAACGTTTACCGTATCGCCCCAGATGTCGTAAATGAATTTTGTTTTTCCGATAACACCTGCGACAAGCGAACCTGAGTTTATTCCGAGCCTGATTTGAAGCTTTATGTTTGACGTTTCGTTAAAAGAGCGGACATCCTCCAAAAGTCCCCGGGCAAAAGAAATCATCCTTGCGGCTCCATCGTTTTCGCTCTCCTGTGTAAGACCTGTTGCCGCCATGTACGCATCCCCAATCGTCTTGATTTTTTCGATTCCCTCACGCTGCGCCCGTTCATCAAACATCGAAAACATTTTGTTGAGCATGGTGACGACTTCTTCCGCACTCAGTTCTCCGCTTATCTTCGTGAAGCCAACGATGTCGGTAAAAAGAACCGTGACATTCGGATACTGTTTTGCTATGGTGCTGTCGGGATGCGCCGTAAGCTCCTTTGCGATTTCTTTCGGAAGGATGTTCAAAAGCAGATTTTCAGAACGTTTTTTTTCCGCCTCAAGTTCCTTTGTGCGTTCCTTTACGGTGCTCTCAAGTTTTTTATTTTCCTCTTCAACGCGGATGAGTTTTCCTTCAAAAAGCATTATGGTCGTTGAAATGATGAAAACGCCACAAAGCAGTGCAAGGAGAATATCAAAAAAAATGTTTGTGAGCGGCTTTAAAATGCTCGAATAGCTGAAAACGATTTTCTGCGTAAGCGGCTCATAGTCGTGCGGCGTATACATGATGCATCCGAAACCAAGTGTCTTCGTCGGAGAGATTGTGTAAAAATCAACTCCGTGAATATTTTCGGCATCATCCTTGTGCGGCTTTTTGACATTCAAAGTTCCGTCCGAAAGCGTGAAAGTTTCGTTCCATGGTCCCGGATCTACGGAGCATCCATCGGGAACCTGAATTGAAAAGCTCCAGTCCGTGATGATTGTGCTTCCCATGTTGTTGAAAATCATTCCGTCGTACTGGGCACCTGTTCTTTCGGCATCTTTTTCATCAACCCAGTATTTTTCTGCATTCCGTGCAAAAGTTACGCACACCGATTTTGAGCTGTCGTTTTCCGAATACGGCTCTTCGATTGTCAAAGTTTTTTCCGGAAGAGCGATTCCTGTGATTGAGACGATTAAAAGGACGACAATTATTCCACCCAGGCTGATTGAAAGAGTCTGCCAGAAATGATTTTTTACGACCCTCTTTCGTTTTTCACTTGAATCAGATTCCGATTTATAGACTGGATTTATAATTGATTTTTTCCTTTCTGTCGAACAAAATTCCAGTTCCATCAACTTGATTGAAGAATAGAAAAGATGTAAGGCTCCAAATCCGAGCGAAATGTTTATCCATGGAAATTCGTAGAAAACAAGTATCAAAATCACGCCGACCAAAGGAAGCATAAAATAAAGCAAAAGCGAAACAAACACATTTGTTGCAAGTTTTTTTCTGTTTTGCAAAAGCATTGTAAACGTGATTAGCTCCGGCAAAAGTCCCGGCACAACGCTTAAAGGATAAAAAGTGTTTCTGTGGTAAATATTGTTTTCGTCAAAATAATAGAAAAAATCCGTGAACTGGCTTACGACCGTAAATGCAATGCCGACAAGACAGAAAAACAGAACGATGAAAAGCTGAACCGGAATGCCATTTTTTACTGAAGACTTTGGTTTTAGCAAAATTGAAAAATTCAAGCGCGCCTGCATTATGAATTCGCAGACATAAAAACAGAAAAAAAAAGAAATTGAAAAATTGCATACAAAGACAAAAAAATTGCTGCACGCACCATGTAGTAGCCGGCCGCACTTGTGTTTCCCCGATAAAAATATGCAAGGGCATCAAAAATGAGCAGAAAGCCGGTGAAGAACTCAATGAAAATAAGTGTGCGCCTGCCATTTTGTCTTAGCTTATGTCCTGACCATAAAAAAACTCCTACCTGAAAACAAAAGAAAGATAGAAAAACAAGCGATGAAATACTGATGGTTCTTGTCAAGTCAGTCATTGAAAAATTCTCCTAAAATCTTTTGGGAATACTGAACAATCCGAATGCGGACGATATGTCAAGTTCGCGCATTCTGTTTAAACATGATACATACCATTATACCAGCAAAACAGGAAATTTAAAGAAAAAAAATATGTAACGAATGTAAGGTAACTTGTAAAGAAAATCCTTTTGACATTTCCGGATCTCAGCATGAAAAGCAAAGTGTCTATGCGGAACGGATTATGGTTAGTTAAAAATGTCGAGTCCAACAAAATTAGTTTAGAACAGGCTCCCAGCGTGTGTCCGTCCCGAAAAAAGGCTCGTTTGAAGCTTCGCTACGAATACCGCGCTTCGACTGATGTAAAAAAATGTTAGACTCGACACATTCACAAAAGATGCCGTTCCGCACATTCATTTAAGATTTGCTGAGTCCCTGAAAACATTTGTTTGGAGGGGGCCCGATTTGCATGAGCGAACAACACATTTCTATAAAAACATTGGTCTGCATGAACAACGACCATCCCCTAAAAAATAGTAGGGCTTCGGCATGACAAAAAACAATGAACTTATGCAACACAGGAGTGGGACGTAGGCAAGAATTAAGGAGGGACCCTTTAGGGAGGTTTACTTGATTCTTGCCGTCAACTGGGACCCGCTCATGTGTTGCATTTATCTATAGTTTTCATGCCGAAGACCTTTGTTTGACATTTGTTCCGAAATCTGTTAGACTCCATCCAATTTTAGATTTTACGTTTGCGATGAATGGCAAAGACCACATCACCAAGTATATCAACCCCCAAAATTTTTTTAATTGCCGTGCGGATTTCCATACGGCGGGAGTAGTTATGAACAAATACGTGAAAAGGTATTTGGTGGATGCGATGGGCGGAATGGCGCAGGGTCTT
>JAEEGL011032836.1_pt1 | contig 10662 bp, 10 predicted proteins | sample 9134231 | NCBI WGS metagenome assembly JAEEGL01 (sample SAMN16246548, study PRJNA631951) | gut metagenome | biome: gut microbiome; feature: rumen; material: fiber-attached | host: Bos | place: Iran: Karaj | collected 2018-10 | reverse complement strand
GCTTCATCAAGAAAGACACTTAGATACTGGGAAACATCCATAACCTATTTACCTCCATAAGAAAAGTTAAAGTCCAAAAGTATTGACGCACATTCGCATACTTTTGAATGTAATATCGGCTTTTCGAATGGAGGAATTTATTTAAAAATCATAAAAGAAAAGTTAAAAAGTAATGAAATCCCTCAATTCACACCGACATTTAAAATGATTTCCTGGGCCACATTCTCAAGTTTAACAACCTGATCAACAAGTCCAGCTGTTGCTACTGCTTTGGGCATTCCATACACGGTACAGGTACTCTCCTCCTGCCCGATAACATGTACTTTTTTCTTTGTTTTTAAATTCTTGATTCCTTCAGTTCCATCGGCCCCCATACCGGTAAGAACCACACAACATATTTCATCATAATCTGAATCCATCAAAGATTCATACATAAAGTTTGCACAAGGTCTGACACCTTCTCTTGTAGGTCCGTCCATGTAATGAATGGTACTCTTGCCACCACTCTTAACAATGTGCATATGCTTGCCGCCTCTGGAGATATATACTGTTCCGGGCTTTAATACATCGCCCTCAGCAGCCTCCTTAACTGTAACTTCACTAAGAGAATCAAGTCTCTCAGCAAGAGAAGCTGTGAAGCCTTCCGGCATATGCTGAACAAGAACTACCGGTGTCTTAAGATTCTTAGGAAGCTTTGGAATTACAGACTGAAGCGCTCTTGGGCCGCCTGTTGAACTGGCTATCGCAACAATTCGGTTGCCTGTTATCTTGCTTGCAGACTTGCTTGCAAGTTCAACAACCTTTCTGGATTCCTTAGCTTCTTCAAAAGAGAAGGTCTTAGGCGCTATTGGCGCTCTTGATTCTGCAACAGCTGCAAGAGTGTTAATAAACAGCTTTGCAAAATCCTCTCCTCTACACTCAGATGCTCTGTCAGGTTTATGGACAAAGTCCAAAGCTCCGAGATCGAGGGCGTCCATGGTAACCTTCGCACCTTCTTTTGTGTCGGTGCTGGCCATCATGATCTTAGCTCTGATCTTCAGCTTATTCATCTCCTTAAGCATCGTGATACCGTCCATTCTAGGCATGTTGATATCGAGAACAACAGCATCATAAGTGTTCTTTTTGAGGAGCTCCAAGCCTTCAATTCCATCCTTGGCCTTGTCAACCACTTGGAATCTTGAATCTGAATTAATAATATCACTGAGTACGGTTCTCATAAGTGCAGAGTCATCAATAATTAGAATTTTTTTCATAATTAAGTTTGCTTCTTTCTTATTTTTCGTTCCTCTTCAAAGATAAAATGTATAATATCTTCTCTTGAGGTCTCATCAATGTAAATGTACTGGATTCTATGTTCAAAGAGTCCCGGCCTGCTTTCTATCTCCTGAACTTTAAGAACATTACAGATCATTTCGTACTCTTTTTCTGTATTACCCGGAAGCTTATAGGAACAGTAGATCATATTCCCTTCTTCGTAATGAAAATTAGCTACGAATCTCAAGCCTCCACCGCTGATGTCCACGACTACGCTTCTCTGAAGAGCATCATTGTTTGCCAGATACGGTCTGTTCATCTCATGAGCTTTTACTTCTTCTGCGGAGCAAAGCCTTGATTTAAGCTCAAGCGCACAGCTGAACCTATAGTACTCTCTTCGCTGAAGCTTCTGTAGCTGACTGGTAAGATCAAGCACCAGTATGTACATGTTATCACTTCGGTACCTGTCAACAATTCTGCAATAACACTGAAATAAACCTTTAGTACTGTAAAAACACAGATTATACTCACCATCAACCGGAAGCAGTACCAGCCTTCCCTTCTCAGAGGGCATTAGCACTTCTATCCTGTCATCAGATGTTATATCCATGACTTTACTCATATATATTTGTTTGTTCCTGGCGTCTTTGTCCATCCAGACCTTACCGGTCGCTTTTAGTTCAACTCGATTGCCAGGTGCAATGTAGTCAGCCAACATACTTTTGTTCTATTCTCCATTCTTTTAGTAGTTTGGAAAATTCTATATCGCCCTTATGGGTTAATAACAGCTCCACTTGACGGATGGGAACTGCTAAGCTTTCTGCCAGTGATAATGTGGGAAAAGAATCCCGCCATTCCTCTTTGTTTGATTTCCATTGCCTCACCGGGATTCATAAGTATGTTTGCGATACTTTCAAATGCCTTAACCGATTTGGCATTGGGATACTGCAAAGACACCGGTGACTGCTGCATAACGCTTCTGGCAAGCATCTGATCCTGAGGTATAGCACCGAGATATGTAAGCGGAAGCTTTAAATATCTTGCAACGACAGCGTTCAATTTGTTAAAGAGCTGTTGTCCTTCATCATCAGATGAAACTCTGTTAGAAACAACCTTTACCTTTGTGTTCTCCCTGGAAAATCTCGGAGTCTGATTAAGAGCCTTAAGTAATGAGTAAGAATCGGTTATTGAAGTTGGCTCCGGTGTTGTAACAAGAATAATTTCACCACTTGCCACAAGAAATTCTGTAACGGCACTGGAAATACCTGCGCCGGTATCTACTATTATTATATCAGCAATTGCGTCCAATTCGGCAAGATTTACAATAATATATACGAGATAGTCACGGCTTAGGTTATACATTCCTGAAATACCGGAACCACCTGAGATAAAGCCAATACCTTCAGGTCCCCAAGTTATGATATCTTTAATATTCTTGCCCTGATATATAAGATCACAGAGGTTGTGTTTAGGAACTGTTCCAAACATTATCTCAATATTGGCAAGTCCAAAATCGGCATCGAGAATAATAACTCTTTTCCCCATCTTCTTGAATTGAACTGCCAGATTTATTGCCACATTAGATTTACCAACGCCTCCCTTACCACTTGTTACTGTGATAATCCTGGCCAACGGCCTCTGAGGCATATTGGAATTCTTAATTATATTTCTAAGCTGCGTAGCCTGATCCATAAAACATTCACCCAACTTTTTTAACTTTTTCCACCCAAAAGGTTTTTGACGATACGCTGTGCATCAAATACAGCAATATCATCGGGAACGTTCTGACCGTTTGTGATATATGCGATAGGTGCCCCTGTGTGCATTCTGACGTTGTAGAGATTTCCCTTTGCTCCGGTCTCATCCATCTTTGTAAAGATGAGCTTATATGCCACAAGTTCAGAATATGAATCAGCAATATCAATAAGGTCTCTGTATTTAGTGGTTGCAGAAAGGACAAGGAAATTCTCACAATCCATGCAATCTTCAAGCGTTCTGATGTAATTCTCTATATCCTGCTTGAGTTCATCATTGTGCTGAGAATGTCCGGCAGTATCAACCATGATATAATCATAATCTTTAAAATCTTCAGCTGCCTGTCGCATCTCCTCTACAGAATAAATAACTCTGAAAGGAATCTCCAATATTGATGCATAGGTACGAAGCTGTTCAGCGGCTGCAATTCTGTAGGTATCTACAGTTATGAGTGCCACCTTTTTCTTCAGTGTTACCGAGAGCTCAGAAGCTATCTTGGCAATTGTTGTTGTCTTACCAACTCCTGTCGGTCCAATGAAAATCTCAGCCCTTGGTCCGTTGTTCTCAGCCGGATCTATCGGCTCTGATTTGCCGAACTTAAGCACCATCTTCTGGTAAACATTTGCAAGAGCAAAATCGAAAGGCATTCCGGGCTTACTGATCTTCTCAACTTCGTCAGTGAGCTGGTTGACATAAATCTCATCAACTTCATTCTCTATAAGAGTATTATACAACAATTTTATGAAGGACATTGTCTCTTCAGAAATATCTGTTTTAGAAGTATTTCTGGAAACTTTTGTCTCTGTTTCAGGCTCTGTCTCCCTTGGTTCCTCTATCTCCTTAACATTGAATTTGATATTTTTTTCCAATAGAGAACTAAGGTTATCAAGCTTCTCCTCAATCGCACTGTTATCATCAACAGTATCAGGGGATTTAATTATCTTGATAGGTTCCCTCAAAACGTCGCTCTGACCGCCCTCAACAAGAGGAGTCCTTGCTGTAGGACGAGAATTCTTGTCAGGTGTATAGGTCGTTTTGATCGGTCTTTCCGTCTCCTCCTCGAGAGCGACTGTAACCTCAATCTTTTGTGACTGAAACAGGGAAAAGAATCCACTCTTTTTCAAGGGTCTGACATTCATAACTACAATGTTCTGCCCCAGTTCTTTTCTTGCTTCCTCGGTCGCCTCACTTTCAGTTTTTCCAACATACTTTTTGATAATCATTTATGCAGTTACCATCCCCACAGATTGTAATTCAATATTTGGTTCAACTTCGTTGTACGATATTACAATCAAATCTTTGAAGTAATCCTCTGTCATCTTCTTAAAATACATTCTTACGATCGGCGAAGCCATGATAATGGCCATTCTGCCGGCATCCTCGAGTTTTCTGACCTGTTCCCCAACAGCATTCAGGATTGCCTTGGTCCTTGCTGGATCAAGTGTAAGATATGCACCGGTCTCTGTCTGCTTGACGCTGCTCATGATCTCCTGCTCAATCTTAGGATCAAGTGTCAAAACAGATGTTGTCTCACCGGGTATGAAGTATTTATTCGAAATTGCTCTCTTAAGGCTCTGCCTTACATATTCTGTCAGGATATCAGGATCATGAGTTGAAGGAGCAAAATCAGCCAGTGTTTCAAATATTGTTACCAGATCTCTTATAGATACACCTTCTCTCAAGAGATTCTGAAGAACCTTCTCTATTTCACCCAGTGTCATAAGCTTAGGCACAAGCTCGTCCACAAGAGCCGGATGGTTCTCTTTCAAATTGTCCACAAGGTTCTGTACATCCTGCCTTGTCATAAGCTCTGCAATATGTTCTCTGATAATTTCAGTCAAATGCGTAGCAATAATTGAAGGCGGGTCAACTACTGTATAGCCAAGACTTTCTGCTCTTTCTCTCTGTCCCTCAGTGATCCAGATAGCAGGAAGATGGAATGAAGGTTCAAATGTAGGAATACCAGTGATCTCATCCTCAACATGTCCCGGATTCATGGCCATATAGTGGTCAAATAGAATCTCGCCGTCACTAACCTGTATACCTTTAATTTTAATTATATATTGATTAGGATTCAACTGAATATTATCTCTTAATCGGATAATAGGAACTACTGTACCAAGTTCCAAGGCCACCTGACGCCTGATCATTACAACTCGGTCAAGAAGGTCTCCACCCTGGTTAACATCAGCAAGAGGAATAATACCGTAACCAAATTCAAGTTCAATAGGATCAACCTGCAAGAGGCTTGTAACATTCTCAGGCTGCCTGATCTCCTCAGCCTGCTGTTCTTCAGGTGTTGCAACTTCTGTCTCTACCGCAACTTCCTCGATAGTCTGGCTCGTAATTCTGCCAAGGAGGATGAAGGCTGCGCCAAATGTAACATAAAGCACAGTTGGAAGAGGTGAAAAGATTCCAAGTCCTGCCACAACGCCTCCAACAAGATAAAGAGTTTTCGGCATACCAAACAGCTGATTGATGAGCAGGTGTCCAAAGTCTGCTTCCTTGGATCCCTTTGTAACAAGGATACCTGTTGACATTGAGATCATAAGTGAAGGAATTGAACTTACGAGTCCGTCACCCATGGTAAGTATCGAGTAAGTATTGATGGCAGTACTTACATCCATACCCTGCCTTAGCATACCCATCGCAATTCCGCCGATAAGGTTTGTGGCTGTTATGATAAGGCCGGCAGTTGCATCTCCTTTTACATACTTCGTAGCACCGTCCATAGCTCCGAAGAAACTGGCCTCTTCCTGAATCTTGTCTCGTCTTGCCTTAGCTTCCGCATCTGTTATGGCACCGGTATTAAGGTCGGCATCAATAGCCATCTGTTTACCGGGCATAGCATCGAGTGTGAATCTCGCTGATACTTCAGCTACACGTTCAGAACCTTTGTTGATGACCATAAGCTGAACTATGATAAGAATTACATAAACAATAGCACCAACGATAAGGTCACCACCACCAACGAAAGATCCGAATACAGTAATAACCTGTCCCGCACTTCCCTGAGTAAGAATAAGTCTTGTGGAAGATACGTTAAGCGCAATTCTGAAAATTGTTGTAAACAAAAGAATTGTCGGGAAAAATGACATCTGCAAAACATCAGTAGCAAACATGGCTGTGAACATGATCACAAATGAAAGTGCCATATCGAAGGCCAAAAGGATATCAAGTATCCAGTCGTAAAGAGGAATGATGAGCATTACAATAGCAGCAACGATGTATAGAGCCAGACCGTAATCATAAACGCGGTTTATCAGCTTTTTTCTATCCATATTCATTCCTCCTTTCGCCAATTATTACGCGATGCCTTTTAGATGGTATACATAGGCCAAAACTTCAGCTACAGCCTTGTACAACTCCGGTGGTACCATCTCTCCCACCTCTACATTTGCAAAGAGCATTCTGGCAAGGGGTTTGTTCTCAACTATCTCAACATTGTTCTCTTTAGCAATTTCCTTAATTCTCTGTGCCAGGTAATCAGATCCCTTGGCAACAACTATAGGTGCATCTGATACTGCAGCATCATATTTTATCGCAACAGCATAATGAGTAGGGTTCGTGATTACTACGTCTGCCTGAGGTATAGCCTGCATCATTCTTCGTCTCGATGCCTGCATCATACGTCTCTTCTGAGCACCCTTTATCTCAGGATTTCCTTCTGAGTTCTTGAATTCATCCTTAACTTCCTGCTTGGTCATCATCATATCTTTGGTGAACTTGCGCCTCTGATAGATGAGATCAGCAAATGCAATGACCATATAGGCTGCCGCTATTCTGATTCCAAGTTCTATGATCATGGAACCCATTAGACCTATAGCCTGCCTTAGCGGCATATCGTACAAAAGAAACAGCGATTCTGTTCTTCCGTTAAAGAAAGAAATAATTACTATCGCCATAACTGCCAGCTTTAAAATAGACTTGGCAAGGTCAAACAGCTTTCTGGTTGAAAAAATCTTCTTCATACCGCTTATGGGATTTAGCTTTGAAAGCTTTGGCTGAAGCGGTTTTCCAGTTGGTTTAAATCCAACCTGCACAAGGTCACATAGGAAGGCTACCAAAAATCCTGTTGCAAAAAACGGTGAACAAATAAGCAGCATTGTAAGAAGAGCGTTATTTAAAATGCTTCGTATATACTGCACCGGCAGGAATCCATCATAGGTTCTGGCCACATTGGGAATATTGTTATATACCCTGCCAAATATCTGCTCAAAATTCGTCCCGATAAAGCCGTACATAAGACGCAGCAGGATAAAAAACGCAAGCAGTGAAAATGCTGTAGCTATCTCCTGGCTCTTTGCAACCTGTCCTTCTTTTCTGGCATCATCCAGTTTTTTGGCAGTAGGCTGCTCGGTTTTTTCTGCGCCGTTTGCATCTTCGGCAAAGAACTGAAGATTGTATTCAATTAGCGGTTTATAGCTTTCATCAGCTACTCTGCATACTGTATACAAAGTTTTCCATCAGCTCCTTCATATTTATGAAAATAAAATTTGATGCATTATTCAGCATCGAAACAGTTATAAACATAACCAAAAGACCGATTGTGATCTTGATCTGAATACCTACAGCGAACATGTTCATCTGCGGTGATACTTTTGCCAGAACGCCAAGGATGATATTAGTAATAAACGTAATGATAAATATAGGCAGACAGATTCTGAATCCAATGATTATGTAGTCTCTCAAAAAGCCAAGAATCGACTCAAGAAGTCTGTCGGGATTTATAACCGCACCATTTATCGGTATCAGAACAAAAGTATCTGCAAGCGCCTGTAAAATATACTGATACATTCCTGTAAGTATCAACATCATGGTAAGCACCTGTGAATACAGGCTACCTGTTATAGTCACCTGCTCATTGGTATTAGGATCAAAAATACTTACCATCGAAAGTCCTATCTGCATATCCACAATAGTTCCGGCAAATGCAGCAATGAGCTCACATATTGCAACAGCAAATCCAATAAGAAAGCCCGTCATGACCTCTTTTAACACAATAACAGTAAAACCAACGACCGTGTTGTATTCCATCGGTTCAAAAGGCACTGCTCCATAAAGCATGATGGCAAGAAACATTCCAAATCCAATCTTAACCAGGTTCGGTGTCTGTCTTCCGCCAAAAAAAGGGCAAACAAATATAAAGCTTGTAACTCGTATCAATATGAGCAAAAAGACTTCAAAGTCCCCATAACTAAAGGTTTGTTCGAGCATTCCCCTTTTTCCTTACCTGACGTATTGTGAAAAATCAGACCAAAGCTGTGTAATATATCCTGAAAGTTCGGTTAGCATCCAGTTACCTATGAGCATTATCATGACAAATACTCCTATAACTTTCGGAACAAATGTAAGCGTCTGTTCCTGAATGGATGTAACCGTCTGAAATATCGAAATTACTAGTCCTATAACCATAGATGTCAAAAGTACGGGAAGAGACATCTTGATTACCATAAAAAGAGCTGCTCTGATAATCAGATTAATATCTTCAATTGTTATCATCTCTCTTCCTCCTTAAAAACTTTTTGTAATACCTTAATAGAATGATTTGACGAGGTTACCTATGATGAGGCTCCATCCGTCTGCAAGTACGAATAGAAGAATCTTAAACGGCAGTGAAATTGTGGTTGGCGGCAGCATCATCATACCCATACTCATAAGAACCGAAGCCACAACCATGTCTATTACAATGAACGGAACATAGATCAGGAAACCTATGATAAATGCTGTTCTGAGTTCACTTACGATAAAACTGGGAATAAGAACAACATTTGGTATGCTCTCAAGCTCTCCATCCCATTCAATCTTATCGATCTTCATGAAAAGGATTACGTCCTTCTTCTGAGTCTGTCCATACATGAACTGTCTGAAAGGATCCATACCTTTTTCAAAGAACTCCTGTTGAGTCATCTCGCCGTTCTCAAATGGTATAACTGCATCATTATAAACAGTCTGAAATGTAGGCTGCATGATAAAAAGAGTCATAAACAAAGCAATCCCAATCATCACAAGGTTAGGCGGCGATGTTTGGGTTCCTATGGCAGTACGTGTGAAATGGAGTGCTACGATGATTCTTGTAAAAGAAGTCATCATAACAAGGAGTGTTGGTGCAAGAGAAATTAAAGTTAAGATGATGAGGATTCTCAGGGCACCATTTAAAGAACCATTTCCATTGTCATAGGTAATAGTCACCGTATTAGCAATGTTAAGTTCCTTAAGATCCTCCGGATCCTCAGAAGAACCAGGCTCATTGATATAGGTTCTCTCTCCCTGAGAACCTGTCTGACGATTTTCTGTATCAATCAGATCATCAGGCGATAAATCGACTATTATGTCGTCAGTCGCATAGGCCTTTACAGAAAAAGATAGAGAGAAAATAAAAGCCATGTTAAGTGTCAGCAAAACAATTATCGCAACACTTAAAAACCGCCTGATTATATTAGATCTTGAAATTTGAACTCCCCACTCTTTTGGCATTTACTTTTTTATCTCACTCTTGATTTTTTCAAATACTTCCTTGAACTTTAAAGGTTCAGTCTCGCCCTTCGAAAGGTCAAGGCCCTCCAAAGGAACATCACCCAGATTTGTGATGTCATCTTTGGATACACCGATGGCTACATATCTTCCACCGATTCGAATTATCTGAACATATTTGGAAGTGGAAATCTTACAGGTTTCAACAATGTCAATATTCTTGCCACTAATTGTTTCCTTCTGATAATTTGCGATCCACTTGGTTACATAATAAGTTGCACCAAGTACAGCAATAAAAATTATCAGTATAGAAATAAACTGTAAGTATGAATCCGCTCCCATATACATTCCCCAAGCGTTCTTTACTGTACAATTTCAGTTACTCGAACGCCAAAACTTTCTTCGATAACTACAACTTCGCCTTTAGCGACAAATTTACCATTTACAAGAACATCCACAGGCTCACCGGCAACCTTATCAAGCTCTATGATAGTACCGGGAGCAAAGTCGAGGATATCTGCTATTGGCTTAGCGGTTCTGCCAAGCTCAACAGTAACTTCAAGAGGCACATCCTTGATGATACCGATATTCTCGCCGCCTGCCATAAGTGTTGTTCCGCCGGAAAAATTCTGGAACTGCGCAGGCTGAATATTCATGTTCATCATCTGTGGCATTGGCATCTGCATCTGAGGCATGCCGTAGCCCATAGGCATTCCCATACCCATGCCCATCTGAGGCATCTGACCGGCCATCATGTTCGGATCCATCTGTGGCATCTGTCCAGCCATCATATTTGGATCCATCTGCGGCATACCTGCTGTTGGATCTGGTGCAGGTGCAGCTGCCGGAGCAGGCTCGGGTGCAGGAGCAGCATCGCCGCCACCGGCATCTCCGGATATTACTGTATCCTTAAGAGTCTTAGCAAAATCAATAGGATACAGCTGCATAAGAGTTGAATCCACAAGATCACCAATCTGCATCTTAAAGGAAATCTTTACGAAAGTACCTGTTAGGAAATCTGCGATATCAGACGGGTCATCATTGATCATGTCAAGAAGAGTTGACTGTGGCGGGCTGATATCTACCTTCTGATTGATCATTGTTGAAAGAGATGTGGCAGCTGCTCCCATAATCTGGTTCATAGCCTCGGAAATAGATGAAAGCTGACGCTCTCCCCTC
>JAEEGL010668177.1_pt1 | contig 10662 bp, 6 predicted proteins | sample 9134231 | NCBI WGS metagenome assembly JAEEGL01 (sample SAMN16246548, study PRJNA631951) | gut metagenome | biome: gut microbiome; feature: rumen; material: fiber-attached | host: Bos | place: Iran: Karaj | collected 2018-10 | reverse complement strand
GCATCTTTATCACTTTATCTATAATTTTTCTTAAACTTGCTTTAACCTTCGTTACTGCCTTAACTTTTTTAGGAGGTTCTGGTGTTAATAAGTCTTCCATTAATTCATCAATATTCTTGACATTAATCCTTGATTCTTATTTTTCAAATGACTCACTTATACCAAGCTTTTTATCATAGCTTTCTTTTTTGTTAATTCGATTGTTTAATGTAGACATAGCTTTTTCATATTCATCCCTACTTATTGCACCATCTTTGAAATAGTTCATTATCAAAATTTTATCATTTCTTAAAAATTTACTGCCTTCATAAATTGCATTTTTAATAGCTTTAATTTCATCTACACTCAGTTCGCTTAAATTCAATCTTGATAAGTATGCGTCACTAGAAATAACTCGGTAATAGAATTCTTTTGTATCAGGATAATCTCTTATAATTGCATGAAATCTTTCATCTGAAAATATATCTTTTGGTTTTTTAAATGTACCATCGTGATTCCATATTAATTCCTCGTAGTAATAACCTCCTCCTACCTTACATTTGTTCTTTTCATTCGCTTTCTGATAGTTTTCAAGATTACTATCAAAATCATATGCATATTTTTGTATAGCCAGTTTTCCAGCTTTCTTTGTAAAATAATCATGTACATCTTTATTATCTTTAAAATATCGCTGTGATTGTACAGCCCCATAATAATTAGCATCTATTTCACTATATAAACTATCATGAAAGCGATTGTTTACTACTCCCTTTAAGCCTTCATAACTAGATAAATGATCACAGCAAAACTGTTCATAAGCTGACAGATGATAATGTTCATGTTGAATAATATGTCTTATTTCGTGAAAAGTAACATTTACTACTGCCATTTTTTGATATGGTAACTTCTTAGATAAATCACTTATTGGTTTAGCTAAAATATCAAACATACTACAATAATCTTTCGATAAAACGCAAATACTACTACTGCTACCATAAGCCCAACCACTAGATGTTAATCCTAGCATTAAATTATACTTAACACTAAAAGAGTCATTCTTTTTTAAATCAAAATTTCCATTTTTTAAATTATCAGTAAAATACTTTATTACAGTTGGTGTTTCGACATTAAGCTTTAAACCAATATCACTATACTTTTCTTCTTCCATCCTTTTAATTTCATCAACAAGTTTTTCAGTCTGTTCTTTATAATTCAAAACAATCACCTAGTCTCTCTATATTTATATTATACCGTATATCTCAATTGGACAACAAAAAAAGTGTCATGCTTGACACTATTTTTATACATATTGTTCTAATAATTCTTGGAACTTTGGAGATAAAACTTGTAAAAGTGCAGGATCTACTACCTTTTCCAATGTTCCATCTTCATAATGTACTACCATTATCTTATAGTTATCTGTAACATCAGATTCATCTGGTAGTATTTCATTGACAAATACGTATTCATTACCTTCATGAAGAAGAGCGGCTAAAACAACTACCTTGTCATTTCCTTCAAAAGTTATTACATCATATCGTTTAAAAGTCATATTTATTCCCCTTTCTGACCTTTCTTATATATTTCATTATCTACTCTTATTATTAAAATCATTAGCAGCAGCAGTGCTTAAAAGCCCACCACCTGCTATAGTAGCAGCAGAACCAAGTGCTTGGAAAGCAGCTCCAGCAGCTGTGAATCCAACTGGACCAGTAGCAACAACTGCCACAGCACCACTGATAGCTAAAAGTGCCGAAATTGCTCTACCATGTTTAGTATCCGTTAATTCTTTAATTAATCCTTTTGTATGTTCTACTATAGCAACTACTTTCCTTCTTGCTTTATCCATTGCATCATTGTTTTCGAATTCAACAGTAACTTCCATTTCAGGATTAGGTAATAAATCTTCTGGCTTTTCAACATCTTCTGGCTCTAATTTAGTTGACTCAGAATCTTTGTTTGGTAATAAATCTTCTGGCTTTTCAGGAGCTTCACCATTAAAATCATTTTCAAGTTCTTCTTTGTTCATTATCTCTGTGTATTCTGGTTCAGATTCCTTATTACCAAAATCAATACCATAGAACTCATCTTTCTCTTGCTCATCTGCCGGTTTACCTTCATCATCTTTTTTATCCTTACCTTCAGCTTCTTCTACTTCTGACTTTTCAGGAATTTCATCATTTAAAGCCTTTTCAAGTTCTTCTCTGTCCATTACTTCTGTGTATTCTGGTTTACCTTCTTCATCACTCATATCTTTGCTTTCATCTTTTTCTACTTCTGGTTCTGGAACTGGAACCACATCTTCAGCTAGTTCTTGTGTAACTGGTTCTGATTCAGATACAAACATAGCACTAGGCTCAACTTCAAAATCAGCTTCAGATTCAACTTCAGGGGATAAAACAAATGGTCTAGTTGGTAATCGAGATGGGTTTCGATCTTTGTTATTTAAAAACGTTTCAAATTCTGCTCCATATTTTTCTCTTACAGCATTTAAATCATGATTCCTTACATAAAATTTAAAAGCATCAGGATGAGATCTCACAAATTCAAGCAGATCATTTTCTAGTCTTAATCTATAACGCTCATCAGCTAATTTATCAATTGCTTCATAAACTTTTGCTTGTCTTTGCTCTTCAATTCTTTTTGATTCTTCTGCGTGTTTCTTAGTAGCTTCTTGCCTGTTCTTATTGTGCTCTTCTTTTGTTATTAAATTAACTCTAGCTTCTCTAACACTAGCTTGTTTTTCTTCTATTGATGCTTTAATTTCTTTTGCTTCTCTTAGTTTTCTTTCAAAACCTCTAAGAGCACTATTCCTAATATCTTCTTCTATATCTTTCATATGTTTTACTCTATCAATTTTTCCTAGCAACTCAAAAATATCCATACAAACATCTTCTAAATCTTGATTTAAAGAATTTAGATTTAAATCATTTTGCTCTTTTTCCGATGTTATTTGTTCTAATTCTTCTCGATCACGTCTTGCAATTTCTTCTTCATAATTTCTTTCATTATTCATAACTATCTCTCCTTCTACAGGCTTTTTTTCGGCATATTATATTACAACACAACAAAAATTGCAATATTTTACTACCATAATAATAACACAAAAAAAAGTTTAAGTAAACTTTTTTATTGCTTTTATTTTTATTTTTTTACATTTCCAAATCGTCTATCACGATTATAATATTCTTCTATTGCTTTATCAAAACACTTTTCATCAAAATCAGGAAAATATTCAGGGGTAAACAAAAATTCTGCATAAGATATTTCCCACAATAAGAAATTACTTATTCTTTGTTCTCCACTAGTTCTAATTACATAGTCAACATCTGGTAATTTATTATATAACTTAGTACCAAAATATTCTTCTGTTATATCCTCTTCTTTTATTAAACCTTCCTTTAATTCGTTTGCTATTTTCTTTGATGCATCGACTATTTCTGCTCTACCACCATAGTTTAAGCAAAAATTAACTATAAGTCCTTTGTGATTCCTTGTTCTTTCTTCTAACTTTTTCATGGAAGAATATACTTCATCACTAAGTGGTTCCTTTCTCCCCGAAAATATTATTTTAATATCATCACTTTTATATTTTCTACTACTTACACTAAACCATTTCATAAACAGTTTCATCAAATAATCTACTTCATCTTTAGATCTTTTAAAATTTTCTGTTGAAAACACATATAAACTAAGAACTTCAATATCAGTATTTCTAGCAGTATGAAGTATTATTCTCTCTAGCATCTTAGAACCTGCTAAATGACCTTCGCTTCTAACTTTACCTCTTTGTTTTGCCCATCTGCCATTTCCATCTACAATAATAGCAACATGCTTAAGTTTTTCCATATTATCCTCCTTAATATATAATATATTATATACTAGATAATTAAAAAAAAACAAGGATTTAATCCTTGTTTAATTTAACATATCATTTACTGTATAAACATATATTATATCCTCAATTGTTAAATTGCTCTTTTCTATTACATTATAATAAAGTATCTTATTTATATCATTTATTATAGTTTCAATATTCGATATATCTTCTAAGAAATCTGAAGAAATATTTATACTACTTAGCTCATACTTATCAGAAATAACTTGTTTAATATCTTTATTATTCTCTATATTTATATTATTTATAATATTATTATATGGACTAAGTATAAACTTATTTATTTCTTCGATAACTTCGTCAGTTTTTAACTCTTGTTCACCAATTAATTTATCTTGATATATATAATATGAATTAGCGAGTTTAAGAAATGATATTAATTCACTGTTTCCATTAAAAAGTAGCAATTTCTCATTAAATTTATCTGTCTCAAACTCATCATAAAGATTTTTTATTTCCATTATTTGATTATCTATATCCATATATAGTTTATCTATTATTTCATCTTTATTTTTCTTATTCTTAGAAGACCAAGCAGTTTTAGTTAATTTATACATAAATCCTAATCCAGCTTGTTTTTCATCATTTAAAAGATAAACTTTTTTAGATAAATCATCCAATTTCTTTTCTGCTTTCTTAATTTCTCCTAGTTTAGTTTTTACTAATCCTTTATATTTATCTTTTTCATCATATAATTTCTTCATATCTTCTAAAATATAATTATATTTTAAAACACAAGAGTACTCTTCAAGAGTATGCTTTAGTTTTACAAACTCTTCAATAACAGAATCAACATTTTCATTAAAAGCAGCAACATCTGTATAATTTGAAATAACTTGTTCTATTTTTTCTTTAGTAAAATCATTAGGATTAAGTTGTTTATTCATAAACATATCATAAATAGTAGATACATTTATAACTTCATTATCATTAAGTTCTTTTAAACTTTGATATTGCTTTATCAAACTATCATTAAAATCTTTTAATAGTTTTTGTTGCTTAACATATAAGAACTTATCAAAATTAGCTTGATATTTATAGAAAAGAGTCTTAAATGTCAATTCCATATGAGTGATAATATTGGATTCTTTCCAATAAAGTTTTTCAAATGATTCACTAAGAGTTCTATTACCTAAATCACTCATGTTTTGAATGAATATTTTCATAAACTCATAAAATATTGGACTATATGTAAAGTCATTTAATTGCAAATTAACTCCTGCTTCTTTATACATAGATAACAAATTAGATATTGTTTTATTTACATCTTCGTATGTAATTTTGTCTTTACTAATATTATATAATATCTTATCAAATTTCATCTTCTCATAGGCGGTATTATATTTACTAAACCAATGATATTCAGCAACAATTTTATTAAGTAATTCGCTTTTATCTACATATTTTTCTTTTGGTAATTTGCTTAATACCGCTTCTTTTCTAGATGTCATTTCTTTTAAGACATCTTCTTTTTTTGTTTTATATTTTTCTAATTCCCCAGAAATACTATCTTTATACTTTTCTAAGTTCTTTTTATTATTTTTAGGTAAAGTGGATAATACTTCTTTTTGAACTTCGATTTCTTTTTTTAATTCTTCTATCATGCTTCTTCACCTTGCTCACTTACACTTTGAAGTTCACCTGTTAAAAACTTTAAATAATCTTCAATTGTTTTATAAACTTCCAATAATTCATCATAAGTCAAATTTTTAATATTATCCATTTTACCACTTCCTTATTTTATTATTAAATATTGATATACTTCTCCAATATAACTGTTTCCATCATATAATGCAAATACTACTTTATATGTACCAGAAACTAAATTCTCTTTAGTAGTCATGAAAACATTCGAATTATTAACTGGGTTATTTGTTAATAAATATATAAACTGAGTATTTGTATCACTATAATTAACATTGAAATAGTCTTTTAAGTCCACTAATTCATATTCTGTTGAAAATACTGTATTATACTTTCTTCTTCTCAAAGAAATTCTTATTTGTGGATTATTTAGTACAGAACTATATTTATATGTAAATACTTCTGTATTGTTATCATTTAAATTCTTACCTGTATCTTTATTTATTATAACTTGTTTTTCAGGTAATGTCACTTCCAAACCGTAAACACTGTCAAGAACATTAAATGGTACTTCAGCATAGTCAGAGGAAACTAAACCATAGTATATACCATCTGGAGAACTAAACGACTCTATTTTCATAGTATACTCTCCAGGAGCCAAAGATTTTGTCGTATGAAGTTTAATCCTGGCAAGTACATTTGAAATTTTTTCAGCTATTTTAATTCTGGTAGTTCCATCAACCCTCGGATAATGATATACACCATCTAATTCGTATGATACTCCTAGTAAACTGGCACCAGTTACTTGATTATCATTAGAATCAAATATTGTTATCTTGATACCTAACTGATTTTCAAGGGCAACAGTATCATAAACCGGAACTCCACCATATGTATTTTGAACATAATTAGTAGTTACATTAAGTCTTACTTCATCACCTGGATATACATTACTTGGAGTCATTGTTCCCGCAACATCTATAACTGATTCATTACCATGAATTAAATTATATTGCATTCCTGCTTGTTGTAGACCTAACACCCCAACAATAGTTTGATCACCACTATTTCTTAATTCTATTAGTAACGATTTTCCAGTTACATTAGTAGTGATACCACTTTCACTAAAATCTACTATAGCAATAAATTCTTCTTGGGCTATATGAGTACTAGAATCATAATATATTGCATTGTTTGTGGCATCGTCATAAGTGTTGCCAGGACTAGTACTACCCATCCGTATAAACCGTGAAAAATTATATGATACTTCTTGGTTTGCCTGGAATTCCGTCTGAGCCGCCGCATAATCAGCAGCACTTACTACATAGTAATAATAGTTAGGATCGTTATGATTGTGTAAATCAATTAGTGTTATTTTAGTTTTTTCTGGAAAAACATAATCTGATACTAAAGTATGATAATATCCAGGTTTATAAAAGTTTTCTTGTTCTACAAAAAGTGAATAGTAATTACTATAACTACCTGTAGTTGTTATATTAACTGCATCACTTGCAAACAAACTATATTGTTTACCAGGAGCAGCAGTTCCTTCATAGTCATTTGTAGTAAATAGTGCTCTAGTTAAATGTATTTCAACATTAACTCTCTCGATTTTACTTTCAAGATCAGAAAGAGGAGTTACAACTACTAACGAAATAGTAACATCACCCATGTTGCCAGATGTGTATAAATTCTTAGAATGATACAAGTAGAATTGAAGCACCGGTGTCATTACAGAATTTTCACGTTTATAATTTATAGTACCATTTATAGGATGATCTGGATCTGATAAGAATATAGTTTCACCCTTGTTCATCCAACCTGTTGAAGGAGTTCTTATCGCTAATCCCATATTATTGTCAGCAGCTTGTTGACTACTAGCTATTCTTGGTATTGAATCAGGATCTACTAGATTAACACCTTCTGCAAGATCAGCATAATTGAACCCAACTATAGAGAACATAGCATTTGGTCCAGAATGCATAACAAGCGGCAAATCAACTGTACCAAGAGTCAAGTATTTAGAAGCTGTTATTGTCATCGGATAAGATGATACTTGTTCTCCAATAGACCACATATAGTAATCTGCATCATCTGGAGTTGGTGTAATATAATCTACTTTTATCTTTCCAGAACTATCTGGTAAACCAAAGTTAGAATAGAACCCATCAACAGTAATATCATGAGTAGGTTTATAATGTTCTCCAAGTACATAACTACCTTTACTATACATGTATAAATCTGTTGAAGGTACTACATCATCATAACCATATTGCTTGTCATATAATCCTGTAGATATAACTCCTTCCCTTGTTCTTTGATACATTCCAAAGAATGTCATCCCGTGAACTTCACCTGGTGTTGAAATATTTTGAGTTTTAGCAATATTTAAAACTTTTCCTTCAAGAATATATATTCTGTTATCTACATTTTTAGTAACTGTTTTAGTGTTTTCATCTATATTTACAGTAGCAATTTGTTCGGCACCATTTACATCTACAGCACTCGTATACTTTTCAAGTAAGTTAGCACCTGCTTTTAAATATAAAGTAGTTCCATTTTTAATTTTTAATTCAGTTACCCTACTTATTGAGAATAACTCATCTGCATAATCGTTAGTTCTATCCTTTGCACCACTAAGTTCAAAACATGAATTTCTAATTATAACTCGATCTGCTCTTTGTAATGAAACATTTCTCTTTATATCATTAGTAGCAGCATTACCATAATTATCAATTGTAATATAACTATATCCTGATGTAGAAGAAGCATTACCACTACCAAATATAGATCCATCAATATTAAAGTTAGTATGAGTAGCAGCATCTATAGCAATATCTATTCCTCTAGTAACACTAATGAATGAGAAGTCGTAATTAGTACTACCTGAAGCATTAGCTTCACCACCACCAAAGACAGTTCCTCCAATGTGAATATCTCCCTTAACTAAATTGCTGTTATTGGTAATAGTATTATATCCAATATTTACTTTAGTATAACCATAAACTCTTGAGGTATTAGCACCACCATAAACATTGCCACCAATTGTTGCACCTGCAATATTTACAGTACTTATTGAATTATTAGCTTGTTCTGTACCTGTTTGGGCAGCGTTACCTCCACCAAATACATTTTTACCAACAGTTGTAGTACCATCTATAGTTGCTAAAGTATTTCCCGAAACTACTGCAGCAGCACCATTACCACCTGCATATACACTTTCTCCAATTGTTGAAGATGATATATATACATCTGTGTTTCCTCCAACAGTACCAGCGTTACCGCCACCGTAGATAGATCCTAGAATACTTGAATTTACAAAATCTACATTTGTGTTGTTATTAACAGCAGCTTGGTTACCTCCACCATACAATTGTCCACCAATTGATACTCCGTTACAATTTATATTTGCATTGTTAACAGGAGCAAGGTTACCTCCACCATAGACATTATGAATATATCCTTTTGTTAAATTGATATTAGTTGTACTAGTAAGCCCACCAGCATTGTTTCCACCATATAAGTTAGAAACAATTAGGTTCTCACTATTTTGAACATATGCATCTCCACCAGAAGTTAGACCTACTATTGACTTTTCATCTAAACTAAATGCCGATGGTGACTTCTTAGAATAAATTGTGAACTGGAATGTATGAGAAGCACCTGAAGCTATTTCAAATGGAGTATTTTCATCATATTTATTCACTTGATTAAATGAGTATATACCATTATCCTCTGCTATATCATGGTTACTATAATTTGAATAAAGAATAGAATCTTCATCCTTAATCACACCTGACCAACTTGTGATTTTTTTATCACTATTATTTGTTACTGTAACATTAAGAGTAACTACAGAAGAGTATTCAGTATTTTGCCAATATGGATCTACTGCTACCGCATTATAAGTAACATCCATATCTATTTCAGTTCGATTATTAAATGTTGTTTTTTGTGTAGCAGAGGTTTGAATATTACTTGTAGTTACCGTACCAGATTGATTTGAACCTCCGAAAACATTGGTAGCTGTACCACTTTTTAAATCAATATTTGAAGTAGTTAAACCTGCTTGGTTTCCACCGCCATATATATTTCTAGTATTAGTTCCATCTAAGGTTATATTTGAAGTAGTTGTAGCTGCCTGATTTCCTCCGCCATATACATTTGTTGCTTTACCAGCATTTAAATTAATATTAGTGATTCCAGTTGTACCCCCGGCATTATTACCACCATATACTGATGTAGCAGTTCCACCATTTATGTTAACTGTACTTTCTGGAACAGTTCCAGATGTGTTTGATCCTCCATAAATGCTTGTACATGTTGCGCCTGTTTGATTAACAGTTGTAGTTAATGTTACATTGGCACTTTTACCACCCCCATATACATCAGTTACTGTACCACTTACCAAATCAACTGTTGTTTGTCCAGTAGTAGCAACATTACCACCACCATAGATAGTTCCAATTGTAGGGGCTCCTTGCATCTTTACATAAGCATTAGTAGTTACACCACCTTGGTTATTTCCTCCATATACAGTCGTTGCAGTACCACTAGTTAAAATTACATTTGATCTTGTAACATCTCCAGAAGTATTAGAACCACCATAGATATTTGTACATGTTGCGCCTTTTAATTCTACATTTGTCGTAGTTACACCAGTTTGGTTTCCACCACCATATGTGTTAGTAACAGTTCCGCCATTTAATATAACATTAACACTTCCATTAGGCTTACCAGCAGCATCGTTTCCTCCGAAAACATTAGTAACTGTTCCACCATTTACTGTAACTACTACAGGCCCTTCAACATACGGAGTATAAGTAGAGTCTCCTTTACCTCCTCCGAATACTGAATTTATTGTTCCTTTATTAACAGTAACATACGTATGAGACTGAGAAACAGTATTAGTATTAGTAGCACCATTAACTGTACCATAAGCACTACCTCCGAAAACTGAACCAGTTATTGTAGGCCCTGGGCTAACATCATCGTCACCAATTGTTACCTCTACATTTTGTGTAACATAAGTTCCAGGTTGAGTATCATCATCAGCTACATAACCACCTTTACCTCCTCCGAAAACAGAAGCAACAGAACCATTTACAACGCTAACATTTACATTTCCATAAATTGTTCCTTGTTCATTAGATCCACCATAAATGGCACCTTGAACAGTACCTCCATCCATTTGAATGTTT
>JAEEGL010528386.1_pt1 | contig 10662 bp, 7 predicted proteins | sample 9134231 | NCBI WGS metagenome assembly JAEEGL01 (sample SAMN16246548, study PRJNA631951) | gut metagenome | biome: gut microbiome; feature: rumen; material: fiber-attached | host: Bos | place: Iran: Karaj | collected 2018-10 | reverse complement strand
CCTATGCAAAAGAGCGCAAACATATTGTGTAATTAAAAGGAAATGCCTATGGCGAGATGTTTACACTTTCCACTACTCATAAATCTGGCTCTTTGGATAAAGGGTGGTCTCCAGACAAGGAGACTGCTCCGTGAAGCTCGTCGTCCGCGTCTGGCATCGGAGCACACCTTGCGCGACATATTGTCGATAAGCAAGGACACAGTTTTCGGCAAGGAACACCATTTTGATGAGATATTGTCGGCATCAACCGATTCGGAATTGTTCGCAATGTACCAGCATCTGGTTCCTGTTAATGATTACGAAGCACTTAGACCATACGTTGAACGGCATAAGAATGGCGAGACAGGTGTGCTGTTTCCCGGACGTCCCGAAATGTACGCCACAACCTCTGGCACAACCTCCGCACCAAAGTGGGTACCGATGACACGCAAGTATCTGCGCGATGTGTATGGAAAAATGTCGAATGTGTGGGTGTGGAACTTTATCAAGCATCGCAAGATGGCTCTGGCAGGCAAGGTGTTTGCAATTGTCGGCAAGGAATGCGAGGGTTATGCACCAGACGGAACTCTTTACGGTTCCGTAAGTGGCGTTTTGGTTCGCGACATGCCTCATATTATCAAGAAACGCTATACAGCGCCTGCAAGTGTAATGTCTATTGATGATTATGCAGCACGCAACTACACGCTCATGCGCCTTGCCATACAACACTGGGATGTAACATTATGGTCAACGGCAAATCCATCTACCATACTGGAATTGCAACGCGCTGTGGACGAAAACCTCGAACTGATGATTGAGGACATTGAAAAAGGTACGCTATCCGATAAGTTTGCAATTGACAACAGCATCCGCCAAGAGTTGAAGGCTTACATGCGTCCCCGGCCAAAGCGAGCAAAGGAACTGCGTGAACTGCGTGACAAGAACGGAGGCCGCATATTGCCGCGCGACTATTGGAAAAAACTGCAAATACTAAGCACATGGAAGTGCGGAAACACAAAGGTCTATATGGACAAGTATCTCGATTACTTTGATTTTGAGCAGACTTGCTATCAGGAGTTGGGCTATATTGCCACCGAATGCCGCTTCGGCTTTGCCCTCGACATGAGCAACGAGTCGGTTTTGTTTCCGCATCTGCACTACTACGAGTTTGTTCCCGAGGAGGACATGGACAAGCCTCACAAGCGTTTCCTTCAAATTGACGAATTGGAGCAAGGCAAGCGCTATTGCACATACGTGACAACTTATTCGGGCTTGTTCCGCTACAATATGAACGACCTTGTAGAAGTTGGCGGTATGTACGAGAAAACCCCGACTATTCACATGGTTGGCAAGGTCAACGGCATAGTGTCGCTTACTGGCGAAAAACTTTACGAACCGCAGTTTATCGAGGCTGTGCATCAGGCAGAAGAGGAAACCAAGATAAAAACGAAGTTCTTTGTCGGTTTTGCCGATGTGAACGAGTCCGACTATCATTTTTATTTTGAGTTTGCCGACGAGGAGACTACGCAGGAAACTGCCGACATGTTTGCTAATGTTGTCGATGAAAAACTGCGTGCAATAAATATCGAATACGAATCGAAGCGAGCAAGTTTCCGCCTTAACGCACCGATTGCGCATAGGTTACAGAAAAATGCGTATGCGCGTTTTAAGTCAGCCTGCCTCGAAGACGGTATGCGCGACGGACAGTTCAAGTTTAATTTGCTCATGCAGGACGAGAAGCGCCGAGAGAAGTTCCAAGTATTGATATTGGGAGACAAGCTGTCGAACATACGCCGCAACGCTATGGTTCGCCGTTCTGAGCGCGACGACCGCAGGAGCGAACGCACTAAGCGCCGCCAGTCGCGTAAGGAGAAGCGCATCAAAAAGAAGGATTAAACAGACAACCATCGTTTTATTCAGAGCATCAACAATTTTCTACCAATTATACGACCTCTCCGAGGTCGCTGTTATCGGATGGCAACCTTTCTATAAATATCCGACCTCGCTGAGGTCGTTAAGAGTTGCCTCATTTGAGCAGACCTCGGAGAGGTCATATATTTATAGCACAAACAGATACAACAAAAAAAATCGACCTCGGAGAGGTCGTACCTTAAAGATATTTCTGGAGATATATACGTATAGTCTCACCCACAAAAACTTTGGCATCAAAAAATATAGCGCACAAAGGAATCAATACAAAACACTATTTTACAATATATTACAAACACTAATGTTCCGCCAGCGCAAATTTTTACAAACACAAAAAACTCGGCAGCCACAAACGTTCAATCTTTGCAATGGTTTCTATGGTCAGGTTTTCTGTGCCCTTGAGTATTCGTGACACATGTGAATATACTTGTGTGCTTGAGAGTTTGCAACTGGTCACAAATTGTGACCAGTTCATTCGTTTCATATTCTGTAAGTTAAAAACGAAAGTGGCCTGGAATTATATTCACTTCTTATTTAACACTATCAAGTATTTTTTCAGGTGATGTTCCCATCAATGTGATAGCAGACAATTTGCGTCCCATATCCTTCAATGAGTGCCCGCAATGATACAAGAAGTCATCAATTATCAACCAACGGTCGTGCAATGGATTCGACCATATATGCGTACTTATTGGATTTGTTTTCGCCGAAGCATTATGCATATCCCTTAACGAAGACAAGTCCTTGCCAGAGTATATGTCGGCAGTAACTCCATTTGTACGCACATCAAGCATATCGAATGTAGCGGCATCAATGTACGCATCAACGACAACAACCCTATGCTGTGCTGTTTTTACCAGTTTCTCAAGCAATACACGGGCTTCAAAAAAATCCCCATCAAAGAACACTTTCTCCACCGGAGGCAGATTGGCTTGGACAAAAAAGTCAATCTTTTCCTGATGTTTTTGCAATATGCTATCGTGTTGGGCAAGTCGCCTGTCAATGCGTTCCTCCATCGCTATCAAGCGTTGGTTTACTGCATAACCGTTAAGCAGATATTCTTTCAAAATTCGATTTGCCCACTGACGGAATTGTGTGCCACGTTTCGACTTGACACGATAGCCAACCGATATTATTACATCAAGGTTATAAAAAGATGTCCAGTAATTTTTACCATCTGCGGCAGTAGTCAAGGAATCCTTGACAACTGAATTTTTTATCAATTCAAGCATAGCTTTCTTATCAAACTACTCTAATTTTTCGAGCAGTTGTATTTTGTTTGAGTTTTTTATCATATAAATGCCATCATTACCCACATTTTCCAAAATGGAATATGTGCTACTTCCATCTAACTCTCCTGATTTATAAATATTTGCATCGTATCACATAAATGCAAATCAGTAAAAGATTTTGCTGGCTAAGAAATAATGCTTTTCTTTGTGTGTTATCAATAGATTGCTTATGAAAGCAAAATAGGATATGGAAAAGAAAAAAAGGAACAAAATGGCTACGCATGCAACAGAAGCCACAGGTTTGCGTGTGATTAGTATGTATGTACAAGAATATTTTCACTGGGGATGGCAACCCTATTCCCATGAAAATGATGATGGCATTGATGGTGAGATTATTCCTAGAACTCCTAGCGGGCAAGATATGGGAGTGCGTATAAAAGTACAATCGAAAAGCGGTTCTGGTTATTTGTCCTCAGTTGACGATAATTTCATAAAAATACAACCATACCACAAAGATAAATTAAAAGGGCATATTGAAAGTTGGAATCGTTCCAATGAACCAGTTATTCTGGTGTACACTAATGCAGAAAAGATAAACGCAAATAAAAACAAGTATCTTGATCTAAAAAATCCGAAAGCATGGTGGGTTCGTTTGGATGATTACCAATATGATGGCACATCTTTAATAAGAATACCAAAAAACAATTTATTTCAAGAGCATACAAAAGGAGCTCTGATTAATCTTATAAAACCATATATTGTAGATTGGCAACAATATCCTATGATTACACTGAATAAAGAAGATTTGGTTTTATGGAATTCACTGAAACTAGCAGAAGATGCTAAGGTTTATTATAAAGAATGGGGGAAAAACAATCCTACAATCTGGATTGGAGATAAATATGTCTCATTGAAAGTGTCGCGTATGGGTTGGAGACATATTAAAAACCGAGTACGTAAAGAAAGAGTTGCCTTATCTTTTAAGTTATTGCCAATTGCAAAAAAGATTCTTGAGCATCAAAAGGACATTAGACCAGTGGTTTTACGCTCAAGAAATTTTCAAACATATTGGCGTTCTTCTACTCAACATCTGGGTTATAGGGCAAAAGTTATACTTGATGGTAAAGAACAAAAGGTACAAGTTGTTGTAAAAAAATATAATAATATAGAGTACGGCAAAGAAAAAGTTTGGTTATACAGCGTACATATAGTAAAATAAAACAGGAATCCGGACCAAGTTTATTCACCTCTAAGGGGGCGACCTTGCGTATAAACGCTTTTAATGAGTTATCCAAACTCCTGTTTTCAGTTGCAAAAGTACATAAAAAATGCCAATATATAAAAAGATGTTTTTTCTATTGATAATCAACAGTTTATCCCAAATCGGTCGTTAGAAAATATAGAAAGTTGTAGTCATCCTTGTAAACGATTGTTATACAAGTGTTTACAAAACAAATTTTCTAATGACCGCCATTAGAAAAACGCACCTGTAACAGCTTGTGCATCAGTTGTTTACAAGCATAACAACCTTTTAATGACCGATTGGGGTTTAAAGAGCGACTATATATATTTTTTTAATTACAATCCAAAGACTATGCACCATACAAAATTATCTTCCATTGCCACAGTCAGTCAATAAACTTTTATTGAGATATCAACAGCATATTATTCATTTCCAAATCTGTAAAAATAGTTCCAAAAACTTTTAGATAATAATTCATCATTAGTCTGAATTCTTACTACCGAATTAGTTTTTTGTTCTTTTAGCCTAAAATATCCAGGTTTTAATTGATCTATTTCATATTCCATCTCATTTTTAAATAACCTGCGTATTATTTCAACAAGGTCAACTATAGAAGTTGTTACTATCGCACCATTAGCAACCCCAGATTTAAAATCAATCAACCTCGTGAGAGGATGAACATACATATAAAAATTTGCTTTCTCTGGTTTAACCAAAAAAATTACAGGTTTTCCAGAACTTAAAGCCATTGCTGCTTCTGCATCCTTTCCATAACTTTCTTTTTCTCCGACAATGTATATCAAAACTTTAGCGGCTCTTACCATTAGACACTCTATCAAACCTTTATCTTCATGACCATTTGCGGCACTAATAGTCGGATCAAAATACCTCAAAAACAAATTTACTAATTTATCATCATGAAATATTTTCTCACATGTATTAGCCATGTCTATAAAATCTTTTTTGTTTCTCATTGATGTTGCCACATACACATCAATATCACTTACCAAAGAAAGATAAAGTTTTGCATTCCTTATTGCTTTACGTCTTGAATTCACAAACCTTTTTGAGATTTCACCATAATATGAATTTATTTCTTCCGGAGAACCTATTTCTTTCTCTAAAAAGTCCTCCGCAGAAAACTTAAATTGAGGTATCGAAACATTCCTTTTTATATAATCTTTATCAAGCAAATCCTTCACTGTAGGTTTTTTCAAACCAGCAGCTATAGCTGCATTATAATTATCAATTAAAAATTTTCTTAAATTATTTTCATCGTCATCTGAAACCTCATAAGTTTTACACGCCATTTCTGATATGAGGTATCTATCTTCCTTAGGAATGTTTTCAAAATCCAAAGCTTTTCCTCGCTTCATTATCTTATCTGTCGCGACTCTTTTGTCTTCAAAAAAAACAATCAATTCTTGCTCATTTTTTTCACTTAATATTTTATATCCATTTGTTATATTCCCAAAATACAACAAACTATCTATATATATCCTTTTCATCCCCCAGTACAATTGATCTATTGAAATGATGCTATCTATATCTCCACAATATTCCTGCTTAAACCCTTCAACTTTATCTACTTTGTATGGATGCTTATTAGGGACATCAAACCAATAATACTTAAAAAAGCCAAATGTCATACTTGGAAGTCCAGACAACGAAAACAATTGATTCATCTGAACTTTTGATATTGGATTTTCCTCTATAATAGAAACTCTATCAAAAACTTCATCATTTCCATTTCTAGAAAACAAACCTTCAAGCCCTTTACTATCATCATAAGATAATGTGGCAAATTTTTTTATGATATCATCTTTTGTCATAAAAAACAATTTATTTATGTTATAATTATAATGTTATATAAGTATAGACAAAAATAAGAAAAAAAACGAAAATAAAAAAATAATATGCAAATTATTTTTTAACTTTATCCTCGAATCTTTCATTTGGACAATGTTATTATTTATGATACAGATAGTTAACATTTGAAAAGGTCCGCTGACTGAGCTTGTAGAAGTCAAGATGACAAAATTATGTAATGCACATTAACCTTACACTTCTACAGGCTCAGGGGGCGGAAACTAGTATTTAAATGAAAGAGCCGTGGCTCATATATAACCAAAAGCAAGCCCCTATTTTTGGTAGCTTGCTTATCGGTTAATTACTTATATTCACATATATATGCTAACAGCAATCGCGACCAAATCTCTTGTCGTTTCTTCTGTAGGCATCCTTTGACGATACTCCATCCCTGACCAAATCGTCTATAACCCATCTGTCATTTTCTTTTATAAGTGTAAATTCGTCTTTGTGATTGACATTCGCTATAAATTCATTGTCATCATAAGCACTATATACTTTGTAAGTATAGCTGATACTTACTTTAATTTTATCGTCACTTATGAGATATACATCGTCAACATTATGATTGATATTTTCTTTGTCACACCAAGAACCACATCCGTCATCGTATTTTCTGTCATAAAAAATATCTTCTGCATCATTGCATTCCCTAGAATCAGACTTTCTCCAATTTCTGCGAGCTTGTTTTAACTCATTAGAATAAATGGTTTCGTCATAATAGTCTGCATAATAGTTTTTATAGCAATTGAGTACAAATTCTTTCGCCTCTTGTTTTATTTCCTCATCACTTTTGACATTTTTCTTTTTGTTACTAATTGTTTGACCTGCAGAAGATGGTGAATATACAGGGCGAATAGGCACGCCTGCATTTGCTGCAGGAGTGAAATTTATTTCAATTGGAGAATCAGGAGTTTCTCCTAAAAACAAAACAGGTGATGACCATCCTTTTTCAGAATCAATTTCTCCCCAAAAGCAAGAACTCATTCTGTAATAACCGTTTCCTTCTTCAGAGGTACCAGGCCATAATATCCCCAAAAGTGGAATGCCTGCCATAATTGATTGATAACCAGTAGTAGGCAAAAAAATGCTATTCCCATTGGGACCAGTTACCTTGTATCCTTTTTGAAAATTATGTGATATCCATTCCCAACCGCATTCAGACATTAATTCTTCGCAATCTTCTTTTGTAGGCATACGCCATGCGTCTCCCCAATTATATGTTGCGGCATCATCGCTCTTGTTGAGAGTGGAGAAATGTAAATATAAATCTAGTATATCTGGATGAAGTTCAAGAAAGCAAACATGAAATACATCAAAATCTCTAATATATTCTTGCGGTATAATAGATGGACTGTAAGAATAATTTCTCATATCTTCCTCAGACCAAGAGGTAGTTTTTCCATACGAGAAATAATCTCCTGCATCGTTTGGATCGTCTGCACCAATATTACAGGTTGCCCATAATGTTCCGGAAGGTAGTCCAAGGTCAACATATCCGTGTCCATTCAAACTGCCTGTCTGCTCAGAAGTGTCACAGCCACATCCGCTCATTGCCAACATTCCCACTTCGGAAACGATTGCTATAAATACAAATTGTTTTAATTTCATTTCGTTACTTATTTTAATATTATTAAGACCTATTTATAATTATACCATTTCTTGATAGTATTGCGACACAAGTTATTAAGGTTCATAACGATGCTGCTCTATATCGTTGTCAATCCGAATAACCTTGCTTTCGTCAGGTGACAGATAATACACCAAAGGCAACCATCCGTTATATTCACCTTTAAACGGCGACAAAGGATCCCTAAGGGAAACATAAACCTTTACTTTCTGCACTTTAGGTTGTGCAGTGAAAGTTTTACTGTCACCTGCTCCAATTATAAACTCATTCTCGTGAACTTTGTCGCCATTTTCGATACATTCAAAAACCTTGATGGTTTTGACAGGAAAGATAAAGTCGTCGGATATGCTCACGGTGTACTGCATAGGCCTATTATCTACATCTGAATTTCCATTGGAACTGACATTTGAACCGCAGGAATATATTACCGCAGTCAAAAATAAGACACATACAAATTTTAAAAATCTCTTCATTTTTTACTTAATTTTTAAATATAAAATCCTAATACACTAACATTCATTACACAAAATCAATTCAAACTGTATCAAGTTATTTGTCGGTTATATAATTTCTACAAATCTTTCTTAAAAGCACTCATTGCTGCATCATCCCCACGATAATATTTTTTACCTCCAATCACTATATAATTCCGCGACATATCGATTTCAAAAAAAACATTACCATCACCATTATACACGGTATTCCCTTTTATTGAGTATTTGTATGGACCATGTTGGTCCCAGTCTTCAAAATCTTCATAATAATCAGAACTAATCACAGCCCTAGATAACATATATTGTCCACTTTTAAACCAATAACTGTACAATACAAGATCATAACCTTCAATATTATATCGACGCCAAAGGAGATCTGTTTCAAGCCAATTAGCAAGTTCTTCCTGTTGCCCTATCTTTTCATCTTGCTTATTTGTACGGACATCATTAAAATCACCACCTTTTGCATCGCAAACTGGACGTACAGAACGCCCAACAGTGCGACCGCCGCAGTCGTACATGAAGTAACCTTCGCTATCGTACAATTTGATAACGAGGATCCATGCGCTCCACCATGCGCATTCCGAATTGTCCGTGGAGAGCGTCCCTGACCAGTAGTTGCCCTCGAAACCAGCATCGTAGATGTGATCATAGGAGGAGTAGTAGCCGGCAGCGGGCAGGAAAATAGAGTTGCCGTTAGGTCCAGTGAACAAGCGTCCATTTATTCCGTTCTGGGTTGTCCAGGTTACAGTACAGTTATTTTTAAGTTCATTCAGTTCATCATATGTCGGCATTCTCCAGCCCGAACCCCAGTTGGCGGTGGCTGCGTCATCGGAAGACTGCAAGGTTGTCAAGCCATCAGAATTTGTGTATTTGGTCTTGTTTGAGCAGTCGTCCTCATACCTATAATTATCCCATGCTCTTTTTGTCGTAGTTTCGCCCCAAGCAAAATAGTCACCATATTCTTCTGGACTATTTGCACCGACATTGCAAGTCGCCCACAATGTACCACTTGGCAACCCCAAATCTACATAATCATGTCCAGTCAACCTCCCCGTAGGTTTAGAATAGTTGTCGCTTTCATTACCAACATTGCCATTCCCACACGAAAAACACATTAAACATACAGCCGCTACAGCTATAATCAATCCCATAGATTTAACAATTCTTACCATATTACTTTAAATTAAGTATTAATATTTTTTGCAAAGATAAATCCTTAATACACACTTGGTTCGTTCAAGTTGTACCAAAACGGTTCAAGTTGTGTCACGCTGTTTTTTGTCGTATCAGCAATATGCAAATGCATCTGAAAATATCTTTCCCTGCCCACCAGTACCAAACAGGCAATTAAACACACAAAAGAAGCGTGGCACTGATATACCATATCTTAAAATGGAGGTCGTGAGAATTACCTTGTAGGAAGATGTAGTCATAACAGCCCACGCTTAGCGTGAACTCCTATGCTCTCTTGCCTACGAAAATTTCTCACGTTTCCATTTTCAAGACAAGCATAAACGCTTCGTTAATCAATATATACGGCTTAGTTCATCGCCAAACCGAGTGCAAATATATACAATGGAAAAGAAACGACAAAATTTATTTTTTATCATAAATAATTGTACGGTCGCGGCGCGCCACGACACGACAATGTACAGACGCAAAATTTTGCGTTCCATTTTTATACACGCAATTTCCCCATCTTGCAAAAAATCACTATGTTTGCGACACTAAAAAAAATTCAATGAAACGACTAATTTTCATAATAATACTGGCAATAACTGCCATTACAACATCCGCACAAACCGATACACTTTCATCAAATTGGACTTTCCGTCAAGTGCGGACAAACATCTGGCATAAGGCAACAGTCCCTGGAGTCGTGCATACCGACCTAATCGCCAACAACATAATAGAAGACCCGTTTTTCCGCCTAAACGAGCGCGGTGTGCAGTGGGTGGACAAGGAAGACTGGGAATACAAGACAACTTTCGACCTCAGCAACGAAATGTTTAATCGCCAAAACATTGAACTGACATTCTACGGACTGGACACTTACGCCGATGTCTATCTAAACGACAGCCTAATCCTGAAAGCCGACAACATGTTCCGCACTTGGACGGTGAATGTCAAGGGAATTGCCAAGGCAAAAGGCAACGAACTGCGCGTTTACCTGCATTCGCCCATCAAGGTTGACATTCCCAAGTTTGACGCTTTGGATTTCCGCTATGTGTCCGACAACGACCAGTCGGCAAACGGCGGCATTTTCGACAAGCAAGTCGGCAT
>JAEEGL010414985.1_pt1 | contig 10662 bp, 4 predicted proteins | sample 9134231 | NCBI WGS metagenome assembly JAEEGL01 (sample SAMN16246548, study PRJNA631951) | gut metagenome | biome: gut microbiome; feature: rumen; material: fiber-attached | host: Bos | place: Iran: Karaj | collected 2018-10 | reverse complement strand
TTTGCGGACTTATTCAACGTAACAAATAATAAATCAATATTCTTCTCCGGCAACCATTTTACGCCCTCTCGTACACTGTTTAAACAATTACAATCCATCGCAGCCAAAATCTGATCACGAGTATACGTGCAATGTAAATCAAGCGGACAATCAAATCCTACATCAATTTGTTTATCAACAAAATCAATACGATTTCTTTGAATTTCCAGAAGATCTATAATTTCTTTTAACATCGTCGGACTTTCCACTAATAATTGCAAATTATTATGTACATCTGTACTATTCCAATCTATAATTACTTTCTGCCAGATCGTAACATAAAACATTTGAAACATACGTTTTTGAACATCAGAAAACTTTTCGAATTCTATTCCATTTGGATTTTCTAAACATGATTTCAAAAAATCTATCCAACGCCATGAATCTATTACAGCAAACTTTTTCAAAGCTTTTGTAACGGAATCTTCCATTGGTTCTACAAATCTATCGATGGCATCCGCGCTTGCACAAATGCGAGAAAAACTCGAGTTTTTATATATAGTTCTTGGATCCAAATGATAGTAATCTAAAAAATTCTTATAAGTGAGGGCAAGACCTGTATCATTAGCAAAAGATGCCACTCGATTCACTAAATCATTCTCATTTCCAAAATAATCGCTAATATTCTTCAATATGTAATCTTTGGCTTTCTTTTCAAGCTGAATATAACATCCTTTTGGAACTGAAATAAACCCATCGTTAATCTCTCTTTTCACACTTCTTGTTGTATTATATAATAATGCGGCATATTTTTCCTCAAACCTATATTTTTTATTAGCCTGACCAATAAAATCAAGAACCGTAAGACATTCTTTTCCTTCAGATAATCGCAAGCCTCTACCTAATTGTTGCAGAAAAACAGTTAATGATTCTGTAGGTCGCAAAAACAAAATAGTATTGATTTGAGGAATATCAACACCCTCATTATATATATCCACAACAAAAACGAACTTAACTTCACCAGAAACAAGTCGTTCCTTAGCACTGCGACGTACATCAATTGATGAATTACCAGTTAAATACATCGATGGGATATTATTTCTATTGAAAAATCCACTCATAAACATTGCATGTTCTATAGATACACAAAATCCCAATCCTTTTACATCATTAATATCAGTCACATATTTCAAAACCGCTTGTATAATTGCACGAGCACGTCGTTCTGCTTCCGCTTCATTTAAATATAAAGCAGATAATTCCCCACTAATATAACCACCTCTAGACCAACGTAATCTTCTCAAATCAACAGTATCTGTCACGCCAAAATACTGAAACGGACAAAGGATTTTTCGATTAATTGCTTCAGGAAGACGTATTTCTGCTGCAATTCGATTTTCAAAATAACAAAGTATGTTCTGACTATCCATTCGTTCTGGTGTTGCAGTCAATCCCAAAAGAATTATAGGCTGATAGTACTCCAATAACCTCTGATAACTTTGTGCTGCCGCATGATGAAATTCATCCACAACAATATACGAATAATAATCTCTATCAGTTCTTTCGCTAAAATTCTGAGAATTAAACGTTTGAATAGACATAAATAAATAATCAATACCATCAGGCCTATTATTACCATCAAAAAGCTCGCCAAAATTTTGATCTCTAAGAACCATTCGAAAAGTTTTTAAACTTTGATCTAATATTTCTTGGCGATGAGCGACAAATAAAAGCCTGCACGCTTGTCCCTGATTTTGATTTCTAAAACGCTTATAATCCAAAGCAGATATTATCGTTTTTCCTGTTCCGGTAGCTGCAACAATCAAGTTTTTATAATAACCACGCACCACTCGTTCAGCCTCTAATTGATCTAATATCTCCTGTTGATATGAATACGGATTAATATCAAAAATCGGAATATCAAGGTTATTATTTGTAGAATGATTTATACATAGAGATCTTTCAAGTTTTTCTCTCTTCTCCTCTGTATATTCTTCAAAGTCCCTATCATTCCAATAACGATCAAATGTTGCCATTACCTTATCAATAGTTTCTGGCAAATCTTTTTGTGTTATTTTGGTATTCCATTCCAATCCGCTAGTTAATGCAGGGTTCGATAGATTTGATGAACCAATGTAAGCCGTTGTATAACCGGTATCTCTATAAAAAATATATGCTTTTGCATGTAATCGAGTAGTTTCTGTATTATAGCTAACTTTTATTTCAGTATTAGTAAGCTCTCTTAAATATTCAACGGCCTTTAAGTCTGTCGCACCCATATATGAAGTCGTAATGATTCGAAGTTTTCCACCTTTTTGTGTAAATTCTTTGAGTTCATCTATAATAAGACGCAATCCTGACCATTTAATAAAAGATACTAGCATATCTATTCGATCACATGATACAATTTCCTTTTTAAGCTCACTATACATTTGCGGTTCTTTATCAGCTCCTGTAAATAAGCTAGACTGAGCAATAGATGTCACCGGTCTAATCGCATGATTTTTCTTATCATTTCCTGTTATAGCATAGGCATTATTGCGTCTTTCAAAAAACGCAAGCAATTGTTCTGCAGATTCTATAACGGACAAAGAATCAAATTCATCTTCTGATGTTTCAGCTTTAACCATATCTATGATACGATTTACAAGCTGAATACGTTTTTTCATATTTTTATCATCTGACTCAAGTCCTTTCAAACCGCGTTCCACAACCTCAGATACATATTTCGTCAATATCTTTGAAGCTTCTGCCTTATCAATTGGTTTTCTTTCTATATATTCTTCACTTTGTGATATCTCATTATCTAAACCTTTGTTAATAACCTGCTCATATATTCCATTTTTTAACATAAGATCACCACCCTTAATATCTCATAAAGTGCAATACACAGCATTTTAACTACTTTTATTATATCACATCAAGACCTCTTACGCACCCCCTTTTATTCCCAAAAAAAGAAGACTGGTCGCCCAGTCTTCTTCGAACTTTGATATAGTAAGCAATACCATCACTTATATTTATACCTTACTCTTTATTCATGATTATAATACGTCTTCCAACTCATCTTTTATCATATAAACAGTCGCATCTACCGAACTAAATCTTGCCCATTTCTTGTCTCTAACCAAGTATACAACATAAGTGCAATCATACGCATCGATTAGAGGTAGTATGCCATTTGAAACAACATCTGCATCAATCTCCGACTTCGCATTTATTATCTCATCAAAACTCAAGGCTCTTCTTTCTTCATCAAAAAAATCCACAGTATCCGCATATGAAATTACTTTTGAAACATTATAATCAAGAACAGCATTATACAATTCTTCAATTTGCTTTATTCGATCTTCATTAATTGCGCATGCCATAGCAGCATTTATATATTCGCGTTTATTCATCGTTCGCCTCCTATCAATTTTTCAACAAGCTTAGCACATGAACCATTTTCTTTTGAATGAATATCTCTATGAGAATTACAATCTAACGGAGTAATATTACTTGCTACATTTTCACCACCTAATTGAAGCGGTTGGATATGATGAGCATCATAATTATCTCCAACTTTCCTTATGATCTTCCCATTATCATTGACAACATCTTCTTTGTATTTAGGCCATTCCTGATGATTGATTTCTTCCCATTCTTTCCTCAACGCAGACTTGTTATTATCAAATTCTTCTCTTTTTTCTGCAACCTTCTCAGGTGTCTGAACTTCTAGTTTGATTGAATCTATAGAATCTTTAGAGATTGTCTCAGGACACTCTGATTTTGTTTTCAAATCATCAATATATTCCTTCGCAGTCTCTTTTAAATCACTACGTCCTTCAGGTTCTATTCTTTTTGTAATATCGACACCTGTAGATTTTGTTTCTATTGGTTTTTCTTTAACATCAATTCTCTTCGTAATATCAACAGACTGCGTTCCTAGTGATTTGCCTGCTTCCTTACCTATTTCTTGCATCGTTTCAGTAACCGATTTTGAAATAATCTCTCCAATCATCTAAGTCCACCCCCTTTAATCCATATCTCAAGCGATTCACGATTATTAATCTCATTAATAAGATAAAAGGTTATGGTTGACTGAATAATATCACGCCTAACTTGATCATCAATCTTCTTTTCAATCAATACTTCATTGGCTTCTCTAGTCCATTCACTCACATTAGTCTCATTAATATAAGCAGCTTTTATCTTTTTCGTGATTTCAGGGAAAAGTGCATTCATTAGAGGTGCAAGTTTTGTCATATTTGGTTCTTTTGGCGGATTCTCAAGCATTTTAATTATTGATATCTTTTCATAATCTGATATTGCTATATTATCAAGCTGCATCATCAATTCCATACGATCAATTTCAGAACCTAACCTTGTCCCTTTACTTAAAAGTTCAGCAATATGCAATCTTTCATCAAACGAGCACTCCGCTTTATCTAAAGTCTTCATTTCATACTTATAAGGCTCTTTGTCCACTTCGACTTTATCGACTTTACAAAGTACTGGCTGTATCCATTCGTTCTGATATATTGCACCTACACCACACGCAAGCTTAGCTAATTCTTTGATTTGTTCATCATTCAGATTAGCAGCTTTTCCAACCAATTCCCTATCATTCTGATCTGGCAAACGCATAATAATTTTCGTGTTAGTATTACGAATTGCAGACATATCCATTAAGCCTGGAGCCTGATCAACAACAATAAAACCTTCTCCATATGTTCGCATTTCTGCAATAGCATTTGATATCATCTCGACACTCTTACCAATAAGATTACCACCTTCAACAGACTGTTCTGTTGATGTTCTCTTCAAAATATTATGAGCTTCCTCAAGCACTGTTAAATGTTTAAGTGGCGCATTTATACCTGTAGACTCTGACATTCTGTACTCTTGCAATTTCAGAACAAGTATTCCCATAATAAGCGATTTAGTCTCGCTCGAACCAACTCTACTCAAATCAATAATAACATTTTTATCAAAAAGAATTGACGATTCTATTTCATTCGAGCAGAAAACCTGTCCATATATACCATTAGCCAAAGATTGAAGTCTTGTAAGTAAAGCTCCTTTATATGCCCCTTTATTTTCTGTATCATATTCACTCAAATCAATGATAGATTTAATATTTCTTGCGACATCTGCAAAGGTAGGATACATGTTTTTTCCATACTCATTGGTTGATGATATCATATCCCATCCACAATCCTCATATGATTTTTCTATAGCAGCCTTCAAAACGGCTGGCATAGCAGCATACATCGGCCAACACACATTGAAAATCTCCACAAGACGATCCATATGCTCTAAGACATGCGTATCCTCAGGAAATGAAAATGGATTAATTCTCAATAGCGGTGTTTTTTTAGGATTGGTGCCAAATACTGACACATCACTATAATTGCCAAACACATCTTTATATTCGCCCTTTGCAGGCTCTACTACGAGAAACGGAATACTGTTCGTATATGCTTCTGAAAGAATTTTATATACAGTATTACTCTTGCCTGAGCCTGTACTACCTGTAATGAATGTGTGGGATGCTAGTGAATTTTTTGATAATCCAACTTTAACAGATTCCACTCTATGCATATGAAAAATCTTTCCGAGCGAAAATTTATCTCCAGGCATATCATCAATTGTATCAAAGGTAGAAACATTTCTACCAAATTCTGCACATTCAAATACTGGCAAACCCGCAATAGATTTTCTCGGAAAATTCAAGGAGTATGCCAACTCTTTTCCGGAAAGAGTAGCTGTTGCTGTAACAGCAGCAGGATATACCAAAAATGTTTTATCTTGATTTATTATAGACGGATCTAATCCAAACTGAGGATGACGTAAATCCAGAAGGTATTTACATATTTCCTCAGCTTTATCTTTATCTTTCCCGACGTCGTTTCTCCACAGATTTATAGCACAATCTGAGACATACGATTCCTCGCCCTGGGTAAGCGCAAGATATGCATGTGCCACATTATTGGCAACATTAAAGTCATCACTCATTACATATGCAGCAAAATCCCACATACCGAGAGCAGTTCCTGTTTCATATCTCTTCATTTGCTCTTTTAAAACTTCAAGAGCATGAATTATTTCAAAATTAGCAAAATTCTGCGTTATGCCCTCATTTTTTCCTATAGTAGCTGTAACACTTGAAGATCTTGCAAAATTCGCACCCACATTGGCACCAAAGCTCGTACTCTTAGCAGTACCAACAGCCTTTGCAAGACCGTTAGTAACAGAACGTCCCGTTGAATTAGTAAGCGTTCTTCCAACTGTTTTTGCCATAGAAGATCCTGCAGTTTTAGCCAATGCTGTACCAACACCAGACGCCGTAGAATGTCCAGACATAGCAGAAACAGAATATGAATTTGAAGTACCCTGTGTTAAAGTATTTGTTTCAGACGTTCCTTTTGCAACCGCTTGAGAAAGAGTTGTTGTTTCACCTGCTGAAACTCCACCTATAACCAAATTACCATTCCAAGTTTCGTTATTTGAAGTCCCCGTAGTATCTGTTACCGTTCTATTTTTTCCCAATGCTGTCGCTTTACTCTCGTTAACTCCAGACGTATTGGTAGTTGTATCACTAAAACTATCTGTAATCATTGAATTTTCTGAGGTTGTATCAGTAGTACTTTCCTGTATTCCCTGAGTATCGCTCGTATTATCGGATTCAGCTTCACCCGTAGAATCAGTCTCAGCACCACTTTTAGTACGACTAGTATTATCACCTTGTTGTATTCCAGCACTTGCACCTATATTGACACCTATGATAGCCATTCCTGTCGTGGAATCAGACTGCGTATATGTATAATTAGTAGACCATTGTGCATATGGAGTCAAGCCTGAATATATACGAGCTAATTCCTGCTTTCTTTCTTCCACATCAGTTACAGGTGTTGCTAATAGAATCACAGTATACTCTTCTTTTGAATTCGTCGGTATATACCCATCAAGCAGTTTTTCTATTGTTTGACTGATAAACTTATCCGATTTTTCAGTAGGAACATTTGAAGCTATAGCAACAGAACTATCTTTAAACTTTCTCATACAAGGAATTCGACCGATGCCCATTTGACCATCCACGTTATTTCCAATTTCCGAACCTGGAAAATTACCTCGTAATGCAGACTCTATTCTTTTAGCCAAAGTCTCGATACCGTAAACATCGCTTTTATTTAACGTATTAACTACTGCCAGATATACATTGGTTTTTTCTCTTGTTCTATTAAAAATCAATGCGATATTGCAATCCTCATTAGAAAGGACCGCATAAACATTTACTAGTTTTTCAAGACTATTTTCTTCTTTATCAGTCACCCATTTTGTTATATTATAATATCTGATATTAAAATCCGATTCAAACTTACGCCCATATTCAGCAGTAGAATCCAATGGCAAATAAAGCTGTCTTATCTGCGAAAGATAAGAATTAAAAATCTCCACGCCATTTTCAGCCATAAGCCTAGCTGTAAGCTCTACCGCCTGCGGATCATTCGGATCAGGTTTTTCCGACATATATTTATCTTTTTGTACTTGAATCTGAGATAATTGTTCAGGACTTAATTGTGACAGTTTTGCAACACCATCTCCAGCCTTTTGTCCGGCTTTTACAACCCAATTTTTTACTATGCCCATACGCCATCCTCCTGATCATCTTGCCAACCTGTCAAATTCGCAATTTGATTAGTATATGTGGTTAATCTTACTGCTTTAGCTTCCAATTCAGCAATTTTATCAGATATTACTTTTATATCCTTTACACGTTTTATTAACTTAGGATTGACATCCTGAATAATGCAACTGATTTCCTCTAATAACTCATTGCCCCACTTTACGAAAGCTTCTTTATGATTTTCGCTAATTGCTGTTGTTATTGTATCGATATAATCATTCAACTTTTTATTAAAGTTTCTTTCCAGTTTCTTAAGGTTCAACTTATTGGTTTCACCTATTTTTATCGAACCAATTGAAATCAAATACTTATCATATTCATCTCTATGAAAGATTAAATCCGAAGCATCTTCAAATGGAATATCTGGAAATGAGCTAATAAGTTCAGTTAATTTTTTCTTAGAATCATCCGATGTAATAGGTGTCTCATAAACTGTAGCTGTAAGCTTATCTTTCATGTCATTAGCATTGTCGCTCCAGCATTTCTTCGAATTTTCATTCAAGATACGATTAGCTTTTTTTGAATAATCCGAATATATTGACTTAACCTTATCAAACAGGTCATCCGCCGCAAGTTTATCAATTTCTTTTATTACATCTGTTTTTGATTGGCCATTCACCTTACTACCACGTATTTTATTTAAAAATGACTTATTCAATTCTTCAAATTGAAGTTCCAAATCAAGAAATCCAGTATTTTCCTTCTTTTTTTCTGTCATCTTTTGTTCCAAGTATTTAAGTTCTGTAGTGGTAAGCCCCTGCTTAGATTCAAGTAATGCTCTTTTCATAGCATCTGGATATTCTTTTTCATATTGTTTTTCAAGATCTCCTATTTGCTTTTCAAGCTCTACTAACAACTGATATTTATCTTCTTGAAGCTTTTCATTTCGTTCTTTTCTTTGTTTTTCTCTATCAATTTTCATCTTGTTTATTGTGCTATTCGAATATTCAAGAACGTTATTAAGAAAACTCTGAGATTGCTGACACTTATTATATGCTGAATAATTATTTGCAAACATTTCTATAGCACGTTCAAGACAATACATACCGCTATTTTTATATACTAGATTTTGACATTCTTCATAATCTGATATGACACTCGAGTTTATTTGGTTCGGCAATATATTATATTTGTATAACTGCATATAATACGGATGTTTTAAAGCAGAAAATCTTGGCTTCAAATCATAATATAATCTAGCATAGTTTTGATCCATAAATTCCCCATCGTTCTCAGCTTTAGCGCCAAGACCCATTATCGATGACACATAATAAATGCCATATGAAAACATCTTTTTAGGAATACTTTGCCTTAAAATATCCGATATCGTTTCATCATCAAATCCTTCTCTAGGAAGATTAGCATTATCAGCTTTATTTACTACTATCATGGTAAATCTTGGATCTATAAGGTCTTCAAACTCCTTAAGTTCATAATATAATTTCAGATTATCCTCGGTATCCAAAGAATCACTTGTAGCTACAAAAATAGGCAATCCATTAGTCTGATTTTTCATAGCATTCTTAAGCACAGTCTTATGTTTCTCATTTGATGCCGAATTTGAACCTGGCGTATCAAATAAAACATACTTATTAGATGAATCCTTTAGTATTCCATCTTCGTCATACGGAACCTCTAATTCTATTAAATCAGATATTTTGTCCTGTTCCGCATAGCGATTAATAAAATTAAGGGCAGCTCCTACTCTATGTGGAAGTCTCAATTCTTTGCTTTTATCTAAAGAATCTTTTATTCCCTTTATTAAGTCATTTTCCTGTAATTTTGTCTGTATTCTATCATGCTCGTCAAAAAGTACTTGAATATCTATTCCGTCATAAGCAAGATTTATAAATGCTCTATTTTGATCTTCGGATTTTGCAATTTTATATATCTTGGCAGTTGTCGGTTGATCACCACTTGGAAGGATTTCATTTCCAATAAGCGCATTTATAAATGATGACTTGCCTGCGCTGACATTACCAAAAACACAAATAGGAATCATCTCACTAGCAGCTTCCGAATATCTATTAAGATCATCTTCAACCTTAGACTTATCATCAACACTTTCTTCAACTAATTGTTTCAAATCATCAAAAATAGAATTAACCTCATGAATTATGTCTCTCGCGTTATTAAGATAGACATAAGAGCGATGACAAATAATCTTGTTAGAATACTTTTTATCCGAACACACCATTGAAAGCACTTTATAATCATCATCTGTACCTTCAAAAGTCAGATCTATCAAAGATCTACCCGGATTATATGCATGGCAAATCTCATCAACTATTTCTTTTACTTTAAAAGGGAAAAATCCCGTTGTATATTCCTCGCTCACCAACTTACTTGACTCATCTATTTCTGGTGTTAGTTTTACCCAGCCTTCACCATTCCAACGGTAATATGAAATAACTTTTCTATACGGATCACATACCAACTTTATCTTAGATGTATTTAGATTATTCTGAGGTGTAACTTTAGGAACCTCTATTTTCTTTTGAGATATAACTTCAATTGGATTTCCACAACCTGTGCAAAATTTTGTATTAGGAATCACTTTTTTACCACAATTTGTACAATACTTACTCATGTCAATCACCTCTCCTTTTATTATTTCAAAAACATCCTCTATCCCTTATTTTATCACATTTTTCACACTTTACCCCCACCATTTCAGTGCATTAAAGAATAACTTTTTCTCCTTTTCTGTTAAATATTCCACAATATATATATCGTCATATTCCACGCCAATCTACACCACATTTTCATATTTTTACCTCGAATTTCAAAATTCTCATTGACATACATAACCCCTTATTATATACTATAATGATTTAGCACAAGCTATCTGGAAGGTATGGGATAAGAAACGGAGGATATACATATGTATCATTGGGTTAACGACAAGGCATTCATTCATGCTGCTTACAGAATTAGCGCCGACCTTGTTAATCAGCTTATTCAGAGGCTAAAATCATACGAAATCAAGGCCAGCATGAATGTTGTTGGAA
>JAEEGL016758938.1_pt1 | contig 10663 bp, 3 predicted proteins | sample 9134231 | NCBI WGS metagenome assembly JAEEGL01 (sample SAMN16246548, study PRJNA631951) | gut metagenome | biome: gut microbiome; feature: rumen; material: fiber-attached | host: Bos | place: Iran: Karaj | collected 2018-10 | reverse complement strand
TGAACGGGGACCGGCAGTACGTGGTGTCCACGGACGCCATCGGCATGGGCCTGAACCTGCCCATCCGCCGGATCATCTTCATGGATACGGAGAAGTTCGACGGCCATGAGCGCCGCCCCCTGAAGCCGGAGGAAATCCAGCAGATCGCGGGGCGGGCGGGCCGCTTTGGGATATACGACAAGGGCTGGGTGGGGGCCACGGAGAACCTGGCCGCCATCCATGCGGGACTGGAGGCCGTGGTGCCGCCCCTGACCTACGCCGTGGCGGGCTTTTCCGATTTGGTGCTCATGGTGGACTTCGACCTGCTGGAGGTCCTGAGCGTCTGGAACCGGATGCCCACGGCGGAGCCCTACCGGAAGCTGGACATCACCCGGTATATCACCATGATCACCCAGATGCGGGAGCGGGGCTTCCGCCTGGATAAGGAGCTGGAGCTCCGGGCGGCCAACATCCCCTTCGACGAGACGGACGACGAGCTGAGCATGCTCTTCTTCCGCTTCCTCCGGGTCTGGGCAAACGGGGAGGAGCCGGAGCAGCCCGTGCTGCCGGAGAAGCGCACCGCCTACACCCTGCCCGAGCTGGAGCTGTATTACCGGGAGCTGGATTTGTACTTCTCCTTCGCCAAGGCCTTCGGCTGCCACGTGAAGGAGGAAAGCCTTCGGGAGGAGCGGGAGAAGACCGCCGACCTCATCAACCAGATTTTGCTCCACAACCTGAAAAACAACATCCGCTTTTGCGCCCGCTGCGGCTCCCCCATGCCCCTGTACCATTCCGGGCGGCTGTGCAACGACTGCTACGCCCGCATCCGCAGAGGCTACACCGCCGGAAGGGGCGGAAAGCGGCATTGAATCGAAAATTTCCCACGGCCTGCCGGAAATGGCTCCGGCAGGCCGTTTTCTCCCCCTGTACACCCCCTCCTGCCCAAATGTACAGGTTGCCCATGGGTGCGTCCTGGGGTATAATCCTTTATCATTAGCGTGGAAAATGGGGAAAATATACGGCTCCCGTTTTCCGTTCCTGCTGCCGGTGCCGTGCCGGGATGGGAGAGACCCATGAAACGAACCCTTGCGCTGATCCTCTGCTTCTGCCTGCTCTTTTCCCTCGCGCCCCTGTCCGGGTGGACCAGGGCCCAGAGGGAGGGATGGACCTTCCGCTATGCCGGGGAGGACATCATCCCCCAAATTGCCGTGTGGATTTTCGACGCGGCGATGAAGGACTATACCCTTTCTCCCGATGATTATTCGGGCTATGACCCGGAGACCTATGAGCCCATCTCCGCCTATACGGTCCCCACGGAGAAAACCGGGAATTACTGGGAACATACCTCCCTTGCTTCCCGGGAAGAGCTGTTCCCCGGAAACGGGCCCTATTATGCCGTAATCTGTATCCCGGCTGACTATATGACGAACACCACCCCCCAAATTATCCTCCACCCCCTGACGGCCCAGGAACAGCGGGAGGGGCTCACCGTAACGGAGGATATGCGGTCCTCTCTGGCCCAGCTGAGCATCACCACGCCGGGGACGACTGCCGAGGGGAGCAGCGCGCTCTCCCTGTTCTGGCAGAGCGGGGAGGGTGCATCCCACATAATCGACCTTTCCCCCGTCATGCGGGACCTGCAGAGCGGAAACGGCTCCTATGCCGCCGCCGTCACCCCGGGGTATTTCACCGCAGTCAACGCCTTTTCCACAGTGGATTACGACGGAGGAACGTTTTCCTTCGGCCCTGCGGTGGTGGATTACCGCCAGTTCGCCGCGGAGACCAGGGCGAGCCTGACCCTCACCGCCGATAAGGAGGAAAAGCGCCTGTTCACCGCCGTCCTTCCCTCCGGCGCAAAGGCGGCGAGCATCAGCGTTGCCCTTCCCTCCGGCGTGGAGTTTCCCGTGATGGGAGGAAACGCCGTTTACCTGGAGCCTGGTGCGTATGACCTGGGGGTGAGCCTGTACACCGGCAGCCCGGAGACCGGCGTTGCGGACGAGTGGGTCTACGATACCCATGTGGACCTGCGCACCGGCGACCGGAGCGTCACCTACAGCAGCCTGGCGGACCTGGCTTCCTTCACCAGGGAGGTAAAGGTCTACGCGGACGAGGGATACACCACCCTTCGCAGTACGGTTCCCGCCGCCGGCGGCAGTGTCTTTGTGGATTATCTGTTGACAGACCCCCAGGGAAACCGGCTGATGGCCATCATCACCGCCTCCGGAGCGTACAATGAAACTTTCGTGACTGCGGCGGTCACCGCCGGGGGAACGCCGGTGACCCTGAGCGGGGGAAGCATTTCCTTCGCCCGGTTCGCCTTCTCCGCCTCCCAGCCGGAGGCGGAGTACACCGTGACCCTGGCCCCCACCCTGAACTATTTCACCGTGAACGTGAGCGACACCTTCACCCTGAATAACGGCTCCGCCCTGGCGGACGTTGTGCCCAATCCCCCCGGGAGCCTGGCGGTGACCGCTCGCCGGGCCGGGGATTCGGCGGACTTCACCTGGACCGCCGCCACCCATCCCAACCCCAACGCCTCCGTCACCGCCTACCGGCTGTACCGCTGCGACGCTGCGGGCACGGTGAGCGGGACATACGCGGGGGAGAGCACCGGCCTCAGCCTGCACCTGGACGGCCTCACCGCCGTGGCCGGGGAGGGGGAGGCGTACTTCACCCTCCGGGCCTTCGACGGCGTCCATGAATCCGAAAACGCCAACGTGGTGCGCATCCCCGCCCTGGAGGAGGGGGTCCTGACCTTTGCCCAGGCCCAGGGGGCCGTGCTGGGGACGGACAGCCTGCGGCTCACGGAGACCAACGGCGGCGCCCTGGCGGTGACCATGGAATATGCCCTGACGGCGGGCGACCCCGTGGCCGTCCTGAGCTATACCCGGCCCGACGGCAGCGCCGCCACGGCCTCCGTCCCCATGACCGCCGTCACCGGCGGCTACGGCGCGGAGCTTCCCATTCCGGCGGACGCGGCGGTGATCACCGGGGTGCAGGCGGCCTATACCACCGCCGGCGGGACCCGGAAGACCGTCTCCCGGGAGACCCGGCTGGAGGTCATCGCCGGGACCCTCACCGTCACCATGGAGAAGTGCGCCCCCAACAGAGACCTGGTGAGCACAGCGGCCCTGACGGCCGGCGGACGCCAGGCGGGGGCCCTGAGCAGGGAGGACATTCAGGTTTCCGGAGACGACCTGGTGCTGTTCCTGCGCAGCGTGCCCCGGACCCTGTACCGGGAAGGGGCGCAGCTCAACCTGGGCACAACCCTGGGCAGCAGGGGCTTCCCGGCGGCCATCACCGGGGACGCCCTGACCATCGACCGGGAGCAGGTGCAGACCGCCTTCGGCCTGCCCTATACCATCCGCCTGGAGGTGGACGGCAGCGCCATGAACGGGGCGGCGTACCGCCTCACCGCGGACGTGGACGTCTATTACGAAGAAAGCCTGCTGAGCTCCAGCACCTTCGCCGGCATCACGGAGAGCCGGGACCTGACCTTCCATATCCAGGGACAGTTTGATTACTTCCGCATTACCTTCCGTGATCCCGCGGAAGGCACATACAAGCTCACCTATGACGATACCCACCATACCGACTCCTTCACCTGCCCCGTGGAGGTGGAGCCATACACGGTGGAGTCCGGCAGCGTCATCCCCATCACCATGGACGGGGAGCCCTTTGGGGAGCGGATCGCCCTGAAGCTGATCCGGGAGAATCTCTGGAGCAGGACGGTGCTGTGGTATCCCGGCAGCAGCATGGCGGACCTGAGCGGCCTGGAGGACGGGGTCTATACCGTCTCCCCCTATCAGAAGAGCTGCGTGGAATTTGTCCCTGTCACCGTCACCGTGCAGAACGGGGCCATTGTTGGGGAGTGCCCGCCGCTGGAGCTGTATTCCCAGGTCTATTACAGCGTGGCGGTGAAAAACGTGCTCCAGGGCAGCGGAATCGAGTACTCCGCGAACTATGACGTTTCCTACCGCAGGAACGGCTCGGCGGAGTGGGTGAGCTGCCCCGCCACCGCCTGCTACGACACCTCGGACTACGGAGCGGCCCGGCTGGACCCGGCCTATTCCGGCAACCTGTTCATCGGCCCCTTCCGGTATGTGGACGTGAAGGACGCCTCCGGGGCGGCGGACCTGGCGGAGCTGCGCATCGTGCCCCGGGGTACCCTGTGGAGGCTCTACGGGGAGCCCGGGGGCGTGGAGGCCGCCTTCGGGGAGACCCTGGTGGATCTGACCGTGGATACGCAGACCACCGTGGTGAACAACCATCAACAGCTCCTTACGGAGCCCAGAATCGACGTGTATATCCGGAAGCCCCTCACCTTCACCGGCTCCGCCTATCCTCTCCATAAGGTGCGGGTCCATTCCCCCGGGGCCACGGCGGGCCAGGTGCAGCTGAACCTGTTCCTCTTTGGGGTGGACAGCGCAGGGGAGCCCAACGGCAGGACCTACTCCCGGACCTTCATCCTGGAGAAGTTCAACGAGGCAGCCTACCAGGAGATCGACGACACCGCCTCCCTGTATGAGCCCGGCTCCTATTGGGCCCTCTACTACACCGGCCCCCACGACGCCACGAAGGAGAACACCTTCCTCCTCTCCAAGGCCGCGGTCTATGGGACGGCGGACCGGGTTTTCGCCGTGGCCTACCTGGGGGATGGGCAGGTGAACGAGGAGATCGTCTATCTGCCGGCGGAGACGGCTGCGGATACCTTCATCGCCTCCTTCTCCGCGGATTCCGCCCAGGTGACGGGGAGCGACATCGTGGGCTTCCTGTACACCTTCACCGGGGACGAGACCCTTTCCGGCCAGACCCTCACCTTCACCCCGGAGGGAGGCTGGGCGGCCCCCGCCAAGGTCACGGACCTGCGGGCCAGCGTCACCGTGGACGGGGCGGCGGAGGCGGCCCCCGTGACCCTCGCGGAGGGGAAGCTCACCGTCACCTTGCCCGAGGTGCAGGCGGGACAGAGGGTGCGGGGCACGGTGCGCCTGGGTTATACCGCGGCCTCCGTCCCGGCGGACGGACAGCTCACCGCCTCCGCCAAGCTGGGGGAGGAGACCCGGTACGCCTACAGCCGCCGCATCAGCTTCACCCATAATCTGCCGGAAACCACCAATGCTGTGACCATCGCCTCCTCCGGCCGGGGGAACTGGGCCGGGGAGAAGTGCTTCATCGCCTTCTATACCGAGGATGCCCTCTGCGGGGCCTATGAGCTCTCCAAGTACGGCTACTGGGGCGGAGGCTTCGGGGAATACCGGGATATCGCCCTGCCGGTGGGGGAGAAGGACACCCAGCGGACCTTTACCCTGCGGGCCTATCGGGTTACCGCCGCCTCCCTGGGGGCCCTGCCCGCCTCGCCGGAGGGCCTGGCGAACCCCCTGGGGGAACAGACCGTGACCTATCGGAGGACCGCCCGGAACATCCTGCCCGCCCGGTATATCCTGCGGTATATCAACGAGACCGACGGAAACGCGGAGGAAATCTCCCTCACCGACCCCCAGCAGTTAAAGTCGCGGACCCTGACCTTCGGCCAGGACTATGATACCCACACCCTGGAGCTGATCCTGGACTTCGCCGGGGACGTGTCCAATGACATCACTGATCCCCAGGTGGTGGTGCGCATGGGAGGCTACCGGTTTACCTTCTATACCACCCTGGAGAAGGCGGACAGCTCCGGCACCCGCTATGCCGCCGCCTGGTCCGCGGAGTACAACGGCCCCATGATCGTGCAGTACCAGCAGCGGCCCGAGCTCTACGGGGATACCCATTCCCGGCCTGAGCCCGTGAGCTTCCAGCTGGGCTCCACCCTCAGCGAGCTGGAGATGGCCCGCCTTCGGGCAGCCTATGCCAAGCTTAAGGCCTCGCCCGACAAGAGCGGGTCCGCAGGCGGCAGCAAGACCTTCCGGAACGATGAGAAGGGTGTGGAGCTGACCCTCAGCGTGAACCTTTCCGCCGCCATTCTGGGGCCCCAGGAGCTCCAGGCCCGGCTGGACGCCCTGGATACGGAAAACGAGCATGCCATGGTCCTGGATCTGCAGGATGATCCCAACAGCGACATCCAGTACATCTACATCCTGCCCACCAGCTTCGGTCCCGGCGACCAGGGCTACGTGGAAAAAAACGACGGCAGGGAATACTACCGGGTGGGCTACACCTACGTGGTGGTCTACAAAAGCTCCGCCTTTGAGGAGCAGGGGGCGGCGCTCATGGGCTTCACCGGTCCCGACGGGGAGCCCTCCGCCGACCAGACGAAGCTGATGGTGGCCAATCAGTTCCTGGGGGACATCAACGGCCCCGTGGGGTACTTCGGCACCGCCAAGAACGCGCTGGAGTTCTCCGGCGCGAAGGAGGGCCTCCTGAACGACATCCCCTTCCAGGCGGACAACAAGTTCAATGAGCGTCTGGGCTATCTGGGGGACGCGGGGGCCATTGTGGGCATTGCCGACAAGCTGGTGAACGACAGCGACATCGCCAGGGAGCAGCAGGAGGTCATTCAGCAGCGTATCGCGGACATCAACGGGATGTACGCCTTCGCCATGGCCAAGTGCAAGTGCGACGACCAGGCGGAGCTGCGGAAGATCAACCTGACATTCATCCGGGACACCTACATTACGAAACTCAAGAACATGAGCACCGACGTGAACACGGAGGAGGTGGCCTGCGACCTCATCAGCTCCGGGAAGGACGCGGTGGTCACGGTGGCGGGGAAGGTCGAGGACCCGGCGGTGCAGTTGGCGGTCTTCGCCGTGGATAAGGGCGTGGACGCCGCCATCGACAGCTACCGCTACGGCAAGAACATCGAGCGGTACGACAAGCAGGACGAATGGGTCGTGCAGTGCGGCAAGGAGCTGGACGCGATTGCGGACACGTGCAACAAGAAGGGCTGCGACGTGGGCGAGCTCAAGCGGAAGGCCCCCAAGCTGGTGGACCCGGATCCCAATCAGGATTACAGCGGCTTCGGCATCGCCCTTGGCCGGCAGATCCCCATCGAGCCCAAGATCATCATCGACCCCTCCGGCATCGTGTATGAGGGGTATTTGGGCAACCCCCTGGCGGGGGTGGAGTGCGTCGTCTATGAATCCGACGATGGCACTGAAACCGGCACCTTCCATGAATGGCTGGACGCCCCGGGCTTCGACGGCCAGGCCAGCCGCCAGACCACCGGGGAGAGCGGGTATTACGAGTGGTACGTGCCCGCGGGCATGTGGAAGGTCACCTATACCAAGGCGGGCTATCTCCCGGCGGAATCCGCCGTGATGCAGGTGGCCCCCCAGTGGCTGGACGTGAACCAGAACCTCCTGGCGGAGGATAACCGGGCGGTGATGAGCCTTTCCTCCGCTGAGGGGAAGGTCATCCTGGCCTTCACCAAGCCCGTGGTGCTGGAGGATATCCTGAACGGCGGCCTTGACGTCACCATCGGCGGCGTCAAGGCCAAGGGCGCCTGGACCGTCTCCGGGGGCGGCGAGGGCAGCATCTACGGGGACGGGGTCATGAACGCCCCCACGGGCACCGGCATGCTGGTGCGGGAGCTGGTGTTCACCCCGGATACGGTTCCCCAGACCGGAAAGACCGTCTCCGCCGCTCCGGCGGGTGACGGGGTGCGGAGCTACGGCGGCACCCTCCTGGCGGAGGAGGCCGTCACCGGCACCATCAACGGCGGCTACACCCCCTGGAGCTACCTCCCGCAGCCTGAGACGGAAAGCGCGGCGGAGACGGAGGCCGTTTCCCTGCTGCCCCAGGGAGGCGAGATCACCGCCCTGGACGGGGATATCCGTCTGGTGAGCGAAGAGGGCACGGTGAGCACGGAGACCAAGGTCACCCTGACGAAGAGCGAGGGCGGGGAGGAGGCCCTGTCCCCGGTGTACGGGGTCCGCTTCGCGGTGCAGCCCTCCGATACGGTGGAGGTGCGCTTCCGCCTCGCTGACGCGGCGGAGGACGTGGAGGAGCCCCTGTTCCTGGGCCTCTGGGTGAAGCCGGATGGCGCGGAGGACTGGGAGTTTGCCGGGGGCGCCTATGACCCGGAGACCAACAGCCTCACCCTCCTTACCCGGGTGAGCGGCGAGTATAAGGCCATGTACAGTCCCGTGGACTTCCAGGATGTTCCGGCGGACCACTGGGCGAAGAAGTACATCGATGTGCTGGCCGCCAGGCGCATCATGGAGGGAGACGGGGTGAAGGCGAACCCCGAGGCGGAGATCACCCGGGCGGAGGTGGCGGCCCTGGCGGTGCGCGTGCTCCAGGCCAACTCCCTCCTGGGCAGGACCCCCGAGGTGCGGGATAACTTCCAGGACGTGAAGCGGGAGGATTGGTTCTGGTACGAGGTGAACCTGGCGGCCAAACGGGGCATCGTTCAGGGCTTCGAGGGCTATATGCGGCCCAACGACCCCATCACCCGGGAGGAGCTGGCGGCGATCATCGCCCGGATTGCGGCGGACGCCCAGGACCTGGCGGAGGAGAGATCCGCCGACTTCGGGGACGCGGCGGCCATCGCCGACTGGGCCCGGACCTATGTGGCGGTGCTCCAGGAGATGGGTTTCCTCCAGGGGGACGAGAACGGGAACTTCAACCATGCCGCCCACGCCACCCGGGCGGAGTGCGCCAAGCTCATGTATAAGCTCATGGAGCTCTTCGGCATGCTGGAGTACGACCCCGAGGCCAAGGACCCGCCCTGCCTCACCTGTCCCTATTCCCGATAACGAAAAGAGACCCGCCGGAAAACTCCGGCGGGTCTTTCTTAATCCTCATAGGGCTCGATCCGTATCCCCAGCACCCCCCAGCGGGCCTGGTCGGCGGGGGAGTAGTAGGCTTCCATATCCTTGGGGGAGGCGGCGGGCAGCTCCTCCCGGGTATACCCGCATTCCAGAAGGTCCACGCTGCGGTACAGGGCGGCGAAGTCCGGGAAGGGGAGCAGCTCCTTCACCCGCACCCGCAGCACGTCCGTTTCCTCAGCCGTGGAGACGAAGCGGATCAGGTCTCCCGCCCGGAGGCGCTGCCGCTTGGGGTCGTTCAGCCGAAGCTCCAGGGTCTTTTCCCCCGCTTCCATGCGGCGGAAGGGCTCCGGGCGAAGGGACATGCAGTGCATCCGCAGGCCCCTCCAGGTGTAGATCTCCTTTTCCCGAATGGGCTCCACCCGCCGGATGGTCCCGGCATAGAAGAGCCAGTCGTCGATCTGGAGGGCTTCCTCCGCCCTGCCGAATTCCTGCAGACAGTACTCCGCCCCGTTGTGCATGCACTCCCCCTCAAAGACGTCCCCCCACTTGTCGGTGATGCGCACCAGCTTCCCGTCCCATTGGGAGAGCAGGGACTCCGATTCCTCCGCCAGCCAGTCCCGCAGCAGCCGGGCCACACCCGGAGCGTCCTCCAGGCCGAATACCGGCACTCCGGCGGGCCGAAGGCACGTGTCCGTCACCAGGGCCAGGAGGGTGGCGGGGTCGCACACCGGCGCCGAAGAGACGGCACCCCGGAGGATCTCCAGCTTGGGATAGGGGGAGGCCTTGAAGCCCTCCAGCAGGATCAGGTCCGCCTCGGGGTACAGGGCCAGCAGGTCCCACTCCGTCACCCGGGCGTACTTCACCGCCTGGAACTTGTACCCGTCGAACACCGCGGCCCCATAGGCCCCCGCCTCCAGGAGGCGGTAGGTGTCCGTCCCCTCCCGGTCCGGCAGGAAGGAATGGCCGTCGTGTTTGATCACAGCGGCTTTTATCCCCAAATCCCGGAGGGCGGGGATGAGTTTGGTGAGAAAGGTGGTTTTGCCGGAGTTTTTCACCCCGGAGACCGCTAAGACCTTCTGCATGGAAATCGCCTCCATCCGGGGATACTATAGCACAGTTTTCTCCCGCTGCAAAGCCGGGCTGCCTTCCGTAAAGCTGTTCATCGCCAATTGTTGACAGCCGGGGCAACCGCGAGTAAAATACACGCCAGAGAGAAAGAAGGTGAGCCCATGGAGGGATACGCATATTTCGCCCGGCGCCCCGGGCGGCTGGAGGACCTGCGGGCCCCCCATCCCCTGGAGGCGGAAAAGCCCTATAGGGTGGTGGGGGAGAAGGTCCTGGGGGATATGGATTTTCAGAATTTCCTCACGGATTTTTACGCGGACCGGGATTTTTTGGAGGAATACGCCCCCCTGTGCGGCAGGGGGGAGGAGTGGGCCTGCCTCCTGGTGCGGTGCGCCGGTGACCGGAACGGGATCCTGGTGGTGCCGGAGCGCCGGTACGTGGAGTGGGCCGCCCTGGTGGATACAGAGCCGTGAAAATACCGCCCCCGGTCTCTCAGGAGACCGGGGGCGGCTTCCATAGTCGTGGGTTTATTCCGCGAAGAGCGGGGTGGAAAGGTAACGGTCGCCGGTGTCCGGGAGCAGCACCACGATGGCCTTGCCCTTGTTCTCCGGCCGCTTCGCCAGCTGGATGGCGGCGAAGGCTGCGGCCCCGGAGGAGATGCCCACCAGAACGCCCTCCGTGCGGCCGATCTGCCGCCCGGTGGCAAAGGCGTCCTCATTGGCCACGGGGATGATCTCGTCGTATACCCCGGTGTTCAGCACGTCGGGCACGAAGCCCGCGCCGATGCCCTGGATCATATGGGCTCCCGCCCGGCCCTCAGAGAGGACGGGGGAGGAGGCCGGCTCCACGGCCACCACCTTCACCGCCCGGTTTTGCTCCTTCAAGTACTGGCCCACGCCGGTGACGGT
>JAEEGL016111230.1_pt1 | contig 10663 bp, 8 predicted proteins | sample 9134231 | NCBI WGS metagenome assembly JAEEGL01 (sample SAMN16246548, study PRJNA631951) | gut metagenome | biome: gut microbiome; feature: rumen; material: fiber-attached | host: Bos | place: Iran: Karaj | collected 2018-10 | reverse complement strand
AGCTGCTCTTCGGGGACGCCAAGCAGGCCATTTGTGATGAAGGCGACGGCCCCCGTCCTGTCCTGCCCCGCGATGCAATGGAAGTCAATCGGATAGTTTGCCTTGTCGAGGAAAACGCGGAACACCTTGATGAACGCCTCCTTGCCGCTGTCGCGCGCCATGCCGCCATACGCAGAGGATGAGTAGTGGAACCAAGTGGCGGCATCGCCCATCGGGGAGCCTGTCATTCCGAAGCACTCCTTGTCACTGCGGAGGTCGATGTCGCTCTTGATGCCCAGAAGCTGCGTCGTGTAGGCTATCATCTCGTCATTCAGACGATTCGCGCCCTTGACACGTCCCACCTCTTTCGAGTTTCTCTTCTTCGCACGTTCGCGCTCCGAACGATAAGTGCTTTGCAGCAGCGGCACAACGGCCTCACGCTTGTTGCAGTCACCGCACGCCCAACGCCACGACTTGGTGCCGTTGAGTAGCACCACAGCCAGCACGTTCTTCCCTTTGTTCACAGGCATCGCGATGTGATAGTCGTCCTTTTCCATCGTGGAAGCAGAATTACCCTCGTTGAGCACATTGAAGAGAGGCTTGCCGTTGATGGAGATGGCCCAGAACCAGTCCGCCCCGCAACCAAGTTGCATGACGCCTTCTTCGGGAGCCTCAAACTCCTGAATCAAGAACGCAGGATACTTCTTCGGGTCGTGCGAAGGTAGCGGCAGGTTGACAATCCCCTTGGCATCCGCCTTGAACTGCTGCGCAGACGCGCCCTTGAAGGTGGCAGGCAGCACCGTCATGTTGAGAAATTCGCGATAGACATCCTCATTCACGCACTGCGTGCCAGGCATGAAAACCGTCCAATTAGGGCCAATCGTGCAGGGCATCGCGTGCCCTTTGTATTTTCTGCACAGGCTCTTCAGTTGGGCGACCATCGCGTCGGTCGCCTCCTTGTCAGCCTTCTTGCCAGCATTTTCAGGCAAGGTGAAGTCAACGGGCTCGTATTTAATACTTGAGTTGTAGTTCAGGCCTGCGGTGCGGTAAACCATTCCCTGCTTGATGCGCCGACCGTCGCGCCCAATATAACCACCCATATCACGGACATTTGGCACGCCGTCGATGCGAATCAGGCGCGGGGTGTCGGCCTCGGTCGTGAACGAAAAGAGCGCAGAGGATTTGCCAGCCTTCAGCGAGACGACCAGCCAGTAGTAGGTGGTTGCAACCTTGAAGTTGCCGAGCTCCAGCTTGTTCTCCGTCGCGGAAAACGCCACTGCATCCGCCAGAGAAGGCTCTTCAGAGACAAGCACCTGATAGTCATCCCCCTCTCCTTCCCACTTGAGGGTGACGGTCAGAGGATAGTAGCCAAGGTCTTGCATCTCCTTGCGCTTGTCGGCATCAGCAAAATAAGCAACTCGCTCGCGGCGCGGCATGCGGATATAAGCCTTCTGTCCATCGGACAATAGAGGCACAATCGACTTGTCCGCAGGGGCTTCCAGAGCAATACCGCCAGTGGCTCCCACATTTGGCGCAGTATCGAGAAGCGTGCCATTGTAGGCGCGGATGTAAACTGGCTTGCCCGCCGCCATCAGCAGCGAGACGCAGAGAAGCAAAATCGTCGATAGGTACTTGGCAGGGTTAATCATGGTAATCTCCTTTGTTATTCAGTAAGTAACGTAAAACTTCACACAATTCCGCAGGCCTCCATCAGAGCCCTATGCATCTCATATTCATGCAGATAGGGAAATGGATTCGGCGTGCCGTTCCGCACGAGGTCGTAGAATTCCTCCAACTGGCGGCCATAGCGGTCACCTAGAATGCCAGTGGCAACATAATGCGTACCAGCTGGATAGCAATCATTTCCATCCTTCAGGCTCAAACGCACCAGAAGGTTGCGCGTATAGTATTCGGGGCCAGGCGGTTCGATGGGGCACAGCTCTGCTGAGCCCTTGGTGCCGCAGACGATGAAGCGGCGGTGCTTCATCCCATCCACCTCCTCCACGGAGACGCGCACCGTTGCCGTTGCCGTCTCGTACTCTAGGACGGCTAAGCCGTTGTCAATCAAGCCGTCTGCACGTGTCTGCTTAAGGAACGGCGTGATCTTTTGCGGATAGCCCATCATAAAGACCACCAAGTCAATGAGATACCCTGCGAAGATATACATGGCGCCGCCCTTGAACTGGGAGAGCCACTTGCGGTAGCGGTCGTTGTCGCCGTCATAACGGCTCATCACTGCATGTATCTCGAATATATCCCCCAGCCAGCCGCGCTTCACGGCATCCATGATAAACTTCAGTCCTGGGTTGTAGCGGTAGATGTAAGCCTGCTGGAAGACCAAACCGCCCTTCTCACAGGTCTCCAACAGCTCCTTGAAGGCAGGAAGGGATTCGCCAGCTGGCTTGTCCATCTGGATATGCAGTCCACGTTTTGCCGCCTTCAAGGCAGTAGGCACGATGGTCAGTCCATCCTTTTCAACGGCAACGGCTTCCAGCCCAGGGACAGCCATCAGTTCCTCCTCGGTCATAAATGGAATGCCCTCATAACATTTCAAGGAGCCGCGCTCGTTCCGCCAGGCGTCATCGTCCTCGGCAACACCAACAACCTCGAAAAGCTCTGGCAGCTTCCGCAGCGACTGCATCTTCGCAGAGGCATGGTTGTGCCCTATGCCCAACTGGGCTATCTTGATGCGCTTTTTCTCCATGAAAAAACTCCTTTAGTGTTTCAACCTAGTCTTCATCTTCTCGCCTTCGCTGTGCTGCAAGGGCAGAAAGATGTAAATTTCACACCCCTTGTCTGGGGCGGAAACCACATCAAGCCAGCCGTGATGGTGAGCCACGCATCCATACGCCATGGAAAGCCCTAGGCCCGTGCCATTCGCTCCCTTCGTGGAAAAGAAGGGCTCGAACATCTTCTTCTTCACATCCGCCGTCATGCCAATGCCGTTGTCCTTCACTTTGATGGCGACATATCCATTTGCTGTGCCCGTCACGCCTTGGGGACGCTCCCTCCAGGACTGCATGTCGTCCGCCGCTTGTGAAACCACAAGGGAAACTTTCCGTTCTTCCTTCGCTCCAGGCTTTAGCGCGTCCTTTGCGTTTAGCAGCAGGTTCAGAAGAACTTGCTGCAACTGCGTCTCATCACCATTTATCATCAACGGCGTTGGCTCGGCAATGTACTTGAAAGTGACATCCTTCAAGCCAACCTTGAACAGTTCCGCTGCATTGTTTGCAACGGTTCTAATATCCAGCAACTTCTCCTGGTACTTTCCCTTGCGGGCGAAGCCCAGCAGCTTTGCCACGAGGTCCGTGGCACGCGTAACCGCGTTCCGAATGTTCGATATAAGCGTAGCCTGGTCCTGTGGATTCTGATTCACCTCCAACAGCTCCATGCTCGTGGACATGCTGTGCAGGAGGTTGTTGAAGTCATGTGCGACCCCACCCGCCAGCACCCCGATGGCCTCCAGGCGCTGCGAGTTCTCCATCCGTTCCTGCATCTTCTTCTTCTCCTCTTCCTCGCGATGCCGTTCCGTGGTGTCGTTGATAATCATCAAGCCCATGTTCCGCTCGTTGACCTTCAACAGTGAAACATTAAAATCAATGTTGCGGATACTCTCCTCTGAAAGATGTATCTTCATCTCCGAAAAGTCGATGTGTTTCTTTGCCAATCCGCTCTTCCCCGTCAGCCTGTCCAAGGTTTCCTTCCAGTTCATCTTATTGTTCTTCTCATCGGTAATGAGGTCAGGCAACTTGAATTCTCCCTGTAAGTACTTCTGTGGTAGCATCATGCAGGCGGTATTGTTTGCATTCACGATAATGCCCCGTTCATCAAGCAGGAGAATCAGGCTGGGAGCGTTGTCAAAGACTGCCTGATAGCGCTCGGCCCACTCGTCAACCGACTGCCTCATGCTGTTCACAGACTGCAAATGGACTAGCATCGTGGAGAACATCCCAAATGTCTTGCGCTTCTCAAAATAGTCGTTCTCCTTGACATACAGATAGATGTGGGCAATGACACACAGCATTGCCACAATGACAACCCACCCCAGGATTATTCGCCCACTGGGGCGGTGGAACCTCGCATGTGCAAGGAAGGTGCTGAAGCTCTGGTTACACAACGTAAACAAGCACAGTTGAATAAATATATCGACTCCGATGGGCACTCTGACACGGCGCAAAAACTGGTAGAATACTGGCAGTAGAAACAGCAGGATAAGATGTGCCACCATCATATAGATATATGGACGAAGAACCAACTCGCGACGCAACAGCGAAACGATAAACGAGGAAGTCTCATAGAACTTCACGGGACTATACTGACCGATAAGCAACTCTGCAATGAAAAACAGGCCGACACCGCCCATGAAAATCGTCAGGATGACCTTTTGCGCCTCCAACGCGCCATGGGATTCATAAAGAACGAAATACATAATGATGGAAGGTATCAGAATCATCCCGTAGTTCAGGCTACCCAAGGGCACCCCACCACCAAAAAGCTGCCCAATCGTCGGTATTGAGATGCAAATGCCGAAGATGAAAAAAAGGCAGAGCAGGAAGTAGGTCGGTACGATGCTGACCGTGCGCCTCATCCAATGGAGCATCAGCAGAATACTCAGCAGCTCGACCAATTCGACCAGCGTATATAACATGCTGTTAATCAGTGGTATCATGGCGTTTTCCTAAAGAAATCTGGTAACAGGTCAAGCAAAGCGAATAGCAACGGCGCAAAGAGCACACCTGTCATGAGCCCGCCGCAGAGCAGCACCTGCGGTACCAAGTGGAGGCGCACCGACCAGGGCATCCCTGTAGAAAAACATAATAGGCGGCAAGCAATCCACGCAAACGCAGCAGCACCTCCGACTATCATCACCGAAAGCACGTAGCCAAGTTTTTCCACACGTGGTTCCAATAGCCGCACGAAGAGGACTTCGAGCACAAAGAGCAGGCTGGAGGTGCCCAGGCATCCCCAGCTCCCGCAATCCAGCAGAACCCCGCAAAGCAACGCCATGCAATAGGCGTGCCATGGAGCACGGCGCATCCCCAGATACGCCACCACCACGATGGCAGGAAACAAGGGAAGCTCCGCATAGCTTTCGGGCAGAACATTTTGCACAGAGCAGGCCACCACGCACAGCAGCAGGTCCAGCACCAGCCTAATGGAATCCCGCCAGAACGCACCACCTCGCCCGAAATAAGCGTGAAGCCGTGCCGTATCCACATCGATGTGCACAGTAATCAGGGAGCTAGCCAGTTGTGTGTCTGTCCTCTCCATCCCGCTACCTCTTCCTTGGGCTTTCCTTGCCCACCACGACAAACACGTACTTGAGCTGGCTGAGGCTCGCCGCTGGCTGTATGGTCAAAAGCGGTGCCCCCGCCGTGGTGCTGTTCACTGCGCTGACCTTCCCCACGACGATACCATGCCCATTCGGCTCCCCTGTTGCGCTGACCGTCACATCATCCTCCACAGCAACCTTGTTGAACAGGATACCGTCCAAGCTGTTGACAACTATTTTCGGAATAGGCTGCGCCATGCTTAGCTCCTTTGGGTTCGCGGTACCCGTGCCCATCAGCAGCCCCGTCACGTTACGCGCACGCACCTGGCAGGGCATAGCAAACTGGCGGCTCGTCATCAGCAGTACCTTTGAGGTATTGAACGCAACCTCCTCCACAACGCCAACCAGCCCCTGTTCGTTCATCACGCAGTACCCCTTCTTGATACCGTCGCCCATGCCCTTGTCGATGATGATGTAGTCATAGTATTCGCTGAAGGGGTCGCGCTGCAACACCTGGCAGAGCGTGAGGCTCAGGGTCGTGCTGTTTTCGATGAAGCCCAACCTGTTTCGAAGCACGGTATTTTCCTGTTCAAGCTGTGAGCTTTCCGCCCGAAGGTCTGCCAGAGCCGCCTCGTATTCGGCGGCTTCCGCCTTCAGGGCCATCATGTCATCGCGCGATGTGGGGTCGGGATAGCCCCCCAGTGCGCCACGCGTCGCACGTGCACAAAGCCTTGTAAAAGCCTGTGAAGGCTCTGTCACAAGATGCACGACAGCCTCTAGGCGCCTGTTAATGCCAGGCGGCAGGCACATCAGCACGCACGAAAACAGCAATGCAAAGCAGAAGGCAATGCCGCCCAGCCGTTTGCGGGGTGGGAAGCCATCACCCTGCGGGGTGTTTTCATCAGCCATGCCCCCTGCCCTCCTGCGATGGCCTCTTGTAGAGGGCGTTGTACTCGGAGCGCATCATAGAGTAGCATAGCTCGTCGAAAATGCTCCCGTCATCCAGTTTAGCCGCCTTGCGGAGTGTCCCCTCGTATGTAAAGCCGAGCTTCTCTATCACACGTCTAGAACGTATGTTATGTGGATAATGGAACACGGACAAGAGATGGACGTGCATGGTGTCGAAGGCATAGCGAATGACGGCAACCCCTGCTTCAGGCATGAGCCCCTGTCCCCAGTAGTCGCGGGACATGGAAAAGCCAAGCGTGTAGCCGAGGTATTCGGTTCGCTTCACGTCATTTCGCAGGTTGATGCTTCCGATTACGTGTCCTGTCGCACGCAACTCCATTGCCCAGGCAAGCTGATTGTAGAGAAAGTAATCCTCGATGAGGCGAATCGTCTCGTCTATGCTCTTGTGCGGCATCCAGCCTGCGGCAGGCCCCACTTCGGGGTGGCGCGCATACTCGAAAAAGTCACAGGCATCCCGTCGCGTCCACGGCCTCAGCTTCAGCCTCTCTGTCTCCAAAACTGCCATTATTCTATATAAGTCCCTAATTGTGTGTCTTCTATACCTCCCAGTTGTCCAGCGAATACATGCCCTTGAGAGACTTGCCGCGGTTAATCCAGGCGCCATTGGTGAAGTCGGGTATCGGGACGGGTGCGCCGCCCATTGCAACGGAATCCTCGCTCAAGGCCGTGATGGACATCCAGGCAGCCGTGTCATAGACATCGATAGGCGTATCAGTACCATTCTTGACGGCCTCGATGTAGGCACGCAAAACAAGCCAGTCCATACCGCCATGGCCGCCCTTTACGCCATCATTACGGAACTTCACCCAAAGCGGGTGCTCGTAACGCTCATAATAGTCGTTGATGCTCTCCCAAATATGCTGCTTCGGGCTGATGCCGTCAAAATAGACGCCATTCTTATCCTCCTGCCAGATGCCCTTGGTGCCCTGTAGGAGGTTTGCACGGCTATAGGGGCGCGGGAGCGTAGTGTCGTGGAACAGGGTAATGGTCTCGCCATGGGCGCACTTGATGATGGTCGTGACGACATCGCCCATCGCGAAATGAGTCTGCGTGTAGTCCTTGTCAGCCCCCTTGTGTGTCTTGTTCCATTCGTTCAGACCAACTGCCTTGCTGGCCATGGAAACAAGCGAGAGCATCCTGTTGCCCCTGTTGATGTTCAGGTACTTGGCGATGGGACCGAGGTCGTGCGTGGGATATACGTCGCCGTTGCGGTTCAGGTAGTTGTCCAACCGATAATGACGGTTCACGTGCCCCAGGCTGGTTTCGTCGCGCAGGTCGTGGCGATAGCCGCCTTCCGCATGGACGAGTTCGCCGAAAAGACCCTCTTTAATCATGTTGAGAACGGTCATCTCCTCACGTCCATAGCAGCAGTTTTCGAGAAGCATGCAGGGCTTTTTCGTGCGGTGGGACGTGCGCACCAGCTCCCAGCACTGCTCGACGCTGCAGGCACCGCCGACCTCCGTGGCCGCATACTTGCCCGCATCCATCGCATCAAGGAGAATTTGCACATGGGATGTCCAAGAGGAGGGCGTGATAATGGCATCCAAGTTCTTGATTTCAAGGATATCACGGTAATCCAACGAGGCCTTCGGGGCCTTGCGCCCCGCATCAATGGTCTTTTTTACCGCTGTATCGACCCTGTCTTGATAAAGGTCACTGATGCCGACTATTTCCACGTCATCCATCTCCAGCAACAGCCCCAGAAGTCCTCTTCCACGACCGCTGACACCAATGACGCCTAACCTGACTTTTCTTTTCACCGCAAAAATCCTTTATTGTTGATAGTTGATGAGAAATTACCTTAAGATAATGCTCGGCAGCAATTTTAAAAGCTGCATAGTCAATAATCCTGAAAGAACTGAACCAAAGGCAACCAATAGAAGCCACATTGGTAGTGCAACACCATCTGGGTGACAACGCAGATGGCAGTCATAATCAGGAACTTTTCGCCAGCTTCAAGCTTTTTCAACCGCCAATAGACACGCATCGCCTTTCGAGACTGGGAAGCTGCACAAAACCAAGCCCGAATGGGAAACGTAACAAGAATCCAAACAGAAACCCACGTTCCAATGATGCTGCTATGCATTGCGTTCCAAAACTGCAATCTCACCACGTAGCAGAAGGCACGTGTCCCTCCGCAGAAAGGGCAGACAAACCACCCGCGGTGCCCTGCCTTAAACCAGCTTGGAAACACCCCAGTTGTTATGTCAATGTGATACAGCGCAAGAAACAACGCACCGCAAAAACAGAGAATGGTTGCGACAGTCTCCTGACGGGAGGCTGGACGCAACCATCTCTTTCGCCTGAGGCAATCGCCGAATGTCATAGCCTTGCGCATTTCACCACGTTCTGCTATTGCCTGCGGTTCATGCGCGAGCTCAAGCCCGCGCATCGTTCAAGAGCCTTATACAAGTACTTACAGTACTAGAATAACTCCCATGGTGCAACGCTCTTGCCCGCTTCCAGCTTCTTGCCGATAGCGTAAGCATCATACATGGCAACACCCCAAGCGAGAACAGGCACAATACCAGTCCAAGAAAGGACAATATCAAGAGCTAGCAAAGCAAGACCTTTCCACATTTGTCCAAGATACAACTGACCAATGCCTGGCAGGCAGCAGCTCAGGATAACAGCCAGAATAGTATTCTTCCCGCTAGGTGCAATCGGCTCTTGAGGACCAAGATTGATGTTCAGAAGATAACCAGAACCATTAGGAGAAGGTGTGCAAAAACTAGCAGGCGCAGCCCCAGGTGCAGCAGGAGCCGCTGGTGCAGCAGGAGCCGCTGGAGCCGCTGGAGCCGCTGGAGCAGCAGGAGCCGCTGGCATCTGGCTGGCATTGCAATGGGGACAAATGGCTGCATTGTCATTAATCTGTTGGCCGCAATTCTTACAAATCATAATGAACTCCTTTGTATCTCGATGGTTTTAACTACAAAACATGGAAATAATTGTTATACAATACCCCTGCTTTTTAATATTTCAAAGCAATATATGTTTTTTTTCTGAAGTAATTTCAAAACAAGCGCGAAATGTGCTCGCATTTCGATGATAGTTTTGAAAGTAGCTCTTATTCCAATTATGACCAATTGATCAAGATACCCACAGGCGGATTCTTGGCAAAGCCAAGCTCATGATAGATGGCCGATGCGTCTTCAGGCCGCACGACGCGGTTGATGAGCGGGGAGACCTGCAGGCGCTTGGAGCCGACCAAGCGCATGAAAGTGCGGAAGTCGTCGATGCTCGTCCACTGGCCTGGACGTGATTCAAAGGCGGGGCGCGTATGGTTGTGGCTGCCAATCAACGTGATACCGCGCTTGTGGACATACTTATAGAAGTCGATGCACTTGTCCGAGATGCGTGTGCAGCCCAGCAGGGAGATGCGCCCTTCCCACGCGATGTATTCCAACGCCTGCTGAAGTGCCTCGATGCGGCCAGTCACTTCGACGACGCCATTGGGCCCCTGGCCGTCCGTTGCGGCCAGAACCTTCTTGATGAAATCGGGGTCAGTGGGGTCGAAAACTGCGTCTGCACCCAGCTTCAATGCCAGTTCGCGGCGTTCGGGCGAGCAGTCTGCAGCCAGCACAGGAGCTGCACCTGAAAGCCTTGCAAACTGCACGGCGAAAAGGCCAAGGATGCCCAGTCCCGCCACCATGCAGCTTTCACCCAGCTGAATCTGAAGCTTGCGAACGCCCAGGCAGGGGAATGTGCTAATGAAGGCAAAGGCGGCCTCTTCGGGGGAGACATTGTCCGCCACGGGATAGATTTTGGTCACGGGGCGCACATGGTAGAGTCTGTGGCCACCTTCAATAAGAAGGACACGCTGCCCCACCTTGTAGTTCTTTACATCCGCGCCAAGTTCCTCAATGATGCCCACGGCACTGTAACCTGGGTAGAACGGGAACCCCTTGGTCAATTCTGCATGCTCCATCCCAACGTAGCCTGTTGGCCCTGTATTTGGAAGTGCATGGAAATTCGCCAGTTCCGTGCCCGCACTGATGGCAGAGCACTCGCACCGCGCAAGCACCTGGTTTGCTTCAAGCTCTGGCGTGAAGTCGGTTTCCTTCAACGCTGCCTGCTCTTTCTCTGGGAAGTAGATGACCTTGTTCTTCATTATTTTCACCTCATTCGGTTATAAAACTCGAAACTCTAGAAACTCTAGAAGTTTTTTAGTACTCTAATACGGCTGTCCATCAAGCAACTATGACCATTTCCATGGAAGCCGCAGCAGTAGCCAAGCAGCAGCTTACCCTCATGGAAATGGATGGCGATATAGCAGTATCCATGGCCTGGCTCGTTCTCCAGCAGCTGATGCTCGCCCCAGGTCTTGCCATTGTCGCGGCTGCGGGCGATGACCAGCGGTCTGCGGTTGCTCATCTGGGCATACCTCTCAAAGGTGTTCCCCCAGATGGGGCGCTGGTCATCCCAGATGGCCACGAGAGAGTT
>JAEEGL014507692.1_pt1 | contig 10663 bp, 10 predicted proteins | sample 9134231 | NCBI WGS metagenome assembly JAEEGL01 (sample SAMN16246548, study PRJNA631951) | gut metagenome | biome: gut microbiome; feature: rumen; material: fiber-attached | host: Bos | place: Iran: Karaj | collected 2018-10 | reverse complement strand
TGCGGAGTCCTTGAGCGTATCGAAATGCGAAGAACTGTTGTCGTCGATGTAAACGGTCTCGATCGGAACCTCGCAAACGCCCGTTCCCTTCGTGCAACAGTGCAGAAGCTGATGGATCTCGTATTCGTAACGGTCGCCGTTCAGAGCGAGCATCTCGGGAATACGGCTTGCGGAAAACGCGCGAAGACCGGTCTGCGTATCATAAACGCGCTTGCCGGTCGTCAGACGAAATACGCCGCGGGTAATGCCGTTTCCGAGGCGGCTGCGAAGGGGAACCTTGCCTTTGAAACGACGTGACCCGGTGATCAGAACATCCGGATGCGCCTCGTAAGCGCTGCAGACGTTCATACAGTCGGGCATCAAATGCTGTCCGTCCGCATCAACGGTCAAAATGCCTTCTTCGGCGGAGAAGTGTTCGGCAATATAGGCAAAAGCGGTTTTCAAGGCAGCGCCTTTGCCGCGGTTTTGCTCATGCTCCAGCAGCGTGACGTGCGGATAAGATTTAACGGCGTCAAAAACAGGACGGCAGGCGTCGCTGCTTCCGTCATTGACGACGACGATATCAAATGAAGTCTGTGCGGTAAACTCCCGAAGTACGCCGAGAAGTTTTTCATCCGGCTCGTATGCGGGTATAACAACGATCATGTCCTAACCTCCATAATCACTCACATTAAAGTATACCACATCTCGGCGGAAAGAAAAGCCTTTTTTTCCATTTTGTACAATCCATTCGTATAGCTTGCCTTATTTCTGTAAACAGTATAGCGTACAAATGCGTTGTTTTTGTAAAATGTTCGTAACGATTCTCTGTTTCCGTAGCATTTTTCCAAAAAGGGGAGTAAAATGAAACAAAAAAGCCGAGAGGGTTTGACATGGATAAAAAGAAAAAGATTATACTGCTAATTACGATCATTGCGTGTGCGGCGGTCATCGGCGTTGCCGCTGCGCTTGTGTTCCGATCGCTCGGCACCGGCGATGCGTTTAAAAAAGGCGCGTCCTGCGGTTCCAAGAAGACAGATCCGCAAAAGAATGTCGAGGTTACGGACGCACCTGAAACCGAAGACCCCAACGAGATCGTGATTACGACGGCCGAACCGGCAAAAGAAGAACCCGACCTCACGCCGGAAGTGGTTATCGAAACACCCGTTCCCGAAGCGACGCCTACGCCGGAACCGGCACCCACACCGACTCCTTCGATTGATCCGTACGAGGAGCTGATGGAAAAAGCGGACACGTCCATGATGCAGAATATCGTGAACATTCTTTTGATCGGCGTGGACTATTCGACCGAACGCGAAACTTGGAACGGAAAAAAGGAATGGCACTCCGACGTGATGATGGTCCTTGCGATCAATTTTGACGAGAATCGCGCGGATCTGATTTCGCTGCCGAGAGACACCTACGCCAAGATCCCCGGCGTCAAGGGCATTTATAAGCTTAACGCTTCTCTGAACTGCGGCGGCGGACTCTATAACGACGACGGAACGCTCAACGAACGGGGACTCGAAAAGGTCTGCGAATCTGCAGAATGGATGCTCGGAGGCATTGACGTCGACTATTACTATGCGGTGACCATGACCTCGCTGAAGGATCTCGTCGATCTGTGCGGCGGCCTTGAATATGACATGGACATCAGTTTCACGATCCAGGGACGTCATTACGATAAGGGACTTCAGCACGTTAATGGGCAGGCGTTCCTTGATTACTGCCGCGTCAGAAAAACCGGAAACGGTATTCCCGCAAGCGAAGCGGGCGATGCAAATCGTGTCAACCGTCAGAAGCGGATGCTCGTTGCGCTGTTCAAGCAAATGAAAGCCGATCAGCTGATCACCAAGATCCCGGAGTTGATCGACACGTTCGACGGCGACCTGTTTACCAACTGTTCGTTCGCACAGACGGCTGCCCTTGCAGCGTTTGCTTATAACCTTGATCCGGCCAACATCGGAATGTATTCGATGAGCGGCGATACCAGAACGCTGTTCCATTGGAACTTCTGCTTCACAGATCAGTCGAATCGCGTCAATATCATCAAAAAGATTTACGGCGTCAGCACCAAGCGCTATTCCGAATATACGCTTTCCTACGGCAGATATCATTGGTGCGATCTGCTGTACGACCGTTATATGGAAATAATCGATCCGCTGACCAAGTATGTTCAGAAGCTGATCGACGAAGATGATAAGCTGCCGGAATTTACGCCGGAACCGACTGCGGAACCGACGGATGAACCGACGCCGACACCGGACAATCCGACGCCGACGCCCGATACTTCGACGCCGGAGCCGACGAAGGAGCCTACGCCGGAACCGACTCCGACGAAAAAACCGGAGGAGCCGACGCCGGAACCGACCGATCCTGCCGACGACGGGAATAAAGCGCCGGTTGACGCAGCGGCAAGATCTGTTGCATTCGAGAATAACGATATTGAACTGCGGCATTATACGAAGGAACAGCGCGAGCTGTTTGAAAACTATAAAACTGCGGTAAAGGAGCTTGAGGAGCTGCATAAGGAAGCGGATAAGCAAGCCAAGAAATATAAAAACGGCAGCTCCAATAAGCTGAATGAAATCAGCCAGGATTACCTGAAAAAGCTTTCCGAAGTGCAGAACCTTGCCATTCAGGTTGCACAGACCTTTGAATACAATAAGGACAAAAAGATCCTGGTGCCCTGCGATCCGACCTCAACGGGAACCAGCGGCTCCGCATGGGCGTACTTCTACTGGACCGATAAGAAGTTCAACGAAATCAGAGTCGATTTTAACTAAATCTATATTGACAAATATCAAAATGAATGCTACAATAAATTCGATGAATATCGAAATAGATTGGAGGCATTCATTTTGAGTATTTTGGAACTGTACTATAAAGCGCTCGATGACGAGGCGCTGCGCATGAAAAATGCGGCGTTGGCCGCGAAGGCGGACGGGGATGAACGGAAGCATTCCGTGTATCTGATGAAGCAGAGTATGCTCGGCGATATGTTGAAGGTTCTCGGCCGTGTGGAGCATGAGGGAAAGAAACCGAACGCTCTGGAGACTTTGATCGAGTCGTTTTCGGCTGAAGCCGACAAGCAGCGCGCGCTCGGCGATTACGACGCATCGGATCGTGCCGAGCAGAAAGCGATCACCGTTCAGTTCGCGCTGGACGCGCTCAGGGAGGCGGAGCGCAATGGAGCATGAAACGCTTTGTCTTTTGAAAACACTCGGCGATGCAACGCGTCTGGGGATCCTGCGTGCACTGTATGAAAAGGACTGCTATGTGGAGCTGCTTGCGGAACGGATGAATCTGTCGCCCGCGACCGTATCTTTTCATTTGAAGAAGCTGCAGGCGTCGGGATTGGTCGATTCGCACCGTGAGCAGTATTACACGGTATACTCTTTGAAACGGGAGATCTTTTCCCGTACGCTCGGCGAGCTGATCTTCCCGCAGCCGGGAGAGGGCACGGCCGAAGCGCTGCGTGAGGAGCAGTATCGGCGCAAGGTTTTGAGGAGCTTTATGCCGAACGGCGTTTGTCTGCAAATGCCGGCGCAGCTGAAAAAGCGGATCATCATTTACCGCGAGATCTTTGCACGGTTCGATCCTTCGCGGACCTATGCGGAGAAAGAGGTCAATGCGATCATCTCCGAAGTTCACGAAGATTACTGTACCGTACGCCGCGATTTCATCGGCATGGGATGGATGCAGCGCAGCGGCGGGATCTATACCGTGAATCCGGATCCCGACTGGAACGCCTACGCAGACCTGAAAACGAAAGGAGCGGACTGATGGAACAACCTTTTGATTTCGGGCTTTTGAACGATCAGACCGATAAACGGTTCGGTGATCGGCGCTTCGGACGGTTCGGCAATATCGCAAAGAACGGATGCGGAATGCTCGCTCTGTACAACATTGAACGCGCTGCCGACGAAAGCACGCGGTTCGATACGTTCTACGACGCTCGTAAACCCATCAAAACCAACTTTTTCGGACTGTTGGGAACAAGACCTTCCACGATCCCGAAAAACCTGAGAAGGAAGGGCTACGAGGTTACAAGGATCAACCCGAAGAAGGCGGGGGAAGCGGAACCTTTCGACGGTGTGATTGTGCTGTACTGGTATTTTTTCGGCGCACATTATGTTGCGGGGATCGCAAACGGCGACGGCACATATACCGTGTATAACCAGTATGCAAAACCTTCTCCCGTAACGCTTGCCGCTTTTCTCGAACATCTCGGAAAACAGAAACTCAGGGTATATCGCGTGTGGGGCGTTCGGTTTCCGAAGCACGAAACGGAAAATCTGTAATGACGCAGAAAAAACAGCAGACAGCGATCGCTGTCTGCTGTGATTTTTATAGGGATCAGAATCCTTTCGGACGGTACATCGCATTGTCGAGATTGTTGATTGTTTTCACCAGAAGGATGGAGAATACCAAAACGGCCCACGACGAAAGGATGATCAGCGCCGGGACGGCTGTGGGCTGCACGTTGCCGAACCAGATCGTCAGGCAGTAGATCGTCGTCAGAGCAGATATGAACGCGCTGACCGTGATGGGCAGATTCCGTTTCCGCTCGTCTCCGCCGTCTGCTTCAACTGCGCTTTCATCCGGAGCACCGGATACTCCGGCTGATACGGGCTTGGGTGTGCGATTGCATTGCGGCGTTCGCTGCGTTTGTTTGCTGTCGGGCATTCCCTGAATGAAATCTCTCTTCGTTCCGACAAGACACGATAAACGGTTCAGCGTCCGCCGCGGATCGCCGCGATCATCGCCTTGGGATCCTCTGATTTAAAAACGGCGCTGCCTGCGACCAGAACGTCCGCTCCCGCCTCGATGCAAAGCTTCGCGGTGTAGGGATTGACGCCGCCGTCGATCTCGATCAGCGTTGACAACCCTCTTTCGGCGATCTCGCTTTTCAGCGTACGGATCTTGCGCAGCGTTTCGGGAATAAAGGCCTGCCCGCCGAACCCGGGATTGACGCTCATCAGAAGAACAAGATCGCATTCGGGCAGCAGATGGACGCAGGATCCGATCGGCGTAGCGGGGTTCAGCACGACGCCGGCTTTCATGCCTGCGGCGTGGATCGCCTGCAGCGCACGGTGCAGATGGCGTTCCGAGGACTCGACATGAATGGTCAGAATATCCGCGCCCGCCTTTTTGAACGGTTCAATCCAATCAGAGGGGTGTTCGACCATCAGATGTACGTCGATCGGAAGATCGGAAAGCGGCCGCAGCGCCTTGCACATATCGGGTCCGAAGGTGATATTCGGCACAAAATTGCCGTCCATGACGTCGAAATGGATCCAATCGGCGCCCTGCTCTTTGAGCTTTTTGACGGCGTCGCCCATGGCGGCAAAGTTTGCGGAAAGGATCGAAGGGGCGATCTTAATCATATCGGTGTTTCCTCCTTATTTGATACTCGGCGGCAATTTCACAGTAGCGTTTATAACGTCCCGGGGAAAGCTCCCCTGTTTCGAGAAGCGGCTTCACGCCGCAGTCCGGCTCGCTGATATGCATACATCCGGGAAACCGGCAAAGAGACGCGTGTGCGAATTCGGGATAACAGGCGTCAAGCTCGTCTTGCTCAAGGCATTCCGTTTCAAACATCGAAAAACCCGGCGTATCGAGCACCGCGCCGTTTTCATAAGGCCAAAGCTCGGCATGGCGCGTCGTGTGACGACCGCGCTCGGTCTTGCGCGAAAGCGTTCCGGTCTCGAGATGCAGATCCGGGATCAGCGCGTTCAGCAGCGAGGATTTACCGACGGCGGACTGTCCCGCAAAACAAGTCACCTTTCCCTTGAGACACGCTTTCAAGGCAGCAAGGCCTTCGCCGGTCTCGGCGCTGACCGTCAGCGTATCGAATGCTCTGTAATCGGAACGAAACGTTTCATACAAACCGGGATCTGCAGCGTCGATCTTGTTCAATACGGGAACGGGAACGATGTGCATTTGCTTTGCAGCGATGATCAGACGGTCCAAAAGAAGCCAGTCGGGTTCCGGAATGCAGGCCGATACGACGATCAGCAGCTGATCGACGTTCGCAACAGGCGGACGGACCAACAGGTTTCTGCGCGGCAGGATCTCGGAAAGCTGGGCATAGCCCTGATCCTTGCGCTCAATCACAACGCGGTCGCCGACGGTAGGGATGATTCCCTCCCGGCGGAACGCACCGCGCGCCTTTGAGGTCACGGTTTCGCCCGATTCCGTCAGCACCTCGTAAAAGCTGCCGACGCCTTTGATCAGTAACCCGCGTTCCGTCATTTTGCAAAAGCGACGGACTGAGGCGTTTGCATATCCTCTCCGTTGATGTACAGATTCAGAATGCGCGTAATCGGTTCGTACCAATATACCGTCGCAGTTTCATTGATCTCCGCTTTCGTTTCCTTATTTCTGAGATTCGAGTGCAGAATAACGCGATAGGGGATCTCCTCGATGTTGTTTGTTTCGATCCCGATCTCCACGAGGTTCACGGGATTCTCGTTTTGAATGGAAAGCGCAAAGGATACATCCGCTTTATAGGTCCATGCAGTGCTGCGATAGACGCGCAGACGAATGAGCGCACCGGTCGAATACAGCGTTTCGGTTTGTTCCGGCGCAACCGAAGGCTGCGGGGTCGGCGTGACCGAAACGGATTGCACCTGATAAGGCGAAGGCTGTTCCGATTCCAAAATGACTTCTTCGATCGCGGGAACGGGTGTTTCCTCGGCGGTGATCGTTTCGGATCCGTCCGGTTCAAGCGTAGGTTCCGGCGTCGGTTCGGGCTCGGGCGTATCGAATACGGGCGTGGCTTCCGGCGTTTCCGAAGGGACGGACAAGGGCGTGGGAACAGCGGCTTCAAAAAGAAGCTCCTCGTTGGGAACGTCCTCGTCCGACACACAGACCGAAATCGCAACGACGGTCATATTGCGCATATCGGCGGGCGGAACGTCGGTAAACTCAACGACCAATTTCCGAAACCCGTTTTCCGTATACAGCACGTGCAGCGCATCGTCGATGTCGTATCCGATCAGATTCGGAATGCTGTTGAGCCGATATTCATCCATCGTGGGCGCAGGCGAAGATTCGGGCGTGGGAGGAGCGGAAATCGTAATGAGATCCGTTTCCTCGGCTTCGGATTCGCGCACGACGGCCTTCGGCTTGCTCGCTGCATAGATTAAAACGACAATCCCGATGATCGCAATCGGCAGAAAGACGCACAGCGCGATCAGCGCGTATACGGAAGGTTTTTTTCGGATGGTGCGTGATTTCTTTTCTTCCGGTTCACCGACAAACGATCCGCTCGGATCGGACAGGGAACGAACCAGATCGCTGCGCATCGCGCGCGCGGTCTGATAACGGTTGTTCGGATCCTTCTCAAGCGATTTGAGAACGATATCGTTCAGCGCAGTCGGAAGATCGGGCACGATATCAATCGGCGGCGTCGGCTTCTCCTGAAGATGCATCAGCGCGATCGTGACCGTGGAATCCGAGTCGAACGGAACAACGCCGGTCAGCATCTCGTACAAACAGACGCCGACGGAGTAGAGGTCGCTTTGCTCGGTTGTGATCGTGCCTTTTGCCTGCTCCGGGGAGATATAGTGTACGGACCCGAGCACCTTCTGCCCGGAAAACGTGACGGTCGAAGCCTTTACTTCGCGCGCAATGCCGAAGTCGGCAAGCTTCACGCGTCCTTTGTCGGTCACGATGACGTTCTGCGGCTTGACGTCACGGTGAATAATGCCGTGCGAATGCGCAGCGGAAAGCGCGTCGAGAATCTGGCACGTTATGCCGATTGCCGTACGCACCGGCAGCGCGCCGTTCTTGGAGATCAGGTCCTTCAGCGTGCGTCCTTCGACATACTCCATGACAAGATACGGCAACCCGTCGTGCGTTCCGGCGCCGTAGGCCCGCACGATGTTTTCGTGCGAAAGCGTCAGCACCGCGTTCGCCTCGCGGGAAAACCTTCGCAGAAACTCTGCGTCGTCTTTATACTCATCCTTGAGCATTTTCACGGCGACGGTCTTGCGGTTCGTCATATTGATCGCCTTGTAGACGACCGCCATGCCGCCGCTGCCTATCAGCTCAACGATGCGATATTTACGGTCAAGGATCGTCCCGATCATGCGTTTCCTCCGGCGTTGATCGCAAGTACGACCGTGATGTTGTCGCGGCTGCCGGCTTCAAGCGCACGGCGGATCAATGCGTTGCAGACTTCGTCCGGATCAGAACAGTCTTTGAGATATTCCGCCATTTCGGCGTCGCTCAAAACGCCGCACAGCCCGTCCGAACAGAGCAGAAGCACGTCGTTCGTTTTCCAATCACACGTGAAGATATCGGCATAAACACGAACATCCGTACCGACGGCGCGGGTAATGACGTTGCGACGCGGATGTGTTTTCGCCTCTTCCGGCGTGATCATGCCGCGACGGACAAGCTCTGCAACGAAGGAGTGATCGTGCGTGATCTGATGAAGTTCGTTCCCGTCAAAATGATAGAGGCGGGAATCGCCGATGTTTGCGGCAATAAACCGGTTCGGCTCCAGAATCGCGGCGACAAGCGTACAGCCCATGCCGTACATCTCGTCCTTTGTGGACGCAAGCTGATGGACCTCGCGGTTCGCTGCGGAAAAGGCGGAGGAGAGCGCGGCTTCCGGATCGGCGTGGCTGCTCGTCAGCATCTTTCCGACCGTATCGACGGCAAGGCGGCTTGCAACCTCACCCGCCTGATGCCCGCCCATACCATCGGAGACAATGACGGCGTCAAGCGTATCCGTGTGCAGCAGCAGATAGCAATCCTCATTCTGAGGTCTGAGACCGGTTTCCGTATTACCTGCGAATATCATTGAGAACCCTCCTTCGTAATTGTCCGCAGGCGCCTTCGATGTCGGCGCCCATTTCACGGCGTACCGTTGCCGAGATATGCCGTGCTTCCAGCCATTCTTTGAACCGATGCGCGTACGCTCGCGTCACGCCGTCCAGCCCGCGCTCCTTTACGGGGTTCAGGGGGATCAGGTTGACATGGCAGAGCAATCCTTTGAGTCTCGCGGCGAGCGCGTCCGCATCCTTTTCCGAATCGTTTTTCCCGCCGATCAGCGCGTATTCAAAGACCACGCGCCGTCCGGTATGGTCGGCATACGCTTTCGCCGCTTCGAGGACCTGCTCGATCGGATACACCTTATTGACCGGCATCAGCTCGGAACGCACCTCGTTCGAATGCGCATGGAGCGAGATCGACAGCGTTACGTGCGGCGCATCGTCGATCAGCCGGTAGATCTTCGGCACAATGCCGCAGGTCGACAGAGAAATGTTTCTCGCGCTGATGTTCGGCCCGGTTTCACTCGTTACGCGCCGGAGAAACGTCACCACGTTGTCGTAGTTGTCCAGCGGTTCGCCGCTGCCCATCAGCACAATGTTCGTCACGGTGCGCGGCTTGCCTTCCTGCGGCGGTTCATCGCGTTCGATTTCGGCAAGAAAGGACAGCATTTCACCGTGTCGGAGCGATCGTACGCAGCCCTCCAAGGTGCTTGCGCAGAATTTGCAGCCCATGTTGCAGCCGACCTGCGTGGAGAGGCAAACCGTGTTTCCGTAAGAATAACGCATCAGAACGCCTTCGACCAGATTGCCGTCCTCGAGCTCAAAGAGATATTTGATCGTCCCGTCCTTCGGAGAAACGCGCTTATCATAGATTCTTGCGCCGCCGAAAGGGATCGCATCGAGCTTTGCGCGGAGGTCCTTCGGGAGATTCGTCATTTCAGACGGACGAACGCCCTTGCGCAGCCATTCGGCAACCTGCCCGATTCGGAATTTCGGCACGCCGAACGCGCCGACGGCGTCGGCGATCTCGGATTCGGCCATGTCCATCCAGTACATCGGTTCAGCTCCTTATCAATCTTGCATAGTAAAATCCGTCGGTGCCGTCACGCGTCGGCAAAAGCTGGCGCTCTTCTGCAAGCGAAAAATCCGGATGCTCCCGCAAAAACGCCTGCACGCGTTCGCTGTTTTCCCGCCGCACGATCGTGCAGGTCGCGTAGACGAGCACGCCGCCGGGTCGAACGTAGCGACAGCATACATTCAGGATCGCTTTCTGCGTCTCCGAAAGCGCATTGACAGCCGCTTCGTCCTTATGCAGCCGAACGTCCGGCTTTTCGGAAAGCAGCCCGAAACCGCTGCAGGGAACGTCTAAAAGCACCGCGTCGAACGCATTCTCATACTTTGGATCGAAAACGGCCGCGTCGCGGCATTCTGTCTTCGCCCGTACGCCGAGCCGTGCAAACGCTCTGTCCATCAATTCCCGGCGATGCGGATGCAGTTCCCAGGCCGTCAGTTCAGCCGTGTTTGCCGACAACGAAGCGAGATAGGCTGTTTTTCCGCCCGGCGCGGCACAGGCGTCGAGAACGCGTTTGCGGCGAACGTCGCCGAGCGCGCGGCAGATCAGCATGGCGCCTTCGCCCTGAACGGCAAGCTTGCCCTCCGTGAACAGCGCGCTGTGCGCAAAATCAAATCCGACTTCAAGCTTCAATCCGTTCGGATCGAGCAGGCAGGGGACGAATTCGACCGGCAGCGCCGATCGGAGATCGTTCGTCGTAAACGGATACTGCGCGCGCACCACCGTACCGATGGGTTTGTGCGAGAGCAGCGCTTCGGCTTCCTCTGCGCCGTACATTTCGATCCACTCACGAACCAGAAACGGCGGAACGCCGTATCGAACG
>JAEEGL014043544.1_pt1 | contig 10663 bp, 9 predicted proteins | sample 9134231 | NCBI WGS metagenome assembly JAEEGL01 (sample SAMN16246548, study PRJNA631951) | gut metagenome | biome: gut microbiome; feature: rumen; material: fiber-attached | host: Bos | place: Iran: Karaj | collected 2018-10 | reverse complement strand
CTGGCGTCCCGGTGCCTGGGCACCCCCATCTTCCGGATCGCCATGAAGAACATCCTGCCCTTCATGACCAGCGTCATCGTGACCCTGGCCGCCACGGAGATCCCCAGCTACATCTCCTACGAGGTATTTCTCAGCTACATCGGCATGGGCATGTCCGACATGTCCCTGGGCCGGCTGATCTATCAGGCGGAAAACGCCATGCTGACCCCCGGCTGGCAGTTTGAGTTCTGGTCCCCGGTGGTGGTGGCCTCCATCATCACCACGGTGCTGTACGTGGTGGGCCAGAACCTGGGCGACGCCTCCGATCCCCGGACCCATATGTGAGGAGGCGGCGACATGGAAGAGAAAAAAGTACTGCTTTCTGTCAAGGACCTGGTGGTCAAGTTCCGGGTCCGCGGGCGGATCCTCACCGCCATCCGGGGCATCTCCCTGGACATCTACGAAAACGAATCCATCGCCATCGTGGGCGAGTCCGGCTCCGGCAAGAGCGTGTTCACCAAGACCTTCGCCGGCATGCTGGACGGCAACGGCTTCATCGACAACGGCTCCATCATCTTTAACGACGACGAGCTCAACGACACCTACGTAAAGCTGAACGACTCCCTGCGGAGCCTGCTCCGCCACGCCGAGCAGAAGCTCAACGACCATTCCAATCTGGAATATGGCGGCGATACCTGGCGGCAGATCCTGGAGCTGGAGAACGAGAAAAAGGCCCTCTCCGCCCTCTCCGACGAGGAGGATCAGCGCTTTGCCGACCAGATCCGGGATCTGAAGTTCCGGGCCACCGAGGCCTTCAATCTGAAGCAGACCCTGGATTCCTCCAAGGAAAAGGAGGAGATCCGCCGTCTCTCCCAGGAGATCAAGTCTCTGGAGGAGCAGGCCAAAAAGCTGGAGCAGGAGCGGGATGCGGCGGTCAAGGCCAAAAAGCACGCCGCCGTGGCGGACACCGAGTACAACACCCGGTACGAACAGCGGATGGCGGAGCTGAAGGAGCGCTACGACCGGGAGATCGCCCGGGAGGTGCCCCAGAGCGTCAAGGAACGCAACGCCGTCCTGGCCAAGGAGATCGTGCTGTCCGTGGGCCGGTACCGGCCCGTGAAGCGGTCCCGCGCCGCCAACAAGCTCATCGAGGCCCTCATCGAGGCCATGCGCATGGGCGTGGATCTGGACGATATCTCCCAGCGGAGCGCCGTGTTCGACGACATCGCCTTCCTGGTGCGCTTCCGGGACGAGACGGAAGACACGCTCCACGGCACCGCGGTCACCAACCTGGCCAACATCAAGAATCCGGGCGACTGGACGCTGATCCGGGGACGCCGGATCGCCACCGTGTTCCAGGACCCCATGACCTCCCTGAACCCCATCATCACCATCGGCAAGCAGATCACCTCCATCATCATCAAGCACCAGGGCTGCAGCGAGGTGGAGGCCCGGACCCGGGCCATCGACCTGATGTACAAGGTGGGCATCCCCAACGCGGAGCGGCGTTTTGACGACTACCCCTTCCAGTACTCCGGCGGCATGCGCCAGCGGATCGTCATCGCCATCGCCCTGAGCTGCCAGCCCAAGATCCTCATCTGCGACGAGCCCACCACCGCCCTGGACGTGACCATCCAGGCCCAGATCCTCCAGCTGCTGAAGGATCTGCAGAAGGAGCTGGGCTTCACCATAGTGTTCATCACCCACGACCTGGGCGTGGTGGCCAACATCGCCGACCGGGTGGGCGTGCTCTACGCCGGTCAGCTGGTGGAGCTGGGCACCGTGGAGGAGGTCTTCTACGATCCCCGCCACCCCTACACCTGGGCGCTGCTGAGCTCCCTGCCCCAGCTGGCGGAGAAGAACACCAAGCTCTTTTCCATCACCGGCACCCCGCCCTCCCTGTACAACAAGATCGTGGGCGATCCCTTCGCGCCCCGGAACGTGTACTGCATGAAGATCGACACGGTGAAGGAACCCCCCATGTTCCGGATTTCCGACACCCACTTCGCCAAGACCTGGCTTCTGGATCCCCGTTCCCCCAAGGTGGAAAAACCCGCCATCATCGAGAACATCCACGAGAAGCTGATGGCCACCTACAATCTGTGAAAGGAGGATCGTCCGAAAGTGAAGACCGATACTGCGGCCCGGCTCCCGGAGCACGGACCCATTGACGAGAAAAACGGAAAAGAGATCCTTCTTTCCCTGAAGAACGTGGACATCACCTTCGGCAAGGGCGACAACGCCGTCCGCGCCGTGAAGAACGCTTCCTTCGACATCTACAAGGGCGAGACCTTCTCCCTGGTGGGCGAGTCCGGCTCGGGCAAGACCACCATCGGCCGGGCCGTGATCCGGGTCAACCCCTGCGCCGCCGGCGAGATCCTTTACAAGGGCGTGCGCATCTCCGGCAAGATCCCCCGCTCCCTGGACCGGGAGGTCATCCGGAACATCCAGATGATCTTCCAGGATCCCGCCGCCTCCCTGAACGAGCGGGCCACCGTGGACTACATCATCTCCGAGGGCCTGTACAACTTCCACCTGTTCGAGAACGAGGCGGACCGGGTGGCCAAGGTGGAGAAGATGGTGGACCAGGTGGGCCTCCTGCCCGAGCATCTGACCCGCTACCCCCACGAGTTCTCCGGCGGCCAGCGCCAGCGCATCGGCGTGGCCCGGGCCATGGTCATGGAGCCGGAGCTGGTGGTGGCCGACGAGCCCATCTCCGCCCTGGACGTGTCCATCCGCGCCCAGGTGCTGAACCTGCTGAAGGAATTCCAGGCCGAGCGGGACGTGACGTACCTGTTCATCGCCCACGACCTGAGCATCGTCCGCTTCATCTCCGACCGCATCGCCGTCATCTACAAGGGCGACATCGTGGAGATCGCCGAGACGGACGAGCTGTTCAACTACCCCCTGCATCCCTACACCCGGAGCCTGATCTCCGCGGTGCCCATCCCCGACCCCCAGCTGGAGAAGCGCAAGGTGCTCTTCACCTACGACCCCTCCGTCCACGACTACAGCGAGGACAAGCCGGAGCTGGTGGACATCGGCAACAATCACTGGGTCTACGGCAACAAGAAGGAGATCGAGGAATACAAGGCCAAGCGGGCCACCAACGAGTTCATCCAGTCCATCACCATCCGGGATCCCGGCGAGGAGCCGGACACGGTGGTGGAGGAGCACGTCCGCAGCGCGGAGGAGGAGAGCTTCCTCCAGACCCCGGTGCACGACACCGGCAGTCTGTGGTACGCCATTTTGTCCTTCTTCCTGCCCATTCTGGGCCTCATCGGCGCCTGGCTGTTCCATCACTTCCACCATTTCCGGAACTACAGGCGCTGCATCAAGGGCGCGGTGGCCGGGCTGATCGTCATCGGTGTCATTCTGGCGTTTTTCGCAGTGATGCTGGTTTTGGCCACCGTGTAGCGGGAGAAAAACCATGAACAGAACCGCAAGAGACCGGACCGGGGATCACCCCGCTCCGGTAGAGCGGATCCAACTGAACGAGGATAAACTGCGCATGCGGTTTATCCTCGCAGTCGTCTTTCTGGCCGTCGGGCTGGGGGCTCTTTTCTTTGCTCTCACCCGGCTCCTGACCCCGGATGCGGGCTGGCAGGAGATCCAGACCAGCGGCGGCGGCTACAGCGTGGGATCCGACTTTACGTTTTTCTACGACCTGGGGGCCGACGGCGGCTCTCTGACCGGAGAGAAAAAGAAGCTCACCGTGCTCTATACCCAGGCCGCTGCGGAGGCGTACCAGATCTTCCAGGCCCACGAGCGGTACGAGGGGGTTGGCAACCTGGCCTCCCTCAGCGACAGCCCCAACGAGCCGGTACGGGTGGAGCCGGGGCTGTACAAGGCCCTGGAGCAGATCGTGTCCTCCGGCCGGCGGGAGCTGTATCTCGCCCCGGTGTACGAGATGTACTACTCCCTGTTCCACTGTCAGGACCTGTCCGAGACGGCGGACTACGACCCGTTCCAAAATGAGGAGCTGGCCGCCTGGTGCCGGGAAGCCGCGGCTTACGCCCGGGACCCGGCGGCGATCTCGGTGGAGCTGCTGGGTGACGACCGGGTATGCCTGCGCGTCTCGGAGGAGTATCTCGCCTTCCTGCGGGAGTATCAGATCACCGACTTCCTGGACCTCTTCTGGATGAAAAACGCCTTCGCGGCGGACTACCTGGCGGAGGCGCTGACCGCCGGGGGCTTCACCCACGGCCGCCTCACCAGCCGGGAGGGCTTCGTCCGGCCCCTGGACGGCGGGGACGAATTCGTGGTCAGCCTGTACCACCGGATGGCGGACGGGAGAGCGGAGTGCGTGGGCGGCATGTCCTGCGCCGGGCCCGTGAGCCTGGTCTGCCTGTACGCGTATCCCGTCTCAGGGTCGGAGGACTGGTACTATGTCATGCCCGACGGTACGGTGCGCTCCCCCTTCGTGGACGTGGCCGACGGCCTGTGCCGCACCGCCGCGCCGGAGCTGATCGCCTGGTCCCGGGAGGAAGGCTGCGCGGAGACGCTGCTCTCCGTACTGGGGACCTTCATCGCCGACACACTGGACACGGACGCCCTCTCCGCGCTCTCAAATGCCGGCGTGGAGACGGTGCGCTGCCAGGACGGCGCGATGCTTTACACGGACCCGGCGGCGGGATTCCCTTACCTGTACGCCGCGGACGGCGTGACCTTCCGGGCGGAGCAGGCGTCGTGAGGGCCTCCCTTGCGTTTCCCGGCGCACAGGATTATAATATGATAAACGAGACACAGCCGGAAGGAGGCGCTGACCGGATGGACGAGGAAAAGAAGAAAAAGAAAAAACACCGCCGGGCGGCGACCACCGCGGTGGCGGCGGTCACCTCCGCCAGCGTGGTGATGGGCGGCATGTTCACCTCTGCGGACGAAGTGCTCAACGGGAATACCGACGACGGCGGCAGCGCCGTCACCGTCACCGACACCTATACCCCGGACGCCGCCGGCGGGGACGATATCGACGACGACGCCGAGGCCGGGGACGAGGAGGAAGGATCCCGCCGCCGGGGCCTCCGGGCCCGGGCGCGGCAGTGGGTCTGGCGGCTGCCCTATGGAGTCCGGGCCGTGATCGGCGTCCCCCTGTGGGCTCTGGGCTGGCTGATCATCACCGGCTGCACGGCGCTGTGGACCGGGGTGCTCTCCCCCCTGTTCGGCACGGTGCTGGGCTGGATCGTCACAGCGGCGGTGCTGCTGGGCGCCTTCGCCCTGACGGGAAAGGCGCTGTTCCCGGATCTGCCCCTGAAGAAGATCGTGAACAAGCGGAATTTCCTGGCGCTGCTGATCGGTACGGCGGTGCTGGCGGTGGCGGACAACGTGGCGCCCCTGTTCTGGGACGGCTACGCGAAAATCGCGGACGTGGTCCGGGCGGTGGGCTCCGCGGGGCTGCTGGGCGGCGTGACGGCGGTCTTTGCCAAACGGGAGCGCCGCCGCCGGAAAAAACTGGCGGAAAAGGCCGCCCGGGCGGAGGAAAAGGAGAAGCCGGAGACCATGGCCCAGGCCCGCCGCCGGGCCAGAGAGCTGGCGGACAGCGTCCGCCCCTCCAATTGATAAAAAACACGAGGCGCGCCCCAAAGGGCGCGCCTCATTTTATTCGGGGGGATCTTTCACAGGAAAGCCTTCCCCTTTGAGGGGAAGGTGGCATCCGGCGTCCCCCGCAAGCCGGATGACGGATGAGGTGGATAAAACAAGCTTCAGATGTGACGGAATACAACAATGAGGACCGGCGTTATTCCATTTTTGCAGGGGCCGGCGCCCCCGACGGCCCGCAGAAAAACGGCAAACGATGATCACAGCGGCAAAACCCGGTAGATCACCAGCCAGGCGCCTTTGCAGGGACCGTTGCGCAGCACGTCGTCCAGCCGGAGATACCGGCGGCGGCCCCGGTCGTCGTTGAACCGGTTGAAGATGATCCAGCCGCCCCGCTCGTTCGGCCCCCAGACCCCGGCGAAGGTGTGGAGCCCCTTGTAGGGCCGGAGCCGGTCGTTCCACACGGAAAACAAAAAGACGCTCCCCTCCGCCAGCTCTCCGCTCTCCGCCTCCCGCTGGAGCCGCCGGGCGCTCACCAGCTTGCTTCTCGCGCCGTACCGCCGGAGCAGAGGCTGGAAATAGGGCGCCGCCCCCATGTGCCCCCACAGGCGCATATACCCGCCCTTTTCCATGTCCCGGATGATCTCCGGCAGGGGCCGGGGACGGCGGAGCATCAGCAGGGCGTTGTACACCGCGATGGACTCGCAGCCGGCGCGGCCCACCCGGGAAAAGCCGAAGGACAGATCCCCCAGCCCCTCCCGGGCCTGGCCGTTGAGGACGCCGTCCGGGTCCATCACGCCGGTGAGATCCCGGCGTAGGTTCCGGTCGTAGTGGGTTTGGACCTGCTTGCGGGTAAATAACATGAAAAAGCTCCTTTCGGGGCAAATGAAAGTACGTTTTATCGGACAGAACAGGCGCTATAGTAAGACCATCCAAAGGACAGGAGGTCTTGAATATGCGCGGCTACTACACCGGCAGAGGCTTTTACGGACTGGTGGACGGGCGGTATATGCTGTTCGCCAGCGAGAGCGACTATTACGATTTCATGGCCGACAGGGAATGATCCGCGCCGGGCCGGGAATACTGGCTCCGGAGGTGACGGATATGCAGGAACCGCTGTACGGGAACGGGATCCGGGGCGTGCTGGACGAGGCCCTGGCGGAAAACGCCGTGGCAAAGCTCCGGTTCGAGGGACTGTCCCCCGCCGACCGGGAGGCCTTCCTCCGCCGGGCGGAGGGCGCGGGTCTGGCGGAGATGAAGGAGCTTCTCAACGAGCTGGTGGGCTGGCAGAAGGGCCATCCGCCCTATCAGTTATAAGTCCCTCCCCCTCGGGGAGAAGGCCGTTTTCGCCCGGGTCACTCCACAAAGCCGGGCTTTCCCGCAAGCAGACCCACGAGAGAATTGACCGCCACGCCGGCAAACAGCGCGGCCATGGGCAGCGCCCAGGAGCCGGAGGCGTCCAGCAGCCGGCCGATGAGCACCGGACCCAGAGCGGCGATGGCGTAGCCCACGGTCTGGAGCATGCCGGAGAGCCGGGAGGCGTCCGCCGCCGTCCGGGTGCGCATGCCGATGAAGGCCATGCATAGGCTGAAAGCGCAGCCGGTGCTCATGCCGCACAGCAGCACGGCGAGGAACAGCGGCAGGGGGGCGGACGTCCGCCACAGCAAAAGCGCCCCGGCGATATACATCACTCCCACCGCCCCGGTAAGGGGACGCTGATCCCGCATTTTTCCCGCCAGGGTGGGGGCCAGGAAGTTGGCGGCGATGCCGATGAGCTGATAGACGGAGGTCATATACCCGGCCGCGGCGCTCTCCACGCCCTTGGAGGCGAGGATGGCGGGGAGCCAGGCCACGAAGCTGTAATAGAGGAACGCCTGGGTGCCCATGTAGATCGTACAGCTCCAGGCCACCCGGGATCGGAGCACCCGGGAGGAAGCGCCCTCTGTCCGGGCGAGCGGCAGCACCCAGTCCCGGCGGGGCAGCCAGAGCACGGCAGCCGCCAGCGCCGGCACCGCCCAGATCCCCAGCGCGCCGCGCCAGCCCAGAGCGGGCAGCCGGGACAGCGGGACGCATATGGCGGAGGAGAGCCCGGCAAAGATGCTTTGGGCCGTGGTATAGACGCCGGTCATGGGCCCGATCCGGTCCGGCCAGCGGTCCTTGACCACCACGGGCAGCAGCACGTTGCCGCAGCAGATCCCCGCCCCGATGACGACGGTACCCAGCAGCAGTCCGGCGCTCCCCAGCCAGGATCGGACAGCGCAGCCTGCCGCGATAAGGACCATGCCCCACAGTAGGGAACGCCCAGCTCCCAGCCGGCCCGCCAGCCGTACGACGAAGGGCGAGACAAAGGCGAAAGCCAGAAGGGGGATGGCGGTGAGGGAGCCCGCCCAGAAGCCGGAAAGACCCAGTTCGCGCTGCAGTACGCCGGAGAGGGTGCCCACCCCGGTAATGGGGGCGCGGAGATTGAGCGCGGTGACGATCACGGCGGCAAGCAGCAGCGCGGCGGCGGTTCTCTCTTTCTTCATGCGGGGCACTCTCCTTCACGAAACTATCTTATATCCCCCGCGGCAGTTTTGCAAGGGCTCCCGGCGATTCCTTTCCCACGAAAAACGAACAGAAAAGCGCCCCGCCTTGTGGCGGGGCGCCGCGCGTTTTTAAAAGGATCAGCCGGCCACGTACACGGGCAGATACAGGGTCTGGCCCACGTAGAAGGTGCTCAGGTCGTTCCGGTTGTTCAGCCGCTGCAGGAAGGCGGCGTTGCTGGTGTAGTCCAGGCCGTACTGAGTGCACAGGCCGTAGACCGTGTCGCCGGCCACCAGGGTATGGGCCATGATCTTGTAATAGGGGCCGGAGGCGGGGTAGGTGGTGGAGGGCACCAGCACTACCTTGCCGGGGAGCAGGTAGTTGTAATCGGCGATGTTGCTCAGCTGCATGATCCGGTCGTAGTTGCTCATAAAGTCCACGCCCAGTGCCGCGCAGATGCCGGACACGGTCTCGCCGCTCTGGAGCACGTGGGGGATCACCAGGTAGCTCAGGGTATCGGCGGCGGGAATGGAGGCGGGAGCGGCGGCCGCGGTGGTCGTGGTGGTCCCGGCGACGACGGCGGTGGTGGTCGTGGTGGTCCCGGCGGCGGGAGCGGTATACCCGTCGGGCGTGGGAGTGGCCACGGGGATGGGCGTGGCGGCGGCGGTGGTCACGGTCCCGGAGGTGGGCGCCGTGGTCCCGGCGGCAGCGGCGGTGCCGGTGACGGCGGAGGTGGCGGCGGCCACGTACTGAGGCATGTAAACGGTGTTGCCCGGAAGCAGGTTGTTCAGATTGGTCTGAGTGTTCAGCTTCTGGATCAGATCCAGATAGGTGCTGAAGTTGATGCCGAACTTGGTGCACAGATCATACACGGTGTCCCCCTGGACCACCTTGTGGGCCACCACCTGGTAGTAGGAGCCGGAGGTGGGCTTGGCGGCCGCGGGCAGCAGCAGCACCTTGCCGGGGAGCATGGTATTGTAGTTGGTTATGTTGTTGATGGAACGGATCCGGGCGTCCTCCTTGCCGAAGTCCACGCCCAGGGCGGCGCACACGCCGGAGACGGTCTCCCCGCCCAGAAGCACGTGCTGGGCCAGGTAGTAGCTCACCGTGTCGCCGGCGGGGACCTCGACGGTAGCCGCGGCGGCAGTCGTCGTGGTGGTAGTCGCGGCAGTCGTCGTGGTGGTGGTCGTCGTGGTGGTCGTGGTGGTGGAGGCGGTGGGATTGATGTACAGCGGCAGGATGAACGTCTGACCCGCCATGAACACGTTCAGGTTGTTGTTCAGTGCGGCCAGGAGGTTATAGCTGCCGTTGTAGTCCACGCCGTAGCTCTGGCACAGGCTGGCGGGCGTCTCCCCGGCGGCCAGAGTGTGGGCCAGCAGGGAGTAATAGGGCGCCGCGGTGGTGGCCGACGCGGAGGGGAGCCACAGCACCTTCCCGGGGAAGAGATAGTTGTAGTTGGTGAGATTGTTGATCTTGGCGATGAAGTCCAGGTTGGTGTTGAAATCGATCCCCTTGGCCTCGCATACGCCGTAGATGGTGTCCCCTGCCTGCATGGTGTAGGACACCAGATATCCCTTGATGGTGTCTGCGGCGGAGGCGGTGGCGGCGAGCCCGGTGAAAAGCATGACCACCATGCACACCGTCAGCAGCAGGGAAAGAAGACGTTTTTTCATGGTATTTTCTCCCTCTCCATTGGCCGGTTGGGCCAGAATCGTTGACTAATGGGTTTATCTGTATTTCAGACGGCGGCGCGCCGCCCTTCGTTCACAAGACAGGGTTCACTTCTCCAGACGGATGGGCTCGATGTCCTGCCAGAGGACGCCTACCTTTTCGCCGCTCTCGTCCAGCACGTCCTGGGAGACCCTGGCGGTGAAGACCATGTCCCCGTTTTCCAGGGTGAGCACGTACTGGGCGTCGGCGTCGTCCGTGATCCAGCTCTTATCGGCGGCGCGGTCGGGGAAGAAGTCGTCCTCCTCCAGGGAGCACAGCCGCATATCCCCGGGGAAACTGCCCAGGGGCGCCTCGCTGATGCGGTGGGCGTGGTACAGGGCCGTGACGCCGCTGTCGGCGCAGGTGACCAGGACCTTGTCGGTCATGGTGTAAATGAGATACTCGTTTTCCCCCTGGGGGATGAACTCGGTGAACTCCGTCAGCTCCCCGTCCAGCCAGGCCCGGACACGGAAGGCGCCGGCGTCGCCGTCGCACTCCCAGGTGCAGCGGCCCTGGCGCTCCACCTCCTCGCCGGAGGTCTTGTCCACGTAGGTGTAATCCGCCTCGTAGACGCCCGGAGCGGCGACGGTGAGCTCCGCGTCGGGGTAGAACGACCGGATGGAGGCCAGCGCGCCCTCCGGATCGCCGGCCGTCAGGGCGCTGCCCAGGGCGGGATAGGCGGTGCGGAAGGGGAGATAGACCTGCATAAGGTAGTTGGAGTTCATATAGTAGCTGTCGGGATACCGGCTCTCCAGCACGGCGTTGTGGGTCTCGAACCGGCGCTCCACCTCGTCCGTCAGGGCGCCGAACACCGCCAGATACCGGGAATAGGCGTCGGCGTAGGAGATGCCCTCCGGCTCCTGCGCGGGCGCCTGGGCGGCCTCCGGCGCGGCGGTCGCTCCGGCGGGCTCCG
>JAEEGL013971495.1_pt1 | contig 10663 bp, 7 predicted proteins | sample 9134231 | NCBI WGS metagenome assembly JAEEGL01 (sample SAMN16246548, study PRJNA631951) | gut metagenome | biome: gut microbiome; feature: rumen; material: fiber-attached | host: Bos | place: Iran: Karaj | collected 2018-10 | reverse complement strand
GCTCAAGTCCTTAAAGAACTTGGTAACAACGTCGTTAAATTCATTAGATTCGCTGTTGGCGAAGGTATTGAAAAACGTAAAGATGACTTTGCTGCTGAAGTAATGTCACAAATTAACTAATTTTGAAAGGGGCCTTATGTACTCAAGAATCTTACTTAAACTTTCTGGAGAAGCACTCTCTGGTGGTCATAAAGATGGAATCCTTGATAGTGAGGCCCTTTTAAATACCGCAAAAGCCGTTAAGGCTATTGCAGATACAGGTTCAGAAGTTTCAATTGTTATTGGTGCTGGCAATATTGCTCGTGGCACACTTGTAGAAAAAACAGGCATTGATAGAGTCTCTGGAGACTATATGGGAATGCTTGGTACAGTTATAAACTGTATTGCATTAAAAGAAATGCTTGTTACTATTGGTCAAAAAGCAGTTGTGTTGTCCGCAGTTGATGTAACATTTGTTGAAACTTATACTCCTGAACTTGCTGATAAGTATTTAAAAGAAAAATATGTTGTCTTGTTTGGTGCAGGAACTGGAAAACCATTCTTCACTACTGACACATGCGCCTCGATGCGTGCTATTGAAATTAAGGCAGATGCTATTTTAATAGCAAAGAACGGCGTTGACGGCATTTACTCCGATAATCCACTTACTAATAAGGATGCATATATGTTTAAGGAAATTAAATGTTCTGAAATCATTGAGCGAGATCTTAAAGTAATGGATTTAAGTGCTGTCGAACTACTTAAAGACAAAGATATCGATGTTAGAGTTTTCAATGCGAATAACACCGAAAATTATGCCAAAGTAGCAAGAGGCGAAGACATCGGAACAACCATAAAGAAAGGATAAAAATTATGGACGCAATTGCATTAGAAGCAAAAGAAAATATGGGAAAAACCATAAAAAATTTCGAATTTGAACTTTTAAAACTCAGAACAGGAAGAGCTTCTCCAGCCATGCTTACTGGTATTCAATGTGAGTATTACGGAGACAAGATTGACATCTCATCAATTTCATCAGTTTCCTGCCCAGAACCACGTCAATTACTCATTAAACCTTATGACAAAGGTGATGTTAAAGCCATTGTCACTGCTATCCATGCAGCAAACATCGGTGTTAACCCAATTAATGAGGGCGATCAAGTTAGAATCACAATTGCTCCATTAACAGAAGAAACACGTCGTGACCTCGTTAAAAGAGGAAAACAAATTGCTGAAGAAAACAAAATCGCAGTTCGTAACATTCGTAGAGAATTTGTTGACTTAGTCAAAGAGTCTGACGAATACACTGAAGACCTTCAACATCAAATCTTAGACGAAATCCAAGAAGTCACCGACGAAGCTATTAAACAAATTGACGAACTCTTCAAGAAAAAAGAGTCTGAAATTATGGCGATATAAGAGAGGCTAATGCTTCTCTTTTCTTTTTAAGAACTCATCGCATTATTTTGCTTATATGCTTGCGATATTTTTACACGTAAATATATAATATATTACACACATGAGAGAGATTACTTTAAATAAGCCAATAAATCACTTGGCAATTATCATGGATGGGAATGGTCGATGGGCTCAAAAAAGAGGTCTTCCACGTACCAAAGGACACGAAGAAGCCTTCAATAGAATCATCGAGGTTTTCGATTATTGTAAAGACTATGATATCAAGGTAGTTTCCCTTTATGCTTTCTCAACTGAAAACTGGAAAAGGCCAAAAGCTGAGATATCGTTCTTATTCAAAAATCTTGTCATTTTCTTCAAAAGAGAGATTGATCGAATCATGAAGGAAGGAACCAAGATTATGGTTTCTGGAGATATCTCAAAAATTCCTGAAAATGCCAGAAAAACCACTGAAAAAGCAATAGAAATGACCAAAAATAACAAAGGAACGGTCTTAAATATTTGCCTTAATTATGGTGGCAAAGAAGAACTTACTAGAGCTGCTAGATTAATCGCAGAAGAAGTTAAAGAAGGAAAACTTAAAGTTGAAGATATTAATGAAACAGTAATGGAAAACCACCTCTACACAGCAGGTCTTCCAAATGTTGATTTAATGATTAGAACTAGTGGAGAAATTCGCACATCAAATTTCCTTCCATGGCAAATTGCATACGCTGAGTACGTATTTACTCCAGTTTACTTTCCGGACTTAAAGAGAAAAGAATTCGTCGATTGTTTAATCGAATTTAATAAACGTAACAGAAGATATGGAGGACTAGATAGTGAAAAAGAAAATAACTAATGAACTTTCTTCTTCAGCAAAGAAGTCGCTAGTTACTAGAATCATAACTGCTTTCTTTTTAGTGGTCCTTTTCGTTCCTGCCATCATTCTTGGTGGTTGGTTCTTCTTTTTCTTCGTCCTTGCAATTGCAATACTTAGCTCAATTGAAATTGTTAAAGCAAGTAACTTAAAAGGTTTATTGAGAGTTTTAATTTACTTTGTAACTATCGCATTTACGCTTGGAATTATTTATTACACGATGTTCCAGTCAAATAAGACAAATGCTTCAATTCAAACTTTAGGTAATGATTTTAAAGAACCGTTTATTTTCTTACCTGAAGTATTCCACGATATTAAGCTTTCAATCATGCTCATAACATTAATGCTATGTGTTTACTTCCTTATTTCATTTGCAACCGAGCCATTTCACATTGCATACGTTTTCTACTTTGCAACAATGATTCTTGTTCTTGCTATTGGAATTCAATCATTCTTATTCCTTCGTTATAGTCCGTTCTATTACTTTGAACAATCACTTAAAGCTCAAGGTGTAGTTGGTTGGCAAGGTGTTATCTATAACAACAATTTCAAATATGTACAATCCACCTTCTTATTTGCCTATGTCGTTTTAGGTGTCATATTTAATGACATGGGTGCATACTTTGTTGGTTTGCTTTTTGGTAAACATAAGATGAACGAAAGAATTTCACCAAAGAAGACTTGGGAAGGATTTATTGGTGGTGTTGTATTCTCGATTGTTGTTTCAACAACATTTGCTTTAGTTTGTGCATTAACTGAACATCCAATTTTGCCAATCTTTGATGTTCAACATTTATATTACGTTATTGTTATTTCTATTCTTGTCCCACTTATCTCTGACGTTGGCGACTTCGTTTTCTCCAGCGTTAAAAGAACATTTGGTGTTAAAGACTTCTCTAACTTACTCCCAGGACACGGCGGAGTGCTTGATCGTATTGACTCACTCATCTTCGCTTCTGCTTTAGTGTCTTGTTTAATTATCTTCATTAACTTAATGCTTGGAACTGGCTCAAATGGAATCTCTGCATAAAGTACTGTTGTTAGGTGCTTCAGGTTCTATCGGTAGCCAAACCATCGATATTATCAAAGAAGCAAGTGATAAGTTTACCCTTACTGCGTTTTCTGTAGGTAAAAACTACGAAAAAGCAATGGAAATCCTTAAAAATTTCCCTTCAGTTAAGCATGTCTATGTTATTGACAAAGAGAAAGCTTTAGAACTTAAGAAAGAATTTCCAAAGGTTAAAGTTTTCTTTGGATCAAAGGGACTTGCTAAGCTTACAAAAGCTGCCGATTACACAATGTGTGTGGATGCACTTGTCGGATTTGCTGGAATGGAGCCTGCTATTATTGCGCTTAAGAAGGATAAAATCCTTTGCTTAGCGAATAAAGAAGCTTTAGTTGCAGGTGGGCAGGTCATTAATATGATTCTTGCTAGTGGCAAAGGTAGACTTTATCCAATTGATTCTGAACATGTTGCTTTAGCAAAATGCTTAGCGGCATGTAATTATGAACAAGTTAAACGTCTTATTATTACTGCATCAGGCGGAGCATTAAGAAATATTCCACTTGATGAGTTAGAAACAGTTAAGGCCGAAAAAGCACTTCAACATCCAACATGGAAAATGGGCAATAAGATTACTATCGATTGCGCAACCATGATGAATAAAGGCTTTGAAATCATTGAAGCCGCATATCTATATGGTTATCCTTTGGATAAGATAACCGTTATCATGCATGATGAATCATTAGTTCACTCTGCTGTTGAACTTAATGATGGTTCATTTATTGTTGATTTTGGCAAACCTGATATGCATAAACCAATTAAGTGGGCAATGTATGAAGGACAAGTTGAGAACGATGTTATTAAAGTAAAATCACTCAACGAGCTTAAAGGATGCCATTTTCACGAATATGATGCAAATAGATATCCTTGTACTGAGCTAGCGAAAAAGGCTCTTGAAGAAGGACCATCTAAGATGATCGCTCTTAATGCTGCGAACGAAGTTTTGGTTAAAAAGTACTTAAATGACGAGATTAAATTTACTGATATTGCAAAAGGCGTAGAGATAATGGTGGATTCAGTTCCCTCCATCAAATATGCCGCATTGCCTTTGATAAAATACATAGACAAATTCATTAGAAAGGAGACTGAGAGATGCTTGATACAATAGTTTCGATTATTCTTTTTATACTCGCATTTGGTATTTTGATTTGCATCCACGAAGCAGGTCACCTTTCAATGGCTAAACTTTTTAATGTTTATTGTAAAGAATATTCAATTGGTTTTGGCCCTGCTATTTATTCAAGAAAGAAAGAAGGACATGAGACCAAATTCTCAATTCGCGCCATTCCTTTAGGCGGATACGTATCAATGTTTGGCGAAGGTATGGAAGGAGATCCAGAACTTGAAGGCGTACCACAAGAAAGATCTCTTGAAGGAATCAAAAAGTGGAAGAAAGCTATTATTCTTTCAGCCGGCGTTATTCTTAATGCCATCTTAGCATTTATCCTTATTTTCATTTCTAACGTTGCCTTCCCATTAAAATCACCAACAAGAAGAACCATTGTTAATGAATCATCTGTAATCGCTACAGAATATGGCGTTCAAAGTGATGACGAAATGATGTTTGTTATTCCAAATACACCTGATTATGTTTCTGAAGATGGTGGTATTTATGCTTTCTCATATGAATTTACAGATGAAAGTAAAGTTATTCATTCAAATGCATTCTTCATCGTAGATGATAACGTATGGGCTAATGGTGAACGTCTAGTTATGGTTTATTATCCTGCAGGAAATAAAAAGAATCCTGTCTTTACTGAAGGACTTAGCTTCTATAAAGGAATTACTAAGGAAGAATTAACTGGACTTAAATACGATACGAAGTTAAAACAAGACTTCATTGCTTGGAGTGAGAGCGAAAACGCTCCAGAGTACTATCCAAACTTCGAAGGCGGCTTATATTTATTTGAAGATAACCAAACTGTATTTGCAGACGTAATGTTCAAGAATGCAGGTATAAAAGATATTAAATTTACTGTAAATTCTTTGAAAAAAGGCGCAAAAATTACTAATACAATTGAAAATATTGGTCTTTCGTTCAAGATAAGAAAAACTTGGTTACCATTTGGTCAAAGACTTAAATATACATTTGAAGACTTCGGTAGTGCAGCAGGTGCAGTGTTCAAGGGACTCAAAATACTATTTACCGGCGGAATAAGAAACATGTCTGGAATTGTTGGTATATTTGACGCATCTGCGACCTTATATAGCTCGTATACTTTTGCTACATACTTATACTTCTGGGGTCTTATTTCAATTAACTTAGCAATATTTAATTTACTTCCATTCCCAGGATTAGATGGATGGCAGTTACTTGTAACTGCAATTGAAGGTATTACTCGAAAGAAAATACCTCAAAAGGCGAAATCAATTATGTCGCTTATTGGTTTAGGATTATTGTTCGCATTAATGGCCGCAATAATCGTGTTAGATATATTGAGAATAGTGGGGGTTTGATTATGAATGACAAGATGCGTAGATTTTTAACTTCAATTGGTATTGAAAACTTAGAACGTTTCGATATAGATTTTGAAATTGTCACTCGTAACACTTTTAATCGTAATCAAATCGATATGTTCATTATTAAGGAAACTCCTTGGGAATATGATTTACTTGAAGAGTTTTTAACTCATCTCGAGACTGTTCAATATCCATATCAAATGAAGTTTTCTTATATAAAGAAACCTATGGCTAGTGATGCTACTAGACTTTTTGGAGATTGGCATTATTCACACTGCCGTTACAACTCCAACTTAAGAGTTATTGGAATCGGTAACACAATCACTATTTTCTATAACTCCGAAGAAGAAAAAGCAAAGAACGAACAGATTATTAAAGACTATATCCAATTCCTCGATTTTATTGGTTATAACTTTAAGATTGATCATAAAATTACTGAAAATTCTCAAGAAAAACCTATTATTTCTGATTCTCAATCCATAAATAAAGAAATGAATGAAGATGAAGAAAGAACACTTAAAGCTTTCCAAACCACAGTCACAGAAATGAGACATCAGATGGAAAACAACACTCGTGTAAACCAATCTTGGAAAGACAAGATTCCATATAAAAAAGTTGATGACATTTCAAAACTTAATGAAGACTCAACTAACGTAATTGTTGAAGGTCAATTATACGGCATTGATAAAGTAAAAATTATTAGAAACGGTAAATCCATGCTTTCAGCGGGTCTTGGTAAAGGCGATGCTGGTATTTCATTAAAGATTATGGAAAACGAAAACATCACTCCTGAGTTTATGGAAAGTGAACTAAAAAACGAAAAGTGGGCTAGAGTTCGCGGTTATGTATCTAGAGATAAATACAGAAATGGTTTATCAATTGATGTTCGATCCATTGAAATAATTGATGGACCAGAACTTAGAACTGATGATGAACCAGAAAAACGTGTTGAACTCCATTTACATACAAAGATGTCTGCAATGGACGGCGTCACTTCAACTGAAGATTACTTCAAATTAGCTAAGAACATGGGTCATAAAGCAATTGCTATTACTGATCACGGTGTTGTTCAATCATTTCCAGATGCTCAAAAGGCACAAAGCAAAACCGGTGTTAAAGCACTTTATGGTGTTGAGTTCTACATGGTTAATGATGAACTTCCATTCGTTTTAAACCCTGTTGATGTTCCTCTTAACAAAGCTACATTTGTCGTATTCGACTTAGAAACAACAGGTCTTTCCACTAGATACGATAAGATTACCGAATTTGGCGGTATTCGTTTTGAAAATGGTCAAATTGTTAAAACATTGCAAATGTTTGTTAATCCTGAAAGACCAATTCCACCTGCAATCGTAAAGAAAACAAAGATTACTGACGAAATGGTTAGAGATAAACCAACTATCGAGCAATCAATTGATAAGATTTTAGAGTTCATGGATGGTGCAATCTTAGTTTCTCATAACATTACATTCGACTACGGATTTATTGCAGAGACTTTACGTAAGATGGGCAGAGAACCATTTGTAAAGCCTGCTATTGATACACTTTCACTTTCTCGTTATTTATTCCCAGATGCATCTGGTCATAAATTAGGTAACTTATCCAGAAATTTAGGTATGGATATTTACGATGATGACGATGCTCACCGTGCGGATTATGACGCAAAAGTATTAAATGAAGTATGGCTCGCTATGCTTCATAGACTTACTAAAGATAATCAAAACCTCCTTCATAGTGATTTAGCAAAGCTAAAAACAACTGCTCCGATGTTAAAACATATGAAGCCAAGTCATGTTGTTGCGCTTGCTAAAAACGAAGCCGGTATTAAGGACTTATTTGAATTAGTTTCACTTTCTCATATTGATTATCTTGCTGACGTTCCAAAGATTCCAAAACGTGAAATTGCAAGACTTAGAAGTAATCTTCTCCTTGGTTCTGCCTGTCAAAATGGTGAAGTTTTTGAAAATGAAAGAACAAGATCGAAACAAGATCTTTTAGACACAATGGAATTCTACGATTATATCGAAATTCAACCTCTAGCGAACTACGTCAACTTAATTAATAGAGGTGCTTACGATAGTGAAACATTATTAAAAGCCCAATTAATGGATATTGTTGAATGCGCTGATTCAATTGGAAAAATGGTGGTGGCAACAGGTGATGTTCACTATGCTAACCCTGAAGATAAAGTATCACGCGATATTTATATCGCAGCAAAAGCTGTTGGCGGTAAATTCCACCCACTTCGTTTAAAAGATCCAACTCTTCCAAATCCAGACCAGCACTTTAGAACAACTAGAGAAATGCTCGACGCATTCTCATTCTTAGGTGAAGAAAAAGCTAAAGAAATTGTTGTGACTAACACAAACAAAATTGCTGATATGTGTGAACAAATGTCACCAATTCATGTTGTTTTGGAAAAACCAGAAATTCCAGATTCAGATAAGATGCTTACGGAAGCTTGCTTTGCAAAAGCTCATGAATTATATGGTGATGAGATTCCTCAAGATATTGTAGAAAGACTAAACAAAGAACTTGAAGGTATTAATGGTAATGGTTATTCAGTTACTTATTACATTGCTCGAGAGATTATTGCGCGTGCTAACAAAGAAGGATACATGGTTGGTTCACGTGGATCCGTCGGTTCATCTTTAGCTGCGTTCCTTTATGGAATTACAGAAGTTAACCCACTTGCGCCTCACTATAGATGTCCAAAATGTAGACACTTTGAATACTCTGATGATCCAAATTGTTATTCAGGATCAGATTTACCAGAAAAGAAATGTCCGGTATGTGGTGAACCTATGATTCATGATGGACAAGAAATTCCGTTTGAAACATTCTTAGGATTCCACGCTGAAAAAGTTCCTGATATTGACCTTAACTTCCCAAGTGATTATCAAGCTAAAGCACATAACTCCACAAAAGATATTTTTGGTGAAGCAAATGTTTATCGTGCTGGAACAATTTCAACAGTTGCTGATAAGACTGCATTTGGTTACGTCCGTAACTATTTTGAATATAAAGGAATTGACCCAAGTACAATTCCAGGTGAAAGAATTGCTTATATGGCTTCCCACTGTACAGAAGTTAAACGTACTACAGGTCAACACCCTGGTGGAATTGTTGTTCTTCCAAAAGGAAGATCAATCTATGAATTCACTCCAATTCAATATCCAGCAGACGATAAGGAAGCAGATTGGTTAACAACTCACCTTGATTACCACGCTGCTTTAGATGCTCAATTACTTAAGCTTGACCTTTTAGGTCACGTTGACCCATTAGCATTACGTTTAATGTCATTAATGACTGGTGTAGATGTTAAGACAATTCCGTTAAATGATAAGAAAGTTATTTCACTCTTCACTTCAACTAAAGCACTTAACTTAAGTGAAAACTATCTGAAGACAAAGATTGGTTCTTCTGGTCTTCCAGAATATGGAACTGAAACATGTCGTGATATTTTGCTTAAAGCTAAACCAAAAACATTTGCAGAAGTTGTTGCTGTTGCTGGTCTTGCTCACGGTACAAACGTTTGGCAGCATAACCAAGAAGAGTTAATTAGAGATGGAACAATGGACTTACATAATTGTGTCGCTGCTCGTGACGACATTATGAAGTATTTAATTGCTCACAAAGTTGCATCAGATATTGCTTTTGAAACAATGGAAAAAGTACGTAAAGGAAAGAAAATTCCTGAGAAATACATACCAATTTTAAGAGAACATGGTGTTCCAGAGTTCTACATTGATGCCTGTAATAAGATTAAATATCTTTATCCAAAAGCTCACGCTGTTGCATACGCGACAATGGCTGTTCGTGTCGGATATTTCAAGGTATATTACCCACTCGAATTCTATGCTGTTTGGTTCTCGGTCCGTTGTGATGCATACGACATTTGGACAATGCTAGCAGGTTTTGAAAAAACAAAAGATAGATACGATCAATTAACTAGACTCCTTAACGACAGAACCCAAAAGGTTGTTAAGAAAGATGAAGACCTCCATGCTATGTTTGAGGTTTGCATTGAAATGTTTGAACGTGGATATAAATTTGGAAACATTGACTTATATAAGTCAGATGCTACTAAATTCTTATGTGATCACGATAATGGTTTATTAATTCCTCCATTTATCGTTATTGATGGACTTGGTGAAGCTGCTGCTGATTCAGTTATTGAAGCTAGAAAAGCAGGCAAATTCAAATCTAAGGAAGATTTACTTAGAAGAACCAAGCTTAACGGCACTAACGTCGATGATTTAGATAGACTTGGTGTCTTAAAAGATTTAGGTGACTCAGACCAAATGTCATTATTTGAATTTGGTTTAGGTGAATAAGTCGAGGCATAGCGCAGTTGGTAGCGCATTACTTTCGGGAAGTAAGGGTCATGAGTTCGAATCTCATTGCCTCGACCATCTGTGCCAGTAGCTCAATCGGATAGAGCTTTTCCCTCCTAAGGAAAGGGTTGGACGTTCAAGTCGTCTCTGGCACGCCACTAACTTATCATAGACCGATTATTTCGGTCTTTTTTCTTTATAATATATATTTCTATCAAAATTGATTCGTAATTAATATAATTTATATAATCACGAATCGAGGACATAATTATGGAAAAGAAGAAACTGTTTATTAATCATCGGTATTTTTACTTTGTAACCGAACTATTTGTTGGTATAGCCCTAATGGGCATTGAAATGTCTGCGTCGCGATTAATCTCCGTGTATTTTTCTTCTTCCCAAATTGTCTGGACCATTATTATCGGCGTGATTATGATTGCGATGGCTGCTGGAAACTATATCGGTGGACGTCAGGCAGATAAGAAACCATCATACTTAAGGTTATATATTGAATTATTATTTGCAGGTACTTGGATTGTCCTTATTCCG